>OLHG01000024.1_pt1 | contig 106931 bp, 113 predicted proteins | sample 1605971 | NCBI WGS metagenome assembly OLHG01 (sample SAMN03283289) | human gut metagenome | biome: human-associated habitat; material: feces | host: Homo sapiens | place: Peru | collected 2012 | reverse complement strand
CTTATAAAATAAGCTATTTACCACAGCATTGTTTGTACTTCTTACCAGAGCCACATGGACAAGGGTCGTTTCTACCTATTTTATCAACTTTTTTAGGTTGTGCTTTAACAGCATCTTTACCATCATTAGTTATTTTTTCTTTTGAAACTTCTTTTCTTTCAATGTTTTGTTTTATTTCAGATTTTACTAAGAAAATAGTTACATCTTTATCAATATTTTGAAGCATATTATCAAACATTTCGTAACCCTCAACAGTATATGCACGAAGTGGGTCATCATGAGCATAACTTCTTAAATGAATTCCTTCTCTTAAATGTGACATTGTATTTATATGTTCAGTCCAATACTTATCAATAATATTAAGTACTATTACCTTTTCAAATTCATCAGAAATTTCTCTAGGAACATTTTTAATCTTTTCCTCATATTCTTCAACGATAATATTACAAATTATATCAATAATATCATCTTCTGTTCTACCATTTAAATCTTTAGGATTCAAATCTTTTCTTAATAAATTTTCATTAGCATAACTAGTTATTTCTTCAATATCAGTATCAGACAAATGTCCTTCTGGGAAAGTATGTGATTTTACTAAATCAGTAACATGATTTTTAATTGCTTCTAATACTGTATCATGAATAGATTCATTATCCAAAACTTCATTTCTTTTACTATAAATAATTTCTCTTTGATTGTTCATAACATCATCGTATTGTAATAATTGTTTACGAATATCAAAGTTATTACCTTCTACACGTGATTGCGCAGTAGCAATAGCTCTAGAGAAAGTCTTACTTTTAATTGCTTGGTCTTCAGTAAATCCTAATGTCTGCATCATCATTTTGATTCTATCAGTACCAAATCTAACCATTAAGTCATCTTCCATTGAAACATAGAATTGAGTAAATCCAGGGTCACCTTGACGACCAGAACGACCTCTTAACTGGTTATCTATACGACGCGACTCATGACGTTCAGTACCTAATACACATAATCCACCAAGTTCTTTTACTTCATCTGTTAATTTAATATCAGTACCACGTCCTGCCATATTTGTTGCAATTGTAACAGCTTTCTTTTCACCAGCTTTTGCAATAATCTCAGCCTCACGTGCATGGTTTTTAGCATTTAATACTTCATGTGGTATTTTTCTTTTTCTTAATAAATCGCTAATCAATTCATTAGTTTCAATTGCAATTGTACCAACAAGTACTGGTTGCCCAGTCTTATATCGACGTTCTATTTCATTTATTAGAGCTTTATACTTACCAACTTTAGTTGCATAAACTAAATCTGGTTCATCATCTCTTATTACTTCTTTATTAGTTGGTATACAAATAACAAACATATTATATATATTTCTAAATTCTTCTTCTTCTGTTTTAGCTGTACCTGTCATACCAGAAAGTTTCTTATACATTCTAAATAAATTTTGGAATGTAATTGTTGCTAGAGTTTTAGTTTCTTGTTGAATCTTAACACCTTCTTTAGCTTCAATTGCTTGATGTAAGCCATCACTAAAGGCACGGCCTTTCATTAAACGGCCTGTAAATTGGTCTACTATTACAACTTCACCATCTTGAACAACATAATCTACATCATTACGCATAGAATAATTAGCTTTTAAAGCTTGATTAATATGATGAACTAAACTAGTTTGATTAATATCATATAAATTATCAACTCCAAAGCGTTGTTCACCTTTTTTAACTCCTTCTTCTGTTAGAGTTACACTTTTTGTTTTTTCATCATAAATATAATCTTCTTCATTTTTTAAACTTTTAACAAAACTATCAGCATCAGTATAAAGTCTTGCACTCTTCATCTCACCACCAGAAATAATTAATGGTGTTCTAGCTTCATCTATCAATACAGAGTCAACTTCATCTATGATAGCAAAATTAAGTCCACGTTGAACTCTATTTTCTTTTTGTACAACCATATTGTCACGTAAGTAATCAAATCCTAGTTCATTATTAGTTGTATATAAAATATCACAATTATATTGTTCTTTCTTTTCTGTAGGACTTAGACTTCTCAAATTAGTACCAACAGTTAATCCCAAAAATCTATGAATATTTCCCATCCAGTTAGCATCACGATCAGCTAAATATTCATTAACTGTAACTATATGAACACCATTTCCACTTAATGCATTTAAGTATGCTGGCATAACACTTGTTAAAGTTTTACCTTCACCAGTTTTCATTTCGGCAATATTTCCAAAATGAATTGCAATTGCACCCAACAATTGAACATAATATGGTTTTTCACCAATTACTCTGAAACAAGCTTCTCTTGCTGTTGCATAAGCTTCTACTAAAAGCTCATCTAGTGTTTCTCCTTTTTCTAATCTGTTTTTAAATTCATCTGTTTTAGCTTGTAATTCATAATCAGTTAATTTTGCATATTCCGGTTCTAAAGCTTCTATTTTATCTGCTAATGCAGAAAACTTTTTTAATTCTTTATATTCATGATCGAATAAACTTCTTAATATGTTCATTAATACCATCTCCTCATATAAAATATTTTATCAAAAAATAAGTAATAATACAAAGAAATTCCTATATTTTAAGCAAAAAGAAAGAAAAAAGAGCAAAATTTGCTCTTCTAATAATTAGTCTGTTTCAATTATTCCGTAATTACCATCATTACGTTTGTAAACCAAAGCTGGTTTTAAAGTTTCAGCATCTTTAAATAAGTAAAATTGATGTCCTAATAATTCCATTTGAATGATAGCTTCTTCTTCACTCATTGGTTTTACTTCTATTTTCTTTCTTTTTACTATTACTTGCGCTTCATCTTCATCATCATAATCTTCTATATAATCAAACACTATTTCTTTTGATTCTTTTAATTTTTTAGACTGTAATTTAGTCTTATTCTTTCTTAATTGTCTTTCAATCTTATCTACAACTGTATCTACAGCTGCGTAAAAATCATCTTGAACTTCTTCAGCTCTTAATATTAAATTTTTAAGTGGAATTGTAACTTCAACCTTTTGTTTGTAGTTTTGAACTTTAACTACTATGTTTGCCTTTACATTGTCAGAGTCATCAAAATACTTATTTAAGCGTTCCAATTTTTCATCAGCATAGTTTTGCATTGCTTCAGTAATTTTTATCTTATCTCCTCTTAATGTAATATTCATAACATCTCCTCCTTATGATTTAATTCTACCACATTTCAGAATATTATTCTATATCTTTAAGCATTAATAAAGTTAAAATTTTTGTGAAAATTGCAAATTAAAAAGTAGCATTAAAGCTACCTTTTAATTAACGTTTGAAGTTTCTTTGATTACTTTAACATCTAAGGCTTGATAACCTTTAGTAGTTTCTAGTAAATTAAATTCAACGTATTGTCCTTCTGATAAAGTTTTATAGCCTTCTTGATTGATAGCTGAATAATGAACAAAGATATCTTCATTTTCAGTATAATCAATAAATCCATATCCCTTTTCATTATTGAACCACTTTACGCGACCTCTCACTACATACACCTCGCCTTCATTATTATTCTTTTTACTGCTCATGTACTTCATAAGTGGGCTCCCTCTTTCCTTTGCGCAAATAAATAATACCAAAAATAATCATGATTTTTTCATTTTTGTGGTAAAATGTAGTTTTTTGATGGTTTTAGGTAATTTTTGGGTTGTTTTTGTTAACTTATTACAGTTGCCAGCGGTTTTTGAACACTTTAGGGTACTTTTTGAAAAATATTAATTAAGAGTGTTACTATTGAAACGTAATAGTTGAGGTAATGTATGGTTAAAAAAATTATTATTAGTAACTCAATTCGCACAATTAGGCGTTACTATCCGAACTATAGTGATGAGGATATTGAAAAAATTCAATATGGACTCGAATCTATATATTTATCGCTTACAAAAGTAATCGTAATATTATTATTATCGATTTTCCTTAATATCTTTAAGGAAACTATCATTACCTTGCTATTGTTCAATATATTAAGAACAACAGCATTTGGTATACACGCTTCTAAATCTTGGATTTGCTGGATAACATCAGTTCCAACATTTATAGGAATACCATTAATATGTAAATATATAACATTTCCAATATATATATTGTTAATAATAGCAAGTATATCGTTAATAAATTTTATATTATTTGCACCTGCTGACACAGTTAAAAGACCACTAATAAGAAAAAAGCGAAGAATTATATATAAAGTTTTAACAGTAATTATAGGAATAATATATCTCACAATAATTATAATTTGTAAAAACAATTTCATCCAAAATTGTTTATCCGCTTCTATGTTAATAGAAACTATATTGATATCACCATTGACGTACAAAATATTTAATATGCCTTATAACAACTACAAAAGTTATGGGAAATAGAAAGTAGAAGGAGGAATAGAAATGAAAAAATTCATCGCTATGGCTTTAGCAGCACTTGGTGTAGTTGCTGCTGGTGCTGCATCTGCTGCTTGCCTTGCACTTATATTTGACGAACCAGAAATGCCAAAATCAATGTTATAAAAAAAACTGCAAAATGCAGTTTTTTTTGTGGTTAAATATTAAAAAGACTCATACAGAGGCATAAGTATACTATTTATTAATCTTGTTCTTTACTAACCATTAGTTTTTGTACAAAGTAACCACCTAGTGTTTTTGTTTCATTTTCGAATATAGGGCTTTCACTTACTATGGATTTTACAAGAGCTAATCCATAGCCGTGTCCCTTACCTTTAGTAGAGTTACCGGTTTCATAAATTTCATCTACATTAACTTCACCTTTGTAGGTATTAGCTATTTCAAATACAACTTTATCATTTTGAACATAAATGCAAAATGATATTTCTTTATTTTCAACATCATTTGTAGCTTCTATAGCATTATCTAAGAATACACCTATTATTTTAGATAATTGATTATTTTCTTTTACATTTAATAATCCCAAAGCTGATTCGCTTACATCTTTACTAATATTAAAGAAAACATTAATTTTTTTATCGTTCATATTACTTAATTTATTATGAATTATTCCTTTTAATCCACCAAACGGAAGATATCTTAAGTATCTAATCCAAGCATTTTCAATATTATCTTTGTTACCAATACTTTCATCTAAATATTCTAATAATTTAGTATTACTCTTTTTAACCATACCTCTTATAAGAATTAATTCATTTCTATTTTCATGTTGACAAATACTATATTGCTCAACTAAATTTTCCGTTTCCTTAGAATATTTAACATATTTTTCGTATTCATCAGCGATTTTCAATTTATCTAGATACTGTTTTATTATAAAGAACCCCAAACAAACAAGTGATATAATTATAATGCAGTTCAATACAAAAGAATAATCTGGTTTCCAGTCATTAATATTCATTTTATATAAGAGAGAACCTATAGCCAATAATAAAATAGCAAAAGTAACTCCAAGTGATAATTTATTATTTTCTTTGACCTTGTCAATTTTATCATTAACCTTTTTAGAAATAATTAATGCAATAATGGTAGACAAAGCACTTATGCAAAAGTTTGCTAATATACCTCCTGCAAAACTTTCTACATCATTAATAACCTTTGTTTCGTGTAATATAGTTAATACAAGTATAAATAGCATTTCAGAAATAACCAAAAGTAAATATGACATTAATGAAACCATTGAACACTTAGTAAAGTTCACCTTAAACAAAAGTTTATAGGCAACTAATACAACTCCATACAAAGTAAGTAATTTTATTACATTATCCAAAATCATATAATTAGTTGCAGTAAAAATAGCTAAACCAATAATTATTAACAAACTCTTGCTATTTTTATCTATTTTTTGATTAAAAAACTTACTACCAGCAATAACAAAAAAGGCACTTAAAAAAACACTTCCTATCAAATAATTAAATATACCACTAAAATCCATAATCTTCATCTCATTTCATTAATCTTTCTTGTAATTCCCTTTTATAATTCCTAGATAATAAATATGTCTTTTTACCGCCATGAAAGGTTATGACTAAATCATTTAAGTCAACCTTTTCAATATTATATAAATTAACTATACAACTTTTATGAGTTTTCATAAACCTTAAATCACGTAATCCGTCCAATATATTACTAATAGTTCCCTTTATTAAATAAGATTTTGTTTTAGTAATAAGATTTACTTTACAGCTTTCTGGGTCTATCTCAAAATACAATATATCATCATATGGTATTCTATATAAATCACCCTCATTTTTAAACACAAAAGACTTGTATCTTGTAATATTAATATAAGCATTATTTAATGCTTTTAATAAGTTTTCCTCACAGTTATCAAACTTTGAAACAAAATTTAATATTAAGCTTCTATTTGTAAATGTATTTTCTAACATTTCTCTATGAGCAGTAACAACAATCAATTGACTTTGATTATCACCACTCATCCTTATTTCTCTCGCTAAATCTAAGCCAGACTTTCCAGGAACTTCGATATCTAAAATATAAATGTTATGTCCTGATTTATTTTGTATAAACTTTGTTAACTCAGTAGTATAAGCAGAAAATTGATAAATCTTGTACGATACATCACTATTACCCATAAATTTATGAACAAGCTTAACATAATTATCTCTAATCAGCTCTTTATCCTCATAAAGTACAAAATTAATCATAATCTCACCTTTTTTCTCAAACCTCTTTTATTTTACCATATTTTTACATTTTTCTACAGTTAAAAGCAAAAAAATAACAGTTATAACTGCTATTTTTGTTTTTTACTCTTTGATTGAATTTTAAATCTATCTTCTAATTGTTTTATTTTGTTGCTCATACTCTGAGATAGTATACCTGTATGTAGAATAAACCATATTGTAAGTGCCAATAATACAAAGTAAATTATCATCGCTTTTTTAGCATCACCCAAAGTGAAGAAAATTGCAGCAGCTGAGAATAATATATTTATTAAATAAATAATTAATACTGTTTGCCTTTGAGTGAAATTCATCTTTAAAAACTGATGATGCATATGGTCTTTATCAGCTTCAAATATTGGTTGTTTTTTCAACATACGTCTCACAATTGCAAACAATGTATCCAAAATAGGAATTGCTAGAACTGCTAATGGAATCATAAATGATAAGAACATTGCACCCTTAAATCCTAAAAGAGAAACTACAGCAATAATAAAGCCCATAAACATTGAACCAGTATCGCCCGCAAATATTTTTGCTGGATTAAAGTTGTGTAATAAGAACCCAGTTGTTGCACCTAGCATAATAAATATTAATGTTATCTCAAGAGTAGCTTGTCTACCTTGAACAAATGCAATAATTCCCATTGTTGCTAAAAATATAGAAGTAATTCCACCACTCAAGCCATCTAGCCCATCTATTAAATTAATTACATTGATACATCCAATGATAAAAACCAATGTTATTGGATATGCAAGGATACCAAATTTAAAAACTTGACCAAAGGCCGTTACCTCATTTAAATAAATATTACCATAAAATATTATTGTACACGCTGCACATATTTGACCAAGCAATTTATACCTAGGCTTAATTGGATTAATATCATCTATAATACCTGTTATTATTATTATAAAACTACCTATTAAAATTGAATTCATTTGAATACTGTGAACACCAAAAAGCATATATCCAAATAGGAAACCTAAGAATATTCCTAATCCACCTAATTTAGGCATTGGTTTAGTATGAACTCTACGATTATCTCTAGGAACATCCATTGCGTTAATATGTTTAGCAATCTTTATCATTCCCGGCATTATTAAAGCAGTAAAAACAAACGTTATTAAAGTTATTAATGCTATCTCAATTAAATACTTATTTACCATAATACTACCTCTTTCCAACTAAATTATAGCAAATAAATAAATAAAATAAAATAAAAAACCGCATTAACGGTTTATTTATCTAATAAATTTAAATTATCTAGCATAATTCCACAGCCTTCAACCACACAAGTTAATGGACTTTCAGCTATATAAATAGGTACTCCAAGTTCTTTTTCAAATAATTGTGGAAAACCTTTTACCAAAGCTCCGCCACCAGTCAAAACAATACCTTTATCCACAATATCTGCGGATAATTCTGGTGGTGTTTCTTCTAATACTTTTTTTGCTTCTTTTATTATTTTTAATGCATGTGGTTGTAATGCTTCTTCTATTTCTTTTTCTGTTATTTCAATCGTATTTGGTAAACCAGTTTCTAAGCTTCTGCCTTTAATTTCTTGTTTATTATTTTTATCGCCTTTATACACAGCACCTAAATTAAGTTTTATATACTCAGCGGTTCTTTCCCCAATTAATAATTTATGATTTTCTCTTATATATTCAATAATAGCATTATCAAAGGTATTGCCAGCCACTTTAATTGATGAACTATTTACAATACCACCTAATGACAAGATAGCTATATCAGTAGTACCTCCACCGATATCAATAACCATATTAGCACCAGGTTTTGAAATGTCCATACCTGCTCCTAACGCAGCTACTTTTGGTTCTTCATCCATGAACACTTTCTTTGCTCCTAGTTTTTCTGCAGCTTCTTTAATTGCATTTTTCTCCACTTGTGTAATATTAGATGGGCAACAAATTAATATTCTAGGTTTAGACCATAAACGCAATCCTTTAATTTTTTTCAACATATTAGTTAGCATTGCTTCAGTATATTCAAAATCCGCAATAACACCATCTTTTAACGGTTTTATGGCCTTAACTTTACCCGGAGTTCTTCCTAACATTTCATTTGCGTCTTTACCTACCGCTAATACATTTTTAGTTTCTGAATCAATTGCTAAAACTGACGGTTCATTTAATACAATACCTTGACCTTTAACATAAACTAGTACATTTGCTGTTCCTAAATCTATTCCAATATCTTTCATAATTTCCTCTTATAATTTTAAATATTTTTTCTTTGTAGACTCTCCACCTCTTATATGTCTTACTTCAATGTGTTCTTTAAAAATCTTATCCACATCTTCATGTAAGTCTAAATCAATATCGCGAAGCCTTTCTTGTAAATCTTTATGAACAGTGCTTTTACTAACATTATAAATTACTGCTATATCACGCACTGTACTTTTATTTTCTAACATATATAACGCCTCATTCATTACTCTTTCAACAATATATTTATCCATATATACCTTCCTTTAATAAAGTATATATAAATCTTTAAACAGTTATGAATAAAAAAAGGCATTATAATTGCCTACTACTCTTTTATACTTTTATTGTAATATTCTTCAGGATTAATAACTTGACCTTCTTTGAAAAGTTCAAAATGCAAATGACTGCCTAGTTCACTATTGATTTTTGAAACACCACTCTTACCTAATACTTGTCCTTGAATAACAGAATCTCCTTCTTTAACGGTAATAGTAGCCATCCCTTGGTAAACACTAATATACTTGTTATCGTGTTTAATTTCTATTGTATTACCTAGCAAATCGTTATTATTAACACTTATAACAGTACCATCTAAAACAGATACAACATCAAATCCTTCAGGCTTAACGTAATCTATACCAGAATTTTGAATATAAGTATTCTCATAATACACAATAGCACTTCTTTGATTCTCCTCATCAGCCTTATAATTATAGAAATTTTTACCTATCTTTACAGCTGGGTCATTATAAGGTCTAATTATTACAGTATCATTAGTTGATATTACCGGAGTATCATTTGAAAGAATAACTCCAGATACATAAGTAACATCTTCCTCTACAGGAGGGTCTTCAAACTTTGCCATCGCACCTATTACAAATATCATAATTAACGCTATATAAATGCTTGGCATTACATATGGTCTTAATCTCAATTTTTTCTTCATTTTTCCACCTCAATATCAGTTTTAACATTTTAGTGGATTTTATACATATTAAATCATTTTTGTTGATAAAAAGAAATCATAAACAAAATTACTAACCAAATAAATCATCGAAAGACCAAGTAATAGATAAAAAACTCTTGCTTGTATTACTCTGTTTTTTCTAAATATTTGATTAATATTAACTGCTTCCATTGCCCATACTACTAGTATTGATACAAAAACATAAATAAAAAATTTAACACTCATTATAATTACCTTCCTCATAATCTTGTATCATTTTAAGACGTTTAATATGTCTTTCAGAATTAGAAAATTTTGTTTTTAAAAATACATCAACTATATCTTTTGCTTTAAATGACATCATAGAACCATTAAGTGCTAAAACATTAGCATCATTATCTAATCTAGTTAATTCTGCTTCTTTTATATTGTCCACTTTAGCACATCTAATTCCTTTTACTTTGTTACATGCGATAGAAATACCGATACCAGTACCACAAATAACAATTCCTAATTCTGCTTCTTTATTAATCACTTTTTCACATAATCTAAAAGCATATTTAGGATAATCAGTTGAAATCACAGAGTCAGTTCCTAAATCCATAACCTCATATCCTCTTTTATTTAAATACGTAATAAGCGTAGTTTTTAAATGGTAACCTTTATGGTCACTTGCTATAGCTATTTTCATATCACACCTCTTTATCATATATATTATATCATGCTGAAATAACTATTAAAAGAAAAAAGAGTGAACATATCACTCTTAACTTATTACGCTTCTTTTTTATCGAAACCGTATTTCTTGTTGAACTTATCTACTCTACCAGTATGTGAAGTTCTGCTTTGCATACCTGTATAGAATGGATGACATTTTGAACAAACTTCAACATTAATTTCATCTTTGATAGATTTAACAACAAAAGTTTCTCCACAAGCACAAGTTACTTTAGTATCTTTATAATTTGGATGTATTCCTGCTTTCATTATAATCTCTCCTTCCGCCATGATTTAAATCAATCATAGTAATAATTGCTAATATAGTATAACAACATTTTTTAAAATATGCAACAAAAATTTATTTAAGTACATCAGTCTTTAAATATTTAATTATTTCGTCACTTATTACAAGATATCCTTCTTTACTTGGATGAATATCTAGAGGATTTGGCAAATAATCATCATCTTTAGAAATAATATCGGAAACTTTTATATAAGTAACACCATTCTTTACACAAATACTATCATACATTTTATCAGCATATTGAACTATTTTATTGATGTTATCCTTATATCTTTCTATTCTAGGAAGAGGGTTATAGTAACCTATCACTAAAATGTGTCCTTTAGCATATTTTTTTATCAAAGACAATAATTCATTAACTTTTTCAATAGTTTCATCCACTTGTTTTATAGCAGCATCAGTATCAAACAATATACTAGGAAGTGATGACAAATTAATATTATGCATAAAATCATTTGCACCTATTGATATAGTAACTAAATCAGATTCTCTCAATGCTTTTCTAATATTTACCAAAGAACCATTGACTTTAATATTTTTATTCAAATTAATATCATTAGCAACATCTAAAGTAGTATAACCACTAACTGCATAACTAACATAACTTGATAGTTTCTTATTAGTTTTTAAGTAATCTCTTACGTAATCAGTATATCCATAATCATCTACTCCATAAGGATTCCTTCCTGCTGCAACCGAATCCCCAAGTGCCACATAATTTAGTTCTTGCTTATAAGTAGTTTTGTAAATACTAAAAGTACCTATACTTATAAATGCTAAAAGAAAAAATAAAATAAATAATCTTTTATGTTTCATTTTGCCTCCAAAAAAAAGAAATATTCTATAAACTATATTTCTTTTACTTCGATTTTAGCACCAACATCACTTAATTTTTCAACTATATTTTCATATCCTCTCAGTATATGTTCTATATTACTGATTCTTGTTTTACCTTTTGCTATTAATGCAGCTGCTACCATACTTGCACCTGCACGCAAATCAGTTGCTTCAACATCAGTACCGGTTAGTTCTGTAGGACCTTTTATAATTGCTTTTGAACCATTAACTTCAATATTTGCACCCATCTTATTTAAATAAGGGATATGCATAAATCTATTTTCATATATTGTCTCTTCGACTATAGATTTACCATTACATTGAGTTGACAACACCATAAATGGTTGTTGTAAGTCAGTTGCAAAACCAGGGAATACCAATGTTTTTACATTTACTGGTTTATATTTTGATGGCTTATTAACAATTAAATAATCAGCACCTATTTCAAGTTCAACACCCATTTCCATTAGTTTTGAAGTTAAAGCTTCAATGTGCTCAGGAATAATATTATCAACTTTTAAATAGTTACCTGTTAATGCTCCAATAATAGTATATGTACCAGCTTCTATTCTATCCGGTATAACTTCATGGAAACAACCATTTAATTTATCTACACCTATTATTTTGATAGTACTTGTTCCTGCTCCACTAATTTTAGCACCCATATTATTTAAGAAAGTTGCTACATTTACTATTTCAGGTTCTTTAGCAGCGTTATCAATTATTGTTTTACCTTTAGCTTTAACTGCCGCTAACATTATGTTAATAGTAGCACCTACTGATGCAAAATCTAAATATATATTTGCACCTTTTAATTCTTTGGCATCTACTATATACTTATCTCCTTCTATTTGTACTGTAGCACCAAGAGATTCAAAACCTTTTAAATGAAAATTAATTGGTCTTGCTCCAATAGAACAACCTCCAGGAAAATACATTTCTACATGTTTATATTTACCAAGTAATGCCCCCATAAAGTAATATGAAGCACGTAATTTTTTGGAAATATTAGCAGGAATCTCCTTATTATTTATAGTCTTAGGATTAATAACAATACTTTCACTCGCTCTTCTAACATCAGCACCTAAGTATTCCAATATTTCACTAAGAGCATCTGTATCTGTTATCTCTGGAACATTACAAATTGTAACATCATCGTCTGCTAAAATTGCAGCAGGTATAAGCGCTACTGAACTGTTTTTAGCACCACTAATTCTTATTGTTCCAGATAATTTGTGTCCGCCTTCTATTTCTAATACTTTCATAGTACCTCCACTTCAATATATTGTATTATAATTCGACAAATAATTACCTATTAAAAAACAAATTTATTTTATCTGTAATAGTCTTTTTCATAGATGCTTGTCCACTTGATATAACTTTTCTAGGATCATAAACATCTTTATTATTGATTACAAAATCCATTACTGCGTTGTGCCATGCAATTTGTAATTCAGTGTTTATATTGATTTTGCTAATCCCACAAGAAATAGCTTTTTTAATATCTTCATCAGGAATACCAGTTCCACCATGTAATACAAGAGGGATACTTAATGTTTCATTAATTAAACTCATTCGTTCAAAATTTAAATTAGGTAGGCCTTTGTATAATCCATGAACACTTCCTAGTGCTGGTGCGATTGAATCAATTCCTGTTTTGCTTAATTCAACACACTCTTCTAAAGTAGCATGATATATTTCACTAGAAATACCATCTTCGCTTCCCCCTATATGTCCAACTTCCGCTTCAACGCTTACACCTCTAGGGCGAGCATAATCAACCACTTCTTTGGTTATTCTAATGTTTTCCTCTAACGGATGAGTAGAAGCATCTATCATTACAGAAGTAAATCCACTATCAATGGCTTTCTTACAAGACTCAAAACTTGAACCGTGGTCCAAATGTAAACATACATCTATAGTTATTCCTAAATCTTTCATTAATCCATTAACCATTTGGCTAACTACATAAAATCCTCCCATATATTTAGCAGCGCCTTCACTTACTCCTAAAATTACTGGGATATTATTTCTTTGTGACTCTTCTAAAATATATTTAGTCCATTCCAAGTTGTTAATATTAAAATGAGGTACAGCATATTTTTCCTTCTTAGCATCTTGAAGCATCTTAATACTGTTTACTAACATTTTATCACATTCCTTCCATATTAATTATAGTAGGAATTAAAATTATAAGTCAATAGATTAACCATTATAAAAGAAAAGATAAACCAAAGATAGACACAATAATACAATACTTCCAAATAAAGTTGATATTTTCCCGAACTTATTTGTTAAACTTCCTCCTATAGTAATTCCAAGGTAAGTGAAAAAGAAACTAGTTAATGAAAAAATACTAACTGCTAGCAACTTATTATCGCAAATCGTTGATAATCCTATCCCTACAGAGAAGCTATCTATACTTACCGTAAACGCAAACAATATAATAGAACCTAAGCCTCGCAAATCAACTATTTCTTCTTCTTTAAAAACCGATATTAACATTTGAATAGATAAAATCATAAAAATTATACCTACTACAATATTGGAACTAACAGGTAAGATTTTCAAAACCTTAAGACCTATTGCATTTCCAAAAAGGGGCATAAAAAAATGAAAAACTCCAACACACGTTGCTAAAGTCAAAGTTTTTCTCTTAGTAAAATTTAAAGTGCCATACAAAATAGCCAAAGAAAAAGCATCCATACTTAACCCAATTGCAATCATAATTACACTTATAAAATGTATCATAGTATCATTCCCCTACTAATTTAATAATACTATTTAAACATTATTTTAATTCTTAAAATATTTATCTATTATTTCTTTTATAAATGATTTATACTCCACTTCATCTAAATTGTCTTGATTTGTCTCCATTAAGCACAAAGGAGGAAAAAGTACACACCACCAGTTATTACCATCACCATTGCCTAAAGTCACTACAACTGATTCATAATAACCTTCTTTATATACAACACCCTTATACTTTTTACTAGGAAAAAGATTATAACCATAATTAATTACATATTTATCATTATAATTATTTTCTAATAACACATTTTTAACCGTTTTATCAATTGCATCAATATTATCTTTTATTACTTGACGAGCATCTTCTATATTTGTAACATCTTCTAATAGTACCGTTATTTCCTTTGAAATCTCATCTCTCACAATTTTTTTAATAGCTTGGTCTGTTGCCGAATTACTATTTGCAATTACTCTAACTCGTATTGATTCATCAGGAATAATTAAATCATCTGTAGTAGTATTGGAAACTAAAATAATAATTAAAACGCTTAAAACTATTAATACTTTTTTCATATTATCATCTCTATTATATAGTGCTGAAATAAGTATTTAATAAAACAAAAAAAGTGTAACAAAATACACTTTTTTTCGACTATAAATCTTTAGAATATATAAATATCATTCTATCCTTATAAGATAGGTCTTTTCTACACTCAATAACGACATCATCTAAATACTTATTAACCAAATCAATAATTCTATCCTTCTGAGTCATTCCTATTTCGAAAGCAATTAGAAATTTATCATTTAAATTTTTCTTACAAGTTGAGAGAATTTTATCATAAAAGAATAATCCATCATCAGAAGCATACAAGGCCAAGTCTGGTTCATTATTTTTAACAATATCTTCTATTTCTTCATCCCTACTTATGTATGGCGGATTGCTAATTATAACATCAAATTTACCATTAACATTATCTAACATGTCACTTTGAACAAAAGAAACATTAGCATTTAAATTTTTAGCATTATGTTTAGCCACTTCAATGGCTTTATCACTTATATCAACGCAAGTAACATTAGCATTTTCTAATTCTTTCTTTAAAGTTATACCAATATTTCCGCTTCCGCAACCTAAATCAATTATATTTAAATCACTATCACCTGGAAAAAGTTTTTCTATATATTTCAAAGTATTCTCAACCAATTCTTCTGTTTCAAAACGTGGTATTAAAACATTTTCATTAACTAAAAAATTATAACCATAAAAATTAACATTACCTAACACATATTGAATAGGTGTCTTGGCTAAAACTTTATCAATCATGTTTTTATATTTTATAGCATCAACATCATCAACTACTTTATCTAAATAATTAAGAAGTTCTAGATTATCCAAATTCAAAATATTACTAAGTAGCATATTAACTTCATGCTTATGTAAATATTTTTTTCCATAAATAATCAACTCTTCAACAGTCATTAATTGTTACCTTCTAATTGACGTTTTTGATCTTCAGTTATTAAGGCTTCAATTATTGGTTCTAATTCACCTTCCATAACTCGATCAAGTTGCATTAAAGTAAATCCAATTCTGTGATCAGTAACTCTATTTTGTGGATAATTATAAGTTCTTATTTTTTCTGACCTGTCTCCAGTACCAATCTTACTTCTACGTTCGGCTCCCTCTTTTTCTTCTTTTTCTTGCATTTTCATATTATACAATCGTGTTTTAAGAGTATTTAAAGCCATTTCTTTATTTTGAATTTGACTACGTCCTACTTGACAATAAACAATAGTACCTGTAGGTATATGTGTTACACGAACAGCCGAGTCAGTAGTATTAACACCTTGACCACCACATCCTGATGACCTTGTTATATCAATACGAACCTCTGACATATCTAGTTGGAAATCTAATTCTTCCGCTTCAGGCATTACAAGCACTGTAGCAGTTGAAGTATGAATTCTACCTTGAGTTTCAGTTACAGGAACTCTTTGAACTCTATGAGCTCCACTTTCGTATTTAAGTTTAGAATAAACATTTTTACCTTTTACCATAAAACTGATAAGAGGAAAACCACCACCCTCACTATGCTCTTCTTCTAATACTTCAACTTTCCATCCTTCTTTTTCAGCGTATTTCAAATACATACGATATAGGTCACCAGCGAAGATATTAGCTTCATCACCACCAGCAGCTCCTCTAATTTCAACAATAACATTCTTACCATCATTAGGGTCTTTTGGTATTAACAAGATTTCTAATTGCTTTTCTAAGTCTGATTTTAAAGCATCAAACCCCTCTAGTTCTTCTTTAGCAAATTCTGCCATTTCTGGGTCTTTTAACATATCTTTAGCAGCATCTATATCGGCTAAAACCTTTTTATATTTATCAAAACAAATAACTGTATCTTCCAAACTTGCAGCTTCTTTTGATATCTCACGTGTTTTATTAATATCACTTAAAATACTAGGGTCTAGTAATTGCTTGTTTAATTCTTCATATCGATTTTTAATAATTTCTAATCTTTCAATCATGGAAATCACCCTTTCATCTATCGTATTATATCACGAACTACTAAAAAAAAGAAACTAAAATTATTGTTCTAATTCTAGTTCATCTTCGTCCATAATTACTAAATCTTTTAAATCATCATCTGAATCATCAAAATCATCTTCATTTGTTACATCATCAAAGTTATCTTCTGGCTCTTCTTCTTCATCGTTGTGAACATCAATTTCATCAGTTTCATCTTCATCATCAACAGCCATTACAACTTTATCTGAAGTATGTTTATCTCTTAAATCCCATTTACCATCTTCTAAAAGAATAAATCTTTTATCTGTAGTAAGTGTAGTGTAATAATCACCTATTTTAGTTTCAAATACACTATTAGGTAATTCTAACAAAGTAGTTATTTCCTTAAATAAGTCTTTTGTGTTAGTAGCACCATTTTCTTCTAATAATTTATTAGTAATATCTTTGTAAGATAATAATTCCAAATCTTCTTTGCTCATATCTTTTATACTCATAAACGTCCTCCTACGATTAACATTATATGCTAGTAATAATTATTTGCTTGTAAAACAAATCAATAAAACTTATATCATTATTTGAAATGAAAATCAACTGCTTTTTTACATTTTGTTTGGACAATCTATTGCTAATATATTTAAAAGCAATAAATTAATATCTAAAACTAATTTAGTTAAAGCTAACCATGAACTTCTTAATTCAATATCTTCCTCTGTAATTACCCTATTCTCAGAATAAAATTTATTATAAGAACTAGTTAACTTATATATATACTCTGTTACATCATTAAGTGATTTAGCTTCATATGACTTAGTTAAGACTAAAGGAAAATTCATTATATTTAACATTACTTCTTTATCATATTCATTTTTTAATTTTTTAATAACAGTAAAATCAATATTAAATTCATTTGCTTTTTTCAATAAAGATTTCATACGTATTGTTGAATATAATAAGTATGGACCAGTTTTACCTTCTAAATCACTGAACTTATTTGGGTCAAATATATAATCAGTACTTCTATAAGGAATCAAATCAGCATATTTTATAGCTGATAATGCTATTGTTCTAGCAATACTTTTCTTTTCTAGTTCATCAGTAATACTAGGATTTAGTTTTTTATATGTTTCTTCGTTTACTAAGTCAATTAAACTAGGTAGACTCATTACTCCACCCTCTCTAGTTTTAAAAGGTTTTCCATCTTGACCATTTATAGTACCAAACCCTAAAAATTGTAATTTAGTATCACTAGGTGCAATATTAGATTTATACGCTGCCCTAAAAACTTGATTAAAGTGTAATTCTTGACGGTTATCAACAACATACCATATTTCATCTGGATTAAATCTTTTTACTCTAGAATATATCGTTGCTAAATCAGTAGTTCCATAAAGATAAGCACCATCACTTTTCTCCAAAATAATAGGTGGAATTTCTTTTTCGTCAGTCTCTTCTTTAACATCCATTACTTTAGCACCTTCGCTGGTATAAAGTAATCCTTGTTTTTCTAATTCATCAAACATAGCAGGAATATATTTAAATGAATCACGTTCACCTTCCCACAATTCAAAAGTAACATTTAATTCTTCATATACTTTCTTTATAGCAGAAATAGACAAACTAGATATCTTATTCCATAGTGCGTTATAACCAACATGGCCCTGTTGAATTAAATAAACAATATTACGAGCTTCAGCCAATAATTCTTCAGAAGCCTTAATTCTTATGCTACCTTCAGGATATATATAAGATAAATCATCTTCTGTTATTGGAAGTTCAAATTCTTCTCCATTATAATCGTCATTAAAACAAGGCATATTAGGAAATCTATGTTTTAATTCTAAACACACTATACCTGCTTGTAATCCAGAATCTCCTAAATGAGCATCACCTATTACTTCATTGCCTAAAAACTTAGCTAACCTTTTTAATGCTTCGCCAATATTAGCACTTCTCATATGACCAACATGCAACATTTTTGCAACATTAGCTCCACCATAATCTATAATTATCTTCTTTTTTTGAGGCAAATCAATGTTATTATAAACATTTTCAATCATCTTATTCATACATTCTATTAAGTAATTATTGCTTATACTTACATTAATAAAACCATTACCGGCAACATTTACATTTGTAAAACGATAATCTTCTTTTAAAGATTCAACTATATCATTAGCAATATCTTTAGGATTCTTTTTATAAGTTTTAGCTAATTTCATTGCATCATTTATTTGATAATCACCTAGGTCAGGACGATTAGAAACTGCTAATGTTACATTATCAAGCTCATATCCAGCACTTTTTATAACACTTTTTAAATCACTTTCTATTTCTTTAATAAAACTCATTTTATTCACCACCTAAAAACCATTCAATAAAAAACTCAAATTCATCTTGATTAGATAACGTATAATTAATAATTAACCTATTTTTCTCTATTTTTTTAGAATTAACTTTCATTTGTAAATCAATCTTTCTATCTAATTCTTTAACAAATATTATTCCCTCATTTTTAAGAAAATTCAACGTTAATAACATTTCGTCATTTTCTCTTTTAAGAATAGAATTTTCCAAATCAATCAAAACTTTCGTATTATCTGGTTCACAAAAAGTTAAAATATCATCTTGAGAATAAGAACAAATACCTTCATATTCATTTAAAACATCTTTGCTTTTCAATTGATATTTAAATTTTCCTTTCTGCATTTTACCACCACCAAAATTTCTAACACGAATTATAACACAACTTATATAAATTGAACACATATTTTTATATTTTTCTTTCCATACTAAAACTAGAATTGATGGTGACATTATGAAATTTATAAAAAGAATAATTAAATTTAGCATATTTTTCTTAATTATAGGATTTATAGTTGGACTAGGAATATATGGTTATGAACAAACTTCACCTAAGCTAGAAATTAAAAGTGCCAATAACATTTCGTTATATGACAGCACAGGAAATTTATATTTTCAAGGATCTGGCACGAACGAATGGGTTGCGTTAAAAGATATATCCCAAAATGTAATAGATGCCACAATATCAACCGAGGATAAAAATTTTTATAAGCATTTTGGATTTGACTTCTTAAGAATTATAAAAGCCGGTTACACCAATATCTTAGCAGGCAAAACAAAGCAAGGAGCTTCAACAATCTCGCAACAATACGTTAAAAATTTATTTTTGGATTTTGACAAAACTTGGGAAAGAAAATGGAACGAGATGTGGTTAACTATAAATGTTGAAACACATTATAGTAAAGAAGAAATCTTAGAAGGATATTTAAATACTATTAATTATGGACATGGTATGTATGGTATTGCTAATGCCGCTGACTATTATTTTAATAAAAAAGCAAAAGACCTTACTCTTGCTGAAGCATCTATGTTAGTAGGTATTCCAAAATCGCCAGCAAACTATTCTCCTTTAATTAATTATGATTTGGCAAAGTTTAGACAAGGTTTAATACTTAAAGGGATGGTGAAAAACAATTATATAAGTGAAGAAGAAATGAATAAAGCCTACGAAGAAGAACTTACTATAATAGGTAAAAAAGCTACTATTAATTCTGATACAATTCTTTATTTTCAAGATGCAGTTCTTACTGAATTAAACAGTATTAAAAGTATTCCTAATTCCTTTTTAGACACTGGTGGACTAAAAATATACACAACTCTAGATATGAATGCCCAATTCTCTTTAGAACAAAGCATAAAAGAAAATTTAAAAAATAATGAGGAAGTTCAAACGAGTGGAATAATGATAGAACCCAAAACAGGAAACATTATTGCTTTAGTTGGCGGAAAAGATTATTCAACATCACAATACAACAGAGCTACCAAATCTTTAAGACAAGTCGGTTCAACAATGAAACCATTTCTTTATTATGCCGCTTTAGAAAATGGATTTACCTCCAGCACTTCTTTTACTAGTGAACAAACTACTTTTGCCTTCTCAAATAAAGATTCATATTCTCCTAAAAATGCTAATGAAATATATGGACATAAACCAATCTCATTAGCTGCTGCTATCGCTTATTCTGAAAACATTTATGCTATAAAAACGCATATGTTTTTAGGAGAAGATACCCTGGTAAACATGGCAAAGAGATTAGGCATAACCGCTAAATTACCGGAAATACCTTCCCTTCCATTAGGAACAAGCGAAATTGGAATAATAGAAATGGCAGGTGCTTATTCTGTGTTTGCAAATAACGGCTATAAAAATAGACCTCATTTAATTAAAAAAATTGAAGATATTAATGGCAATGTTTTATACGAATTTAAAGAAACAGAAGAATTAGTATTAAATCCTAGTTTAACTTATATATTAAATGAATTATTAACCACAACCTATGATTCTAGCTTTATCGACTATAATTACCCAACAATTATCAATGTTGCTGGAAGATTGAGCAGAAAATATTCAGTAAAATCAGGAACAACTGCAACGGATACCTGGACAATCGGCTATACTCCACAAATCGTTACAGCAATCTGGGTAGGATATGATGATGCAAGAGAAATCGATAAATCCCTATATGCCTCATCCAAAAATATATGGGCTGATACAATGGAAGTATTCTTAAAAGATAAAGAAAAAGTCTGGTTTGATATGCCATCAAACGTCGTCGGAGTTTTAGTAGACCCTATTTCTGGAAAACCCGCTACAGCTAATTCAGCCAAAAAAAAGGTACTGTACTATCTAAAAGGTACAGAACCTACAGGAGACGAAATGGTTTTTGATGAAAAACTAGAAAATTAACTCCACTTCATCACCAGTTTTTAATAAGTTAGCATTAGCATCATCTGTATCTAAATGAACTTCCAATACTCCTTTTTGAATTTCTTTTATTTTAACATTTTTCAATATAGCAGACTTTTCATTACCAACTTTTATTTCAATCTCATCAATGCTTTCTAATCCTAGACGAACCCTATCTTCATGATTAATATGCAAATGCCTATTCGCCATAATAGCACAATTCTTAGTAATCTTTCCTTTAGGTCCAATAATGGTAATAGATGCTGCACCTTCTAAATCACCAGATGTTCTAACAGGAGCATCAAGTCCTAAAGTATAACAATCTGTTTTTGAAATCTCTACTTGAGTATAAGGTCTAAGAGGAGCTAAAAATCTAACTTTTCCTATTTTAGCTTTCTCAGTTTCTATTTCTACTAAACCAGTAGTAGCAAATTCTCCAGTTTGAACTAAATCACGTAATTTTTCTATTTTAGCATCTCCAAATAAAATCTTGTAATCTTCTTCACACAAGTGAACGTGTCTATTTGAAACACCTAATTTAACTTTCATATTATCACCGCTTTCAATTCATTATATCATCATTTATCATCGAAAACATAAAAAATTGAAAAATAAATCTATACAATGAGATTGTATCATTATAATTTTTTTGATATAATTTTCTTAATATAGAGGGTGATATTATGTGGATAGCAATAATTAGTGGAATAGTGACGTTAGTAGCATTAATAGTCTTAATTTTAAAATTTAAAAGTGATAAATTAACAATTTATAACATCAAAGTTTGCGAAGCAGAAAACGAGTTAGATGCACTTTTTGAAAAGAAACTTTCTTTATTAACGAGCTTACAAAAAGCATTAGAAGAGCGTGAAAATGATTATCAATTTAAATTTGCCTTTGATAAAGAAAATACCGAGAGTGATAGTTTCAAATTAAACAGCATTCTTAATAAAGCTTATAAAGAATTAAAAGAATTCTTAGAAGAAAAAAGAAGTTATATTCCGGACGATGAAGTAAAACAATTACTTGAAGAATTATATAATGTTGATATAGAATGTATTGCTACTAAAAATTATTATAATGACAAAACTATTATTCTAAATAACAAAATAAATAAATTCTTAAACAAATTAATAGCTAAATTCAAACACATACCAACAAGAGAAATATATGTTGACCCCGTTGAAGAAGAGTTTGAAATATTAAAAAAGAAATAAAATTAGTCTTTTATTTCCCAGTTTATTGGTTTAATATTATGTGCTATTAAGAAATTATTTGCTTTTGAAAATGGTCTACTTCCAAAAAAGCCATTATGAGCAGACAAAGGCGATGGATGAGCTGATTCTATGATAAAATGTTTATCATTAGTAATTAGCTCTTTTTTACTTCTAGCATAACTTCCCCAAAGGATGAATACCACAGGTGTTTCCTTTTTATTAATGATTTTTATTACTTCATCAGTAAATCTTTCCCAGCCTCTTCCTTTATGTGAAGCGGCTTTATCTTTTTCAACCGTTAACACTGCATTTAATAACAGTACTCCTTCTTTTGTCCACGGAACTAAACTACCATTTTTAGGAATCTCATAACCTAAATCATCATGCAATTCTTTAAATATATTCAACAATGATGGTGGTTTTTGAACTCCTCTTTTTACCGAAAAACAAAGTCCTTCAGCTTGACCTTCACCATGGTAAGGATCTTGCCCCAAAATAACTACCTTTATATTATCAAACGAAGTATATCTAAAGGCATTATATACATCACTAATTTTTGGATAAATAATTTTATGTTTATATTCATCTAAAACAAAGTCTTCTAAGTTCCTAAAATAATCCTTGTTATATTCATCATTTAAAAGTTTATCCCAATCATTACCTATCATACTTCTTCACCTATATCAATTATACCATAAATCATTTTACTTTACTTCGTAATTTAAAAATGGCATATATGTTAATCATACCCATAATAGCAATAAATATATCTACCAGGTTCCATAAAAACAACGAATTAGCTATACTTCCACCTATAAGTAATGTCAATGTTATTATTTTAAGTATCATTATTTCTTTATTAGTTGCATCCCTTTTTAAATATTTAAAACTTGTTTCACCATAATAATACCCCGATATAATAGTGGAAAAAGCAAAAATAAATATTGTAATCATCAAAATAATGCCACCATAGTTACCAAGATGATAATTAAACGCATATTGAGTTAGTTCAATTCCATTAATGTTTTCTAAATTTATTTCTTGATAATTACTAAGTAAAACCATAAAAGCAGTTATTGTACACAAAACTAGCGTTGTAAAATATATTCCTGCTACTTGAATCATTCCTTGACCTCTTGCATCATCATTATCAACGGTGCTAGCTGCTATTGCACCACTGCCTACTCCTGCTTCATTTGAAAATATTCCACGTTGAAAACCTATTATAAAAGGAGTTAATATTCCCATACCAACACTCTTAAAATCAAAAGCTCCAGTAATAATTAAGCGAAAAATATCAGGTAACTTGTCTAAATTATTTCCTAAAACATATATTGAAACGGCTATATATAAAATTCCAATAAAAGGCATTATTTTTGAAGATACATCTATTATACCTTTAGTCCCCCTAATAATAACGAAACCACTAATGATTGCAAGAAGAATACCTATCACCAATGGATTACTATTGTTAAAATTTTGAAATGACTTAGCAATAGTATTAGCTTGTATAGTTAAAAAACCCAAAATATATGTAATTAAAACAATTATTGAATAGATTTTAGCTAACGATTTGTTATTCAAACCCTTGTCTATATAATATGAAGGTCCACCTCTATTAAATCCATCATGTTTTTCGTGAAACAAAACTCCTAAATAGCTCTCTACATAAGCATTAGATGCTACTATAATAGTTGAAATCCATAACCAAAAAACTGTCCCTGGTCCACCAATATATATAGCTAGTGCAACCCCTGCTAATGAACCTATTCCAATCCTAGCTCCAAGAGTTAGCATCAACACTTTAAATGGAGAAGCTACTGAGCTTTCTCTGCTCTTAAAGCCTTTGAACATATTTTTTATTCTAAACTGTATAAATTTCAAGCGCCATGTAAAGTAAAGACCACTAAAAATTAGTAATACGATTGTTATACTCCACAACGATTTATTAATTAATGTAAGAATAATTATCACCATTTAATTTTATTAATAACAATTAAAAAAAAGAATACCTATTTATGATATTCTTCATTATTATTAATTTTAAAACTTCTATATATTTGTTCCAATAACAGAACTCTAAATAATTGATGTGGAAAGGTCATCTTAGAAAATGATAATTTAAAGTTAGATTTTTGCTTAATTTCGTTTGATAATCCATAGGAGCCACCAATAACAAACGTTATATTACTGTAATTTATAAAAGTAGTATCTATTATATTAGCAAATTCAGTTGATGAAAGCTCTTTTCCTTCAATTTCCATAGTAACAATATAATCTTTAGTATCAATATATTTCAAAATTTCTTCTGATTCTTTTTTTAGAATAACATCAATACTTTTATTATTTATATCATCTAATTCGATAATATTAAGTTTAGTATACTTACTTAATCTTTTACAATACTCATTAATAGCGTCACTTAAATACTTCTCTTTTATTTTACCTACACAAATTATTTTTATCATTTATACCTCTACTAATTCTGATTCTTCGTTTTGGTGAGTTACAATAAATTTATTATTATCAAAATTAATCTCGCTCATTTCCTCTTCTACTTGAGATAATGCCAAATCATAGGTATTGTTATTTTCACTTATATGTGCTAAAAACACAAACTTTGTATTATCACCAACCACCTTGGTCAAATACTTTCCAGTATAGCGATTAGATAAATGCCCTTTGTCACCTATAACACGTTGTTTTAAATGATAAGGATACGGCCCATTCATAAGCATTTCTTCATCGTGGTTAGCTTCTATTATATAGACATCTCTGTTTTTAGTTACACTATAATATTTCTTATTTATATAACCCGTATCAGTAATATATACTAAAGATTTAAAATTATGCTCTATAACAAAGCCATACGAAATCACATCATGTGAAGTCGCTAACAAAGTTATTTTAACATCATCAATAAAAAACTCATTATCAACAACTACAATTGATTCTAAAGGAATAATATTCACTAAATCATATAGCAAATCAGGTGCAGCATATACTTTTAAATTATACTTTTTTATTAAAGAAGGTAACCCTTTAGTATGGTCACTATGAATATGTGAAATCAATACTCCATCAATCTCATTTGGTGATAAACCCAGTTCTTTCATTGAATTACTTATATGTGAAACAGGTATACCTACATCAATCAATATTTTAGTATTATCACAAATTATTAATGTCGAATTACCTTTAGAGCCACTAGCTATAACTTTTATTTTCATCGATAGAATTGTAGTGGATTAATTGCATTTCCGTGATTTGGGTGTCCAATGAAAATACCAAAGTGTAAGTGAACACCAAATGCATATCCGCTTTCTCCCATTGTACCAATTAATTGACCTGATTCAACCGTTTGCCCTTCTTTTACCTTTAAATCAGCCATGTGTGCATATTCTGAATAGTAACCATTATTATGATTTATATATATATAATTACCATTAACACTATGATTATACACCGCTTTTTCTACTACACCGTTATTTGCTGCATATATTGGTGAACCATAACCAGTACCAGCAATATCTAAACCTTTGTGAAATTTACCCCAACGCCATGCATAATTACTAGTAATGATGTAGTTTGGTGCTGTAGGCCAATGCCAAACCTTTAAGTTACCAACACCTGATATATATTTTTGACCTCTTATTATAATCTGTGATACAACCGGCTTGATTTTTTCATCGCTAACTGGTAACGCTTCTTTTATTTCACCATTTATTTCCTTAATTATTTTTGTAACACGTGAAGTACCATCTTCACCTTTTTGTTTTATTTCTTCATAACCTATCGGAAGATTTTCATCATCCTCATAAATAGTATTATATGCATTAGTTTCTATTGTAACTACGTTTTTTTCTTCAACTACTTTAATTACAGGTTGAATAAGTCCTAAAGATACTACTTGTCCTGGATAAAGCAAATTACTTGCACTATTGAATTGTTCATTTGCAATCAAAAATTCTCCAACAGAAAGTTTATTATTATAGGAAACAGATTCAATTGTATCTCCAGACTGAACTACATACTTTTCTTGTTCAGCAAGAGTACCAAACAATAAATATTTACTCAAGTCATCACTATTAAGAAAAATTTGGTCCTTAATAGAAATATTAGTTTCTTTTATTAAAATATCATTTTGAACATATACATCTTCTATTAATGTACCAACATCTTTTATTGGTTCCTGAGTATTATTAAGAAATTTATTGTAAGCATCTTCATCAACAAAGGCTTTAATTGTATTATTAATTGAATCAATAAAAACTTGTTTATCAAGAACATTTATTACGACATCATCAGTTTTAACATTTCCGTCTTCTGTCATTTCTTCAATACCTTTAACAGTTATTTTGTATCCCTTGATTGTAAATGCTGACTGCTCCTTCATATGTTCATAAATAACTTCAGCACTTTCTATTTTTTCATTATATGTTATTTCTTTAACTATTTTTAAATTGTTAGGTATATAAACCTTATCAACATTATATTTCTTTTTTATTTCTTGTTCACCATTATCTATATAATTTTCTAACTCATCTTTAGAATAGATTAACCCAATTGATTTACCATCAAGGTATACTCTATATACTTCTTGTGGATCTGCTGATTTCCTATAGCCAAAGAAAAAGATACTAGAACTTATCACTAATGCAATAATGGTATACAAAACTGTTTTATGATTCATATTGTCCACCCTGGCCTTCTTTTTGATAATTCAAGAACGTAGATGTATCGCGCTTGAATAATAATTCAATAGTATCTGTAGGTCCATTACGATGCTTAGCAATTATAAATTCACTGATACTTGTATTAGCATCAATTGCTTTTTCTTTGTTGTAATAGTCATCTCTATACAAAAATGCTACAATATCAGCATCTTGTTCAATTGAACCAGATTCACGCAAATCACTCATAATTGGTCGTTTATTTTCACGACTATCAACAGCACGAGATAACTGTGCTAATGCTACAACCGGTACATTTAATTCCATAGCCATAGTTTTTAACGAACGTGATATATCAGATACTTCTTGTTGTCTGTTAGCGCCATAATTAACTGAAGAAGATATTAACTGTAAGTAGTCTATTACAACAAGACCTAAGCCTTCACTACTACTTGCTAATCTACGACATTTAGACCTTATTTCACCAATAGTGATACCCGGTGTATCATCCATATATATTCTAGCATCACCTAATTGACTAATTGCTTCATTTAACTTTTTCCAATCTTCATTAAACATCTTACCTGTTGCTAATTTTTTACCTTCAATTTGTCCTAACGAACTAAGCATTCTTGAAGCTAATTGCTCAGCACCCATTTCCATATTAAATAATGCCACAGTTTTGCCTGTATTTATAGCTACATTAGTTACTAAATTCAAAGCAAATGCAGTTTTACCCATAGCAGGACGAGCTGCTATAATGATTAGCTGATTTCCTTGCAATCCGGTAGTAATGTTATCTATGTCAGCCCAACCAGTAGGCAAACCAGTTATTTCACCTTTAGCAGCTGCTAATTTTTCCAAGTTTTCTTGAGTTGCCGCAAGAACTTCTTTTATCGTTCTAAATTCTGTAGAACGTCTATTCTTAATTACGCTTAATATTTTTCTTTCAGCTTCATCAAGAGTTTCATTTACGTTACCATCTGATTGATATGCATTAGTTGTTATGTTAGTAGATACTTCTATCAACCTTCTTAAAACAGCTGCATCTTCAACCAATTTAATATAATATTCAACGTTGGCTGCCGTAGGAACTGATTCCAATACTTCGGATAGATACTCAACTCCGCCTATTTCATTAATTAAATTTTTGTTTTTTAACTCTGTAGTTAACGTCGTTAAATCTATTGGTTTTTTATTTTCGCTCATTTCCTTGATTGTCTCAAATATAATAGCATTATTGTTATTATAAAAAGACTCTTTTACCAATGTTTCACATGCCTTGTCCAACGCATATTTAGAAAGAAACATTGAACCAATGACAGCCTGCTCAGCCTCTATATTATTTGGTATATTTTTATTAGGCATATCATCGCCTCCTACTTTTCTAATTTTACTTTCACTTTAGCAAAAACATCTTTGTATAAATTGATTTTAACATCATGATATCCTAAACTAGAAATCGTATGGTCAAATTCAACTTGTTTTTTATCTATTTCAATTCCTTTATTTTGCAATTCATCCTTCACTTGTTTTGCGCTTATGCTTCCAAATACTTGATCATTTTTACCAGTTTTAACATTAAAAACTAACTCTACGTTTTCTATTTTTTTCTTAATGTCATTTGCTTCTTCACGCATTTTTTTATCTTGTTGCTTTAGTTCTTCACATTCGCGATTATATTTACCAAGAGTTGAATCAGTTAGTTGTGAAGCATATCCATTTTTTATTAGATAGTTTTTGGCATATCCATCTTTTACTTCCTTTATATCTCCTCTTTTTCCTTGTCCTCTTAAATCCTTAATAAATATTACTTTCAAAGTTAACCCTCCTTTATAAAAGCTTTATTATATTTAATAAATCCTTTTCAACCTTACTCAAGCTAGAACCTTGTATTTTAGAAGCAGCCTCATGGTTATCTCCGCCGCCACCTAAAAGTCCCAATACTTGTCCTACTTTAATATTGCCTAGAGATCTAGCACTTATTCCTATAGTTTTTTTATCAACATTAGCAATAACAAATGATGCTTCTATGTTATTAAATAACAATAATGTATCAGCCGTTTTAGCCAATTCTTCTGGACGATAAACATCATTTGGAACAGCTTTAGTAATTGCTATATTATTGATGATTTTGACATTAGTTATCATCTTTTGCCTTTTAATGTATTTTTTTAAATCTTGCTTCAACAAATATTGCACCTGATTATTATTAGCACCACAAGTAGATAAATAATATGAGTAATAAAAGGTATTACTACTAGTCTTTAACACATAATTGCACGTATCTAAAACAATCCCAGATAACAATATAGTTGCTAAATAACTATCTATTTTAAAATCATTTAATTTCAAAAATTCAGTTATTATCTCGCAAGTACTAGAAGCAAAACTATCAATTATCATTAATTTAGCATCATCAATTGTTCCTTCACCTTCACCGTGATGGTCTATTATTAATTTATTGCTAAAAGCATCTGTTAAATTACTATTTTGCAACAAATACTTTTTATTGGTATCAACTATTATTAATAAACTACTCTCGTTTTTCAATTTAATAGCCTTTGCACTGTTGATAATACTAATTTCACTTGATAATCGCTTCATTACCTTTGATACAGCAGCTTCAGAATATTTATCATCAACTACTACATACGTAGGTTTACCTCTGTGTATTGTATAATTGTACATACCTAGACAGCCACCTAAAGCATCTAAATCCAATCCTTTATGAGCTGTAACAAACACACTTGAAGACTTACTAATTAAATCATTAATTTTTTTATAATTATCAGCTATTTTCATAAACCTCCTGCCAAAAACCCACTTTAATTATACAACAAAAATATCTATATGTCATTATTTAAAAGGCATTAACAAAAAAAGAATAATTATTTCTAATTACTCTTCAAACTATTTTATCTTTGTATTTTCTTAATTTTCTGGTTTGTCTATTACCTATAATAAATCCTAAAAATAATAATCCAATGAAATACATATGTAAAATTCCATTATTAATTACTTTCAACAAAATAAAATACAAAATAATATTCATTAATACAAAAATCAAATTTATTAATAAAGTATGAATTTTTTTATCTTTAAATAAAAATTTATAAAATAAATTAAATAAAAGTGAAAAATATAGACCAAAAACAAAAGAAAAAATTAATGATTGTATTTGAATTTCTAAATTCATTATTTAAATAACCTGTTAAATATACTATTCTCTTTATCTTTTGTTTTACCTTCTTCCATATATGTAAAACTTTTTATTAAACCTTTAATAGATACATTTCCCTGCATTGTATCTAGTTTAATTAGTTCTAGTTCTTCACCTTTGACAACTAAATACCCCATCGTAGTTTCCATCAGAAATTCTTCATTATCAAAGTTATCAATCTTTTTTACCCCAGTTACTATTATGTTTTTTCTTTCAATAACGCTTATGCCATGATTATAATTAGTTACATTATTATCCATCTTGTCCATATAATTCCTCCTAATAAACTATATGTATCAAAGAAATTAATATGACAAAATAAAAAGCACCTAAGTGCTTTTAAATACTATTCTTCTTCTGAAGGTTGATCAGCATTTTTGTATGCTTCGAAAATAGCTTCTTCGAACATTGCACGACCTTCTGGATTAATTGGGTGTGCTATGTCACGATAACCACCAGTAGCAGTTTTTCTACTTGGCATTGCAATAAATAATCCATTATCTCCTTCGATAATTCTTATGTCATGTACTGCGAAACTATCATCTATCAATACAGACGCAATTCCTTTCATTCGTGAATTTTCTTTTTCGATTTTTCTCACGTTTACAGATGTGATTTTCATTTGCCTATCCTCCTTTTAGTTATAACCATAATGACTACAACCTTATACTATGATATTATAATAAATTCTCACAAAATGCAACTGATTTCGTTATTTATCAATAAAAATTTCTAAACTATCAGTTAAAACATCAGTATAAGTAAAGGACCTTATTTGCTCGTTGTCGTTATCAACTTTTACTAAAAACACATAATTATATGTATTTGCTATTGTTCCACAAAACTCTTCAATTTGATTTCTGCTACCATTAAACCTAAAATTTAGACTTTCACCCTTTCTACTTTCCAAGTCTTGCTTTATTTTTTCTATATTCATCTTGGATACCCCGTATACATGGTTCCATTAGTAATAATACCACCTATACCCTCTTCTTTATATTTAGTTTTTTCAATAATATTTAACAATTCTATTGGTTTACTTTTATCAGATAAGGCAACCGAAGAAGCAATAATAGCAGGATCTAAGGCATGTAAATTCACTCTTTTAGGACTACTCGCAAAATTAGCGCCAGCCTTAATTAATTCTTCGTAATCAGATTGACAAGCACCAGCTATTATTATCAATTTATCGTGTGACTTTTCATAATCTCTAGCCGCTTTTACTGAGTTAACAAAATTTCTGCTATTTTTATAACTATCTAAATTATCCATCTTTCCTTTCTTTTTATAAAAAACATCATGTCCTGTAATTACTACTATATCCGGGTTTAAATCTTCTAAATATTTCCCTATTTCTTCGGGTACTTCATTCTCTTTTAGATTTACTCCATATGCTTTGATTTTCAATTTCTTATAAAAATTCATACACCTTTCCAAATATTCTGTATCACCATCAAAATGAAGAATTTTTCCAGGCAAATAAAAATATTCGTTACGATCTAAATTTATAGTAGTACTCACCCTATCTATAACATCATTATCATCAATATTAGCGTTTTCAACTAATTTTAAATCATCAGTACTACTGTCAGCACAAAGCCTTATGTTTAAACCTTTTAAATACGCTACCTTATCATCTATTCTCATTATTTTAAAGACAATATCGTTATTATAGGATTTTCTAGTTACTAAATCTCCAATTTTAAAAAACATATAATCATCTCCAAATAATTATATGTTTCAAAATCATAAATATTATAAATTATTACTTATATCAATAAATATATCAATACTTAACTGTTCAGCACGTGCACTTAAGTCAAAATTATATTTTCTTAATACTTCTTCAATTTTTGCTAAATCATACGTCCTTAAATTGTTACGTAAAGTTTTGCGCTTTTGAACAAAACTATCTTTAACAAGTCTATAAAAAAGATTAATATCTTTAACTGGTATTCTTTCTTTCTTGCTAAATTCAATTACTACACTATCTACATTTGGTTTAGGAACAAAAACGTTTCTACTAACATCTAACGCTTTTCTTATATTAAAATTATATTGCAAAAAAACACTTAGTGAATTATAGTTTTTAGTATTTGGCTTAGCATTAAATCTATCACCAACTTCTTTTTGAACCATAACCAACATTTTATCAATATCAATACAATTATCAATAATTTTCATTATGATTGGCGTAGTTATATAATATGGCAAATTAGCTATTAAATACAAATTTTTATAATTATACTTACTTATATCAGTCAATACATCTGCCTTTAAAAAATCTTGATATATAACTTCTACATTATCACAATCCTTTAAATTATTTGCCAACATATCTTTAAGAGTTGTATCTATTTCATAGCAAAGGACGGCCCCTGCATTTTTACTCAATTTATATGTTAGAGCCCCTGCACCGGGACCAACCTCAATAACCAAAGTATCCTCATCCATCTTTGCTTCTCTAATAATATTATCTATAATATTTTCATCTGCTATAAAATTTTGACCAAATTTCTTCTTAAAATTAAAATCATATTTTTTTATATTATTATTTATTTCTGTTGGTGAATACTTCATAAAACCTCCTTGTCTTCAAAAAAAGTACATTTCTGTACTTTTACCAACCCCATCTTATTACTTCATATGTTACATTTTGTCTTCCTATAGAGTAAGAGCTCTTTTCACTAGGCATTAATAAATCCATTAATGTACCTTTTATAACTCCGCCTCTATCTAAAACTACGGCTGTAATTTGTTCCCCCAATCTGTTACCAGAAATTTTAACAATAGTTCCGCATGGTATTTTAGAGTCTGCAGCAACTATTCTTACAGTACCGTAAGTATTATCATAAAAATATATATTACCATTTCTAACATCGGTTTTAGGTGGACATGCAGCATAACCTGTACAACCAACACAATCTGGTCCATAACCTGTCATAGTCCCTTGAAATATAACAGGATTAGTACTACCATACTGTAATACTTCACTAATGTTACTGGCATATATTGTTTCCACAACTTCTGGATTATATTTTGACACTAAGTGAACCGCCTGTATAGAATTAATACTACTTACATTATACGAAATCAATTCTTCTTTTTTATTACCACTTACTACTATCAAAAACATAATAATTAGTACACCTATAACGCAAAGTTGATTTCTTATCATACACAACACTTTTTTCATATTGTCGCCTCATCTTTACAAATTTATGATAGCACACTCATTATTTTAAGTCAAATATTCTAAAAACGTTATTGGTTGTAATTTTTTCCACTTCTTTTGTGGAAACTTTTTTAATACTAGATATTTTATCCACAATTATGGGGATATATTTAGGGGAATTAGTACTACCTCTATATGGCTCTGGTGCTAAATAGGGACTATCTGTTTCTAAAACAATATTTTCTAAAGGAATATTTTCTACAACTGTAAATAATTTGCTGTTTTTAAAAGTAATAACCCCACCTATTCCTAAACAATATCCCAATTTAATATAAAGATTAGCAACTTCAATACTTCCGTTAAAACAATGAATAACACCATTTAAATTATATTTTTTTAAACAATCATAAGTATCTTGAAAGGCGTCTCTGGAGTGAATAACAACCGGCATTTCTAGTTCTTGCGCTATTTTTAATTGAGCTTCAAATAGTTCTAATTGTTCACTTCTATCATCTTTACCATAATGATAATCTAATCCTATTTCACCTACGCCCACTATCTTAGGATTAGATTTTAATATGTCTTTCAAACTTTCCAAATCATTATCAGTTACTAAGGTAACTTCACTAGGATGAAAACCAATAGTAGCATATACATTATCGTTATTTTTGATTATTTCTAACGCATCTTCTATCCCTTTTTTGTCACAGCCACTTATAATTAATCTTTCTACACCATTAACAAAGGCCTCATTTATTATAGTATTAACTTTATTATCATTTTCTAAATGTAAATGTGTATCTATTAGCATAATACCTCCTACCTACAATTATATACCAAAGAAAAAAATATTGACAAAAAATCAATATTTTTTAATAACTACATATCCTTAGCGTCTTCTATCTCTTTTAATTTAACATCTTTATCAATACGTTGGAATAGAGGACTAGGTGCTATTGTTGAATAATTATTTTGCTCATTATAGTTTTCTGCTTTATCATCTATATTTAATTGCCTAAATATTTCATCACTAGTATCTGGAAGATATGGTTTTAAGAATACTGCACAACATCTTATAGATTCTAGTAAATTATAAATAACTGTCTCTAATCTAGGTTTATTACTATCATCTTTTGCTAAACTCCAAGGTGTTGTATCATCAATATACTTATTACTTTTTCTCAATACATCAAATATTTCGTCAAGTGCAGCACCAATTTCTAAATTGGCCATTTTTTTATCAACATTATCAGATAGATTATTAATGCTTTGAATTAATCCTTCATCAACCGAATCCACACATTTAGTGTTTTTAACTTTTCCATCAAAATATTTATTAGCCATTGAAATGGTTCTGTTAACTAAATTGCCTAATATATTAGCTAAATCGCTGTTAATTCTATCTATCAATAATTCATAAGTAAGCGTTCCATCATTTGCATATGGAATTTCATGTAAAACATAATATCTTACCGCATCAACGCCGAAGTACTTAACTAAGTCATCTGCATAAATAATATTACCTTTAGATTTACTCATCTTATCGTTACCACACAATAACCAAGGATGTCCAAAGATTTGTTTTGGAAGTGGTAAATCTAAAGACATTAAGAAACAAGGCCAATATATTGTATGAAATCTAATTATATCTTTTCCCACTAAATGTAAATCTGCTGGCCAATACTTTTTAAATTCATCAGTAGGATTATCAACATCATATCCTATATTAGTAATATAATTAGTAAGTGCATCTAACCAAACATATACAACATGTTTAGGATTAAATTCTACTGGTATTCCCCAACTAAATGATGTTCTGGAAATACATAAATCTTGCAATCCCGGTTTAATAAAATTATTAATCATTTCATTTTTCCTTGAATCTGGTTTAATAAAATTGGGATGGCTATTGTAATACTCAACTAATTTATCTTGATATTTAGATAATTTAAAGAAATAAGCCTCTTCACTTGCTTTCGTTACTTCTCTTCCGCAATCAGGACATTTTCCATCTACCAATTGACTTTCGGTAAAGAAAGACTCACATGGTGTACAATATAATCCCTCATATTTACCTAAATATATATCACCTTTTTCATACATTTTATTAAATATTTTCTGAACTTCTTTCTCATGATTAGGGTCAGTAGTTCTTACAAATCTATCATAACTTGTATTCATTATATCCCAAATACTTTTAATTTCTGTTGCTATTTCATCAACAAATTCTTGTGGTGTTAAACATTTTTCCTTTGCTTTAATTTCTATTTTCTCACCATGTTCATCTGTACCAGTTTGAAAATAAACATCAAATCCCTTTTGCCTTTTATATCTAGCAATAGCATCAGCTAAAACTATTTCATAAGTATTACCTATATGAGGTTTTCCTGAAGTATATGCTATTGCAGTTGAAATATAATATTTATCCATATTCTCACTCCTTATATTTATTTATTAGTGGAACCTATTCCACCAGTTCTCTTATTTGTTATTTCCTCTTCATTATCTGTTACTAAAAATTTAGTAAAAATTCCTTGGCAAATCGCATCACCAATTTTAATTTCAAAGTCTTCTGTTCCTTCATTTTGAAGTTTAATCCATATATGTCCCTCATTATTACTATTTCCATAATAATCTTTATCTATAATTCCTACTTGATTACACATCCGAATATTATACTTAAATCCCATACTACTTCTTACAAAAAGAAATAAAACTTCATCATCGTTCATATTTGCCTTAACTCCAGTTGGAATTTTCTTAGATTCACCTGGCTTCAAAGTAATATTATTTAAAGAATAAAAATCATAACCAGCACTATGTTGTGTACTTCTTTTCGGAAGTTGATAATTTTCATATAAAGCTTTGTCACAACTACAATCAGTACAAAATTGATTAAAACTTATTTTTTCAAAGAATCTTGCCATAATTTCTCCTCCTAACAAAAAACACGATTATTTCATTCCTAAGGACGAAATTACCGTGTTACCACCTTAATTCATAGTTATACTATGCACTCAATGCATTAACGCTGCCAACGTACTAACCTACATATCGATTAATAAAGCTCAAGAACCATTTTCAGTAACAATTATACCCTTTTTCACCAACCAAGAGTTCTCTACACTAATTAATTACATCTCTTTCCATCATTGCCATTAATAATTTATGCATAACATTATAACACTATTGGTTTTATTCTTCAATATGTTTTCCCAAAAATTGTGCTGCAATCTGTGCCGTTTTTCCTTCTAAATCATCTATATTACCATTATTATCGAATATTATAACTAAGCCTATTGAATCGCCATTAGAAATAATTGTACTAATCGCATAACTACAACAAACCAATTTATTTGCTACTATTTCTAAATTTTTTGATTCTTTCTGAATTATATTTACTCTTTTATTTATACAATCTTCAAGATAACCACTAATTCCCTTTGATAAGTAATCTTTCTTTAACGCAGTTGTACAGGCTACAATATTATCTCTATCAGTTATAATTATATCCTTCTTCAAAGCATTACCAATTACTTCAGTATAAACTTCCGCCAAATGAACCAAATTATTCATAGAGGAATGTTTCTTTAAGGCAACCATATCATCTTCAACAAATATTTCTAATGAGGTCCCATCTTTTATCCCAAGAGTCCTTCTAATTTCCTTTGGTATTACAACTCTACCTAAATCATCAATTCTCCTAACTACACCTGTTGTTTCCATAGTTTTTCCTCTCTTTCACACATTAGTATTTGTTGTGTATATAAAAATATACATATCCGAATAATTTTTTGCTTACAATTAGATTATAAACGTTTTAAGAGAGTAATTTCTTTGGTAAATTTTACCAATTTTTTGTAAATAAAAAAAGCTCAATTATTTGAGCCTTCTTTTTTAATTTTTACTTTGTCATTTTTAGCCAAATCTACGGAACTTTTTGACAATTCCAGATACTTTTTATAAGTTTCCTCGGTCATGTTTTTTAATGTCATATTTCTATGAATACTTTCACTTTTTATTCTATTAATCATATTTCCACAAAAATTAACATTAATTAAATTTAACATTTCGTTGTGCATATTTTCATCAACACAAGGATACAACTTAAGTAAATTATTTGCAAAATCAACTTCAATATTTTGTTTAACAGCTAAAGTTAACGTATCTTCAAATTCACTTTCAGCATCATCAATATGTCTATGAAAACTTTTTAAATATTTTGAATCTATTTTTTCGGCGTTATGATTTTTAACGTATTGTTTGCTAGAATCACCCTTATCTTCAATCACAACATTTACGCTTTCTACTAAAGCATTTTTTGTATCACCCAACAATTTTTTTATTTTACTATCGTCAATATCTTGTGAATAATTGGCATAAATTTTCTTTAAACTTGAAAGAAGCTTAGCAATCTCTATCATTACTGTATTTTTCGATGCCAATTTAAAAGTATCCACATTATTATCTATATCCATCAATAACTTATTAAAAAACAATTCTTGATTTCGTTCACTGAACATTGCATTTATATTTTCATCTATGGCCATATATACACCTTTTTCTTTATTCTTCATAAGTTAATATTATCAAATATATGTTTAATAGTCAATATTATTGCTTATCTATGAATTGAACTTTATCAAGTAATTGAACTAAATAATATACATAATGTCGTTCTAATTTCAAAATATCTAAGACTATAATTAGTCTATTATTTTTAAACATAAATCTAAACATATTAGAAATTTTATATGCATCTTCAAAAAGTTTTTCACCATCTACCTTACTAGAATATTCTTCTTCAAAAACCAATTCAATAAAGTTTTTAGTTTCTTTAACCGATTCAATGTGTTTCTGTTTAGCAAGAGCTTCAAACCATTCTTCATACATATATATAATTAAATTTTCATCCAATTTACCAAATCTATCTTCTAACTCCGATTTTACTTCTAACAATTTATTATAAGAATCTATTTCATTGATTTTCTTATGAATTTCAATCTTCAACTCATTTTCTTCTACATAACTATCTTCAATATGGGTTTCAACTTCAATAAGAGGTTTAGTATCAGTAACTTTTTCAACTTCAACTTCTTCACCTTTTAATCGTTTAACCTCATCATTTAATATTTTTAAATATAAATCTATACCTACATTATCAATAAAACCGGCTTGTTCACTACCTAAAATATCTCCAGCACCCCGAATAGATAAATCCCTAGTCGCAATAGAAAAACCACTACCTAATTCAGTAAATTCTTTAATAACTTTCAACCTCTTTATGGCTGTTTCTGTTAAAACTTTACCTTTATCATACATTAAGTAAGCATAAGCAATTTTATCACTTCTACCAACTCGTCCACGAATCTGATATAGTTGACTAAGTCCAAATCTATCAGCATCAATTATTATTAATGTATTAGCATTTGGAATATCAATTCCAGTTTCAATTATAGTTGTACATATTAAAACATCATATTCATGGTTAATAAACTTCAACATAATATCTTCTAGTTCGTCTTTATTCATTTGACCATGAGCAAAAATTACTTTGGCATCTGGTACAAGTTTAGCAACTTTATTGGCCATTTGCTCTATTCTTTCAACACTGTTGTATAATAAATATACTTGTCCATTTCTAGATAATTCTTTATAAATTGCATCTTTAATTAATAGTTCGTTTTCTTCAATTACATAAGTTTCAACTGGATAACGATTAACAGGTGGTGTCTCAATTAAAGATAGACTTCTAATTCCCATCATTGACATTTGTAATGTTCTAGGAATAGGAGTAGCCGTTAAAGTAAGAACATCAATATTATTTTTATATTGCTTAATTTTTTCTTTATGCGTTACACCAAAACGTTGTTCTTCATCAATTACTAATAAGCCTAAATTAGAAGGTTTTATGTCATTATTCAATATACGATGTGTTCCAAATAAAATATCTATCTTACCTTCCGATAAATCATTTAGTATTTCCTTAGTTCTCTTAGACGAAGTAAAACGATTCAAAACTGCAATATTTACAGGATTATTTTTAAACCTTTGAATTGCATTATTATACTGTTGATTTGAAAGAATTGTAGTAGGACACAAATAAAGTACTTGTTTAGAGCTTAATACAGCTTTAAACATTGCTCTAAAAGCAACCTCAGTTTTACCATATCCAACATCACCACAAAGCAAACGATCCATTGGATGTTTAGATTCCATATCATTTTTTATTTGATTAGTTGCAATTTTCTGATCAGTCGTTAATTCATGTTGAAATTCATTTTCAAACAATTCCTGTAACTCATTGTCGCGACCAAATGCAAAACCTTCTTGCATTTCACGAGAAGCATACAACCTAATCAAGTCAGCTGCTATTTCTTTTACTTTATTTCTAACTCTTAATTTAGTCTTAGCCCATTCAGTTCCTCCTAATTTATGAATTTTAGGAACCATACCTTCTTTACCTGTGTATTTACTAATTAATTCTATTTTTTCAACCGGGATATATAATTTATCCTTTCCTTCATACAATAACTCTAGATAATCTTTTTTTAATCCATTTTTTGATAATGTTTTAATACCATTATATATACCAATACCATGTACATTATGAACAACGTAATCTCCAACCTTTAAATTACCTATATTTCTTATTTTACTTGAGTATTTAAAAGTAGTTTTATACTTTGTTTTATTAGTTGATGTATTAAATAATTCCTTTTCTGTTAAAAATATATAATCTGAATATATAAAACCACTTGATAAAGGTAAATTAATAATATTTAACTTACCCAACATTAAATTATCTAAAGTTGCCTTAACATAATCAATATCAATAAATTTAAGAAAGCTCTTAATTTGATAGTCCTTTAAACAAATTACTATAGTTTTCCCTTTTTTCAAATTGTTATTTATATATTCTTTTATTAAATCAATATTTTCATGAAATGACTCTATGTTTGAAACATCAAACTTAATTTTTTTATTACCTTTAAAACGCAAAACATCTGAATCGAATGTATTGTACAAAATAGTATTGTTAGGAATTTTGTCAATGTCAAACATAAATTTAGTTTGAGAATCTAAATTATTTCTATCAATATAATCAGTCATATCCTCTTGTAATTTTAAGTAAGATGCTTCTATTTGTGAATAATCTTTAACAACTGTCACCGGATTATTCAAATAATCTGAAATATTTACAGGATTATCTATAATATTAAATCTTTTATTAAAGTCATTATCATCACCAGTAAGGAGCTCTGTATTTGGATAAATATTTACCTTTGTAATATTTTCAATTGACTTTTGGGTTGAAATATCAAAATATCGGATTGATTCAATCTCATCACCGAAAAATTCAAATCTTATTGCTGAAGTTAAACCCAATGGAAAGACATCTATTACAAATCCCCTAACTGCAATTTCACCCGTTTTAGTAACTGTAGTCTCTCTTGTATATCCTATTTTAATCAATTCAGAAATAAATTGTTCACGTTCAAAACTATCCCCAACTTTTACATGAATTATACTTTTTTTATAATCGTTTTTAGAAGGTAAAAATCTCAAGTATGAATTTAGATGAGTAACAACAATTTTTCTACCATCTTGAACCAGATGATTTAGGGTTTCCAATCTTGATATTTTCAAATCCGGACTTACTGCAATAGAAGCACTTGCTAAAAAGTCATCCATAGGAAACAACAATACATTATCATCATATGAACTTAATGAGTTAACTAGTTTATTAGCCTCAAACAATGTAGAAGTTACAACTACAATGTCTTGATTATTACTTTTAGATAATCTTGAAATATATAAACAAAAAAATTCGTCAGTCATTCCAGATAGACTCACGTTTTCTTTTGCTGAAAATTTATCAAATTCACTTAAGAAATTCATAATATCACCGTTATTTTCTATTATATTTTGACATTAAATGTTCCATATCCATTATTATAAAGTCATCAATTATGTCACATATAACATTAGTATTTTCTTCAATTTTAGAAAAATCATTCTTATCCATTTTTCCTAAAACATAATCTTTGGTGTCAATGCTTCGATCTTGTGAAATACCTATTTTTAATCTTGAATAATGAGGTGTTTTTAACATCAATTCAATATTTCTTAGTCCATTATGTCCTCCACAGCTTCCACTAGAACGTAAACGATATTTACCAATTTGCGTATCTAAATCATCACAAATTATTAAAACATCATCAAGATTAACATTAAAATAATCTACATATTTTTTTACAACTTCACCAGACAGATTCATGAAACTTTGCGGTTTTAAAAGAAGAATTTTTTCGCCATTAACAATGTATTCAGCATACAATCCATTAAACTTACTCTTATTTATTTCTAAATTTTTATATTTTGCATAACAATCAATGTAGAAAAAGCCAACATTATGTCTTGTCCTATCATATTCACGTCCAGGATTACCTAAACCAACAATTAATTTCATTTAATCATCTCCCCTATGAAATTCTTTATAAATATCTGATTTAGAGACTTTTCTGTCCCTTGCAACCAACTTCATCGCTTCTTTTTCATTATAGCCTAAATTAACGTAAGACATAACATGATCTTTAATACTTGTATTTGTATAATCAACAATTTCTTTGTTACCTTCTACAACTATAACAAATTCACCTTTTATTTCTGTACCTAATTCTTCAATTACAGTTGAAACAGAACCTCTATATATTTCTTCATAAAGCTTAGATATTTCACGGTTTACCGAAATTTGCCTATCACCAAACACTTTTTTCAAAGTAGTTAACATATCTATTATACGATGTGGAGATTCATAAAATATCAATGTATACTTTAAATTTTTTAAACTTTCTAGTTCTTTTTCCATTTTAGAAGTTTTAGAATTCAAAAAGCCATAAAACAAAAATGGAGATGGTTCAATTCCCGAAGTTATTAGTGCTGGTATAAGTGCTGTCGGACCTGGCAATCCAATCACATTATAACCATGTTCAATAACTGCTTGTACAGTTTTATAACCAGGATCACTAATTATAGGAGTCCCCCTATCGGTAACCAAACCAACTTCTTGTCCATCATTTAAAAATTCAATAACTTTATTTCTAACAACTTCTTCATTTATATTATTACAGCTAATTAATTTTTTCTTTATTTCGAGTTTACTTAATAGCATCCCTGTTATCCTTGTGTCCTCACAAAATAAAACATCAACCTTTTTTAAAATATTTATTGCTCTTAAAGTTATATCATCTAGATTGCCAATCGGAGTTGGAATCAAATATAAAGAATTTTTATTATCATAACTTTTCTGACTCATAATAACCTCCTAACTAAAGTAACTATTTATATCATCAGTATAACTATTATCATCATTATGTGTAATTATTGGTGGTAATATTTTCAATCCAACATTGCCATTTTTTCGTCCTTCTATTAACACAATATTAGCATTTGTATTTGTTTTTGGATATATTAACTGAATTCGTTTAGGTTCAATTTTATATTTCCTAAGCATTTCTATCAATTCTATTAACCTATCTGCTCTGTGAACCATAGCAAAAACACCGTTATTATTTAAATAAACGCTAGCAATTTTAATTATATCTTCAGAATTTAAATATATTTCATGCCTTGCTATAGCTTTATGAATATCATTATTTTTTAAACCTTTTTCACTGGCTTTGAAATATGGTGGATTAGAAACAATAACGTCAAAAAAGCCACTTTTGAAATAATGGGCTATATTTTTTACATCATCATTAATTATACTCACCTGATTATTTAAATTATTAATATCAATAGTCTCAAGTGCAAGTTCATAAACATCTTTTTGTATCTCCATTCCAAAGATTTTAGCGTTCGTTCTGGTAGATAAAATTAAAGGGATAGGTGCAGTGCCAGTACCTATATCTAATATATTTTTGGTACCCTTATTTATTGTTACAAATCTAGGTAACATTACTGAATCGAGTGAAAAGCTAAACCAATCTGTATCTTGGACTACCTTTTTATTTTTGTAGCCAATCAAATCATTAATTACTTTCATTATCTTCCAGAGACATTTCAATTAAGATTTTTTCACTTGATTCAACTGTATATGTTTTTTTAAATAAATTATGGGATACAACCTTACCACTAACACTGCCTTTCTTTATTCTTGTTCCAATTTCCGGGTAACCTTTTTTCATCTCAGTATACTGATCATCTTCATAATTTAAACAGCACAATAATCTACCACATATACCATTAATTTTAGTTGGATTAAGTGCAATATATTGATTTTTAGCCATGTTTATAGATACACTGTTAAAATCAGAAAGAAAACTATTACAACATAAGAATCTACCGCAAGGTCCAAGTCCACCAACTTCTTTAGCTTTATCTCTAACGCCTATTTGTCGTAATTCTATTCGTGTTTTATATATTGCCGCTAATTTTTTAGCCAATTCTCTAAAATCAACCCGATCATCAGCTACAAAGTTATAAATTAACTGATTCTTATCCAAAGTAAAACTAGCTCCGATAAAATTCATATTTAATTCTAATTTATTTGCAATTTTCTTGGCATCTTCTAAAGCCTTCTTTGCTAGTTCTTCATTACTATCATATTGATTAACGTCTTCTTTTGTAGCTATTCTGATAATTTTTTTCAATTCAGATGATATGTCGTTATCATTAATTTTTTTTACATCAGTAACTACACGGCCAAATTGTATACCTTTTTCCGTTTCTACTATAACATTATCCCCTTTTTTTACATCAAATGAATTAATATCAAAATAATAAAATCTATTTGAATTTTTAAATTTTACACCTATAACTTCATACATTCTAATCAACTCCAAACATTGAAATTAATAACTTGTCCACCAATAATTTAATATTAACATTGTATTCCAGCATATCTATAGCTAACATTAAGCCGGTAATCTTTCTTTTTATATCTATTATTGTATTTTTTTTAGAAAATTTGTCAAATATATCTTTATATAATGAATCTTTTTCTATTTCTAATAAATTCAACATATCTTTTTCGTATAAGTACAACAAATTATTTAGTAATTCTTTTATATCATTTCTATCATCATATTTATTAATAATATTAATCAAATCAAAAGAAGCATTTATACCTTTTGATTCCAATAGTTCAAACAAGTTAATTGTTTCGTCATTTATCGAATTTTCATTTTCACTATTAGTATCCAAAACTAAATATTGACATCTAGACACTATAGTATCAAGTACTTTAGTCACATTTGATGTAATAAGAAAAGCAATTATATTTTCTTCAGGTTCTTCTAAAAATTTCAACATAGTATTAGCTGAAGATTTATTCAAATTTTCAGCGTTTTTTATTATATAAATGCGTTTATTATTATAAATAGATTTTGTTTTAAATTGCTCTTTTAAATCAATTATCTGTTCTTTTTTTATCCATTGACCATCAGGTTCAATAATTTTTAAGTCTTGATACACATTATTATCAATTAATGTATTAATATTTTCTTCTTCAGTGTTATACACACTAAATATTTCTTTTGCTAGGGATATAACCTTATCAAAATTATCTGTTTTTAGTAAATAAGCATGGCTAAGATTTTCAATATTTAAAACTTTATCAGCAATTTTATTCATTTTTATTACCCCCATTCGAGTTTAAAATATTAATACAACAGAGAACACTAATAATACCATAGCAGGTATATCTAATAATGTAACTAGTGGTATTGTAATGTAATTAATTGGAATAATTACTCCAAATTTTACTGCAATTAAGTTAAAACTATATAAAAGTACTACAGCAAAAATTATTTTTTTTAATATTTTAATTATCATAAAATCTCCTCATTTCAATCTATGAGGATTATTAATTATTATTCAATCTCTTTTCTATCAATTAATGCTCTTTCCAACGTTAATGAATCTATATATTCAATATCCGCACCTAAAGGAATACCACTTGCAATTCTTGTAACTCTAATATTTAATCCTTCAAGTATTTTTTTGATATATAAACTTGTTGTTTCACCTTCTATAGTAGGTTTAACTGCTATTATTATTTCTTTAAAAGATGAGTTTTCAATTCTTTTAACTAATTTTTCTAATCCGATATCTTCAGGATTTATACCATCCAATGGTGATATTAAATTATCAAGTACATGATAATATCCATGAAAAGAACCGATTTTTTCAAACAAAAAGATACTTCTACAATCCTCGACAATACATAAAGTATCACTATCACGAGCTGAAGAACTACATATATTACATAATTCTTTATCCGTAATATTAGAACATATAGGACATTTATGTAATTTTTCTTTTGCTTCAATTATTGCATTAGAAAAAAATTCTGCTTTATCTTGTTCAATATTCAGGATATAAAAAGCCAACCTCTCAGCTGTTTTTTCACCAACACCTGGTAATAATTTAAATCCCTCAATCAAATCTTGCAAACTATCTGGATACATTTTTAGAATAATCCTGGGATATTAGCAAATTTTCCCATTTTTTCCTCTGTCATTTTATCAACTTTTTCAAAAGCAGAATTAATTGCTACTAAAAACATATCCTCCAACATTTCAATTTCATCTGTTTCAATTGGCTCAGTAGAATTTATCTTAACAGTTTTAATTTTTTTAGTACCATAAACTTCGACCTTTACCAAAGAGCTTTCTCCCACAAAAACAGTATTATCAACCTCTTCTTTTGCTTTCATCATATCTTTTTGCATATTTTGTGCTTGCTTTAATATTGCTTGCATATTCATATTCATCTTCTCCTTTTATTTTATTTCAACGACTTCTGAATCAAACAATTCAAAAATCTTATCGTTTATTTCTTCTTCATCATTAGATTTTTCTTTTATTTCAGATGATTTTTCAATTGATTTATCCGTAAATGTGTCATCTAATAATGTATATTTTTCATTTTTATTTAATTTTAAAATATATTCTTTTTTATATTCAGACCATTCTGAATTAGAAATTGCTACTATCTTATAGTCCAATTCAATAAATTTATTTAAGATTTTTTCAAATTCAACATATCCTTCATTTATTTTATCCGCAACAGAACTATATTGGTAACAAATAATCACATATTTATCACTTGCGGCAATAGGCGAACCATCTAATAAATTACACACCATTGAACCACTTTCTTTATCAAAAGCAAAACTTTTCAATTCTTCCCATTTTTCCTTAATACTAGTTAAGTTATCCTTTGATGCATTACAAAAAGTATTATTAATTCTAATCATTTTAAAATTATTTAATGGAAAATCTGACTTTTTAAAAATTACTGTATTTTCTACATTACTCTTCTGAACTTCTGTCTTACTATTTTCAAAATCATTAACACTTTTTTCTTCTTTTTCCGAACAATTGTTTAAAAATATTTCCCGGGAAATATTTTTTTCGTTAAAACTATCTACATAATTTAAAACACCAATTTCAAAAATTATCTTCTTATTTACCGAGCTTGTCTTCATCTGGTCATAAATATTAGTTAATTCAGATAGTAAATTTTTATAATTACTGTCTACTTTTTGACCGGAAAAAATAATTTTTTCAACTTCACTAATCATATCTTCTACTATATACAACAAATCATAATCTTGCAAATAGAACGAATTAATAATATCCACAGCATCTTTCACATTGAAATTAAACATATTTTCGATTAAATTATCTATTTTTTCTTTTTCTGGCTTGCCACAAATCGTTCTTACATCTTGCAATTCTATTTTCTCAGCACAATAAGAATTAATTTTCTCTAATAAACTAAGTGCATCCCTCATACAACCATCAGTCGAATTAATAATCTCATCAATTGATTCAGATGAAATTTCTATATTTTCACAGTTACATATATGTTCAATACGTTTTTGCATGTCATATTTAGATATTTTTTTGAATTCTAATACTTGGCATCTCGAAAGAATAGTAATTGGAACTTTTTGAATTTCTGTTGTTGCTAAAATAAATATTGCATGTGAAGGTGGTTCTTCTAAAGTTTTTAATAAAGCGTTAAAAGCTCCAATTGACAACATATGTACCTCATCTATTATATAAACCTTATACTTTAGAAAAGATGGTACTATGTTAATTTTACTTTTTAGTTCTCTGATTTCATCCACACCATTATTTGAAGCTGCATCTATTTCTATAATATCTACACATTCTTTTGAGGACGAATTCAAGCAAGAATCACATTTATTACATGGATTACCGTCAATTAAACTCTCGCAATTAATTGTTCTTGCCAAAATCTTAGCAATACTGGTTTTACCTGTACCTCTTGGGCCAGTAAATAAATACGCATGCGATATATTGTCGTTACTAACAGCATTTTTTAATATATTAACCACTACTTTTTGACCAGAAACTTCATCAAAATTAGTAGGTCTATATTTCCTATAAATTGCTAAATGACCCATATTATCCCTCCACATTAATTATATCATGTATTAAAAATTACATAAAGTTTTTATTAAAATATTTCCCGGGAAATAATTTTTCGTACATATGTTTGCAGACTGTATTTTTAGTTACTTATTATTTTTATTTTAATTACAAAAATAATACTATTTTAAACTGTGAATATTTTTATGTTACACGTGAAACATTTCACTCGAGACGAACGTTTAATTTATATATTCTATAATTGTATATATTTAAGACAATTACTATTAATCATTATTAATTATTTGTGCAAATTATATCATCCAGTAATCTAACTGATAAAATCGCATATTAATTTTAAACAATTTCTGTGGATATTTTTTTATGTTTCACGTGAAACATTGATTAACACATGCGCATAATATCAATGCGTTAAATTAAATTTTGAAAATGGCACATAGACACATTCAAATACTTTATTAATAAACATATATTTCAAAAAAGTTCTGAAATACATGACAATAGTTGCGAATTATATTAATATGTACAATTTAAACACTATATGTTACCAAACAATTAAATTGCTATTTTATGCTATTGATTCTTGTGCTTTTTTCAACAGAAACTGTGAATATTTTTTCTATGTTTCACGTGAAACATTATTTCTTTACTATATGGTTAATAAAATCACAAAGCAACTACTAATGTGGTGTTTGCTTATAAAATAATAGAATTATTCACACAAAAAGTGAATTTATATCTATTTACTAAATACTAGTTTGTGGATATTTGTGTTATGTGTGAAACATTATTGTTTGAAATAAATGTTAAATTTATATGTTTTGTAATTGTATATACTTAAGACAATCGTCATTAATTATTTGTGCAAATTATATCATCCAGTAATCTAACGATAAAATTGCATATTGATTTTAAATAATTTCTGTGGATATTTTTTTATGTTTCACGTGAAACATTGAATAATGCGGAATCTAAAATTACAAAATATTGTTAAAAGGTTTGAATTTCAAATAAATACTTCGAATCTTGATATGTGTCAGTAAAAAAAATAACAGTTTTTAAAAATATAGTTGTCAAGGTCGTGGTATATATATTTACCAATTGCCAAAAGTAAAATATTTCCCGGGAAATAATTTATCGAACATTTGTACGGTATATTTCTTTGGAATACATCTTGTGGTTTAATTTATTACTGTACTATAACTAACATCCTTATATAATTGATATTATACATTGTGCATATTTTTTGTGTTTCACGTGAAACCACACACAATAAAAAAAGATTAACATACATTAATCTTTTTTTAACCTTAAAAATATTTCCCGGGAAATAATTTATCGAACAAAAATCGAACATTTATCTTTTTTTACTAAAAAATTTTTTAATAATTGCAGAACATTCTTCTTCCATAATTCCTTTATCTATAATTACTTGATGGTTGTACTTTTTATTTTGCATTATCTTATATAATAATTCTATATTATCGTCATTATTTGATGAACATCCATATACTATTCTTGCAATTCTAGCTTGCTGAATGGCACTAGCACACATAGGACATGGTTCCATTGTTACATACAATGTAGCATCATTTAAACGCCAATCGTTTTTGTATTTACTAGCTTCTTCAATAGCTAATAATTCTGCATGTTTTGTAACAACTTTCAATTTATCTTTTTGATTATAACCATATCCAATAATTTCATTATTTTCAACTATAACTGCTCCTACCGGTGTTTCATCCTCACTGTATGCCTTTTTTGCAAGTTGTAGAGCCTCATTCATATAATACATATCACCATTCATAAACTTCACTCCATAAAAATAGCGCACATAAATAGAGGTTGTTAAGGATGCTATCTTCCGATCCTGACCTGGTTCCAACATATTTATTGCGCTATATATAAATTAATATATTTTTAACTATTTTGCAAGCAAATTTATTCTGTTTCTGTATTTTCTTGCTCTATTTCTTCTTCTATATGCTCTATTGTATTAGCGGTAGCTACTTTTTGATCGTTCTTTAAGTTAATCAATCTTACACCTTGTGTATTTCTACTTAAAATTGATATTTGTTCGATAGATATACGTATCACTATACCTGTATTAGTAATAATCATTACATCTTCGTCACCTTTTACAGACTTTAATGTAACTATATTACCATTTTTATCAGTAACATTAAGAGTTTTAACACCCTTACTACCTCTATGTGTTAAACGATATTCTTCAATAGGAGTACGTTTACCATAACCATTTTCCGTTACAACTAATACTTGGTTGTTTTCTTCAACTACTTCTGCACCAACTACATAAGAATTCTCACATGAAATACCTTTTACCCCAGAACTACTACGTCCCATCACTCTTACTTCATTTTCATGGAATCTTACTAATCTTCCATCACTGCTTCCAATGATTATTTCGTTGTTTCCTGTAGTTTTACGAACTGAAATCAATTCATCATCTTCTTTAAATACAATTGCTTTCTTACCATTTGTTCTAATATTATCAAATTCTGATAAAGGAGTACGTTTAATCAATCCGTTTTTAGTAACAAAAGCCAAGTATTTAGTTTCTTCATTCTCTTGCTTAATTACAATAGTCGAAGTAATTTTTTCTTCTTTTTCTATTGGTAATAAGTTTACTATTGGTAATCCCTTAGATTGCCTATTAAACTTAGGAATTTCATATCCTTTCATACGATATACTTTACCATAATTAGAGAATAATAATATGTAATCATGAGTAGTCATAGTAATTAATTTTTCAGGATAATCTTCTTCATTAGTACCCATACCCTTTATACCTACTCCTCCACGATTCTGAGTTTTATAAGTATCCACAGGTAATCTCTTGATATATCCCTTATTAGTTAAAGTAATTATTGAATCCTCAACTGGTATTAATGATTCATCCTCAATATAATCAATTGCTGTCATATCAATATCAGTACGACGATCATCGCCATATTTACTCTTGATTTCAAGTAATTCTTTTTTGATAATATCTAATACTTTTTGTTCTGAAGCAAGAATTGATTTTAATTCTTCAATTTCTTGTAATAATTGCTCTAATTCTGCTTCTATTTTTTCTCTTTCTAATCCTGTTAAACGTCTCAATTTTAGTTCTAAAATTGCATCAGTTTGAATCTCAGATAAACCAAACTTATTCATTAATTTTTCTTTTGCTTCAACATCACTCTTAGCTGCCTTAATAATTTTAACTACTTCATCAATATTGTCCTGTGCAATTTTATATCCTTGTAAAATATGAACTCTACGCTCATCCTTAGCTAAATCAAACCTTGTACGTCTAATTATTACTTCTTTTTGATAATCAATGTATTTTACAATTACTTCCTTTAAACCTAATGTTTTAGGAGTCATTCCATCTAACATTAAAAATATTATTCCATATTGAGTTTGAAAATTCGTATGCTTATACAAGTTATTCAAAACAACTTGAGGATTTGCATCTCTTTTTAATGTAATTGTTATTTTAACACCGTTTTTTAAATCTGTATGATAATCAGCAATTCCATCAATAACTTTTGTATGTACTAATTCAGCAACTTTATTCTTTAATTCCATAGTATTAACACCATATGGAACTTCAGTAATAACTATATTATGATGATTACCAGCATCTTCTATAACAGCTTTACTACGTATAGTAATTGTTCCTCTACCAGTCTCATATGCCTTTTTAATACCAGAATTACCTAGTATTATACCTCCAGTAGGAAAATCTGGACCTTTGATATATTGCATTAATCCTAAAGTATCAATTTCAGGATTATCAATATATGCTACACAACCATCTATGACCTCGCCTAAATTATGAGGAGGAATATTAGTAGCCATACCTACTGCAATACCCATAGTACCATTTACTAAAATGTTAGGAAATCTTGAAGGTAAAACTCTTGGTTCTTTACTAGTAACATCAAAGTTATCATCCATGTCAACAGTATCTTTATTAATATCTCTTAATAATTCTAATGATATTTTAGCCAATTTTGACTCGGTATAACGCATTGCTGCTGCACCATCACCCTCAATATTACCAAAGTTACCATGACCATCAATTAACATATATCTTTGGTTAAAGTCTTGAGCCATTCTTACCATTGCTTCATAAATAGATGAATCACCATGTGGGTGATAATGTCCCATAACATAACCAACTGTTGTGGCAGATTTTCTATGAGGTTTATCAGGCGTATAACCAGATTCATACATAGACCATAGGATTCTACGATGTACCGGCTTTAATCCATCACGTAAATCTGGTAGTGCACGTGATGCAATTACACTCATTGAATACTCCAAGAAAGAAGATTTAACCTCATCTACGATATTATTTTCTGCTAAACTATCTCTTTCATGAAAATAGCCATTAAATTTTTCATTATCAATATTAACACGTTCTAATTCTTCATCAAATTCTTCATTTATATTATCTTTATTATCCATAATTCACCTCCTAGATATCTAAATTTTGTACATATCCAGCGTTTTCTTCTATAAATTTTCTTCTAGGTTCTACTTCATCGCCCATAAGTTTTTCAAATATAGCATCAGCTGCAACACAATCATTAACAGTAATCTTTCTTAATACTCTTTTTTCTATGTCCATTGTCGTTTCATTTAATTCATCAGCATCCATTTCTCCTAATCCTTTCATACGAGCAATTTCAGCACGAGCTCTAACATTTTCTGGTAATGATTGTAAATACTCATCTAGCTCTTCTTCATTTAAAACATATTTTCTTGTTTTTCCATGCATTATCCTGAACAATGGAGGTTGAGCGGCATATACATGTCCTGCTTCAACAATAGGCTTAAAGAATCGATAGAATAAAGTTAATAATAATACTCTAATATGTGAACCATCAACATCGGCATCGGTCATAATTACAATTTTGTCATATCTTAACTTTGATAAGTCAAATTCTTCACCTATTCCTGTACCAAATGCTGTTATAATTGTTCTTATTTCTTCATTTGATAATGCTCTATCAAGTCTTGCTTTTTCTACATTTAAAATCTTACCTCTTAATGGTAAAATTGCTTGTGTCATTGAATCTCTACCCTTTTTAGCAGAACCTCCAGCTGAATCTCCCTCGACTATAAATATTTCAGAAACTTTAGGGTCTTTGCTTTTACAATCAGATAGTTTACCAAAGAAGTTAGTCATAGTTAAATCACTTTTTCTAGTAATTTCCCTTGCCTTTTTAGCAGCATTTCTAGCACGGCATGCCAACATAGCTTTACTAACTATAGCTTTTGCGTCATCTGGATTTTCCATTAAGAATCTTTCAAAACCTTGTGAAAAAACATTATCAGCTAGTTTTCTTACTTCGGAATTACCTAGTCTTCCTTTAGTTTGACCTTCAAACTGTGGATTAGGATGTTTACAAGAAATAATCATTGTCAATCCTTCTTTTACATCGTCTCCTGTTAAAGGGTCGTCCTTTTCTTTCAATATATTTGCTTTTCTTGCATAAGAATTAATTACTCTAGTTAATGCACGTCTAACACCTTCTTCATGAGTACCACCATCATGAGTATTAATATTATTGACAAACGAATAAATATTTTCATTATATCCTGTGTTATACTGCATTGCTACTTCAAAAAATACTCCGTCTTCTTCACCTTCTAAGTGAATAATATCTTCATGAACAGGTGTTTTTTCTTTATTAATAAATCTTACATATTCACTAATACCGCCTTCATATAAGAATGTTTCACCAGTTGTATCTTCTTCATCTCTATCATCCCTTAAAGTAATTGATAATCCTTTATTTAAAAATGCTAATTCACGAATACGAACTCTTAACGTTTCATAATCATATATTTCACTATCAAATATATCAGGATCTGGTTTAAACGTTACTGTTGTACCAGTTCTATTAGGGCTACAAGTATCAATTACATGTAGTGGTTCAACAGTATGTCCACCTTTTTCAAATCTTATATAATTTACTTGACCATTTTTATATACTTTAACTTCAAGCCATTTACTTAAGGCATTAACAACTGAAGCACCTACACCATGTAATCCACCAGATACTTTATAACCTCCGCCACCAAATTTTCCACCAGCATGTAATACAGTATAAACTGTTTCAACAGTAGATAATTTAGTTTTAGGATGTATATCAGTAGGTATTCCACGACCATCATCTTTAACAGTTATTGAATTATCTTTATTTATAATAACTTCAATATTATGACAAAAACCTGCTAAAGCTTCATCGATAGAGTTATCTACAATTTCCCAAACTAAATGATGTAACCCTTTTAAATCTGTTGTACCAATGTACATACCAGGACGTTTTCTTACAGCCTCAAGTCCATCTAATACTTGAATCGCCGAAGAATCATATACTTCTTTTTCTTCCATTATAATCACCTTCATCTTTTATTTTTCCATTTTCTATTCTGAAAACTTTTGCATTATTTAGTAATTTCTTACTTATACCAACGGTGTCATTAGCAGTAATAATTACTTGAATACCATCATTTATAAACTCTATTAAATGATTTTTTTTACTTTTATCTAATTCACTAAAAATATCATCTAATAATAAAACTGGTTTAGTTCCTGTTAATTCTTCAAATATTGGTATTTCAGCTAATTTAAAAGCTATCATAGCCATTTTTTGCTGTCCTTGAGAACCATAAGTTTTAGCATCATTATCATTAATAATAAAGCTAAAATCATCCCTGTGTGGCCCATATAAGGTCATCCCAGCAACTACTTCTTTATTCTGATTTAATCGATATTTTTCTCCCAATTGTTCTCTTAAATTAGTGTTTGTAATATCAATATTTGCTTCATATAATATTTTTAGTTGATCAGACTTAGTTAAATTATTATATATAGTGGAAATATTTTCATTAATTTTGTTTATAAAACTGATTCTTTCTTTATAAATATTAACAGCTCTATCTATTAAATTATTAGTAAGCACATCTAAATACCTATAATCACTAATTCCGTTAGTATATATCAACTTTAAGTAATCATTGCGCATTTTTAATATCTTATTATACTCATTATAATTTTTTATATATTGCTGACTTAATTGACTTATTTCAATATTTAACAAATCTCTTCTTAGTGACGGTGTACCTTTAATAGTTTCCACATCTTCTGGGGAAAATAAAATCACATTAAAAGTACTAACATAATCAGAAATTTTTTTAATATTTGTATCATTTATAAATACTTTTTTTTCATTATTAGATGACAAAACAGATAAGTTTTTGAAATATTTACCTATTTTTATATCACCTACAATTTTATAACCATCACTACCTTTTCTTTTTAATATGTCATCATAATTAGTTCTGTATGATTTGGTAAGTGCTAAAACATATATACTTTCTAATATATTACTTTTTCCTTGAGCGTTGTTTCCTAAAAATATATTAACTTGATTATTAAATTTTACGTTACATTTTTTATAATTTCTAAAATTTACTAAACTAATTTTAGTTAAAATCATTTAAATCCACCAAAAACGCCCATATAAACACCTTTACCTATTTCTTAATCCACTATACATACAACTACATTATATCATATTTTAGATAAATATAAAAGAAAAAAGAGGTTTTTCCCCTTTATTTTTGCCTAATTCTTTTATTAATTAATACATCTAACATACCAGCTCTTAACAATTGATTCTCAAACGACAATTTTGATATTTTAAATTCTTCTTCTATACCATTTTGAAATACTACTTTTGTGTTTTTACCTTCTTTTTTTCTATTTTTAACATAACTGTGATTTATCCAGCAACAATCACTAGAAGATGCAGCTTTTGTTGGAAAGAAGATAATTCTTTCACTTTCTTCAATCAAAAGTGGTATTTTATAGCTAAAATTAAGTATTTTTTGTGCAGCTTTTATCCTTCCATCATAAGTACTACCGTAATATTCACAGTTTTCTTCCATTATCTCAAAAGTTGATTTAGCAATAACATATTCTTTAGATACTTCAATAATCTTAGATTTATTACTACTAATTGGTATAATTGCTATTGTCTCATCATTGATTTCATAATCCATAAAAAATCCCCCATTTCTTAATTTGTAATTTAAATTACGGGGGATATTATATTAGATTAATTTGTCGAAATTTGTCGAATTATGTCGACTTTTGTTTTTTTTAATATGTTCTTATTGGTAAAACTAATTGTTCTAGTGTTTTATCTTCTTTTCCTCTTATTATTATAGGCTTAATTTCTCCAAAAAATGACAACTCAGCATCACTATCTTCAAAAGATTTTAAAGCTTCCATCATATATTTTGCACTAAATGAAATTTTAACCTCTTCATCATTCATGTTTTGAACCTTCATTTTTTCTTCAACACGTCCTATTTCTGCTGATGATGATTTAACAAGTAATGTTTCACCTTTTATTTCAAATGTAACGATATTTTTCTCTTTATCAGAAGTTAAGATGCTAGCTCTATCTATTACATTATATAATTCATCAAGGTTAGCACATATAGTCAAAATAGGATCTGTAGGCCATAGATTATTGGTATTAGGGTAATTTCCGTTTATTAATCTAGATTGAAACAACAAGTTGTTATATTTAAATAAAATTTTATTGTTAAAAATATGCATTTCCATATCATCATCGCCTAAATCTAATATTTTATTAAATTCTATTAAATTTTTGCTAGGAATTACAAAATTATAATTTTCCTCAGCCTGTTTATTTAATTTAATTGTTTTTTTAGCTAAACGATATGAGTCTGTAGCATTACATTCTAGTATATCTCCTACTATTTTAAAGTTAATTCCTGTTAATACTACTCTTGATTCATCATTAGAAGTAGCAAATGATGTCTGATTAATAATATTTCTAAATGATTTATTATTAATAGAAATAACCTTTTTACTTTCTTCTAATGAAATATTAGGATATTCATTTTTATTAATACCATTCAAATTAAATTCACTGTTTTCTGTGTAAATAATTATTTTTAGTTCATCTATAACTTCTATATTAATAAATTCATCAGGAAGTTTTCTTACTATATCTAATATATATTTACCTTGAATAATAATACTACCCTCTTTTTCAATACTCATGCTTTCATCTGCCGGTATAAATGTTTGAATAGTAATATCATTATCTGATGCTGTTAATGTTAGTCCATCATTATTTAATTCAAATTTAATACCAGATAATATAGGTATTAAGTTTTTTGTAGATATTGCTTTTGATACTTTATTTAATCCTTCTAATAATACATCTTTTTTAATTCTTAATTTCATATTTATTCCTTCTTTCTTTTTTAAGATATTTTTATTATTACAGTGGAAACTGTGCAAAACTGTTTATATATTTATACATCATATAAATTATAAATTTTATCCTGTGGAAAAAGAATTAATAGCTTGTTTATTTTATTTCTTTTTCTAAAATTTCAATAGTTTTATTCAAGTCTTTGTTAGTAGAAATTTCTTTTTCTATTTTTTCACAGGAATGCATAACTGTTGAATGGTCTTTACCACCAAATTCAATACCTATTTTAGGAAAAGATTCATCAGTTAGTTTTCTACATAGGTACATGGCAATCTGCCTAGGGAATGATATATTTGAGTTCCTTTTCTTAGATTTTAAATCATCAATAGAAATTTTAAAATATTCAGCAACGACTTTTTGTATTTTATTAATATCGTTCTTTTCACTAATTCCTTTATTAATATAGTCTTTTAAAGCTTCCATCGCTAAGTTTAAATCAATTTCTGATCCCATGATTGTTGAATATGCAACCAACCTAGTAACAGAACCTTCAAGCATACGTATATCACTACCAAGATTAGAAGCCATATATTCAATTACTTGATCAGGAATATACTTATTAATAGCTTCTCCAGCAATTCTTTTCTTCAAAATTGCTACTCTTAATTCAAAATCTGGTGGATAAATATCAACAGGTAATCCCCAACAAAAACGAGTTCTTAAACGGTCTTCTAGAATTTTTAAGTCATCAGGAGACCGGTCAGATGATATTATTATCTGTTTGTTATCACCATATAAGTTGTTAAATGTGTGGAAAAATTCTTTTTGTGTTTCAGTCGCTCCACCTAAATATTGTATATCATCAATTATTAATACATCGATATTACGGTATTTTTGTTTAAAGAAGTCAACATAACTAAAATTAGTACCTGTTTCATCTTTTTTATTAATCCCTATAAAATCCGAAACAAATTGTTCACTAGTAACGTATAATACTTTTTTATTTGAATTTTTTGTAATATAGTTACCTATTGCATGCATTAAATGTGTCTTACCTAATCCACTATTACCATATATAAACAATGGATTATACATTTTTCCAGGGTTTTCAGCAACAGCTAAAGCCGCAGCGTGTGCAAACTTGTTACTATTACCTACTATAAAATTATCAAAAGTATACTTAGAATTTAAATTTGTATTAACATAAGTGTTTTCGTTATTATAGATATTTGAATTAACTGGATGATTTGCAGAAATACTATCAACAATTGAAGGCTCTTCTTCCTTTATATCTTCCTTTAAAACTAATTCAATATCAACGTTTTTACCAGTAACTTCTAAAAAAGAATTAATAATTAAGTCTTTATAATTCATTAAAATATGATTTTTGTGTATAGCATAAGGAACAATAATTCTAGCTACTCCGTTTTTAAAATCATAAAGTTCTGTTTCTTCAAACCAAGTCTGAAATGATAATGAGTTAGTTTCTAACTTAATTTTATCTAAAATATTCGACCACAAAACAGTTGTATCCATCATTATCACTCCCCCCACTAAAAGAATAATTAATACATTTTCATTGTAACTTATCCTGTTGAAAAAATAAATACAAAAACTCAAAAAAAAATTATGAACAAGTAATTCACAGAGTTTTCCCCAATTATTGTGTATAAAAAATAAAGAAAAAATCAAGATTTGCACATTTTCCACAAATTTCATATAACAGGTGTAAAAAAAGTTATAAACAAGCATGTTAATTTTGTTGAAAACTTAATATCAAGTATTTTCAATAAAATGTTTGACAAAATGGTAATTCTGCTATTATAATAGGGTAGATTTTAGTTTGGAGGTGGAATGAATGAAAAGAACTTATCAACCAAATAATAGAAGAAAAGCAAAGAAACAAGGATTTTTTGCTAGAATGAAAACTGATATTATAAATAAAAGAAGAAAAAAAGGACGTAAAAAATTAGTATAATAATTCCACTGGTAACAGTGGCTTTTTTGTTATATACTTTAGTTGGAGTTGTTTAAGATGAAAAAAAGGAACGTTGTAAAAGAGAGCAGAGATTTTTCTAAAATAATGAAATGTGGAAAAAAATATTGGAATGATGCTTTTTCAGTATATTATTTTAGCAATGACTATAATGATTATCGTTTTGGAATTTCAGTTAGCAAAAAAATAGGTAATGCAGTAGTTAGAAACAAAATTAAAAGACAAATGCGAAATATTATTGATAAATATAAAAATATCTACCCAAAAAATAAAGATTATATTATAATAATAAGAAGAAATTACCTTAATTTAGAATTTTCTGAAATTGATAATAGGTATGTAGACTTTATACACAGAGTCATAAATACAAAGGAGAAAAATAATGAAAAAGAAAAATAATAAAATAAAAATACTATTATTAATAGTTTTAGTATTATTCTCAACAGGATGTACAAAAGTATTAAAAGACCCTAAAACTAAAAAAGCTGTAACAAATCCGACTACAGGACAAAATTTAACAGAAAATATATTATGTCAGCCAAGTGATAAAGAAACAATAGAATTATATGAAAAATATAAAATTGATACTACAAAACTTCCAACTTGTAAAAAGTTTTCAGTTACATCAGGTGGATATGAAGGTTTATGGGATAGTATCTTTGTAAAACCACTTGCTTGGGTTATTATTCAAATAGGAAATTTTGTAAAGAGTTATGGATTGTCATTAATCATAACAAGTTTATTAATTAGATTTATAGCATTTCCAATAACAAAGAAAACAGCTATGCAATCAGAATTAATAGCAAAAGCAAAACCAGAGTTAGATAGACTAGAGAAAAAATATGCTAATAAAAATGACCAAGCGTCAATGATGAAAAAAAGTCAAGAAATGACTATGATTTATAAAAAATATAATATAAATCCAGTTGCTGGTTGTTTATATGCACTAATTCAAATACCTTTATTTATCGCATTTTTAGAAGCAATAAATAGAGTTCCAGCATTATTCGAAGAAAAGTTCATAGGATTCCAACTTGGTACAACGCCAATAATTGGTCTTCAAAATGGTAATTTTTTATATTTAATAATTATAGTACTTGTAGGATTAACAACTTTCTACTCATTTAAATTAAACTCAACTGCTACTGGTTCTAATGATCAAGCTAAAATGATGAATAGAGTAATGGTAATAACAATAGTATTTATGTCATTGTTTATGTCCAGTGCTTTAGGAATATATTGGGTAACAACTAATGTGTTTACAATTTGCCAAAACTTGTTAGTTAAAAGGAGTAAAAAAATAAATGGATAAGTATGTTTATAGTGGAAAGAGTAAAGAGGAAGTCTTAGAAAAAGCATTAGCAGAGTTAAATGTTAATGAAAGCGATATTTATATAAAAGAAACAGAACAAAAAGTAGGATTGTTTAAAAATAAAAAAATAGAATTAGAAATAATTAAAAAATCCGATGTTTTGGACAACTTGAAAGAATTTATATTAAAAGTAACTAAATTAATGGGAATTGAAGCAAATATTGAAACTAAAATAAGAGATAATAACGTTACTATTACTTTATACAGTGATAATAACAATATATTAATAGGTAAAAATGGTAGGACGATAGAAGCTTTAAGTTTAATTGCTAAACAATATATTCAAAATGAAGCAGGAGTAAATTATAGATTCTTATTAGATGTAGGAGAATATAAAGCAAAACAACAAAAGAATATAGAATATATAGCTAAAAAGACAGCAAGAGAAGTAGCAAAGACAAAAATAGAGGCTAAACTTGATCCAATGAACTCATACGAAAGAAGAATCGTTCATAGTATTTTATCAGATAATGATAAGGTATATACTGAAAGTGTTGGAGAAGAACCAAATAGATCAGTAGTTATTAAACCAAGAGATTAATTAAAATCTCTTTTTTTCTTTCTAATACTTGAAAAAAATCTAAATATGTTATAATCTATATAGGCAAAAAACGGGGTGAAAATATGAATGATACTATAGTAGCTATATCAACAGCTTTAGGAGTAGGTGCAATTTCCATAATAAGATTAAGTGGTAACAACGCAATAGAAATAGCTAATTCAATGTTTAAAGGCAAAGATTTATCAAAAGTAGATAGTCATACAATTAACTATGGCCATATAATCGATGGTGACAATATTATTGATGAAGTATTAGTAAGTGTAATGAAAGCACCTAAAACTTTTACATGTGAAGATGTAGTTGAAATTAATTGTCATGGTGGAATAGCAACTACAAATAAAATATTAGAGTTAGCTTTACTAAAAGGTGCACGATTAGCAGAACCTGGTGAGTTTACAAAAAGAGCTTTTTTAAACGGAAGAATCGATTTGATAGAGGCAGAAGCTGTTATGGATGTAATAAATGCCAAAACTGAGCAATCAAGAAAACTGTCAATAAATCAATTAGACGGAAGTATTAGTATCATTATAAGAAATTTTAGACAAAAACTTTTAGAACTATTAGCAAACATCGAAGTTAATATAGATTACCCTGAATATGAAGATATCGAAGTTATGACTAATAAGAATATTGAAAATGAAATAGAAAATATAAAAAATAGTCTAAAAACTATAATAGATGAATCAGAAAATGGGAAAGTAATAAGAAATGGTATCAAAGTTGCAATAGTAGGTCGTCCTAACGTAGGCAAAAGTAGTATTTTAAACCGTATTTTAAATGAAAATAAAGCAATAGTTACTGATATTGAAGGTACAACTAGAGATATAGTAGAAGGACAAGCAAGTATTGATGGGGTTTTATTTAACTTTGTTGATACAGCAGGAATAAGAGAAGCAAAAGATATAGTTGAACAAATAGGAATCGAACGTAGTAAAAATGAAATTAATAATTCTGATTTAGTATTATTGGTTTTAAATAATAATGATGTATTAAATAAAGAAGATAAAGATTTGATAAGTTCTCTTCCTGAACAATCTCTAATTGTAATAAATAAAAATGATTTAGATAATAAACTAAATGTTACTGATTTGAATAAAGATTATGTTTATATAAATACAATTGATGTAGATGGAATTGAACCATTGAAAAACAAAATAAAAGAAATATTTAATTTAGAAAAAATAAAAAATGGTGATTGTACTTATTTGAGTAACGCAAGACAAATATCACTTGCAAAAGAAGCTTATGCAATCACTAAAGATGTAGAAGAAGGAATAAAAAATAGTGTTCCTACTGATTTAATAGAAATTGACATAAAAAGAATTTGGGAAAAACTAGGTGAAATGTTAGGAGAAACATATTCTGATGAATTAATTAATCAATTGTTCTCGCAATTTTGCCTTGGGAAATAATATAGTTGATGGTAATAAGGGAGTGATAAAATGAAATATGATGTAATAGTAGTAGGTGGAGGACACGCTGGATGTGAAGCTTCCCTTGCCAGTGCTAGAAAAAATAAAATTACATTGTTAGTTACTAGTAATAAAAAAAATATTGCTGACATGCCATGTAATCCATCAATAGGTGGACCAGCTAAAGGAATAGTAGTAAGAGAAATATCTGCTTTAGGTGGAGAAATGGCCAACAATATAGATAAAAGTTTTTTACAAATGAAAATGCTTAACACTAAAAAAGGTCCAGCTGTAAGAGCTTTAAGAGCCCAAGCAGATAAAGTAACATATCGTAAAGAAATGCTAAATACATTAGAGCACACTGAAAATTTAACAATAAAAGAGGCCATGGTTGAAGATTTAATCGTTGAAAACAATAAAATACTAGGAATAGTTTTAGAAAATGGAGAAAAGATTTTGTCCAAAGCAGTAATTTTGACAACTGGAACATACTTAAAAGGTGCGGTTTTATATGGTTCTACCAAGATTTCAAGTGGTCCACATGATGAAAGACCATCTAAATTTTTGAGTGACAACTTAAGAAAATTAGGTTTTAGAATAAAAAGATTAAAAACAGGTACTCCACCTAGAATTGAAAAGAGCAGTATTGATTTTAGCAAAGCAACATTGCAGCCGGGTGATAATGAAGAAAGATACTTTTCAGTATTCAATAATAAAGAATATGATGTAACAAAGCAAATACCATGTCATTTAATTTATACTACACCATTAACTCATGAAATCATCAAAGCAAATCTAGATAAATCAAGTATGTACGGTGGATATGTAGAAGGAATTGGACCTAGATATTGTCCATCAATCGAAGATAAAATAGTAAGATTTAGTGATAAAGAACGTCATCAATTATTTTTAGAGCCAGAAAGTATTTATTATGATGATATATACTTACAAGGTTTTTCTACAAGTATGCCCCATGATGTTCAAGAAAAAATGGTTCACAGTTTACCAGGATTAGAACACGCTATTATTAATAAATATGCTTATGCAATTGAGTATGATGCAATCGATTCAACTCAATTGAAACCAACATTAGAGACAAAATTAATCGAAGGGCTATATACTGCAGGTCAAATAAATGGTACAAGCGGATATGAAGAAGCTGCATGTCAGGGATTAATTGCTGGAATTAATGCATCATTAAAAATAGAAGGCAAAGAAGGATTAGTATTAAAAAGAAATGAAGCCTATATTGGGGTACTAATAGATGATTTAATTACTAAAGGTGTAATTGACCCATATCGTTTATTAACATCACGTGCTGAATATAGATTATTATTAAGACACGATAATGCTGATTTAAGATTAACTGACTATGGCCATGATATCGGACTAATTAATGAAAAAGATTATTTAACATTTAATGAAAAGCGAAATAAAATAACAGAATTAATGCATATATTAAAAAATTATATTATTAATCCAAATAAAGAGAATAACGAGTATTTAAACAGTATTAACACACCAGAAATTGTAACTTCTACATCTTTGTATGATTTATTAAAAAGACCAGAAACAGAAATAGAAAATTTATCACATTATGTAGATTTAAATTACAGTAAAGAGGTACTAGAACAAGTTAGTATTAATGTTAAATACGAAGGATATATAAAGAAAGCATTAAAAGAAGCTGAAAAGATGTTGGAATATGAAAATATTAAAATTCCTAATGACATAGATTACTCATTAGTACATAATATTGCTCAAGAGGCAAAGCAAAAGTTAACTGAAATAAAACCAACTTCAATTGGGCAAGCAATGCGAATAAGTGGGGTAAATCCAGCTGATATTACTATGCTAATGGTGTATATGAAAAGGAATAAAAGTCATGAATAGGGAACAATTTATAAAAGAAACTCGAAAGCTAGGTATAGAACTTACAACTGACCAATTAAATCAATTAGATAAATTTTATGAATTACTAATTTATTGGAACGAAAAAATCAATTTGACAACCATCATAAATCATGAAGACGTATATTTAAAACACTTTTATGACAGTTTAACTTTAATAAAAGAAGTGAATTTAACTCAAGATTTAAGTATATGTGACGTTGGTAGTGGCGCAGGATTTCCTGGAATAGTATTGAAAATATGCTTTCCTAACTTAAATATTATATTGATAGATTCATTACAAAAAAGAGTTAATTACCTAAATGAAATCATACAAGAATTAAATTTAAAAAAAATAGTTGCAGTTCATTCACGTATGGAAGAATACTCAAGAACTCATGAAGAAGAGTTTGATATTATAACAGCAAGAGCTGTTGCAAATATGAATATTTTATTAGAAATAAGTGTAAAAGCATTAAAAGTTAAAGGTCATCTTGTATTGATGAAAGCTAATTGTGATGAAGAAATAACAAACAGTAAAAGAGCATTAGCTGAATTAAATAGTGATATTTTTAATATAAGTAGGTTTCAACTTCCAATTGAAAACAGTAATAGAACAATTATAAATATTGTAAAAAATAATAAGACTAATTCTAAATATCCTAGGAACATAGACAAAATAAAAAAATATCCTTTATAGTAAATAAAATATTGAAAAACAAACAATAGTGGTATATAATTTAATATAGAATAAAAGAATAAAGAGGAGGATATACATGGAAAATGAAGTAGTATATTTGTATTTAGATGACATTATACCTAATAGATTCCAACCTCGTGAAGTGTTTGATGAAAAGGCTTTAAAAGAATTAGCTGTATCAATAAGAGAACATGGAGTAATACAACCAATCATTGTAAGAAAAATTGGTACTAAATATGAAATAATAGCAGGAGAACGCCGTTATAAAGCATCAACTTTGGCCGGTATGACTAAAATCCCTGCAATTATCAGAAATTTAGATGATAAAGAAAGTTCGAAGGTTGCACTTATAGAGAATTTACAAAGAAAAGATTTAACACCAATTGAAGAAGCAAGAACATATCAAAAAATATTAGATATTGATAATATGACACAAGAAGAACTTGCTAAAAGTATGGGTAAATCTCAATCTGCAGTATCAAATAAATTAAGGTTATTAACTTTGTCTAGTAAAATACAAGATGCATTGTTAAATGAACAAATTTCTGAACGTCATGCAAGAAGCTTATTAAATGTTGAAGATGAAAAAGAAAGAGACTCATTGCTAGATACTGTTATTGAAAAACGCCTTTCTGTAAAAGATTTAGATAATTTAATAAAAAATGGTGAATCAGCAGGGGAAAGTGTTAAAGAAGAATCAGTTGAGTTAAAACCAAAAGAAGTAGTTCCCGAACAAGAAAATAACACTAATAATGCCGAAGTAGAAAACTTTAAGAAAGAAAATTACCCACGTATTAATTTCGATGATTTATTAAAAAATCTTAATCAAGAAATACCAAAAGTTGAAAAATCAGACGACATAGAAACATTAGATTTACAGGAACCAGATGATAATTATTATTCTTTTTCAGAATTAAAGAAAGTAAATGTAACAGGTATTGATGAAGCAATTGAAATAATAAGGGATGCTGTAAAAAAATTATCTGAAAAAGGGTTCCATGTGAAAAATGATGAACTTGATTTAGAAAATAAACATAGATTTATTATCGAAATAGATAAAGATAACAAATAATATTAACAAAGATAGATTTTCTATCTTTTTTTGTTCTAAAAACATTTCAAAACTCCTAATTTTTTGATAGAATAGTATTTGACAAGAATTATGGAAAAAAGGTGATAAGATGGGAAAGGTAATTTCTTTGGTAAATCAAAAAGGTGGAGTAGGAAAAACAACAACTAGTATTAATCTTTCTGCATCTTTAGCAGTATTAGGTAAAAGAGTATTATTAATAGATTTAGACCCTCAAGGTAATACAACTACTGGTATTGGTATCAATAAAGGAGATATTGATAAAAGTGTTTATGATGTTTTAATCGATAGTTGTAAGATAGAAGAGGCAATATTAGCTACAAGATACAAAAGATTATCATTGTTACCAGCTACCATTAATTTAGCAGGAATAGATATTGAATTATTAGAAAAAAGCAAAGATGAGCCTACATTTTCAAAAGGCAAACAATTAAAAATAAAGTTGGACACAGTAAAAGATAATTATGATTTTGTTATTATTGATTGTCCACCATCACTAGGATTAATTACTACCAATGCATTAACTGCATCAGATTCAGTAATAATTCCAGTACAGTGTGAATTCTTTGCTTTAGAAGGAATTATGCAACTATTAAATACTATCATGATGGCACAAAAGAATCTAAATCCTAATTTGGATATTGAAGGAGTATTACTAACAATGCTAGATTCAAGAACAAAGCTGGGATTTGAAGTAGTGGAAGACATTAGAAAATATTTTAAAGAGAGAGTATACAATACAATAATTCCACGATTAATTAGATTAACCGAGGCACCATCACATGGTAAGCCAATAATTGCATATGATCCTAAAAGTAAGGGTACAGAAGCCTACTTAAATTTAGCTAAGGAAGTGATTGAGAGAAATGGAAACAACTAAAAGAAGAGCACTTGGAAAAGGACTTGAAGAATTGTTTAATAACGAACAATTAGACTTTAGCAAATTTGAGAAAACAATAGTAGAGGCAACACCAAAAGAAGAGATAATTGAAATTGATATCAGTGAGTTAAGACCAAACCCATATCAGCCAAGAAAGATATTTGATAAAACTAAGTTAGAAGAATTAGCATCCTCAATTAAAGAACATGGTGTATTCCAACCAATTATAATTAAAAAAAGTATTAAAGGGTATGAAATAATAGCAGGAGAACGTCGTGTAAAAGCTTCTCAAAAAGCAGGATTAACTAAAATACCAGCAATTTTAAGAGATTTTACAGACGAAGAAATGATGGAAATTGCGCTTCTTGAAAATTTACAAAGAGAAAACTTGAATTCAATCGAAGAAGCTACTGCATATAAAAAATTGATTGATAGTCTTTCAATAACTCAAGAAGAATTAGCAAATAAATTAGGAAAAAGTAGAAGTCATATCACTAATATGTTAGGACTTTTATCATTACCTGAAGAAATCAAAGAAATGATTAATGAAAATAAAATAACAATGAGTCATGCCAGAGTTTTAAGTAAAATAGAAGAAAAAGATAAAGTTATAGAAATGGCTCACAAAATTGTTGATAAAAATTTAAATGTTAGAGATTTAGAAGAATTATCTAAAGATAAAGAATTAACTAAAAAACATCACATTGAAAAGCATAGAACTAATGAATATTATCAAATAGAAGAAGAAATGTGTGATAAATTAGGAACTAAGGTAAAAATCACTTCTAATAAAATAGAAATCAAATTTAGTAACAATAAAGATTTAAATAGAATTTTAGAAATATTACATTTAACAGAAGAATAGTATTCTAGGTGAGATTATGACTGAAAAAGAATTTACATTAGGAACAATTGTAGAAATGAAAAAAGGTCACCCTTGTGGTGAAAATAAATGGGAAATTATTCGTTTAGGGGCTGATATAAAAATAAAATGTGTTGGTTGTGGACGAGTAGTTATGTTACCAAGGATAGATTTTAATAAGAAAGTAAAAAAGATTATTAGTTAGGAGCAAATTATGAGTACTAAAAAGAAAATGAAATTAAAAAAGTTTAGTTTTCACCCTATCACGGCATTTATATTACTAACTTTTGGAGTGCTTGTATTGAGCTGGTTATTGTCGATTTTTCAATTGCAAGCTACATATACAATTGTAAGACCAGAAAATTTAGAATTAGAGTCTGTCTTTGTTAGTGTTAAAAATTTACTAAACTATGATGGAATAAAATATATCATTAGTAATGCAGCATCAAATTTTGCTTCTTTTGCACCATTAGTGAGTTTATTAATTGCCTTAATTGGTCTTTCTATAGCCCATGCTTCTGGACTAATTGATGCGTTTATTAAAAGAGTAACCTTGAATATTGATAACAAAAAGTTAACATTTATATTAATATTAATTGCTATTTTTTCAAGCATTATAAATGATGTAGGTTATGTTGTATTAATACCGCTAGCTGCACTATTATATTTAGCAAATGGTAGAAACCCATTGCTAGGAATAGTTGCTGCCTTTTGTGGAGTATCGTTTGGTTACGGAGCTACGTTGTTTGTAGGTTCTATGGAAGTAAACCTTATTTCGTTAACAACATCAAGCGCACGCCTAATTGACCCGACATTTCATGTTAGTTTAACATCAAATTTATTTATAATAATTGCCTTTTCTATAATTTTAGCAGTAATAGGAACAATAGTAATTGAAAATTTAGTAGTAAAAAAATTAGGCAAATATCGATTATCGTTAGAAGAAACTCAAGAATTAGAAAAACTAACATTTCCAATAGAAGAACAAAAGAAAATTGAATTGGAAATCAATGAGAAAAAAGGATTAAAACATGCATATATTGTAGGTTTAATTATTATAGTATTGTTTATTTACATGATAATTCCAAATTTTCCTGGCTCAGGAATGTTACTTGATATGAAAGAAACTACATATTTAAATCAATTATTTGGTACAAATTCTTACTTTCAAGATGGATTTACATATATGGTATCAATATTCTTTGCAATAACAGGTATAGCTTATGGAGTAGGAGCTAAAACATTAAAGAGTGATAAACAATTAATTGAAAAAGCATCAGATTATATCAAAAATATTGGAAGTTTAATTGTTCTTTTATTCTTTGCATCACAATTTATAGCAGTATTCAAAGAAAGTAATATAGGTACCGTAATTACAGCAATAGGTGCTAACTTAATAAAAAATTTATCTTTCTCAGGAATACCATTGATTTTATTAGTGTTAATTGTTATATTAGTATCTAATTTATTTATGACTTCACCAGTTAGTAAGTGGAAAATATTATCACCGGTAGTAGTTCCACTTATGATGCAGTCAAATATATCTCCACAATTTGCTCAATTTATATTAAGAGCAGGAGATTCAATCACAAAAGGAATAACTCCATTACTAGCATATTTTGTTATTTATTTAGGATATTTAAATATTTATAACAAAAACAGAGAACCAATAACAATAAGAAAGGCTATCTCTTATGCTATGCCATGTTGTTTAATAATGGGTGCCGCTTGGATTTTATTAACAATTGGGTGGTACTTAATAGGATTACCAATTGGACCAGGAGTTTTCCCAACACTATAATAGGAGGAAATTATGGGATTGAAAGCAGGAATAGTAGGATTACCCAATGTAGGTAAATCAACACTTTTTAATGCAATAACAAAGAAAAATATTTTAGCAGCAAATTATCCTTTTGCTACAATTGATCCAAATGTTGGTATAGTTACAGTACCAGATGAAAGATTAGCAAAATTAGAAGAGATGTATGTGCCAGAAAGATTAATTGCAACAAGTTATGAGTTTACTGATATAGCTGGTCTTGTTAAAGGGGCATCATTAGGAGAAGGTTTAGGTAATAAGTTTTTATCTCATATTAGAGAAGTAGACGCAATAGTAGAAGTTGTTAGATGTTTTGACGATAATAACATAATACATGTTGAAAACACAGTTGACCCAATTAGGGATATAGAAATTATAAATTTGGAATTAATTCTATCTGACTTAGAAATTTTAACTAATAGAATTGATAAAATTAAAAAGAAAGCTGAAACTAACCGCGATAAAGAAGCGTTAGAAGAGTTGAATATTTTAAAAAAAGCAAAAGATAATTTGGAAAAGAATATTCCCTTACGTTTAATTGAATTTAGTGAAGAAGAAATGAATGTATTAAGTAGTTTTGCTTTCTTAACAATAAAACCTATGATTTATCTTGCTAATGTCTCTGAAGATGATGTAGCAAAAGAGGATAATGATTATGTGAAGAAAGTAAAAGAATATGCTTCTAAAGAGAATTCAAAAGTAATCAAAATGTGCGCAAAGTTAGAATCAGAATTAAGTGAATTGAACGACGATGATAAAAAAGAAATGCTAAATGCGGTAGGAATTGAAGAGAGTGGACTTGATAAATTAATTAAGGAAACCTATGACCTTCTTGGTCTTGCAACATATTTCACCGTAGGTAGTGACGAAGTAAGAGCATGGACATTTAAAAAGGGAATGAATGCTAAAAAATGTGCTGGAATAATCCACACTGATTTTGAAAAAGGATTTATCAAAGCTGAAGTTATGAGCTATGATGATTTGATAAAATACGGAAGTGAACAAAAGGTAAAAGAAGCAGGACGTGCTCGACTTGAAGGAAAAGATTATATTATGCAAGATGGAGATATATGTTATTTTAGATTCAATGTTTAATATTAATTGATAAAGGAGAATTTGATATGAATCAGCCAAATCGAATTGAAATTAAAGAAAGAGCTAAAAAGCTTATAAAGGGGAATATTTGGAATCTATTAAAACCATGGTTAATAGCTTATGTAATAGAACTTGTGGTAGCTATCATAAATACATTTTTCTTTACTAAATCTGTAGCTTGCCCACTTGATATGCCATTTGCAACGAGATGTACTGAAGCAACAGCTATGAGCACACTGGTTCAAATAGCATTGTCTCTTGCATCAATAGTATTTATCTTTGGTTTTATTAGATATGTATTAAAATTTGCACGAGGCGAACAATATAGTGTTAAGGAAGATTTGTTTTATTACTTTAAAAATGATTTAGGTGCTGTATTATTAACAGGTATTTTAACTTCAATTTTTATTACAGCTTGGTCACTACTTTTGGTTATACCTGGTATTATTGCAGCAATAAGTTACTCAATGGTATTTTACTTGAAAGTAGATACAGATAAAACTGGTATGGATTTGATTGATGAAAGTAAAAAGATGATGCAAGGCCATAAGGCAGATTATTTTGTCTTTGTGCTAAGTTTCCTTGGATGGGCAATTTTAGGTGGACTTACCTTTGGATTAGCATATATTTATGTAATTCCATATATTAGTGTTTCACAAGCTTTATATTATGAAGAAATAAAAAAGATTAATAGTAATAATTAAGGGACCAATTTGGTTCTTTTTTATAAAGCCTTTGCACCTTATAATGATGATGAAATTGGGTGTCATTTATCCACTCTAAAGATAACTAACAATATATAATCTAATAAAATACATTTGCCATGTTGAGATTTGGGACGAGGTGCATATTGGAAATAGAAATTGGTTGTCCGTTAAAGGCATCACCATACTCAAACTTTAATATCATTTTCAGTGGTGATTCAAATTTTATCTTCGTTTTAAAAAGAAAAAAATCTCTTCTTTTTAGTTTCTCATATTGACAAAAATGTCGGAAAAAGATATTATTAATTTATAAGATAATAGGAGGATAAGAAGTGAAAAAGAGTTTATTAAAGCTTTTAGTAGGAATTTTTGTATTTGCTATTGGAATAACAGTTAATGCTGAAGGAACTACTAGTATACCAAATCTTGAAAATGGTGAAGGAAGTACAAATGGAACAGTATCTGTTGGTAGTGTAGAAACGCCTATATACAATGTTAATATTTATTGGTCTGATTTATCATTTGACTGGACTTATGATAGTGATAGTGCTGATTATAGTTGGACACCTTCTAAAATCTGTAGTCCTTATGAAGCGGATAATGTTTCAGCTACTGGTAAAACTATTTATAGTGATAAAAATTGTACTGAAATAGCTAATAACGTCGGTGAAGAAAGTGGCACTCCAAAATATTATTTAGATTCACGTGATTCTGTATTTTTTAATATTGAAGACTCTTCAGAACATGGTCAAATAGTTCCATCTGTTAAATGGAATGCTGCTAGTAATTATAGTTATGTAGATGCGAAGTTTACAGTTTACGAAGATTTTTGTGTAGCTGTACCAAATGAAAACGTTTATGATGTAGCTGTTAATTATGGCATTTATTCAGATTCCACTTGTGCTACAGAAACAACCCCTTCTGGATATGTAGAAAATAAGTATTATACTTTTGCACGTAAACCAGTCGTACTTACAACAGAAGAATTACCTGATTCCGTAAGAGTATCTGCTACTGGTGATAGTACAGAGATAGACGGATTAACTTTTGTTAAGCGTGATTATAGAAATAACTATAGAGTTGATTTTGTACTTGTAAATAAATCTACACCAACTGCTACACCAACTGCTGGTGATCAAATTGGTACAATCACCGTTTCTGTTAGAGCTAAATAGTGTTTGAATTAAATTTGCTCATAAAGACAATTTATATTTGATAGTATAAGGTGGATTTATGTCCACCTTATTTTTATAGGAGGGTTGTATGAAAAAAGAAAATAATGACAAAAAACGAAAAGAAGGGAAAAAAGCTAAATTAATATATATTTTTTTGATTTTATTGATTATTTTATGTAGTGTCTTAATAGTTTGTCTTCTTCGAAAAGAAGAAAAGACTTTAATACCTGATTATGCTCCTGGTACAATTGATGTTAATGCTATTAAAGAACAAGATAACAGTAAAAAAATGGAGGTTTCTAATGGTGGCGGAGCTGTAAGTATCTCTTATTCTAATATCGTTGAAGTTAATAAGAAAAACAAGAAAATAAAGATGTATTTTAAGAATCCCAGTTCTTCTAGAGAATCAATTATTTTAGAATTACTAATTATTAATGGAGAAAAAGAATATTTAATTGGAAAGACAGACTTATTACCACCGGGGCATGCTTTATATAAGATGAATCTAGATACCGATATTAAGTTATCAAATGGAGGATATAAAGGTATATTTAGAACAACTTATTACAGTGAGGAAACTGGTGAAAAAGAAATTGTTAATTCAGAAATAGAAGTATCAATCGAGGTTAAGTAGGAGTTTTGTATGAAAAGAAAAATTTTTGTTATTTCTCTAATAATATTTAGCTGTTTATTTGTAGATGTTTATGCCTTAAAGGCAGATGAATCAACATCAGCAAGTGTTAAGGTTGGTAATGTTGATGCTCCTATTTATAGCGTCGATGTAACATGGGGGAAAATGGACTTTACATATACAGAACAAATTAATTATGTATGGGATGATATTAATCATACATATGATTTGGGAGAATCAACATATAGGTGGGCTGCTAAAGACAATTATGTTGATGTTGATAATCATTCGTATGATGCCATTAGTGTTGAACTAGAATACGTTAGTTTAGAAGAAAGTGTGGATGGAGTTTTTAATATATCTAAGACAACAATAGATAGTAGATCTAATAATCGTTTTACTTTAACTTTAGAAGGAAAATTAAAAGATTCTGGTTTAGAATATATTAAAGTTTGTTCTATTAATTTAAAATTATCGTAGGGGGAATTTATGAAAAATAATAAGTTATTGATAATACTTTGTACTATATTAGTTTTTTTTATAGGAATTATATGTTTTTTAATAATTGATATAAAAAATAAAGAAACTTTTAAAAAGATTGATTTTGATAAAAATACTTTAGTTGAAATTCCCGATAATATTGTATATGAAAATTCAGTTTTGAATATTGTAGAAGGGTATTCGATATATATTAGTCCTTCTCCTAAAATTGTTAAAGATAACTATTTAAAAATAGATTTTATATCTCTTGATACTAATGATATATGGATAAAAGTCAGAATATTAGATGAAAAAGATAGTATTATAGGCGAAACTGGTTTAGTAAAAGCAGGTGAATACTTAGAAAAAGTTAAAGTAACAAGAAATGTTAAAGTTGGTGATAAGATTACATATAAAATAATGGGATATGAAATCGATAGTTATTTAAGTGCGGGTTCAGTTAGTTTGAATACAAGGATTGGTGAGTAATGGAAAAGAAGTTGTTTTTAATAGCAATTTTATGTTTGTGTTTAATTAACTGTAAAGTTAATGCACAAAGTAAAGATATCGAGGCTAAATATGAAACTAGTTATAATGTAGAGTTGGTTTCTGTTCATCTGAATAATAATTCCAAATATTTCGTGATAGACAATTATGAGTTTGAAGTATCAACAACTACCAATAACATAGAAATAGTTATTATTAGAGCTAGTGGAGATGCTAGCAATTATGCTAAGAAATTTTCTGGTAGTAATGATAATTATTATTTAATAATCTATCAAAACGGTGAAAAAATTAATACAAGTAATGTTAGTATAAAGATTAATTCTACATCTAAAGTACTTAATGTATATAAAAATAATGGTAAACTCTTAGAAAAATCAAACGAAAAAATTAGTTTAACTGCTAATGATTATTTTTTTGTAATCACTGATACTATTGATATTGGTGAAAATAATTATGTAGTTACTGATAATGGCAATAGAGTTGATAATGTTGATGATATTGAAATTAGTGATGACAGTGTTATAGAAATATATAATTCTAAAGATATTAAAGTAGATAATACAAGTGTTTTAGGCACTAACTATAAAGTAATTATTACAACGGGAACAGAAGTCAAAAAATATGTAATTATCGTTAAAGGTGATACTACTGGTGATGGTAAAATAAACTTAAATGATATAACTAGACTTTACCATTATTATAAAGGAATAGAACTAATGGATGAATGTTATGTTTTAGCAGGCGATGTTGCAAGTAATCAAATTATTAACTTAAACGATGTTACAAAATTATATCATTATTATAAAAATATAATTACTAGTTTATAGGTGATGGTATGAAGAAATTTTTATTGTTGGTAATTGGTATTATTTTAATGCCTTCATGTGTATTCGCTTCTGATAATAGTGTTTATATTGGTTGTGAAGGAATTAAATATAAAACTAATGACGAAATAAAGTGCAATATTTATGTTGACGTTGATTTTATAGTAACCAGTGTATCGGGTAAAATATTATTAGATGATAATTTAGAATTAGTAAGTTCTTCATATGATAATGATAATTGGCTAATGTTAGATGAAAATTTTAGCGTAGAAAGTATAAACTTAATCAGTGAAAATAAAAAAGAAAGAGATAAATTTATTATTGCATCTTTTGTTATTAAGGCAATTAATAAAGAAGACATTAGTGCCTCTAAAATATCTTTTGATGATGTTGTACTTAGTGATGAAAACTACGAAGAACATGAAATAGTTGCAGATAGTTTTGATTTGAATTTAGAGTATAAAAGCAATAATAATATATTTGTAGTTTTATTATTTGCCTTTTTAGTTATGGTAGTAATTTATTTAGTAAATAAAGAAGATAATAAAAATAAGAAAAATAAAGTAGGAATTATTATATTAGTATTATTTTTATTTTTGATACCAGACTGTGTCTTAGCAAGTAATGATATTAATATTAGTTGTGATAAAACAAAACTTAATAGTAATGAAGAAACAAGTTGTAGTTTATCAGTTAGTAATTTAGACTTTGTACCGACTGATGTAGCAGGAACGGTTAAAGTTGGTAATGATTTATCAATAGTTAGTTCATCATATGATAGAAGTAATTGGACATCTTTTGATTCTAATTTTAGTGTTAGTGATATTAACTTGATACGTCAAAGCAAAGACAAAGTTAGTAGTCTTACAATTGCTACTTTTAAGGTTAAAGCTAGTAGTGGTGCTGTTGGTAGCAGTACAATTAGTTTTAATAATATAGTTATGGGTGATGATAATTATAATAGTATTTCATTAGGAAATAAATCTATTAATGTTAGTTTTAATTCCAGCAATAATTATTTGAACTCTTTAATTGTTAGTGAAGGAAATGTTGATTTTTCAAAAGATAAGACGAACTATTTCTTGACAGTGGATAGTGATAGTATTGTTGTTAGTGCTACAGCAGCAGATAGCAAAGCTAAGATTAGTGGTACTGGTAAAATAAATTTATTATATGGAGAAAATATAATTAATGTAGTTGTAACAGCAGAAGATGGTAGTAAAAAAACATATACATTAAGAATTACTAGAAAAGATAATCGTAGTACCAATAATTATTTAAAGAGTTTATCATTGTCTTGTGGTAATTTAAATTTTAATAAGAATATTAATAACTATAATATAGAAGTTGATGGTGATATTAGCAAAGTTATTATTACAGCTAGTCTAGAAGATTCCAAAGCTAAGTTTGTTAATAGTTTTGGACCTAGAAGTGTTAATTTAAATTATGGAACAAATAAGGTTTTAATTAAAGTATTAAGTGAAAACGAAATAGAAAAAGTTTATACCTTAAATATAACAAGAAAAGATAATCGTAGTAGTGATACATCTTTAAAAAGCATTACTATTAGTTCTGGTAAGATAAATTTTAATAAAGATAAGTTATCATATAATGTTAATGTAAATAATAATATTAAAAAGATTAAAATTACAGCAGAAGCAAATAATTCAAAAAGTTTAGTCGAAATAGAAGGAAGCCAACAATTAGAAGTTGGAGAAAATATTTTTATAATTAAAGTAATCGCAGAAAACGGAAACATACAAGAATACAAAATAGTTGTTAATCGCGAAAAGAAAATCACTATTACTGACAATAATAAATTAACTAATATAGAAATCAAAAATCATGAAATAAATTTTTCTAGTAATTTATATGAATATACTGTGAAAACAAAAAATTCTAAGCTAGATATCATAGTAACACTTGCTTCAGAAGAATCAACATATGTGATAAACGGCAATGATAATTTAGAAGACGGAAGTATTATTTCGATAGTTGTTACTGATAAAGATGATAATCATAATATTTATAAGATTTATATAGAAAAAATTCATGAAATAAATATATATTTAATATTATTTATAATTTCACTAGTGTTAAATATTTTATTAATTTTAGTAATAATTTATTTATTGATTAAGAGAAACAAAAAAAATAAGATTGAGAAAGAATAGACAAATCTATTTTTTTTTTATATAAAAAATACCCCTAACTTTAATGTTAAAGGTATTAATAAATTAACTATTTAAACTGAGCAGCGTTGCTATTTAAGACAGTTTCTTGAGTATGCATTTGATAATTTTGAATATCATTTAATTGATGAACACTATTTACAACTGCTTGTTGCTCATCGAGTGTTGTTTTTGCAACTGTTCTCAATGAGTGGTTTAAAAATAAATCCACTTCTTCAGATAATGAAGAATAGGTAGCACCATTTTTATATCTAAATTGTTTTTCCTCTGCTACACCATACTTATCATAAATTTTATTACCCAACTCATTAATTGTTCTTTTAGTAAAATCTCCAAAATAACTAGATTTTTTACCATCTTTTAATTCTTCTATTAGATTATCTACCATTTGATATTTATTTCTTGCCACATCAACAATATCGGGGCGAAGATTTCCTTCACTACTGACAAGTTCATCTAAAACAACTTCGGTAGCCTTATCAAAAACATCAGCATATCTAATAGCACCATATTCGTAATTTTTCTTTAAAATTGGAATAATTTCTTTAGGTGATAGTTCATAACCCTCTCTTTTAGTTATTTTGCATATTGTAAAACTCAAATCTTCCAATTCGTTCATACGACGCATATTATCAGGGTTAATTTCCCTTTTCATAGATTCATCTAAAGCTCTATATGAATCAGTATAACTTCTTAATACTTGTAATTCTTCATCCATAATAATGCGCCTCCTATTGCCATTATAAATTTTAATCAATTAAAAATCAATGTAATAACTAAAAAAAGGTAAGACATTTACATTAATCAATTTAAATTTTACTCTTATTTTTAAGAGAAACAGTAAGATAAATATTAAAAAAACTTATAGACAAAATAAAATATATTTGTTATACTACTTGCGAGTATTTAGGTACTCCTTGCTTCATTCTCGTAATGAGGCCATAAGTCCAAGAGGAGGTGTAGAAAAATGAATAAATATGAAATTATGTTCATTGTAAAACCAGATCTAGAAGAATCTAATATTAAAGCTGTAGTTGATTCAATGAAAAAAGTTGTTGAAGCTGAAGGTGCTAAAATATTAGAAATAAAAGAAATGGGTCAAAGAGAACTTGCTTACGAAATCAATAAATACAAAATGGGATATTATTTCTTATTCGTAATTGAGTCAGATCATAGCACAGTTAAAGAATTTGACCGTGTTGCATTAATCAATGAAAATATCATTCGTCATTTAATCGTTAAAGTTGATGAATAATAAAGAATAGGAGATTGTTATGAATAAAGTATTTTTAATAGGAAGATTAACAAGAGATCCTGAATTAAGATATACAAGTTCTAATTTACCTGTTGCAACATTCAGTTTAGCAGTAAATAGAAACTTTACAAGTCAATCAGGAGAAAGAGAAACAGACTTTATTAATATTGTAGTTTGGAGAAAACAAGCTGAAAACATTAAAAATTACTTAACTCAAGGAAGCCAAGTTGCTGTTGATGGACGTATTCAAACAAGAACATACGATGGTGAAGATGGCAAAAAGAGATATATTACTGAAGTAATAGCAGATAACGTTCAATTCTTAGATACTAAGAGTTCAAGAGAAAATGCTAGTGCTTCTACAAGTGATGTAACTCCAAGTGATTTTTCAGACAGCATGCCAACTACAAGTGTTAAGAACGATCCTTTCTCAGATTTCGGTTCAAGTATTGAAATCAATGATGACGAATTACCATTCTAAGAAGGAGGATTTACAATGGCAGAATTTTTTAGAAAAAAGAAAAAAGTTTGCTACATGTGTACAGGAAAAAATATAGATTATAAAGATGTTGAAACTTTAAAAAGATATATTAACGAAAGAGGTAAAATTTTACCTAGACGTGTTACTGGAGCGTGTGCAAAACATCAAAGACATATAGCAGAACAAATTAAAAGAGCAAGAGCTATTGCTTTATTACCATATACAAAGTAAGAGGGTACAAATGTATCTTCTTTTTTTAATCTTTACGTAAATTTTATTATTTTTAATAATTATTTCTTTTGCAATATTGAAGGTTTAATAATAATGGTGTTATACTTAAAATGGTAAGGTAGGTGATAATATGACAAGTAATAAGAAAATCAGAAAAAAAGCTAAAAAACAAACATTTAGACTTCTAATTTTTGGTGTTGCATGTTTATTTGTTATAGGTACTATTTTGACTACCCTTACTAAAGTTTGGCTTGATATTTATTCAAAGTACAAAGAAAAAGCTGAATTAGAAAAAAAGATACTTGCATTGAAAACAGAGGAAGAAGAATTAACTGTTGATGTAGAACGTTTACAGGACCCTGAATATATTGCTAGATATTTAAGAGAAAAGTATTTTTATTCTAAAAATGGTGAATATATAATAAGAATTCCAGAAGAGAGTAAAAAATAATGCTCTTTTCTTTATTTTGTGTTATTATAGCATAATGACAAATATTATTAGGAGATGATTATATTGAATAAAGTCTATGATTATTTAATCAACGAAATAAAACTTGGTAATAATGATACAATTGTAGTTGGTTGTTCTGGCGGACCTGATTCTATGGCTCTTATGTATATATTAATGGATATAAGGAAAAAAAATGATATAAAAATCATTTGTGCACATGTAAATCACAATGTTCGAATAGAAAGTAAAGAGGAAGAAAAATTTTTACAAGAGTACTGTGATGCGAACGATATTGCCTTTGAAGCGATGACGATTGAAAAATATGGTGATGATAATTTTCATAATCAAGCAAGAAAAATTAGATATCAATTTTTTGATGAAATTATTGAAAAATACAACGCAAAGTACTTAATGACTGCTCATCACGGCGATGACTTAATGGAAACAATACTAATGAGAATAGTACGTGGTTCAACATTGAAAGGCTATGCAGGTTTTGAAAAAAAAGTTGAAAAAGATAATTATACATTAGTAAGGCCACTTATATTTGTAACCAAACAAGAACTAGAAGATTTTGATAAAGAAAAGAACATTCCTTATGTTATAGATAAATCAAATTTTAAGGGAAAATATACTAGAAATAGATACCGTAAAACAGTATTACCATTTTTAAAAGAAGAAGACCCTAATGTTCACAATAAATTTTTAAAATTTAGCGATACATTAGTTGAATATAATAATTATATTGATAAAGTATTAAAACGTGAAATAAATCGAGTATATAAAGATAATGTCATTGATATAGACTTGTTTTTGGAAAACGACTTATTAATTCAAAAGAAAATTATTTTCTATATATTTGAACACTTGTATCAAGATGATTTGTACCAAATAAATATGACTCACGTTATGGAAGTAATTAATTTAATGAGTTCAAAACACTCCAATTCTAGTATTAATCTTCCAGGTAATTATAAGGCTATAAAGGCATATAACAAATTAAAGATTTCTGAAGAAATAGATTTTATTAATAATTATGAAGTTGAAATTAATGAATATGTTGAATTGCCAAACAATCATACAATAAAACGTGTAGATGAGGAAGAAAAAAATGACAATAATGTTTGCAGATTGTTAACTAGCGAAATAACATTACCTCTATATGTAAGAACTCGTACATTAGGTGATAAAATGCTATTAAAAAAACTAAATGGTAAAAAGAAATTAAAAGATATTTTTATAGACGCAAAAGTACCAATAGATGAACGAGACTCATGGCCTGTAGTAGTTGATAGTAAAAATCAAATACTGTGGATTCCAGGTATTAAAAAGTCTAAATTTTCTAAACAAAAGAATGAAAACTATGATATAATATTGAGATATAACTAACAAGGAGGATTTTATGAATAAAAAGAACATAAAAAGAGGATTGATTCCATATGTATTTCTAGTTTTATTAATACTTGGCATCTATTATGTATACAACGTTGTTAATGAAAAAATAAACCCATTTACATATGATCAATTTATTAACGAGCTAAATAAAAATAATATTACAGAAATAACTATAGTACCCAAAGAACGTGCTAGTGTATATGAAATATCTGGTAAATTAAAAGGATATTCTGATAAAGAAATATTCTATGTAAAAGCACCTTTATCAGACTCTGTTATTAAAAATATAATTACAAATGAAGACGAGTTAGGATTTAAAATAACAACAGAAGCAGATCCTGATTCAAGTTCATTACTATACATTGTAATTAATGTATTACCAATGGTAATATTGATTGGTGGAGCTTTCTTCATTTTTTCAAAGCAAATGGGAAGTGCTGGAAAATCAATGGACTTTGGTAAGAGTAAAGCAAGACTTAATGACGAAAAAAATAAAGTTACATTTAAAGATGTTGCAGGATTAAAAGAGGAAAAAGAAGAAGTAAAAGAATTAATTGATTTCTTAAAAAATCCTAAAAGATTCCAAAAATTAGGTGCTAGAATCCCTAAAGGAGTTTTATTAGTGGGACCTCCTGGAACAGGTAAGACATTATTAGCAAAAGCCGTAGCAGGAGAAGCAAATGTTCCTTTCTATTACATAAGTGGTTCTGATTTCGTAGAATTGTTCGTAGGTGTAGGGGCATCTCGTGTAAGAGACATGTTTAAACAAGCAAAACATAATGCTCCATGTTTGATATTTATTGATGAAATAGATGCAGTTGGACGTCAAAGAGGTACTGGTTTAGGCGGAGGGCATGATGAAAGAGAACAAACACTAAACCAATTATTAACTGAAATGGATGGATTTGGTGCTAACGAAGGAATAATTATTATTGCTGCTACAAATAGAGCGGATGTATTAGACCCAGCATTATTAAGACCAGGAAGATTTGATAGACAAGTAACAGTTAACTTACCTGATATAAAAGGAAGAGAAGAAATACTTGCTGTTCATGCAAAAAACAAAATATTAGCTCCTTCTGTTAAATTAAGTAATTTAGCAAAAAGGACACCAGGTTTCAGTGGAGCTGATCTTGAAAACTTATTAAATGAAGCAGCATTACTTGCTGTAAGACGTAACAAAGATGCAATTACAATGAGTGAAATAGATGAAGCAACTGACCGTGTACTAATGGGACCTGCAAAAGTAAGTAAAAAATATACTGAACAAGAAAAGAAAATGGTTGCATATCATGAAGCTGGACACGTTGTTTTAGGATTAAAATTAGATGATGCTAACGATGTACAAAAAGTTACAATAATCCCAAGAAGTTATGCTGGCGGATATGCAATGATGATTCCAAAAGAAGAAAAATATACTTCTACAAAGAAAGAATTATTGGAAAGAATAACTGGACTACTAGGTGGTCGTGTTTCAGAAGAATTAAACTTTGGTGAAATAACTACTGGAGCTCATAACGATTTTGAAAAAGCAACAAAAATAGCAAGAAGCATGGTAACTGAATATGGTATGAGTGATTTAGGGCCGGTTCAATTAGAACAACAAGAAGGCGGAGTGTTCTTAGGACGTGATTATAATAAAACAAGAAATTTCTCTAACGAAGTAGCACATGAAATAGACTTAGAAATGAGAAAAATTATTGATGAATGTTATAAAAAAGCAAAAGAAATATTGAGTCAAAACGAAGATTTAGTAAAACTAATTGCGGATGCATTATTAGAACATGAAACATTAACAAAAGAACAAATCGAATACTTGGCAGAACATAAAGAAATGCCAAAAGAAGAACCTAGTTTTGAAAATTACAGTATGACAGAATTAAGAATGATGGCTAAAGAAAAAGGCATCAAAGGTTATACTAAAATGACTAAAGAAGAAATAATTGAAGAGCTTAAGAAAGATTAAGTTCTTTTCTTTTGTTGTATAAAGTAAAAAATAATGTTATAATCAGTGCCAGGTGATTTTTATGTGGAAAATCGGTAATGTAGAGATTAAAAATCAAATAGTTTTAGCTCCTATGGCAGGCATATGTAATTCAAGTTTCAGAAGAATTGCTAAAGAAATGGGAGCAGGATTAATCTATGCTGAAATGGTAAGTGATAAGGCAATATTTTATAATAATAAAAAGACTATCGATATGTTACAAATGACAGAAGAAGAGCGACCTATTTCACAACAAATATTTGGTAGTGATAAAGAGTCGTTTGTAGCAGCTGCGAAGTATATTTATGAGAATATGCATCCAGATATTATTGATATAAATATGGGGTGTCCTGTTCCTAAAGTAGCCGTAAGAGCTCAAGCAGGAGCAGCATTATTAAAAAATCCAGAAAAGATTAGTGAAATAGTTAAAGCGGTAGTAGAATCTGTTCCGGTTCCTGTTACGGTAAAAATAAGAAGCGGCTGGGATAGTAATAATATTAATGCTGTAGAAGTAGCTCAAATATGTGAAAGTGCTGGTGCTAGTGCTATATGTGTTCATGGAAGAACAAGGAGTCAAGGATATAGTGGACATGCAGATTGGAATATAATAAAAAAAGTAAAAGAATCCGTTTCTATACCAGTAATAGGAAATGGTGATATAACTGACGTGTATTCAGCCAAAAAAATGTTGGATGAAACAAAATGTGATGCAATAATGATTGGTAGAGCTCTTTTAGGAAATCCATGGCTAATAAAAGAAACTTTGGAATACTTAGAGACTGGTAAGAAACCATCTCTAGTTTCTCCTATAGATAAAATAGATATGTGTCTAAAACATTTAAAATATTTATTAGAAGTGAAAGACGAAAAATTAGCTGTATTAGAAATAAGAAATCATGTTGCCTGGTATTTAAAAGGTCTTCCGAAATCAAGTGAAATTAAAAATAAAATATATCAAACTAAGAACATTAATGATATAATTAATATATTAAATGAATATAAGAAAGATTTTGAGGGCTAATTTATGAAAAAAACATTTTTCAAAAGAATACTAGCATATCTTATTGACTGTATAATATTATTCTTTGCTTTATTAATAATTGGATTATTTATTCCAACATTTGGAAATACTAACGAACTTAATACTAGGTTAACAGATCTTTATGAGAAGTATTCATCACAAGAAATTACAATCAATGAATTTACTAAAGAAAGTCAAGACATTAATTATGATATAACAAAAGCAACTTATTTATCATCAATTGCAGGAATTGTAGTATATATACTTTACTTTGCAATATATCCGGTTTATAATAATGGACAAACTTTAGGTAAAAAACTCTTAAAAATTAAAGTGTTAAAAAGTGATGATAAACCAGTTAATATTAATTCGTTATTTATCAGAAGCTTAATTCCATATGGAATTTTGATGAATTTAGTATTAGTAATCTTAATATTGTTTGTTAACAAAAGTGCATACATGAGCATTAGCGGAGTTTTAAGTAGCATTCACATGTTTGTTTTAATTGCAACAATTATAGCGATGGCTGCTACCGGAAGAGGAATTCATGACTATTTAGCAAATACTAAAGTAGAAGAAATATAGAATGGAGTGAAATAAATGAGAGAATTTTCAGAACAAGAATTAGTTAGAAGAGAAAAAATAAATGATATCAAAAAAGTATGTAATCCATATCCTGAAAGATATGAAGTTACACACAGTTTAAAAGAAGCAAGTATGTTACCAGATGAAACAACAGGAGTAAGAGTTGCTGGGCGTATAGTATTCATGAGAAAAATGGGTAAAATGAGTTTCATCAAATTAAGAGATATAGAAAGTGATTTACAAGTTTCAATAAAGATAGATTTAGTTGGCGAAGATAAGTATTCTTTCTTTAAAGACAATATAGACGTAGGCGATTTTATTGGTGCTGAAGGTGAAATATTCACAACTCATACCGGTGAAAAAACTCTACGTGCTTCATCATTTGAATTCTTAGGAAAAGCTTTAAAACCTCTTCCAGAAAAATTCCATGGATTAACTGATTTGGAAGCCTGCTATAGAAATCGTTATGTAGATTTAATTATGAATGAAGATACTAGATTACGTTTCATGACTAGAATTAGATTTATTAGAGAATTACGTAATTATCTTGATAATTTAGGATATATGGAAATAGAAACTCCAATCTTAAACAATAAAGCAAGTGGTGCTACAGCAAGACCTTTTAAAGCACATCATAATGCACTGGATTTAGATGTATATTTAAGAATAGCACCTGAAACATATTTAAAAAGAGCAGTTGTTGGAGGAATACCAAAGGTATATGAAATAGCAAGATGCTTCAGAAATGAAGGAATGGATGCATCTCATTTACAAGATTTCACAATGATTGAAGGATACCAAGCTTACTTTAATTATGAAGACAACATGAAGTTTATTCAAAAAATGTTACAAACAATAATCATGAATATTTTTGGAACACTAACAATTAAATTTGGTGATAAAGAAATAGATATGAGTGGTGATTGGGGTCGTGTATCTTTCCGTGAGTTATTAATTAAATATGCAAATATTGATATAGAAGTAGAAAATACAAAAGAAAAATTATTAGCTAAAATTCTAGAAAACAAAATAGAAGTAGAAAGTGAAACTCCAATTGAAAACTTGGGATTTGGTAACTTAGTAGATGTATTATATAAGAAAGTAGCTAGACCTCATATGTTAGGACCTGTATATTTAACTGAACATCCTACAAGCCTATCTCCTCTTGCAAGAAGTAATGATGAACGTCCAGAAATCAGCGACCGTTTCCAATTAGTTATTAATGGTGCTGAAATAGTTAATGGATATTCAGAATTAGTTGACCCTCAAGAACAAGAAAAGAGATTATTAGAACAAGCTGCTTTAAAAGCTGGCGGTGACGAAGAAGCTATGGAAATGGATTATGACTACATAGGTGCTATGGAATATGGAATGCCACCTATCTCAGGTTGGGGTATGGGAATTGATCGATTAATTCAATTATTAACAAACAGCGAAAATATAAAAGACGTTGTTATGTTCCCTCTAATGAGACCATTAGATAAATAATATAATACAAAGAGTTGTTGATATGACAACTCTTTTTTCTTGATTTATCCATCGAAATATAAAGAAAATAAGGTGAAATTTGGTATAAAAACTTGTTTTTGTACTAAAATATTGTATAATTAAAAATGGGAGGGTTAAAATGAAGAAACACAATTTATTTAAAGTGATTGGTATTACAATCATAGTAGCAGTTTTATTAACGTGGATTTTTCCTATAACTTATTTTGGTTATAGTCTAACAGAAGAAGCACGTAGCCAAGTTGGATTATTTGAATTATTCTCATATGGTCCAGTACTTTTCTATTATTTTGGTAGCATAGTTTTCTATGTACTAGCTATTGGTGGATTCTATGGCGTTTTACATGGAATTGATGGCTATAGGAATCTATTAGATAGAATAGTAGAAAAATTTAAAGGAAAAGAAAAATGGTTCTTAATCTCTGTTATGGTGTTATTATCATTGATTACATCAATGGCAGGATTAACAACAGGTCTATTATTTATATTTCCATTGATTATTTCAATAATTTTATTAATGGGATATAACAAACAAACAGCAGCATTAGCAACTATTGGTTCTGTTGCAGTTGGATTAATTGGTACAACAGTATCAGCAACTAACATTAATGCCGTTGTTGGATTATTATCATTAGATTTTAGTTCTGAATTATTAACTAAAACAATTATTTTAATTGTAGGATTAGTATTATTAATATTTAATGTATTAATTTATGCTAAGAAAAATAAAACTACTAATAAAGAAGAATTAGTTAATGTTCCAGTTTCTAATGATTCTAAGAAAAAAGTATGGCCTATTATAGTAATTGTTGATTTAATCATATTAGTTATGATTTTATCTGCTGCATCTTGGGAAACTGTATTTGGTGTAAAATTATTTAATACAGTTCACGATGCTGTAATGCAATTTAAGATTGGTGATTTTGCTATATTTGGTAAAATCTTAGGAGAAAGCAACACTTTAGCTTTCGGAAAATGGTCTTTAACTGAGTTCACACTTTTAATTACTTTAGGAGCAGGATTAATAAGTCTATTCTATAAAAAGAGTTTCAACGATTTTATTAAATCTTTCTTTGAGGGTATGAAAAAAGCGTTTACTCCAGCAGTATTAATATTCTTTGCTTATATAGTATTAGTTATTACTGCTACACATCCAGTATTATTAACAATCTTTAAACCATTATTAACTGCTACAAAAGGATTTAATGTATTTACAATGAGTATTGTTGCATTCTTCAGTAGTGTATTCAATATTGAAGCATACTATACAGCTTCTGCTTTTATTCCTTACGTTGCTTCAATCATTACTGATACAACAACTTATCCATTAATTGCTGTTGTATGGCAAGCAATGTATGGATTATCAATGCTTATTGCACCTACAAGTTTAGTGTTAATTGCAACTTTATCTTACCTAAACATTTCATTTGGAAAATGGGTAAAAGCATCATGGAAATTAATCCTTGAAATCTTAGTTGCATTATTGTTAATATTTACAATACTAGTATTGATTTAAAAGAACTTTGGTTCTTTTTTTGTTTATCTTTTTAAATAAAAGAACATAATAAACATAGAATAGTATGAAAGGAGATTCTATGTTTTCAAAATTTACAGAAGAAGCAAGAAAAGTATTAATAGGTGCTAAAAAAGAGATGAGTGAATTAAGACACCCTTATGTTGGGAGTGAACATTTACTATTATCAATTTTAAAAAATAAAAATAGCAATATATCTAAAAAATTAAAGAAATATAATCTAGAGTATGACGGATTCAAAAAAGAGATTATTTCAATTATTGGCAAGGGAACAGAAGAAGTAGAATGGTACTTATACACACCACTACTAAAAAAGGTTATCGAAGATGCAATGATTGAAGCTAGAAATCAAAATATAGATGTATCCCCAGAACTATTGCTTTCTTCATTAATTCAAGAAGGAGAAGGTATAGCAATTAGAGTTATGCTTTCGATGAATATAGATTTGGATAGTATATTAACGGATTTCTGTGCAAAAAATATTTCAAAAAAATCAAAAGTAAAAAAGAAACTAATGATTGATGAATATGGGTATGATATGACTAAGAAAGCTTTACAGGAAGAATTAGACCCGGTTGTAGGTCGCGATAAAGAAATACAAAGGTTAATTGAAATCTTATGTAGACGAACTAAAAATAATCCTCTTTTGATAGGTGATGCTGGAGTAGGAAAAACAGCAATAGTGGAAGAATTATCAAGAAGAATAACGACTAATAATGTACCAATTCAATTAAGAAATAAGAGAATAGTATCGATTTCAATGTCTAGTTTAGTTGCTGGTACTAAATATAGAGGAGAATTTGAAGAGAGAATAACTAAAATGCTAAAAGAATTAGAACAAGATAATAATGTAATTATTTTTATTGATGAAATGCATACCTTAGTTGGTGCTGGCGGAGCGGAAGGTGCTATTGATGCATCAAATATATTAAAACCCATTTTAGCTCGTGGAAAACTAAAAATAATTGGTGCTACTACTACTGAAGAGTATAAAAAGTTCATTGAAGAAGATAGAGCGTTAGATAGACGATTTCAAACTATAATAATAGATGAACCAACCGTTTCCAAGACAAAAGAAATATTGTATCAATTAAAAGCTATATATGAAGGATTCCATAATGTATCTATTTCTAATGAGATTATAGATATGATTGTAGAACTTTCTAATAAATATATTTATAATCGAAAACAGCCAGATAAATCGATTGATATTTTAGATGAAGTTTGTTCCAAAGTATCAATTTCCAAAGATAAAAAAGATAGTAATTTACAAACTTTAAATAAAGAGTTGCTAGAATTAATTGAAAAGAAAAATATAGCAATCGTTAATCAAGATTTTATCGAAGCATCCAAAATTAGAAGAAAAGAAAAAGAGATAGAAGATAAAATCAATAGAATTAAAAATAAATTAATGGGAAAAACTAATCCTAAATTGATTTTAAAAGAGGATATTTATGAAGTGGTTAATATAAAAGCTAAAATACCAGTATATGAATTATCTAATCAAAACGAAAAAGAAGTAATTAAATTAAAAGAAAAATTATCAAAAAAAGTTATTGGACAAGGAAAAGCGGTAACTGAACTATATCAAATTTCTAAACGAATTAAATTAGGTTTCAAGGATTCTAATAAACCAATATCCCTTCTTTTTGTTGGACCAACCGGTGTAGGTAAAACACTATTGGTAAAAGAATTTGCCAAGGAATTTATTGGTGACAACAACTTAATAACATTGGATATGAGTGAATACCGTGAGGAACATACTATAAGTAAAATAATAGGATCTCCGCCAGGTTATGTAGGATATTCAAATAAAAATACGGTAATAGAAGAAATAAGAAACAAACCATATTCGGTTATTTTGGTCGATGAAATAGAGAAAGCTCATCCATCTGTAATTAATTTGTTCCTTCAAATTTTAGATGAAGGCAAGTTAAAAGATTCAACTGGCAATGTGACTCGCTTTGACCATAATATAATAATTATGACTTCTAATATTGGGTTCAACAAAACTACAATTGGATTTAGCAATAACGAAGAAGATGTCGTAAATGAAAAACTAAAAGATTACTTAAGTCCAGAGATTATTAATAGAATAGATGAAGTAGTAGTTTTCAACAGATTAACAAAAATAGACTTAGAAACAATATTAAAAATGAAGATTAAAGAGATAAAATCAAAATTCAAAGAAAAGGGAATAAGTATTAATGTTGGACCAAAAGTAATAGAAGAAATAATAGAAGAAAGTAAATACGAGCAGTATGGCGCTAGAAAAGTGGATAAGATAATAAAAAGAAAAATAGATGACTTGATTATTGACAGTCTATTACAGGGAAAAACAAAGTTAAATATTCAGACGATACATTGATTGTATCGCTTTTTTTTGTTATAATCATTCTAGAATAAAGACAAGGAGCAAATTATGGATTTTAACGAACTAAAAAAATGTTTAGAAATAAATCAAAAAAAGATTGAAGACTTGTGGAGGTCACTTTGACATTGAATCAATCAATATAAAAATTAAAAGTTTAGAACAAGAAATAACCAAAGATGGATTTTGGAATGATAAAAACAATGCTGAAAAAGTAATAGATGAGCTTAATTCTTTAAAGCAAATTTCGAATTCAATTACTGATGTCAAAAAACGCATTTTAGACAATATTGATATTCTTTCATCCATTAATGGCGATAACGAAATGCTATTAATGTTAGAAGAAGAAGTAATAAGTATAAATAAAGAGGTTGCAAAACTTGAAATAAATTTGTTATTAAATGGACCTTATGATAAGAATAACTGTATTTTAGAAATACACTCGGGTGCTGGCGGTACAGAAGCTTGTGATTGGGCTAATATGCTTTACAGGATGTACTTAAGATGGTGTGAAAAAAAGAGATACTCTGTCGAAGTCTTGGATTTGCAAGAGGGCGAAGAAGTAGGTATCAAAAGTGTATATTTACTAGTAAAGGGTAAAAATAGTTATGGATATTTAAAAAATGAAAAAGGAATTCATAGATTAGTAAGATTATCACCATTTGATGCGAATAATAAAAGACATACCTCATTCGCTTCTGTTGATGTGGTGCCAGAGTTTGATAATACTGTAGATATTGAAATAGATGAAAAAGATTTAAAAATAGACGTATATCGTTCGAGTGGTGCTGGCGGACAACATGTAAACACCACTGATAGTGCAGTAAGAATTACTCATCTTCCAACTAAAACGGTGGTAACTTGTCAAAGTCAAAGAAGTCAAATCCAAAATAGAGAAAAAGCGATGCAGATGTTAAAAAGCAAACTTAAGATTATGGAAATAGAGAAGAAAAATGATGAGTTAGCGACTCTTCGTGGTGAACAAAAAAATATAGAATTTGGTTCACAAATAAGGAGTTATGTAATGCATCCATATTCAATGGTTAAAGACCACAGAACTAATTGTGAAACAAGTAATGTTGAAAAGGTTCTAGATGGAGACATTGATATGTTTATAGAAGCAAATTTAAAAAGGAGATAATATAATGGATAAGGAAGTAATTAGTAAAAAAGTTAACTTTAAGTTACAAACCAAAAGATATTTGCAATTAATATTAGGGGTATTTATTTTAGCACTTTCATTTAATATATTCATATTACCAAATAATTTTGTGTATGGAAGTATAAGTGGTTTATCAATTGTAACTCAAAAATTATTTGGAATAGAACCTTCTTCTTTTATTATGATTGTATCCATTTTATTATTAGTAGTAAGTTACTTTGTACTAGGAAAAGAAAAAACTGCTGCTTCAATATTGGGTTCTATATTATATCCTATTGCAGTTAAGTTACTAAGTAATGTTAGATTATATATAGATTTTGATTCTTCACAATTATTACTATCAGCAATATTTGGTGGAATAGCATCAGGATTAGGAGCTGGATTAGTATACAAAGCAGGTTTTACCACAGGTGGAACTGATATTATTGAACAAATCATGTCTAAATACTTAAAGATGAGTATGGGTAAAGCAATAATACTATGCGATGGAATAATCTTGTTATGTGGTACTATTTTCTTTGGAATAAATAACTTTATGTATGCACTAATTGTTCTTTATCTTATTAGTACATTAGCAGACAGAGTTCTACTTGGAATATCTGATTCAAAGGCATTTTATATTGTGACTGAAGAAGATAAACAAGTAAAGGATTTTGTGTTAAATGGATTGAGTCACGGAGTAACTATTTTTGAAGCAAGAGGTGGATATGAAAATAAGAAACAAAAAGTACTATTCTGTGTGGTGCCAACTAAAGAATATTTTAGGCTAAAAGAAGGTATTAAAAACATAGATTCAAAAGCATTCTTTGTGGTTACCGATGCCTATGAGGTTTATGGCGGTGAGTAGCATGTTTGAAAAATTAATAGATTACTGTCAAAGAAAAAATGTGCTTAAAAGATATTCATACTTATTTCTTGCTCTTTTTGTTTCTTCAATTTGCTATAATCTTTTAGTATATCCGTCTAAAATAGTAGCGGGTGGTACAAGTGGATTATCTATATTAATTGAACATGCTTTTAATATTACACCATCATATTTTATATTGTTATTTTCTGTTGCAATTTTGATTATTGCAATGTTTGTTTTAGGATTTGAAAAAACAGCGGGTTCAATAATAGCATCACTAGCTTATCCATTTTTTATTGATATAACTTCTGGTATAACAACTATCATTGCCATTAACAATACTGATATGCTTTTGATTAGCTTATATATAGGAGTAATATCAGGATGGAGCAGTGGAATGATTTATAAAATGGGCTTTAGTAACGGAGGTATGTCATTAATTGTACAAATGCTACACGAAAAATGCCACATAGCAGCCGGTAAATGCAGTTTTTTAATAAACATGATAATAGTTGTTCTAGGTGGTCTTATATTTGGAATAAATAATTTAATGTACGCGATAATAGTGCTATTTGTAAGTGGAATTATTACAGATAAGGTTATGCTCGGAATATCTAATAATAAAATGTTTTATATAATTACTTCAAAAAATGATGAAGTTAAAAATTATTTATTAAATGAAATGGGTAAAGGTGTAACTGAATTTAAAGTTACAAGCGGATATAAAGGAGACAATCGTGAAGCTTTAATGACAGTGGTACCAACTAAAGAGTATTTTCGAATTACCGAAGGAATAAAAAAAATAGATACTAATGTCTTTTTTGTTGTTGCAGATTCATATCAAACATCTGTCAATGCCTAAAATTTCCAATGAAAATTGTCGAATTTATGGTATAATATAATCGTATCAACAATAAGAAGGAGGTAAAGATGGAATTAATTAATATTAAACATGTTAATAAAGTCTATAAAAACGGTGTTACTGCGATATATGATTTATCGTTAAAAATAAAAAAAGGCGACTTTGTATTCGTTATAGGCGGTTCTGGAAGTGGTAAGTCTACATTAATTAAAATGTTATACAGAGAAGAAAGACCAACTTCCGGAGAAATAATGCTAGGGGGATTAAATGTTGCTAAATTAAGAAATAGTAAAGTTTATAAATTAAGAAGAAAATTAGGAATAGTATTCCAAGACTATAGATTGTTACCTAAACTAACAGTTTATGAAAATGTTGCTTTTGCACTAGAAGTAATTGGTGCTAAAAAAGAAGAAATTAAAAGAAAAACTTTAAAAGCTATTGATTTGGTGGGTTTAAAGTCAAAAATAAGAACTTATCCTACAGAATTGTCAGGCGGAGAACAACAACGTGTAGCAATAGCAAGAGCAATTGTTAACAATCCAAAACTTTTAATTTGTGATGAACCTACAGGTAATCTTGACCCAGATATGAGTAGAGAAATAGTTAAAGTTCTAGATACAATTAATAAAGAAATGGGTACTACAATAATTATGGCCACGCATGATAGAGAAATTGTTAATGAAATGAAAAAACACGTTATTGCTTTAAAGGATGGTAGGTTAGTAAAAGACTTTGAGAAAGGAACGTACGATAATGAAATTGTTTAGAATGTTTGGAAGAAATATACGTGATGCTTTCAAAAGCGTAGCAAGAAATTTTTCTTTATCTATCGCTTCCGTTTCTTGTATAAGCATTACATTAATAGTTGTTGGTCTAGCGCTAATATTATCGTTCAATGTTGATAATTTTGCTAGAACAATTAAAAATGACGTCACAGTTGTAGTATTTATGAGTCAAGATACAACTAAAGAAGAACTAGAAAGCACTAAGAAAACTATTGAAGGTTTTGACAACATAGAATCGATTAATATAAAAACCAAAGAAGAATCTAAAAACGAGATGATGAATCAATCTGAATTCTTTAAAGCTACAATGAATACATGGCCTGCTGAAGATAATCCATTAAGAGATAGCTATTTAATAAAGGTAAAAGAAATTGAAAACATCAAAACGACAGTAAATCAAATAAAGGAACTTAGTAAAGTAGAAGTAGTTGATTATGGAGAAGGTATTGTTGAACAACTAATAGATGCCTTTAAATTAGTTGAAAAAATAACAATTATTATAGTTGCAATCTTAATTGTAGTTACAGTATTCCTAATCGTTAATACTATAAAGCTAACAATATTCTCACGTAAAAGAGAAATATCTATCATGAGATTAGTAGGAGCAAGTAATTTAAATATTAAAGTTCCATTTGTAATTGAAGGAATGCTAATAGGAACATTAGGTTCTATAATTCCAATAATTGTAATAATGTATGGATATGTAGCGTTCTATGATAAATTCAATGGAGAATTATTCTCACCATTAATTAAACTAATTACACCAGAACCATTTATATATTTAATTTCTGGAGTAGTAATATTAATTGGTATATTTGTTGGTATGCTTGGAAGTAGTAAAGCGGTAAGGAAATATTTAAAAGTATGAGAAAATTAGTACAGATAGTGTTAATTATAGCAATATGTCTTGCTTTTATTCCTTACAATACTAAGGCAATTACATTAGGTGAATATGAAGCGGTGTTGCAAAAATATATAGATCAAGCAAATGCCAACCAAGCTGCTATAAATAAAACAGAAGCACAGATTAAAGAAACAAACAATGAAATAGCAAATATTAAAACTGAAATGACTAATTTAGCAGCAGAAATAGAAAAGTTGAATCAAGAAATCGTTGAATACAACGAAAAAATCAAAGAAAAAAGTTTACAAACCAAAGAAATATTCCAATATTTTCAAATGTCTAAAGGAGAAAATGCTAATTTAGAATATATCTTTGGTGCTGAAAGTGTAACTGATATGATTTATCGTATGGCTATCGTTGAACAAATGACTGAATATAACAATAAGGTTACTAAAGAACTTGAAAATATGATTGAACAAAATAAGAAACGTGAAGTAGAAATCGATAATCGAAAGAACGAATTAACGACTAAGCAAAAAGAAATGGAACAAAAACTTGTATCACTAGGAAATAGTAAACAGTCATTAACTGCTGGTGGTGCAACAATTCAAGAGGAAGTAAAAAACTATAGAGCTATCGTTAAAGCGTATAAAGATTTAGGTTGTCAAAGCCACCATGTTATAGGTGTAGACTGTGCTACTTCGGGTTCGGCTGGAGTATTTAGAAGACCTATTAGTACAGGATATATAACAAGTGAATTTGGGGCACGTTGGGGTTCATTTCATAGAGGACTAGATATGAGCAACAGAGATCCTTACAATACAAAAATATACCCAGTTGCAAATGGTACTGTAAGTGCTAAATATTATGACCTTTATGGAGCTCTTTGCGTAGCGATAATTCATTATGATGCAGCACGTAATACATACTATACATCATTATATGTTCATTTAAATTCATGGGCGCCGGATTTATATGTAGGTAAATATGTTACATCAGATACATATATAGGTTATATGGGAAGTACTGGTTACAGTACGGGACCACATCTACATATGGAAATAGCACCTTGTAGACTATACATTGATGGACAATGTGGTACATGGGATTCATATGTATTATTTGTTAAAAATCAAAACAAGTACAATGGTTTTAAAGGCCCACGTCAATTAATTAATTTCCCAAGCGGTTTATATAACACTTGGCATACAAGATAGGATACTTCCTATCTTTTTATATAAAATAAAATCAGTTTGAGGATTGACAAACGTTTGTTTGTAGAATTATAATACAATCACAGGAGGAGTTTATGTTTAATTTAGTATCAAAATATAATCCAAGTGGAGATCAACCTAAAGCCATAGAAGAATTAGTGACAGGTCTAAAGAATAACAAAAAACATCAAGTTTTACTAGGGGCTACCGGTACGGGTAAGACTTTTACTATTGCTAATGTAATTAAAGAAGTTAATAAACCAACTTTAGTTTTAGCGCACAATAAAACTTTAGCAGGACAACTATATAGTGAATTAAAAGAATTATTTCCAGATAATCGCGTTGAATACTTTGTATCTTATTATGATTACTATCAGCCAGAAGCATATGTTCCTTCAACAGATACATATATAGAAAAGGATTCATCAATAAATGATGAGATAGATGAATTGCGTCATTCTGCAACTAGTGCTTTATTATCAAGAAAAGATGTAATAGTAGTAGCCAGTGTTTCTTGTATATATGGTATAGGTGAAGTAGAAGAATATTTAAATAAAATGTTAACTTTAAATGTTGGAGATAGAATTGATAGAGACCAGGTATTAATGAAACTTGTTGATATGCTTTATGAAAGAAATGACATAGATTTTAAACGTGGCACTTTTAGAGTTAAAGGAGACGTTCTTGAAGTTATTCCATCTAGTGATAGAACTAACGGGATAAGAGTGGAATTTTTTGGTGATGAAATAGACCGTATTAGTGAAATAGATCCATTAACTGGTGCGATAAAAAATAATAAGAAAACCATTTCTATTTTCCCAGCTAGTCACTTTGTAACGAGTGACGAAAAACTAAAAGCTGCAATCAAAACGATTAAAGAAGAATTAAAAGATAGATTAGAGTATTTTAAAGAAAATAATAAATTGTTGGAATATCAAAGACTTGAACAAAGAACTAATTATGATTTAGAAATGTTAGAAGAGACAGGATTTTGTACTGGTGTAGAAAACTATTCACGTCATTTAGCGGGTCGTAAAGAAGGGGAAACACCAACTACATTGATGGATTTCTTTCCTGATGATTATTTACTTGTAATAGATGAATCTCACGTTACTATTCCTCAAGTAAGAGGTATGTATAATGGTGATAGAGCTCGTAAAATGAACTTAGTTGAGTATGGTTTTAGATTGCCAAGTGCTCTTGACAACAGACCATTAAAATTCGATGAATTCGAGAAAAAGATTAATCAAGTAATATATGTTTCTGCTACACCTGGAGATTATGAATTATCACTAGTTAATAACAAGTATGTGGAACAAATAATAAGACCTACTGGATTATTAGACCCGATTATTGAAGTAAGAAAAAGTGAAGGTCAAATTGATAATTTGGTTGGAGAAATAAAAGAACGTATGAATAATAATGAAAGAGTATTGATTACTACTTTAACTATTCGTATGGCTGAAGAACTAACCAATTATTTAAAAGATTTAGATATTAAAGTAGCTTATCTTCACACAGAAGTAAAAACTTTAGAAAGAATGCAAATAATTCGTGATTTGCGTTTAGGAAAATATGATTGTATAGTTGGTATAAACCTATTAAGAGAAGGTATAGATATACCAGAAGTAAGTTTAATTGCAATATTAGATGCTGATAAAGAAGGATTCTTACGTAGCAGCAGAAGTTTAATTCAAACAATAGGTAGATGTGCTAGAAATGCTCATGGCAAATGTATAATGTATGCCGACCACATGACTGATTCAATGGATTATGCAATTAAAGAAACGGTAAGACGTAGAAGAATTCAAGAACAATATAATATTGAACATAACATTGTACCTAAAACAATCATTAAAGATATAAGAGATGTTATAAGTAATGTAGATGAAACAAAAGATAAGAAAGTTAAATTAACAAAGAAAGAAATGACTAAGACAATAGATAAGATTGAACAAGAAATGAAAGAAGCAGCGCGTAATCTTGACTTTGAAAGAGCAATGGAGTTACGTGATATATTGTTTGAAATGAAGAGTGAAGTATAATGAGATTTAAAAAAATATATACAGAGATAACTAATTCATGTAATTTAAATTGTTCTTTTTGTCACAACAATAATCGTAGTAAACAATTTATAAGTGTGGAAAAGTTTAAGGAAGTAATTTCTAAGATAAAAGATTATACAGAATATATATATTTACACGTGAAAGGGGAACCTTTATTACATCCCAATTTAGAAGAGATACTTGCTATATGTGAACAAAACAATATCAAGGTAAATATAACTACAAATGGCACTTTACTAAAGACTAGATATGATATCTTAAAAAAGTTTTCATGTGTAAGACAACTAAATATTTCGCTACACTCCGAAAACAACTTATTAACATATTACGATGATGTTTTTGAAACCTGTAAAGAATTATCACAGAATATGTTCATAAGCTATAGATTATGGACATTAAAAGACTATAAATTGGATAAAAAATCCACAGATGTTGTTGATAAAATAATTAAAAGTTATAATTTATCAACAAATATAGTGGAAAAATTATATTGCGACCGTTCAGTTAAAATATTTTTGAACACTTTTGTGAATAAAGATAATTTGTTTTCTTGGCCAACGTTAGATGCTGAAAACGAAAGTGATGGTTTTTGCTATGGATTAAATACACATATTGGAATATTGGTTGATGGAACTGTAGTACCTTGTTGTTTAGATGGCGAAGGCATTATAAATTTGGGAAACATTTTCGAGGAAACGATAGAAGAGATATTACAAAAAGGTAGAACTAAGCAAATTATAGAAAATTTTAATCAAAATAAATGTAGCGAAGAATTATGCAAAAAATGTGAATATAAAAATAGATTTATAAAAAAATAATGTATGGTATAATACAAGTGATTTAGGAGGCATTCATGGCTAACAAAAATATTGAAATGTTAAAAGTTTTCTTTGGAGTAATAAATAATAATGAAAAGTATATAAACCTAGTATTACCTAACTGCTATGTTAAAAGTGTTTATGATATAGATTACGAAACATTATATAAGAAAGGCTATCACAGTATTATATTTGATATTGATAATACATTATTACCGGTTAACGATATTAAAGTACCAGAAGATTTGAAATGCTTAATGGAACAATTAAAAGAATATGGCTTTAATATATGTATTGTATCTAATAATTCATTAGAAAGAGTATTACCACCAGCTGAAAACTTAGGAGTTACTTATCTTGCTGATGCTCATAAACCAAATCCAATCGCTTTTTCAACAGCATTAAAAGAGTTAAATTCAACCGTTGAAGAAACAGTTATGGTGGGTGACCAAATGCTTAGTGACATTAAAGGTGCTAATGAGTATGGATTATACAGTATTTTAGTTGACCCGGTTGATAATAAATATGATATTAAAACTGGTACTAGTCGTGTATTACAAAATATAATGATAAAAAAATTAAGTAAGAGAGATTTATTTAAAAAAGGTTCTTATTATAAATAGGAGGATAAAGATATGAATGAAATAATAATTAAAGGTGCTAGAGAAAACAATTTAAAAAATATAGATATAACACTACCAAAAAACAAGTTAATTGTTATGACAGGAGTATCAGGTAGTGGTAAAAGTAGTTTAGCTTTTGACACAATATATGCCGAAGGTCAAAGAAGATACGTTGAAAGTTTAAGTGCATATGCTAGACAATTTTTAGGTGGAACCGAAAAACCAGATGTAGATTCCATTGAAGGTTTATCTCCATCTATTAGTATTGACCAGAAGACAACTAACAAAAATCCTCGTTCTACAGTAGGAACTGTTACTGAAATATATGATTATTTAAGATTGCTATATGCAAGAATAGGTACCCCATACTGTCCAAATCATCATATACCAATAAAAGCCCAAAGTATTGAGGAAATGGTAAATAAATTATTAGAATACGAAATTGGTACTAAATTTGTAATTATGGCACCGGTAGTTCACGGTGAAAAAGGAACACACAAAGATTTATTTGACAAATTACGCAGTGACGGATTTGTAAGAGTAAGAGTAAATGGCGAAATGCGTGATTTATCTGAAGAGATAGTTTTAGATAAAAATATAAAGGATGACATAGATGTAATAGTTGATAGATTAATCTTAAAAGATGATATAAGGTCACGATTACATGAATCAATTGAGACAGCAACGAAACTTGCAGAAGGAAAAGTTCTAATAGAAATACCAGGCGTTAAAGAAATTCTTTTTTCAGAGAATTTTGCATGTCCTTATTGTGAATTTTCATTACCAGAGTTAGAACCAAGATTATTTAGTTTTAATTCACCGTATGGTGCATGTCCTGACTGTAAAGGTTTAGGAATAAAACTAAATATTGACCCAGATTTAGTAATACCTAATCAAGAATTATCAATTAATGATGGATGTATTGCAACACTAAGTGATGACCAAGATGGAATATATTATAAGAGACTAGAATCAGTATGTAATTATTATGATATAGATATGAATAAACCATTTAAGAATTTGACCAAGAAGGAAAAAGAGATAGTATTATACGGTTCTCCTGATAAAGTTGATTTCAAGTATACAACAAGAGGAGGCACATCATACAATCAAAAAGATTATTACGAAGGAATTATTACCAATTTACAACGTAGATATATGGAAACAAGCAGTACATGGATTCGTGAATGGCTAGAAAATTATATGATTGAAACGGAATGTGAGACTTGCCATGGGGCTAGATTAGATGACAGTGTTCTATCAGTTTTAGTTGGTAAAAAGAACATATATGAAATGACATGTATGAGTATCAAAAACTTAGTAACATTTTTTGATGATTTAAAATTAACAGAAGAACAAGAAAAAATCTCTGGATTGTTAATAAAAGAAATAAAGAATAGGTTGTCTTTCCTAAAAAATGTTGGATTGGAATATTTAACATTAAATAGAATGGCTGGTACTTTATCTGGAGGAGAGGCACAGAGAATTAGATTGGCCACTCAGATAGGCTCAAGACTTACAGGTGTTTTATATGTTTTAGATGAGCCAAGTATCGGATTACATCAAAGAGATAATGAAAAATTAATTAATGCTTTAAAAGAAATGCGTGATTTAGGTAATACGTTAATTGTTGTAGAACATGATACAGATACTATGCTAGCGGCAGATTATCTAGTAGATATTGGACCAGGAGCTGGAGACAATGGTGGACAAGTTATGGCAGCAGGAACCCCAGAAGAAGTAATGAAGAACGAAAATAGTATTACTGGGCGATATTTAAGCGGCAAAGAATGTATTGAAATACCAAAAAAGAGAAGGAAAGGTAATGGATCGTTTATCGAAGTCAAAGGCGCCAAGGAAAACAACTTAAAAGACATTAACGTTAAGTTTCCACTTGGAACTTTTACATGTGTAACTGGAGTATCAGGTAGTGGTAAAAGTAGTTTAGTTATGGAAATTCTATGTAAAGGAGCTTTGAATTATTTATATCACACAAAAGATAAGCCAGGTAAACATAAAAAGATAATTGGACTAGAGAATATAGATAAAGTTGTTGATATTACACAGAATCCAATTGGAAGAACACCAAGAAGTAACCCAGCGACTTATACAGGTGTATTTGATGATATAAGAACACTATTCACAACAACCAAAGAAGCTAAAATGTATGGCTTTGGTAAAGACAGATTTTCGTTCAATGTTAAAGGAGGCCGCTGTGAGGCTTGCCGTGGTGATGGCGTTAAAAAAATAGAAATGCATTTTTTACCAGACGTTTATATTCCATGTGAAGTATGCCATGGTACAAGATACAATAGTGAGACAAGATTAATTAAATATAAAGGTAAGAACATTGCTGAAGTATTAGATATGCGAGTATCTGAAGCATTAGAATTCTTTGAAAACGTACCTAAAATTAAAAATAAATTACAAGTGCTTAACGATGTTGGTTTAGGGTATATAAAACTTGGTCAAAGTGCTCCAACTTTATCAGGTGGAGAAGCTGGTAGAGTTAAACTTGCTAAAGAACTTCAAAGAAAAGCAACCGGGAAAACACTATTTATAATGGATGAACCAACAACCGGATTACATTCAGCAGACATTAAAAGGTTACTTGCAATTATTCAAAAAATAGTAGATAATAATGATACAGTGATAGTTATAGAACATAACTTGGATATGATAAAAGTTGCTGATTACATCATAGATATTGGTCCTAACGGTGGAGATGATGGTGGTAGAATAGTTGCAACAGGGACTCCAGAACAAATAGCTAAAAATAAAGATTCATATACAGGAATGTTCCTAAGTAAAATGTTATAGGAGGTTCTATGAAAATTGTAACTATTGATACTAATAATAAGGCTAGATTAAATAAGATACTTGAATGGTTTATTTATATGGTTGGGTACACAATATCATTTATTTTAATTTCATTAATGTTTGGTACTTTTAAAATAAATGGTGACCATTTCATACTTTATTCATTTTTAGCAGTAGTATTAATTTATATACTTAACAAAACTATTAAACCAATTCTATTTAAACTAACACTTCCAATTACAGGAATAACAATGGGATTGTTTTACTTTGTTATTAATGCTGCAATTCTAAAGTTAGTTGATATTATAATGGGTGACAAATTAGATTTTACAAGTGTATGGAAATTATTCTTTATTGCAATACTTTTAGCAGTGACTAATGCCATTATAGAAGAATTAATTATTAAACCAATTATAAGGAGGTTTAAAAAGAAATGAACAGAATAGCATTAGACCTTGGAGTTATACAAATATATTGGTATTCCATAGTGATTTTAATAGGATTACTGGTAGGTTTATCTTTTATTTATCGCGAAGTTAAAAAGCAAAAAATTAATACCGATTTTTTTACTAATTTAGTATTTTATGCAATTATTATAGGAATAATCTGTGCTAGAGCATATTATGTTTTGTTTAATTTGGATTACTATAGTAATAACGTATTAGAAATATTTGAAATTTGGAATGGTGGACTAGCAATCCATGGAGGCCTTATAGGTGGAGGATTATTTGCTATTTTCTATTGTAAAAAATATAAAGTAAATGTTTACAAAATATTAGATATATGTGTTGTTGGATTAATAATTGCACAAGCCATAGGCAGATGGGGAAACTTCTTCAATCAAGAAGCTTATGGAATGTTAACAACTAAAGAAGCTTTGATAGCTCAACATATACCAGACTTTATTATCGATGGTATGTATATAAATGGTGCATATTATCAACCTACATTTTTATATGAATCAATTTGGAATATAATGGGCTTTTTAATTCTAATAATAGTAAGAAAAGCATTTAAATATTTAAAAACTGGTCAATTAACAGGAATATATTTTGTTTGGTATTCAGTAGGAAGAATATTTATAGAGGGACTACGAAGTGATAGCTTAATGTTAGGAAACGTCAAAGTTGCCCAATTAGTCTCGTTGATTTTAATAATCGCTGGTATTATATTGATTGTTAAAAGAAGTAAAGGTTCCCGTTTTGATAATCTATATCGTAGGAGTGAAAAAGATGAAACAGGATTTTGATGTAGCAATAATTGGCTCAGGTGTAGCAGGTATGACTGCTGCAATTTACCTTAAAAGAAGTGGTATTAACTGCTGTATATTAGAAAGAGAAGTGCCGGGTGGACAAATTAATAAAGCTTCATCTGTTAGAAATTATCCAGGATTTACTGAAATAACAGGACCAGATTTGTCTAAAAATATTTTTGAGCAAGTCAATGATTTAGGAATTGTTTATAAATATGGTAATGTTTTAAAAATCAGTATTGAAGATGGTTGCAAGATAATAAAAACAGATATAGAAGAGATTACTGCTAAAAACATTATTATTGCTACCGGCAGAACGGCAAGAAAACTTGGAATTCCTGGCGAAGACAAGTTGGTTGGCAAAGGTGTTAGTTATTGCGCTTTATGTGATGCCAACTTCTTTAAGAATCAAGATGTATTAGTAGTAGGTGGTGCCAATAGTGCACTAGAAGAAGCTATATACTTATCTAACATCTGTAAAAAAGTAACCATAGTACATAGACGTGAATTAACTGCTGACCAAATTTTTATTGATCAATTAAAAAATATCTCAAACATTGAATTAAAACTTTATTGTACTGTTAAGCAACTAAATGAAAAAGAAGGAATATTAGAATCTGCTACTATAGTTAATAAAGATAAAACTGAAGAGAATATCGATGTAAAAGGTTGCTTCATATATATAGGACAAATTCCAGCAAACGAATCATTTAAAGATGTTATAGAATTTGATGAGAAGGGATATGTTAAAGTTAACGAACATAACGAGACGAATGTTAAAGGAATATATGCAGCAGGTGACATCGTAAAAAAAGATGCATATCAATTGCTTACTGCTATGAGTGATGGCGTTATAGCAGCAGTGAACTGCATAAAGGATATAAAAAATCAATAAATACTTGACTCTAAAACACTTATATGTTATTTTATAACTGACACAGATAAGTGTTTTTATTTTGGTTAAATAAGGTAGGGGATAAAAATGGTAAAAGAATCAAAAAACACTAAAGCAAAAAAAGATGTAGAAAGCAAAAAGAACAACAAGAAGGTAGCAACAAAGAAAGTACAAAAAAAAGAAGTAAAGAAAGTAAAAAAAGAAGGATTATTCAAAAAAATTGGAAACTGGTTTAAATCAGTAATCAAAGAAGTTTCAAAAGTAAAATGGACTTCAAAAAAAGATATGCTTAAATATTCAATTGCAACGATCGTATTTATAATTTTCTTTTCTTTATTCTTCTATGCTATTGAATTATTAATGGCATTTGTAAAGTCTTTGGTATAGGTTGGTGATATTATGGAAAAACAATGGTATGTAGTTAATACTTATTCTGGACATGAAAGTAAAGTTAAGGAAAAACTAGAAATGAAAGCAAATTCTATGGATATGAAAGATTATATCTTTAGAGTTATAATTCCTGAACAAAAAGAAATTGAAGTAAAAGATGGTGTTCAAAAAGAAAAAGTTAAAAAGATGTTTCCAGGTTACATTTTAGTTGAAATGGTTATGAGTGATGAAGCGTGGTATGTTGTTCGTAATACTCCAGGTGTAACAGGATTTATAGGTTCAAGTGGTAAAGGTGCAAAACCAACTCCTTTACAACCATATGAAGTTGATAATATCTTAAGAAACATGGGTATTAGCAGATTTGATACAGATAAAGAATTAGAAGTAGGAACAAAGGTAAAAATTATTGCTGGTCCATTTAACGGAATGTATGGAACTATTTCTACAATCGATATGGAAAATCAAAAATTAGAATTAAACGTAGATTTATTTGGACAAGAAACTACTGTTGAAGTTGAATTATCTCAAATAGAGGTGGCATAACAGTGAGTATAAAAATGGGTGACACTAGTCTTTCAGAAGAAAGATATATTGAATTAAAAAAACTAGCGTATGATTACTATGATAAATATAATGAATTGGATAGAGTATCAAGGAAAGATTTTTTAGATAGTATCCCTAGTCTTAACACACATTTTGAAGACTTAATCGTAAGAACAACTTTATTATTTCCTGATACTGAAGATTTATTAAAAATATCAAAAGGTTCTCTTCATAACGTTCTTAAAGAAATAGCTAACAATGAAGACGGTATTACAAATGAAGATGTTTTGGCTAAAAGCGTTGAATATTCAACTCAAAGAGTAAAAGAACTCATCAATGAAGGCAAATTAAAAGTTATGGAAAGAATTAAATATCCAGAAACAAGTATAAGTGAGAGAGAATATGTTGCATTAAAAAAAGAAGCATTAAAATATAGAAAAGCTTTTTTAGGTTTAAGCATAGTGAAGAAATCAGAAATGATTGAAGAGTGCGCTAAGGATGCTTCATATCAAGAATGTATACAATTAGCAACTTTACTAATTCCAAATGATTCAAAAGTGATTTCAATGATGAAAAATCATTCAAACCTTGAAATTGCAGATAAATATAATGTTCCAGTTAGCGTAATTGAATTTAAGCGACATGAATATAATTATCAAGGAACAGAAAAACTAATAGAAAAAGGATTGTTTGAAAAATCACAAGATGACGCCCTATGGAATTCATCTGATTTAGATGACAGCTTTATAGATGCCATTTGGGATCAAAGTTTTTATAAAGGTATTGAAGAAGAACAGCAACAACAAGTAACTAAAAATTTAGTTAAGATATATTCCAAAGCAATAAAGAACTAACATTATTTATTAAATAATTATTGATTTTTATTAAGAATAATGTTATTATTGAAACGCTATATTTAATTTATATAGATTTAAGTGGGAGGCAAAAAGCTAATTAAATGCGGACTAGCTATTAGAACCACTCGCGAAAACTAAAATTTATAGGAGGTGTTTTTCGTGGCAAAAGAAGTCGTAAAGAAAATTAAATTACA
>OLHG01000023.1_pt1 | contig 107008 bp, 102 predicted proteins | sample 1605971 | NCBI WGS metagenome assembly OLHG01 (sample SAMN03283289) | human gut metagenome | biome: human-associated habitat; material: feces | host: Homo sapiens | place: Peru | collected 2012 | reverse complement strand
GGCCCCCGTCAATTCCTTTGAGTTTCAACCTTGCGGTCGTACTCCCCAGGTGGATAGCTTATTGCGTTAACTCCGGCACGGAAGGGGTCAGACCCCCCACACCTAGCTATCATCGTTTACAGTGTGGACTACCAGGGTATCTAATCCTGTTTGCTCCCCACACTTTCGAGCCTCAGCGTCAGTTAGAGCCCAGTAAGCCGCCTTCGCCACTGGTGTTCCTCCGAATATCTACGCATTTCACCGCTACACTCGGAATTCCGCTTGCCTCTACTCCACTCAAGAATAACAGTTTCAACTGCAGTTTATGGGTTGAGCCCATAGTTTTCACAGCTGACTTGCTATCCCGCCTGCGCTCCCTTTACACCCAGTAATTCCGGATAACGCTTGCCACCTACGTATTACCGCGGCTGCTGGCACGTAGTTAGCCGTGGCTTCCTACTCGGTTACCGTCATTTGTTCGTCACCGAAAACAGAGGTTTACAATCCGAAAACCGTCTTCCCTCACGCGGCGTTGCTGCATCAGGCTTTCGCCCATTGTGCAATATTCCCCACTGCTGCCTCCCGTAGGAGTCTGGGCCGTGTCTCAGTCCCAATGTGGCCGTTCAACCTCTCAGTCCGGCTACCGATCGTCGACTTGGTGAGCCGTTACCTCACCAACTATCTAATCGGACGCGAGCCCATCTTTCAGCGGATTGCTCCTTTGATCACTGTATCATGCGGTACTGTAATCTTATGCGGTATTAGCATCTGTTTCCAAATGTTATCCCCCTCTGAAAGGCAGGTTGCTCACGCGTTACTCACCCGTCCGCCACTAAGTTCAAAAGTCATTTGACCGAAGTCGCATTCCTTAAGATCTCCGTTCGACTTGCATGTGTTAGGCACGCCGCCAGCGTTCATCCTGAGCCAGGATCAAACTCTCTAAAATTTGTATCATATCCGCCGAAGCGGCTACAATCAATTTCAGAGCTTGTTCTGCTCTATCTTACCAAGAAACTTTCGTTTCCCGGAATTACTTTTTTGCGTCTCTTTGACGCGAATCTCAGGGTTCCTTGTTTCTTTCGTTGTTTAATTTTCAAGGTACTCGTCACTTGTCTTTTCCGACGTTCCCGCGCTGTCGCGCCGACCCGTCTCTCAAGTGCTCGACTATATTACCACTCTCAGCCTTTTTTGTCAACACCTTTTTTCAACTTTTTTGTCCTTTTTCCTAACTTCTCTTACACTTATCCGGGCGTTTAGTAGTACAAATTACTATTATATATACATTATATAGCAATCATATGACAATAGCCGTTAATCGCCCCTTGACAAATTGCAAACAGTTGAGATATAATGCAAATACACACTACAAAGACTGTGAAGGAAATAAGATCTGCGCCCGCGAGCCAAAGAGAGCCGCGTATGCTGAGAGCGGTGCCGCCGCGCAGATGGATAGCTCATTCCGGAGTCGGTCGCCTCAAAGTCCGCTGATGTATAGGGCGATCCGTTTGGCAGCGTTATATGCCGGGTCTTATCGGAGACCTCAGAGGGCGTTTTCGCCGAATTAGGGTGGTACCGTGTGAAGCTTCACACCCCTATGCTTTTGCGTAGGGGTGTTTTATTTTTGGAGGTTTTCAAAATGAAAGAAGGCTGCAAAAAATATATCCCGTTCAAGCCCGTCGAGTTAAAGTCGCGCACCTGGCCGTGCAATAAAATCGAGCACGCGCCGATATGGTGCAGCGTCGACCTGCGCGACGGAAATCAGGCGCTCATCGACCCGATGAACCTGCCGGAGAAGCTTGAGATGTTCAAGACGCTCTGCGCCATAGGCATAAAGGAAATCGAAGTCGGCTTTCCGTCGGCGAGCGAGACGGAATATGAGATACTCCGCGCGCTTATAGACGGCGGGTACATACCGGACGACGTGAAGATACAGGTGCTGGTGCAGTCGCGCGAACACCTGATAAGAAAGACCTTTGACGCTATAAAGGGCGCGAAGAATGTCATCTTCCATTTCTACAACTCCACCTCCGCTCTGCAGAGAAAAGTCGTGTTCAACACGGACAAGCAGGGCGTTACGGATATTGCGGTCAACGCTGCAAAGCTCATAAAGCAACTCGGCGACAAAGCCAAGGCCGACGGCACAAACATTATATATGAATATTCGCCCGAGAGCTTCATGGGCACGGAGACGGACTTTGCCGCGGAAATCTGCGCTGCCGTCATGGACGCGCTTGACGCGAGCGAGAGCAATAAGGTGATACTCAATCTGCCCTCGACCGTCGAGAGCAGCACGCCGAATCTTTTTGCCGATCAGATAGAATATTTCTGCCGCTGTCTCCCCCACCGCGAGCACGCGATAATCAGCCTGCATCCGCACAACGACCGCGGAACGGCAGTTGCTGCGGCGGAGCTCGGAATGCTTGCGGGCGCGGAACGAATAGAGGGCACGCTCTTCGGAAACGGTGAAAGGACGGGAAACGTAGATCTCATAACCCTCGCGCTCAATCTCTACACGCAGGGCATTGACCCCGAGCTTGATTTGCACGATATAAATGCGATAAAGGACATCTACGAGCGCACGACGCATATGCGCGTCGAGCCGCGTCACCCGTATTCGGGCGAGCTTGTTTTCACCGCGTTCTCGGGTTCGCATCAGGACGCGATAAACAAGGGCGAGCAATATATGAAGGAGCACGGCGGCGAATACTGGGAGGTGCCCTATCTCCCGATAGACCCGTCAGACCTCGGGCGCGAATACGAACCGATAATCCGCATAAACAGCCAGTCCGGCAAGGGCGGCGCGGCGTTCGTCATGGCGAACAGCTTCGGCTACAATCTGCCCAAGGCCATGCATCCCGAATTCGGGCGCGCCGTTAAGCACTACTGCGACGAGGTCGGCAGGGAGATAAGCGCCAACGAGGTCATGGAGCTGTTCAGACGCGAATATATCGACATTCACGGCCCCTACTCGCTCATCAGCCACAAGTTCTACGAAGAGAACGAAGTCAACGACACTTCGCCGAAGGTCAGATTTGAGGGCGTTCTCCGCCATGACGGCGACGGAGACAGAAAAATCGTCGGAAAAGGTAACGGTCCTATCGACGCATTCTTCAACGCGCTTGCGACAGTCGGCGTGACGGGCTACAGCTTCGTTGACTACTCCGAGCACGCCATATCGATAGGCTCGGACGCAAAGGCCGTATCCTATATCCACCTCACCTCGCCCGCCGGCAAGCCGCTGTTCGGCGTCGGCATTTCGCACAATATCAACTATGCCTCGATTCGCGGCATACTCTGCGCGATAAACAGATCTCTGAGAAAGCAAGGGTAAACAATGGCGCTTAAAAATTTTCATACCCACACGACTTACTGCGACGGAAAGAACACCGCAGAGGAGATGATTCTCGCCGCTGTAAATCAAGGCTTCACGGCGCTCGGATTTTCCGGGCACTCGCACACATCTATCGACCCCTCATACTGCATGACGACGGCAGATACGCGCAGATACATTGACGAAATCAAGGCTCTGCGCAAAAAATATGCAGACAAAATCAGAATATACATCGGACTCGAGGCGGATCTCTACACCGACGAAACCGACCTGTCGGAGTTCGACTACACAATCGGCTCGGTTCACTATGTAGAAGTCGGCGGCGTTTATATTCCGGTTGACAAAGCCTCGGCGCAGTGTCAAATAGACAGCGTCAAAAGATATTTCGGAAGCTCATTCATAAGCTTTTCGCAGGCTTATTACGAAAACGTCGCAAAGCTCGGAGAAAAAATAAGCCCGTCGTTCATCGGGCATTTTGACCTTGTGACCAAGTTCAACGAAAACGACTGCCTGTTTTCGACAAAAGATCCGAGATATATCGAGGCGTGGCAGGCGGCCGCAGACGAGCTGCTGAAGCTCAACGTGCCGTTCGAGATAAACACGGGAGCTATCGCAAGAAAATGCCGCGTGACGTCCTACCCGGCGTTGGACATCGCCGAATACATCACCGAGCGCGGCGGGGAATTCATTCTCTCCTCGGACTGCCACGATGCCGATTTTCTCAGCTGCGGATTTGACAAATGTCCGGAGAGATATTCAAACTGCCGTATAGTCGATTTTGAGGAGCGGTTAAAAAAATAAGCCGAACGATTTCGGCATATAAGCAAAAACGGAGCAGGACGGTATAACCCGTCCTGCTCCGTTTGCATAGAACTATATTAAAATATCCTTATGCGTTGTTCTTTCTCTTCTCAAAGCAGGCGCTGCAATAAACAGGCTTGTCCTCGCTGGGCTTGAAAGGAACCTTTGCGACTCCGCCGCAATCATCGCAAACTGCCTCGTACATCGTGCTTGCCTTCTTCGCCTGGCGGCACGCCTTGCAGCGCTGCGGCTCATTTTCAAAGCCTTTCTCAGCATAGAACTCCTGCTCGCCGGCCGTGAAAACGAATTCGTTGTGGCAGTCTTTGCAGATGAGAGTCTTGTCTTCGTACATTTGTCTAACCTCACTTGATAATATAGTCGCCCTTGGACGGAATCGCACCGCCGCCTTTGATCTTCAACGCTCTGCTTTTAAGCTACGCGGGCATTTATTTATCTAACAGCGCCGGTCGGGTGTATTTGCGATTACCGACGGCTGTCGGAAGCAAGCTTGCGCCTTATTCGCTGGAGAGCATTGTCAACAGCCTTTGAGTTGGTGCCGAGGCGCTCGGCTATTTCTTCATAGCTCAGTTTTTCCGCCCTGAGAGCCAAAACACTGCGTTCGAAATCGGTCAGCTTCTCGCTGAGCAAATCCTCAAATCTGGCATCGTCCTCCTGCGCGGAATATATATTCTGCGGGTCGGCGGAAAAATCCTGAAAATCTTCCCCGTCGTCGATATTTCGCATCATGTCCTGCGGAATATTCTTCTGCGAATTTCTGCTTCTGAGCACGGAGATAATTCTGTTGTTGATACACGCGGCGGCATATGTTCTGAACGACGCGTTTTTCTGCGGGTCATAAGTGTTGACCGCGGTTATGAAGGCTATCATGCCCTCCTGAAAAAGATCGTCCCTGTGGATATCGCCGTTATTGTACATTGCGGCCTTTGCGCCGGCGAGCGGCGTTATACGGCTGATAAGCTCCGCCATTGCGGAATCATCGCCCGAGGCTGCCATGGAGCAGAGCTGTTCATCGCTGAATTTGCCGAGATCGCGATCCATATTCCACTCCTTCATTCAACGTCATTAGGTATATGATAACAAATAAAAAATTTTTGTCAACGTTTTTTCGTGCAAATTCATCATTTTTCAGCGCAAATTTTATGAAAATATAACTATTTTTTATCTTTTGGTTCATTATGAACATTATTAAGCTGAGATGCGCGCCTTATTATCTGCTTACCGTATTTGTCCCTGAGTCCGTCAACGCGGCTGCCGAGCTGCTCCATAGTCTCGGCGTGAGCGCGGTCAAAATCAAAAGAGAGCTGAAATCCCTCATTCTCATCCGTGAGGTCGCAGGCAGTCATGCCGACAAGACGGGCGGGCACGCGCAGGGCATCGTTCGCCAAAAGAAGCTCCGTCGCAGCCGCAAGAAGGGAATCGGCTATGCGCGTGGGATTGGCGAGTTTTTTCTGATACTGCGAGGTCTTGAAGGTGTTATCCTTTATCTGAATCTGAACCGCTCCGGCAAGCATTTCCTCGCGGCGAAGCTTTGAGGATATGTCATCGGCAAGCTCGGCAAAAATCCCTCTTACACGCAGAGCGTCGCTGACGTCCTCGGGCAGGGTCACGCTGCGCCCGATGCTCTTGGGCGCGGGCTTATCGCCGTAACGGCGAACGGGCTCGCAGTCGAGCCCTCTGACGGCTTTGAGAAGATAGTCCCCCGGCTTTCCGAGCAGGCGCTTTATCAGCTCGTCGGAGGCTGCGGCGAGGTCGCCGATTGTAAATATGCCGACGGAAAAGAGCTTATCCCGCGTTGATCCGCCGACGCCCATGAGCTCCGTTACAGGGCGCGGATAGAGCTTTTCTTTATAATCGCCGCGGTTTGCCGAAAAAATACCGTTGGGCTTATTGATATCACTCGAGAGCTTGGAAAGGAATTTGCAGAAGCTGACGCCGACGGACACGGTTATACCGAGCTCGTTTTGCATATCGGCGGAGATTTTTTGCGCTATCTCCTCACCCGAGCCGAAAAGGAGCGTGCTGCCCGTCACATCAAGCCAGCATTCGTCGATGCTGAACGGCTCGACAAGGTCGGTATAACGAAGATATATCTGCCGCGCGAGGACGGAAAACTCTCGGTATTTGTCCATATGCGGCGGCACGCAGACGAGCCCGGGACAGAGCGAGCGAGCCTGCCAGACGGTCTGCGCGGTTTTCACCCCCGCTTTTTTGGCAAGCTGATTTTTGGCGAGCACTATTCCGTGTCTCTCGCTCTCGCTACCGCAGACTGCCATAGGCACGTCGCGCAGCTCCGGTCGGAAGGTACATTCAACCGAGGCAAAGAAATTATCAAGGTCGCAGTGCAGAATGACCCTGTCGCCCATTGTCCCTCTCCTTTCGAACATTTGTTCAAATATATTATATCCCCTTTTATGGTCTTAGTCAAGAGTAATATTTTACATTGAATCAGGCTCTCTTTTGTGCAGAAAATAGCAAGAGAGAAAGGTCGGGAAAGCATATGCGAAGAAATTCAAATGAAAAAATAATACGGCTTTGGACTGCGGTCGCCGTGCTCACGGTTGCGCTGATGTTTCTCCTTATCGCATTCGGGCGGCAAAAGAGCCTCTCGCGGATATTCTTTAACGCCGCCGGAGACGGAGATAAAAATGAATATTGCGGGCATTATTCATTTTCGATGAATATTACGAAAGTGTAAAGGAAATCACTTGACAATGTGGATAACTATGTGGAAACTGTTGATAACTCGTCATTTTAGTTCTGATTTAAATATATTTTTGTAATTCGAGCCGTCGCCCGTTAACGTTTTGTTCACAAATATAATATACCATTCAGTGAATATTCACTCGGTTTAAAGCTGCTTGAACATAATCGCGGGAATTTCATCATATAATTTTCACAGCTTGATGAAAGGCGCGATAACCAAAATGAAAAAAGCAAGAAAAGCAAAAATATACCGCACATTCCGTCTGCCGTCCTTTGCCGGCGGACTGCCCGCTCTTGCAATAACCGTTATGCTCGCGGCGGCTCTGCTGTTCGGAGTCGGCGGGACAAAGCTTGCGCTGATAAGCGCGGGACTTGCCATGCCCGAGGGCGGGATAGCATATATCAAGACAAACATATCCGCCGAAGGGAGCACCGAGCCTGTCGAAAGCGAAGCGCAGGCGAGTGCAGCCGTGCAGAACAAAAACGCTTTTGAATCGGAGGAAAGAGTAAACGGGAGCGAAAAAAGCTTTGATATCACCGCGACACCCGCCGACATTCTGGCTGCGATGGCGGAGTTCGAGGCTAAGCACGGGAGCGAAAAGGGCGACGGAAAGATAATCGAGACAAAATACGGTAAGGCGAACGCCACGAACACCTATAAAAACATCTGCATAAAAAACACGACGCAGACAAAATCCGTAAATATAGAAAAGCTTCTCGGCGAGCCCGTTGACCTGAAAGCCGTTGACAAATCGCAGCCTGCGGTGCTGATTTTTCACACGCATACGACCGAGGGCTATGAGCTTATCGACCGCGGCTTCTATACAAAAAGCTACACGGGGCGCGGAGAGGATAAGAGCAAAAATATGGTGCGCGTCGGCGACGAGATAGTAAAAATGCTCGAAAAGTCCGGCTACAAGGTTATACACGACACCGAGATACACGACAGAAAATACACAGGCGCTTACGACCACTCGAAGGTCAATGTCGAAGCCTATCTTAAAAAATATCCGTCTATTCAAGTTGTTCTTGACATTCACCGAGACGCAATACATCTTAGCAACGGCAACAAAATAAAGCCCACAGCACAGATAAACGGCAAAAAGGCGGCGCAAATAATGATAATCACCGGGGCGCAGGAGGGCAAGGTCAAGGACTTTCCCGACTGGGAGCAGAATCTTCGCTTTGCGGTAAAATTGCAGCAGACCTGCGAGACTATGTACCCCGGACTTATGCGCCCCATCCTGTTTTCGCAGCGCAAATACAATATGAACCTGTCGCACTGCAATCTTCTGCTCGAAATGGGCAGCGACGCCAATACGCTCGAAGAGGCCGCTTATTCGGGCAGGCTTGTCGGCGCGTCAATCGCAAAGCTGCTCGACGAATATTCACGGTAAAAAAGGGAATACTTCCCGCAGAACGCAGCGGAGGTATTTCGATGAAAAAGAAAAAGCGCAACAAAAAAAGCGGAAAAGACGGGACTTTCACGCTCGCCGCAAAGCGGTTTATAATAAGCTGTATGTTAATTTTGAGCCTCACGGGACTTGCGGCTGGGATAGCCTATGCGGACGGAAATTCGCGCAAGATGGCCATGGGAGAGCGCGGGAGTACGGTGGCTCTCGCGCACAGAGAAAAGCAGCTTGAGCTCAGCATAAACGAAAAAACGGCAGCGACATTCAATCTGTCACTGCCGAAAAAGTACAGGGATTATCTCTATTTTCTGCCCGCTCCGCTGAGCGGTATCGCCTGGCTCGCAGACCTCATAGCTTAACGGCGAGCTTCTCCGCCTCGGCGCCGTCCGGAGTTACGAAGGCGGTGTTATACACATGGTAAATGACCTTGCCGGGCTTTGCACCGACGGGCTTTTTGAGGTTTTTGACCCGCGTATAATCAACGGGCACATTTGACGACTCCCTCGCCCTGCTGTGATAGGCCGCAAGGCGTGCCGCCTCCTCCAGCGTCGAATCGGGTATCTCCGCACCCTCGGAGCAGATTATGACATGGGAGCCGGGTATCTTCTGCGTATGGAGCCACATATCGCCCTTTGCTGCGGTCTTGAGCGAGAGCTTGTCGTTTTGCACGTTATTCCTGCCGACAAGTATTTTGAAGCCGTCCGTCGAACGGTACTCCATGGGAGCGCTCGGCTTTTGCAGACCCTTTTTGTTCTGAACGCTCTTTCTCTTTATATATCCCGACGCCGCCAGCTCCGCACGGATCTCGTTTATCTCGCCGAAGCCCGCGGCCCGGCTCAATGCGTCGGACACGGTATCGATATACTGAAGCTCCGCCTCGCCCTGCTCAATGAGGGTTGCGAGCATCTGCTCGGCGGTCTTTGCCTTGCGGTATTCCTTATAATATTTTTGAGCGTTGGCGCTCGGAGAGAGTGCGGGGTCCGCCTTTATGCGGCGCGGCTTATTCTCATTATAGTAGTCCGCGACTTCATAAAACGGCACGCCCTTTTTCAATGTGTGCTGATATGCGGTAATAAGCTCGGCGTTTATCCGCAGCTCATCCTTGTCGGCGCAGGCGGCGAGCTCGGCACGCTGATTGTTGAGCCTGCGGCTTATTCGAGAGGTGGCGTTGCTCAAGAGCTTTTGCAAATCGGACGAGCGTTGGCGCGTGCGGTCTATCCTGTCGCGCTCGCTGTAAAACTCGTCAAGGAGCTGCGAAAAGCTCTCGTATTTTTCGAATGCATATGCCGTACCGTACTGGCGTATATCCTTGAAAGAGAAGTCGAATGGCTTGCCCGTCTCATCCTTCAGCATAGTCGGCTCGCCGGAATCGGAGACAAGCCGCTCTTTTATGCTCTCGAGTGCGGCACACACGCGCTCGCGCTGCGCTTTGTCGGCGCAGCCCGTTTGGATATCTCCCCCGCTCGTCTCCGCTATCTCGCGGCATATGAGCGGCGACGCGCCTTCGACGCAGGAGAGCAGCGAGGACGAGAGCAGCTTTGAAGAAAATGAGAACACGGTCTCCGCCGTCCTTTCCGCCGTCTCGTCGAGCAGAGAGAGCTTATTCTGCGCGGGCGGATTATGATATTCGCCGCCGGGCAATATCTGCCTTACGGACGATTGGGTGCAGTCGATACGCTTGACGGCATCGACTATCCTGCCCGATTCCGAAACAAGAATCAGGTTGCTGTGCTTAGCCATTATTTCGGCATAGAGCGTAAGGGCTACTCTGTCTCCAAGCTCGTTCGTGGCCGAAAAATCTATCGCAAGCACACGGTCAAGCCCGTTTTGGCGCACATCGGTTATCTGCGCGCTCGTCAGGTGCTTTCGCATGAGCATACAGAACATCGGCGGCACAGCCGGATTCTCCGGCGCACGGGTGGTCAGGTGCACGCGCGGGCTGTTTGCGGACGCGGAAAGAAAGAGCTTCTTCGCGCCGTTTCTGTCGCGCAGATGCATAACCAGCTCATCCTTCGAGGGCTGATGCACCTTTTCGACACGGCAGCCGACAATATCGCGGCGAAGCTCCCCTGTTAAAAAATGCAGTGTAAATCCGTCAAGCGGCATAGGTAAAACTCCAAACTGAATATATCATATAAAATGGGTCGGCGACTGCTGGGGGATAATAAAGAACTCCACTGCGTCAACAGCTCCGGCAAGATATTCGAAAAGTGTTTTGACAATCGGGTTTTCCGTCTCAAAATGACCGGCGGCAACGAGAGTAACTCCGCAGGCCGCCGCGCCGAGGAACTCATGGTGCGAGACATCTCCCGAGACGAGCGCTTCGCAGCCGAACGCGAGCGCGTCGGAGAAAAATTCGCCGCCCGCTCCGCCGCAAAGGGCAACTCTTTTTATGCTTCTGCCGCCGTCGCAGTAGCGCACATGACAGCAGAGTCTCTGCGAGACAAGCTCGGCAAAATTCTTAGGCGAAAGCGCATCTTTAAGTTCGCCCGCTCTCAAAAGCATTGTATCGGCGCTCGGCGACGGTATCTTGCGGACATTCTCAAGTCCGAGGCACTGCGCCAAAACATCGTTCACTCCGCCGTCGGCACAGTCGAGGTTAGTGTGGGCGCAGATCGCGTTCATGCCGTACTTTGCGAGCAGATAGACCGGGTCATGCGCTCCGAGATTTTTTATCGGGTGAAATATGACCGGGTGGTGGCTCACTATAAGCTGCGCCCCGGCCTCGTGCGCCTTTTCGACTGCATCGGGGGTTATATCGAGCACAACGGCGGCTCTTCTTACTTCGCTCTCCTTTTCTCCGACGAGCAGACCGACATTGTCCCACGGCTCATGCACTTCAAACGGACAGAACGAATCGAGCGCATTATAGATATCACCGACAACAGCCATTATTTTTCTCCTCCGTTCAAAAACGTTTCCATACCGAGACAGGCCTTTTCGCAATACTCCGCCTCGTCGGGCTTTATGTTTGCTCTGCGCAGGGACACGGCGCGGGTCATTAGCCGCTTATGCTGCCTTTCAACGAGCCGACGCGCAATGTCGTCGGTCGGGTCGAGCTTGCCGTAAAACTCATAGCCCTGCGGAAAAGCTTCCGTTTGGCCCGAATATTCCGCGCATATTACCGAATAGATGCGCCCGTCGTCGCGGCAGGTGCGCTCCTCGATTATATCAAAGCCGTTTCGGCACAGAAACAGCCGCACATCCTCGGCATGGGACATCGGCTGAAGTATCAGCCGAATATTTTTATTCTTTATCCAATCGGTGCGCTCGAGCAGTCTTGATATGAGCGTCCCGCCCATGCCCGCCATTATTATATCGTCCGCCTCGCCCGCCGAAAGCTCGTCAAGCCCGTCGGAGAGGCGCAGAGTTATCCTGTCCGCAGCGCCCATGCGCTCGAGCGTCTCCGCGGCGTTTTCAAGCGGACCGCGTCTCAAATCGCAGGCAATCGCGCGCGGACAGATACCGTTCAAAACAAGGTATGACGGAAGATAGGCGTGGTCGGTACCGATATCGGCAGCGACCACGCCCTTGCGCACCATATCAGCCGCCGTTTTCAGGCGGGGTGAAAGTACTGTCATTTACTTTGAAGCAAGATAGTTGTTGATCTCGTCAACAAGCGAATTGACGTCAACGCCGTGAACCATGCAGGCCTGCTCGATGCTCTCGCCTCTTGCGGAGGGGCAGCCGAGGCAGTGCATCCCCATCTCAAGGAAGTACTTCGCGGTGCCTCTGTCGGCGTCAAGGATATCCCCTATAAGTGTATCTTTTGTAATTTCGGTCATAGTAAAGCTTCCTTTCCTGTTTATGCTTTCATTTTACCACAGTTTCGCGGTCATATCAATTATTTTTCAAGCTTTTCGCGGTCGAGGATAATCGATTCGATTATATATTTCGGACGGTGTTTTGTCTCAATATATATCTTTCCGATATACTCGCCGATAACGCCCAGCATGAATAATTGAAGTCCGCCGAGCGCCCAAATCGACGCGCCTATGCTCGCCCAGCCCGCAACCGCGTGGCCTGTAGCCTTGCTGACTATACAGTAAATTATCATCGCAAAGCACACTATCAGCGAAAATATGCCGAGGGTCGTAGCCATTTTGAGAGGCTTGACGCTGAATGAGGTTATGCCCTCAAAGGCAAAAGAAATCATTTTTTTCAGCGGATATTTCGACTCACCCGCAAGGCGCTCCTTGCGCTCATATTCGACGGTTGAGGTTTTAAAGCCTATCTGCGGCACTATTCCGCGCAGGAACAGATTAACTTCCTCGAACTCGCTCAAGGCTTCGAGAGCGCGGCGGCTCATGAGCCTGTAATCGGCATGGTTAAAAACTATCTCGACGCCCATTGCCGCCATAAATTTATAGAAGCCTTCGGCGGTAAAGCGCTTGAAAAACGTATCTGTCTTGCGCGAGGAACGCACGCCGTAAACTATATCGTCGCCGGCAAGGAAGTTGTCCACCATTTTTTCAACGACGTCTACATCGTCCTGCAGGTCGGCGTCAAGGCTTATAGCGGCGTCGGCATATTTCTTTGCGGTCATAAGTCCCGCGAGAAGGGCGTTCTGATGTCCTCTGTTGCGCGAAAGGTTGATTCCCGCAAAGAGGCTGTCCTCGGCACACAGCGAGCTTATTATATCCCATGTGCCGTCCTTTGAGCCGTCATTGACAAAGGTTATTTTGCTCTCGGGCGAGATTTTGCCCTTCTCTATCATCGAGTTCATAACAGCCTTGAGCTGTCTTGAGGTTTCGGGCAGGACCTCCTCCTCGTTATAGCACGGCACAACGAGCCATATAATTTTCATTTTTCTCTGTCTCCGTAAATTAGATTGACTGCGTAAAATCAGTTCACCGCTAATATAGCATTTTTCACTATCTCTTGTCAATAAAACACAAAGCTTGTTCATAAATATAAAAAGATTCTTGCAAAAGGAACGGTTTTGTGCTTTAATATATTAGCGTGCTTTCAACAAAAAATCTAATCGGAATGAGGGATCTTTTAAAATGGACAAAAAACGAAGCAGCTTCACCGGGCGCGTCGGTTTCGTTCTGGCGGCGGCAGGCTCTGCGGTCGGACTCGGAAACCTTTGGCGCTTCCCCTATCTTGCGGCAAAATACGGCGGCGGCATATTCCTGCTTGTCTACATTATTCTCGCGATAACCTTCGGCTTTGCGCTGATGGTCACCGAGATTGCCATAGGCAGAAAAACAGGGCTCTCCTGCATCGGCGCATACAAAAAGCTTGACAAGCGTTTCGGCTTCCTGGGCTGGCTGTCCGCGCTCGTGCCGGTTATTATAACCCCCTACTACTGCGTTATCGGCGGCTGGGTTATCAGATATTTCGCCGAGTTTATCTCGGGTCACAGCAAGGATATCGCCGCGAACTCCGCCGATTTCTTCACAAATTTCATCGGTATGCAGGGCGGAATAGCGGACAATCCGATGATTTGGTTTGTCATTTTCGTCGTGCTCACCTCGGCAGTTGTTATATTCGGCGTTGAAAAGGGCATAGAAAAGGTCAGCAAGGTCATGATGCCGCTGCTCGTTATCCTCTGCGTTGTCATCGCCGTTTTTGCTCTGACAATAGACGGCGCGCTTGCGGGTCTTAAATATTATCTTCTGCCCGACTTTTCAAAGTTCTCCTCCGCAACCGTTCTCGGTGCGCTCGGTCAGCTGTTCTACTCGATGTCGCTGGCAATGGGCATTATGATAACCTACGGCTCATACATGAAGAAAGAGGACAACATCGAAAAGAGCGTTCGTCAGATTGAGATTTTCGACACCGGTATAGCGCTTCTTGCGGGTCTTATCATAATCCCCTCGGTCGTCGCCTTCAACGGCGGCTCCGCCGACGGAATCAACGCGGGTCCCGGTCTTATGTTCATCACACTGCCCCAGGTATTTAACGCCATGGGTCCGATAGGCGGCGTGGTCGGCACGCTGTTCTTCCTGCTTGTTTTCTTCGCGGCCATCACCTCCTCCATATCTCTTATGGAGACGGTCGTCTCCATGGTCAGAGACAAGTTCCACTGGCGCCGCATACCGACTACAATAGCAGTCACTATCGGCATAATTGCCCTCGGCTCGCTCTCCGTTTTCGGCTACGGCCCGCTTGCAAACTTCAAGATTCTCGGTATGCAGATGCTCGATTTCTTCGACTTCATCTCTAACTCCGTGCTCATGCCCATAGTCGCTTTCCTGACTTGCATACTCGTCGGCCACGTTGTCGGCACAAAGGTTATCGCGGACGAGGTCGGTCTTTCCGCAAAGTTCACGGGTGAGAAGCTTCACCGCGTGATGATAAAGTGGGTAGCGCCGATTCTTCTCGTTGTTATCCTCGTAGCACAGGTGCTTTCGGCGTTCGGCGTAATCACCATTTAACATCAACAGATAAAAATAACTGAAATAAAGGTCATAATCTGCGCCGTCGGACGCGAATTATGACCTTTATATTTTTGCTGTTCGGTCTGCGCTAAATACGGCTGCCCCGCTTTTTTGCCAAAAGATAGACGGATATGTAAACACACACGCAAAGCAGAGTAAAATTGCTTCCGGTTTTTATCAGCAGGACTATCCCGCACACAGTAAGCGGAACGAGCAGGACGGCGGCAAAGATATCAACGGCTCTGTCCGCCGTGCGCTCGCCGTATTTGAGCAGCAGCAGACTTTTCAGCGCCGAAGCGCCGTCCATAGGCTCGACGGGCAGGAGATTGAAAACGCCTATCCCCGCGCTCAGCGCCGCGAGATTCAAGGCGGCGGGATATTTTTCCGCAAACGGCAGAGCCGAGAGCGAAAGCAGGAAGTTTGCCGCGGGTCCCGCCAAGGCACAGAGCGCTTCACGGCGGTAATCGAGGCACGTCTCTCCCCTGTCTATCCTCATGCCGAACACACCGAGGACTATCGCATCGGGCGGCGCGGAGCAGAGCGCAAGGAGCAGAATATGCGCCGCCTCATGCACGGCGCAGCACAGGAACACGGCAGGCGCAGTTTTGCTGCGGTCGAGCATAAGTATAACGGCTGCTGTCACGGCAAAGGGAAAGCCGAGCTCAATGCGGGTATTTTTTATTCTGAAACGCATCAGGCGCTCCCGTCAAAGAGCAGACGCGCCGGGTCATATTTGAGTCCGTTTATCCGCACTTCAAAATGAAGATGAGGACCCGTTGACATACCCGTTGAGCCGACGAGCGCTATCGTCTCGCCGCGGCGAATAACGGCGTTCACGGGCGCGATTATCTCCGAGCAGTGGCAATAAAAAGTCTCGAGCCCGTCTGCATGGGAAAGGAGAATATATTTGCCGGCGATTTTGTCCTCGCCCGTCTTTTTAACCGTGCCGCAAAACGCAGCCGAAATCGGGCTGCCCTGCTCTGCCGCGATATCGAGCCCCGAGTGCAGCGACGCTTCGCCCGTAAAAGGATCGTCGCGTCTGCCGAACGGCGAGCTTATTCTGCCCTTGACGGGCATATACGCGCTCACCGTTGTATAATAGGGCGAAAAGCTCATTTTATACGCCTTGACATCGGGCTCGGACGAGCCTTTGCCGAGGCTTTCCGTGCTGCTCTCCGAATCGCTTTCGTTATTTGCGAGCGCGCCTGCGGGTTCAAACACAAAACCGACGGCGCTCTTTATTTTTCCCCACGCCTCGCGGGCATCCATGCTGTAGCGCATGGCGGATTTATAGCCGTTTTTAAGCGTCTCAAAATTAGCGGGAGAAAGCTTACGAATACCGAATAGCAAGCAAAGCATCGCGGCGCAGATGACCGACTGGAGCAATATCAGTCGGGCTACGGCGTCTCTGCTCTTCTCGCGTTTTTCGGGCGTCTCCGTATCGAGCCCCAACTGAGCGCGGTATTCCCTGCGCGTCATGCGTCCGTTTTCCGAATCCATAAATCCGCCTCCCAAAAAGCAGTCGTTTAAATTTATGCGGACAGGTCGGAAAATATGAAAAACCCGCGCACCGAAAGGCACACGGGTTCATATCGGATTTTATCAGCCCTTGAGGCCGCGCTCCTGCCTGTCCATATCCTCGACGACAATGTCGTAAATCTCGCCGAGAGAGGCGCAGTATTCGAGCACCTTCCACGGCTCGTTTGTGTGGAAATGAATCTTTATAAGCTCATCGTCGCCGACGGCAAGCAGGCAGTCGCCCTTGAAGTTATCCGTAAAATAATCGTTTATCACATCCTCATCAAGGTCGTGACCGTCAATAAGAAGCTGGGTATCGTATCTGAATTCAAGCATGGTTTTTTCTCCTTTATTCCTTATCACATATTATGTCCCGATATATGCGGGATATCTTATCTATTGGCTATTTTATCATAACGGCGCGCAAATGTATATAAACAATCTGTAAACATTCCGATATCAAAAAAAGACCCGCTAAAGAGAGGCTCCATAAGAAAGAAGGCAGCACAAAATTTGTGCTGCCATTTTTGTACTATCCCCAAAAGATCCATAAGGGATTTTGTGACAAAATCCTATGCTTGCTGTGCCCATGGACAAAAGTGATATTTTCCTTTCGGAAAGTGATATGAAAGCCTGCCGGCTTTCGTGATATTATATTCGCAGGTTAAACTGCCGCAGGCAATATAACTATGCAAAGCATGATATCACTGTCCGAAGGACAATATAACTCGCCGTCAGGCGAATATAACTGAGGCGCACTTCCTTACGGGGGTGCGCCTCTCAAGCGGATCTTTTGATTTTATCAGTCTGAATATCCTGCGATAAACTCGCGGGTGCGCTCGGATTTGGGATTGTCGAACACCTCTTCGGGCGTGCCCTCCTCCTCGATAACTCCGTTATCCATGAAGATTATCCTGTCGGCGGCCTCGCGGGCAAAGTTCATCTCGTGGGTGACTATAACCATGGTCATCTTCTCAGCGGCGAGATCCTTTATTACCTTTAAAATCTCTCCCGTGAGCTCGGGATCGAGCGCGCTCGTGGGCTCGTCGAAGAACAGAATCTTCGGCTTGAGAGCCATGGCGCGGGCTATCGACACGCGCTGCTGCTGACCGCCCGAAAGCTCGCAGGGATAGTTGTTCATCTTGTCGCTCAGACCGACTTTTTTAAGCAGCGCCTTGCCGTTCTCCTCAATTTCCGCGAGAATAGCCTTGCGGTTCTGCTTGAAATCGGGACGGTTTTTGGCGTGAATCTTTGCGGCGAGAGTGACGTTTTCGAGTGCGGTATACTGCGGGAACAGGTTGAAGGACTGGAACACGAGTCCTATCTTGAGCTGGTTCTCGCGCTTCTGCTCGGCGGTGAGCTTTTCGGTTCTGTCGCTGTCAAAAACGACGCCGCCGTCAACGGTTATCGAGCCGCTGTCCGCAGTTTCGAGCATATTTATGCAGCGAAGCAGAGTAGTTTTGCCGCTGCCGGACGAGCCGATTATCGCAAGGACGTTTTTCTCCTCGAGAGAGAAGCTTATGCCCTTGAGCACATCCGAATCGCCGAAGGATTTTTTGAGATCTTTAACTTCAAGTATAGCCATGGTTAACCTCTGTAATAGTTAAGTTTCTTTTCGAGCGCGTTAAAGAGCAGAGTGAGAACTCCGCAGAAAATAAGATAGAATATCGCAGTATAGAACAGCGGCCAGATTATGGCGTAGACTTTAACAATATTCTGAGCCGACATAATAAGCTCGCCGACTGCAATAACATTCGCGAGCGATGTATCCTTGACGAGCGTAATTACCTCGTTGCTCATAGGCGCCATGATGCGCTTGACGACCTGAAACAGCACTACTTTGAAGAAGGTCTGTGTCTTCGTGAGTCCGAGAACCTGACCCGCCTCATACTGACCTGACGGTATGCTCTCTATGCCGCCGCGGTATATCTCCGAAAAATACGCCGCATAGTTGATTATGAACGCTATGATAACGGCGATTATACGCGATCTGAACGGCGTGCCGAACACGAGGCCGGGAACATAAAAGACGACCATAATCTGGAGCATCAGCGGCGTTCCGCGGATTACCCACACAAAAGCACGGCTGATCCAGCGCAGGGGCTTGAAGCGGCTCATCGAACCGAGAGCTATCGGCAGACCGAGCGGTATAGCCGCGATGAGGGTTATAAAAAATATCAACAGCGTATATTTAAAGCCCCCGAGCAGCTGAGCGTTGACGCCGAGAAAATCCATTTATGTATCCTTCTTCCTTTGAGGTTATCTGACTGTCCGATATATATTAAAACATTTCTTCACACAACGCAAGCCCCGCCGCAGAAAGTCGGCAGGACCTGCGTGATTTTTTTGTTGCGTTACTGGGCGATGATTCTGCCGGAGAGGTTATACTTTTCGGCAAGCTTTGCAAGAGTACCGTCATCGTAGAGCTCCTTGATAGCGGCGTTGATCTTCGCGGTGAGTTCGGTGTCGCCTTGGCGGATACCGACCGCATAGACCTCGGAGTCTGCGTCCGAGATGACATCGACTATCATAAGATCGTCATAGTCGGTTCCCTCGCCGATGCTGCCCGCTGCGGTAACAGCGTCGATTATCGCGATATCGGCAGTCTTGCTCTTGACTTCCATGAGCGAAGTGCCCTGATCCTTGACGGGAAGGTAGCTCTTGCTGAGTCCCGCGTCTGCCTTGACGGCTATCTCGCCTGCGGAGCCTGCTTCTGCGACAACCTTGGCACCGCTCATCGAAGCGAGATCCTTATACTTTGCGGCGTCAGCCTTGCGGATAACGGCAACCTGTGAGTTGTTCATGTAAGCGCTGGAAAAATTGATCTGATTCTTGAGTTCGTCCGTTGCGGTCATGCCGTTCCAGATGCAGTCGATGGTCTTGGAGTTGAGCTCGGTAACCTTGGAATCCCAGTCGATCTCCTGGAACTTGGCGGTCACGCCGAGCTTCTCGCAGACGGCCTGAGCAAACTCTGTCTCGAAGCCGACAAGCTTGCCGTTCTCCATATAGTTCATGGGTCTGAAGTAAGTAATTCCGATGACCAGCTCGCCCTTATCTGCGATATAGTCCCAATCGGTCTTATCGTTCTTCTTGCAGCCCGCAAAGCCGAGCGCGAGCACGAGGGTCAGGACTGCGAGCGAAAGTGCAACAATTCTTTTTTTCATGGTGTGTTCCTCCGTTTTCTTTAGTGTGGTTGTATGATATCACGTTACTACGCTAAAGTCAACACTTTTTTTCAAATTTTTTTACTATCGGCGAAACTGTAAAAAATTTCGTTCTCAAGCCCCGCTTTTTATACAATAACACGGTAAAGCAAATACCTCCCGTTTAAAAGCCCGGGAGGTACGGTATATTTTATTTATTTCGGATGCACGCGGCAGTCATTGCTTTTTGCCCTGAGCCGCAACCTTGTTTATTTTTGCGGCTATCACGGACGGATCGCCGAGATACTGTTTCGAGATAACATTGAAGCTGTCGTCAAATTCATAGACAAGCGGAACGCCCGTCGGAAGATTCACCTTCATTATCTCGTCCGCTGTCAGCTTTTCAAGATACATAACGAGCGCACGCAGCGAATTTCCGTGCGCCGCGATAATAACACGCTTACCCGCGCGCATCTCAGGCGCTATCTCGCTTTCAAAATACGGCACGGTTCTCGCTATTGTGTCCTTGAGGCTCTCGCCGAGCGGAAGCTCCGCCCTGTCCTCGTCTCTGTACTGCGCCTGATTGGCGGGGTTTCGTTCATCCGAGGGCTCAAGCACGGGCGGTCGGACATCGAACGAGCGGCGCCATATGAGCACCTGCTCCTCGCCGAATTTTTCGGCGGTCTCGGATTTGTTCAGCCCCTGAAGCGCGCCGTAATGGCGTTCGTTCAGTTTATATGATTTTATAACCGGGAGCCATGCCCTGTCCATGACATCAAGCACAGCGTCAAGGGTATGAATAGCGCGTTTAAGATAAGATGTATAGCAAATATCGAAATCATATCCGCCGTCGAGCAGAGCCTTTCCCGCAGACAGCGCCTCTTTTCTGCCGTTATCGGAGAGGTCGACATCCGTCCAGCCCGTGAAGCGGTTTTCAAGATTCCATTCGCTTTCTCCGTGGCGAAGCAGCACAAGCTTCATTTTCACACAGCTCCTTTGTTTCAAGATAGCCGGAGTCTCCGACTCCCGCCTGCGGATATATTATACACCTTTTTGGTATGCAATGCTCCGCTTATTCATATTATTTTAAAATAATTTACAAATTCGCATGATTGCCACAGCCGGCTCGCCGATATTTTTCTTGAACAGCCTAATTCAAATGAGGTTTAACACGTATTTATCATAAGCAAACAGTCAAAAAAGTATAAAAAGAGCCCGGAATTACCGAGGCTCGTCGTCGAAAGGCTAAACTTATGAAACAGTTTAGAAAATTATTAAAAAAAATCATAGTAATAGGAAAAAATTTTAATTAAAAAATATTGACAAGCGCCTGTCTGATGCATTAGACTAAAAGCGTGGTCTAATACATTAGTCTATGGTGGCTCAGCATACAAGCAATTACAATGAGTGGTCAAGTAGCAGTAAAAACGGTTGGGATAATATCGGCGGTGACGGAGGTAAATATGCTCGAGTCAGAAAATAACAAATGAGGGATTAAAATGAAGAGTATATTAAAGAGAGTATTATTAGCTGCTTTATTATTAGTAAATTTATCAACGCTGCTGTTGGATTGGCAGACAATTGAGGGAATAACTTCACGCGATGGCGTACTTGTTCTTTCCGGTAATATTGTTTTATCAGGTGTTATTTTATGTATTTTCTTTTTGAGTTTATTGCTTTACAAAAAGTTAAAGACAATATGTTTTATAAGCGGCTTGTGCTCTCTTAGCATGTTGTTTGCACTTGAATTTTCCAAATTTGAATCATACGGAAGATTTAATAACTCAGCGATAGGTGTCTATTTGGGATTATTGACTATGATAATTACTATTGCAGCATTTATCTTGTTGTTAAGAAAAGAAACATTTCTTGCTGATAAATAAAATAGGGAGGGTGTCAATATTAACACCCTCTTCCTATACTCTGTTTTTAAGCCCGCTCTCTGTGTCAGCGCAATATATGCGGCGGCGATGGGTTATACAAGGCTTGCCGCCGGGGCGCACTATCTGACCGATGTGGCGGCGGCCGCAATAATCGGATATACGGCGTTTGTGACAGTCAGATTTATTTATATAAAATAAAAGTTTCGGCGAAGATATAAAATAACACGGTACGGATTTCCGTACCGTGTTATTTATACAATAGTTATCTCTCGATCGGAGAAATTACAGGCTTTCCGTCTCTGTCAAGCAGAGGCGTCATGCCGCCTGCATAGCCGCTTGTGTGAAACAGGTAATTTACTCCTGTTTCTTTATCGACCCAGATTTCCATGGTTGACAGCGCTCCCTGCGAATAGACATTTTCAAATCTGTCGTTTTTAGCCATTGTATTGTCTCCGTGAATTTATTTGTCAACGCACAAGCTCTCTTATAATACCTATAACAAGCAAATGGAGAGGATAATATGCGTAGAACAGCCACTTCATAAATTTATTGATTTTCGGGCTTCTTCCGCGCTTTCCGTTATAGAGGAACAGGAGCGGTACGGCGAGCACCGCGCAGAGCTGTATAAGCCCGTATATCTTATCTATCGCAAAGAAATAGACAACGGCATAGACCGCGACCCAGAGCACGCACCACGCTATCTGCTTTTTCGGCTCTCCCCTGTTCATGCCTATCGACATTATACTTAGCGACGCTATGCAACTCCAATCGGCGGGAAGTGCCGCGGCGCAAATGAGCAAGGTCAGGATTACCTTTACGGGCATACCGAGACGCTCATCCTTTGCTACTCGCAGCATAACGAGTCCCCACGCGAGCGACCATATTACGCCCGTCTGATTGAGCACGCTCCCGTAATAAAACGGGATAAACGAATGCCAATCCACGAAGTCGTTTGAAGCGAGCACATAGGCAAAATGCGAGATAACGGCGAGCACAAACAGGCGCGCCGTATACTTTTTCACATCGTGCGTATAGTGATAGCCCTCGGCGATAAAAAAGCACATGACGGGGCAGGTCAGCCTGCCTATTATATGTAAAATAATCGGCAGAGGCTCCGCGGGATAGCCGGGAAACAGAAGCCACGCAATATGATCCGCCGTCATGGCGACTATCGCAATAAGCTTCAGCATATTCGAATCGAGCCTGCGGCAGTTCACTGTTTTCTGCATAAAATCACCTTGTTTCGAGTATACATAACATCTGATTTTAGCATAATACTTTTATAGTGCCGTGTCAAGCGAATATCCATTGGGAAAGCCTGTACGCCGTGCGGTATCGCAAAGTCAAACCAAATCGCGGTAATATTGAAATGCTTCCGAAAATTTGATACAATACTGTAGGGTGAGGCAATGAAAATTCAGATTGATACAACACTTGAACGGGACATCGATCTTCTTATCATAGAAGAATTCATTTCCGATGAAAGTTTTGCGAGAATTTTTCTAACCGCTGCCGGAATCAGAGAACCGTATATAATCGAGGAGGCAATTCATTCTAAAACAGATGCCACCCTCGGCGAATCGGATATTGTTTTCATTTTAAATACGAGCGGCAAGCGACACGCATTACATATTGAGGATAAAATCGATGCAATGGCGATGCCCGAACAGTATAATCGATACATCCTTCGTGCACAAAAGGACATTGCCGGCGGCCAATACGATTCTTTTTCTGTTTTAATTGTTGCGCCGAACAAGTACCTTTCACACAACAAAGAAGCTCAGAAATATATACACCGGGTAAGCTATGAACAAATGCTTGAACATTATTCATCGCGCTCCGATACACGTTCAAAATACAAATCGGCAATTATCGAGCGCGCTATTTTCGAGCAGAAGTCCGGTTATCAATACGAAGCCAATCCTTGCGTAGTCGAGTTTTGTGCTGCAATGACGGCATATCAAAGAGAGAAATATCCGGGTCTTCCGACAGGCACAGTTGCATGGTGGCCGGGATATCCCACTCTGTTAAAAGATACTGTGACGGTTTTCAAGGCGGATAAAGGCTTTTGTGACCTCCAGTTTGGACACACTTCGGCTCAGGATTTGTTTGCGCGGACTAAGAAATATCTCACAAAATGTATGACCGTACTACAGACCGGCAAATCCGCTTCTGTACGCATTATCGTTTCCCCCGTACGGTTCGAAAACCGTTTTGAAGATGAAATCGAAAAAGTTGACGAGGCATTGGCAGCAATTGCACAGCTATATGCCCTGTCTGAAAAAATTGCAGAAATTGACTTGAGGGAGAAGCATGAACAAAGCAAACCTACATAAGCTTATCGACAGATACGAAGAAAACTTCTATATTTTAAATAATTCCGAGCATGATGAGATTTTTAAATGGCGTGCGGCCAAACAGTTTCGTGATGTATGGTTCTCAAAAGAAGCCGAGGCTATGCCCTTTTCCGCAAAATTTGCGCTGGCGACAAAGCATTTTTCCGTATTGACGGACAACAGCTATATTTCTCCCTCAAACGGAGTTATTAAAATCGCGGAACACGACCAAGATGGTGTGCGTCACCTGTTCGAGGACTTTTTGTTTGCGGAGGACAGCGGAAATCTTGATGCGCGGCAAAACAACACCGATAAATTTCTTGAGGAGTTTGATAGGCTGCGAATAAAATATTATCCGCAGAGCTTCAAGTTCAAGCAGGACAGACATTCGGCATCCTGCTATTTAGCTTTTTATGCACCCGATACCAACTTCATTTACCGCTACAGCGACGCAGAAGCGTTTGCGCAGCACATAGAATTCGGCAAAGACATAGGTTCCGGAGAATCATTCAGGCTCGACTGCTACTATGAGATGTGCGAAATTATCGTCGCGGCCTTGAGGGAGCATCCCGATCTGCTTGAAAAGCATTTTACATTTTTGAGCGACAAATGCTACCCCGATGAAAGTTTGCACCTGCTTGCTTTTGACCTTATGTACTGCTGCAGAACCTATAATTATTATAACGGCATGTCTCACATCTCCAAAAAGGAGAGCATAAAAGCTTTTACGTTGAAAGAGGCGCGGGAGAAAGAAAGGTTGGAGCGGTTAGCACGCATAGCCGAGCTGACCGACGAGCGGAGTCGTTTGGAGATGCGGCGCGCGCAAATCGGTGAAATCTCGCTTCTCAATGTCGAGGTTACACAGCAGGCCTACGGAAAGGGTATTATTATCGCTCAGCAGGGAAACAAGGTCACCGTAAAATTTGATTCCGCGGAAAAGATTTTTGTAATCAGCAAAAAATATCCCGTGCGCCCTAAATTCGAAAACGATGATGAAACAGTTGAAGTCTTTACTGAATACGAGAATTTGAACAAAAGAATCGAAGCTTTAAATTGGCAAATCGAGCACACATAACTAAAGCTCATATAGATTTTACAAACACACATACTCAGTTTTACACGGTCTGATTTTCAGGCCGTGTTTTTATTTACATTTGCACAAAGCGATGAAAATTTTTATAAACTTTTCAGCAAATCTGCATAGAGTTTTATTGACTTTTTTGCGGCACAAGTTTAATATAAAAAACGATAGGAAATTTTCCGAGGCGGTGAAAAATAATGAAAAGCAAAAACGGACTTTCAAACGCAAAATTCTGGATCCTCGTATGGGGGCTCGGAATCGCCGGACAAATCTGCTGGAACATGGAAAACCAGTGGTTCAACACCTTTGTCTACGCAAAAATCGCAAAAGATCCGACAATAATCTCCTGGATGGTTGGCGTTTCCGCAACGGCAACGACCATATCCACCTTCCTCTTCGGCTGTATCTCCGACAGAATAGGCAAGCGGAAAATAATGGCGTCTGTCGGCTATATCCTCTGGGGCATATTCACCATTGTTTTCGGGCTGACGCAGTATCTTGTGCGCGGCAGCAGCGACACACCGTCCGTGCTCATGGCAATCGGCGTTGCGGTCGTCGCAGCGGACGCGATAATGAGCTTCTTCGGCTCGATGGGAAATGATATCGGCTTCAACGCATGGGTCAACGACCACATGAAAGACAGCAACAAGGGGCAGATAGGCGCGGCTCTTGCCACTCAGCCTGTCATAGGCACGATAGTCGGAACCGTAGCCGGCGGAATGTTAGTCGGCAGCAATGACAACTATATGCGCCTGTTTCTCGTCATGGGCGTCGCCGTTATTCTTTTCGGCATATACTGCCTGTTTGCGATGAAGGACAGCCCGGAGCTAAAGCCCGGAAAGCGCGGCACATTTGCTCAGCAGTTTTTCAGCATACTCAACTTCAAGAACTACATAAAGCACAAGGAGCTCGCGTGGGTCAACCTCTCGCTCTCCGTCTATTTTATAGCATTCAATATGTACTTCGCCCATATCGGCAACTACATGATATATTATCTCGGCTTCTCCGCCGACATGATGGGATACATCGAGGGTGTCGCCCTTGTGCTTGCGATGCTGTTCACTATCCCCTGCACAAAGCTTCTCAACAACAATAAAGCCCCTCTGCTCTGCTTCATTTCAACCGTTCTCAACAGCCTAGGAGTCGGACTGCTGGGGTTGTTCGTAAGGCCGGAAAACGTCAACACAAATTCAATTTGGAATCCGATGCTTCTGCTCGGCGTGCTGTTGCTCGGCATGGGATATGTGCTGTTTTTGCAGAGCAGCACGGTCTGGGGCAAGCAGCTCTATCCCGAGGACGCAAGAGGTCAGTTTGAAGGAATACGTATTCTCTTCTTCGTGCTCATCCCGATGGTAGTGGCGCCGCTTATCGCAAACCCGATAATCAAAAAGAGCGGAGAATTTGTTGACGAAAACGGTCTGACGGCATATCTGCCGACCTACACCCTTCTGCTCGTCGGCGCGGCTCTCGTTCTGCTGACGGTAATCCCGCTCATCCCGGCAAAGAAATACCACGACAGGCGCATAAGCGAAAAGAAAGCGGAGGGCGGAAAATGAGAAGTGATCTTCCCGTAACCGAGCTCGCTGAAAATGTATATCTGCTAAACGAATTTGACGGCACGAACTGTTATCTTGTCGTCGGCAGCGAAAAGGCTTTGCTGATAGACTGCGGCACGGGCTTTTGCGACATAAGGGGCGCAGCCGAAAAGCTCACCGACCTACCGATAACCCTCGCCGCGACGCACGGACACGGCGACCACATCGGCGGCGCGGGTCAGTTTGAAGAGATATACATTCACCGCGCGGACTGCGAACGGCTCAACAAAGCGCAGATGTCGCTGCTGTTTCGCAAGGCATTTCTCGCGTCAAACGCGCCCGTAAAATCGCACGGATTCAAGACGAGCGACGTAAAGCCCGGCAAGTATAAAACAAAAATCATTCCTATGGACGACGGACATATTTTTGACCTCGGAGGGAAATCCGTGCGAGTAAAGCACACTCCCGGTCACTCGCGCGGCAGCGTCGCGTTCATCGACGAGCAGGACAAAATAATATTCAGCGGAGACAATGTCTGCGATGCGCTTTGGATGCAGCTGCCCGGAGTTACGAGCATTGAGGAATGGCTTCCGAGCGCCCGGTGGCTGTACGGCATGAGCGAAGATTACAGAATCTTCTGGGGTCACAGAGTCCCGCAGCTCGAGCGCGGCTACATTGCTCAGGTCATAGCCTGGGGCGAGGAAATAATGGCAAAAAGTCGGGGAGACACAAAGCTGCCGAGGACAACACAGTATCCGAACAGACCCGACGGAATAATCTACCGCACCGACAAAGTATTCAGGAAATGAGGGTAAAAATATGAAAAAGAACATCGCAGGCACCGAGGAAAGAGTGTCCGCATCAAGTAAATTTTGGCTTTGCTCGGCGGACTGCCTTTGCACAACGATAAACAGCCTGCTGACCGGCGGAGGAATGACATATTTCTTCACGAAATTTCTCGGCCTTTCCGAGGGACGTGCGAGCACGGTATGGATGATTTTCGCCATATGGAACGCACTGAACGACCCGCTGTTCGGCTATATCTCCGACCACACAAAGTCAAAGCTCGGGCGCAGAATACCGTATATCAGATACGGCGCGTTCTTCTATTCGCTGATATTCGTGCTGACCTGGATAAGATGGCCGCTCGGGACTTCGCAGACGGCACTGTTCATTCAGATGCTTTCTACACTGTTCCTGTTTGACACGCTTTATACGGCGATTGCAACCTCGCTCTATGTCATGCCCTACACCATGGCGGTATCGAATAAGGCGCGCAGCGGCATCTTCCTTTGGAAGATATTCTTCACGCTTATCGCCATGGCCGTTCCGCTCGTAGTTTTCCCGCTGATAAAGCCGGAGGTCGGCAGCGACCCGACAAAATTCCAGCTGATAATGACGGGAATAGGCGTACTCGCGTTCGTTATAATATTTGCGTCGACCTTCTTCTACAAAGAAAAAGTCACAACAGAGAGCGACAGAAACGAAAACATTTTCAAGGCAGTTATAGACTGCTTCAGGAACCGCTCATTTGTCGTTTTTGAGGTGCTCTCTTTCACGGTTGTGTTCATTCAGACGATACTTATGCAGGGCGTTATATACTATTTTGACGAATTTGACCTGCCTATGCCGATAGCCTACGGCGCGCTGGGGCTCGGCGCGGTGCTCGGAGTTATTCTGTGGGCGACTAAGGTCAGGACATGGGGCATCAAAAAATGCGTATTCATCATGTGCTTGATATTCGCCTGCGGCTCTGCGGCAATGGCGATATTCGGCAAGATAAGCGTTATTGCCGTTCTCGGGTTCTTCACTGCCGGAATGGGCTTTGCGGGCGGAATGTACCTCGTTCCGCTGATGAACGGCGATGTTATCGACTACGACGAGAGCGTCGGCGGACTGCGCCGCGAGGGTATGTACGCGGGAGTCAACAGCCTGATAACAAAGCCCGCAATCAGCTTTGCAAACTCCGCATTCCTGCTCATAGCAAAGGCGTTCGGCTACGACACGTCTCTCGCCTCCGGAATGCAGAGCGAGTGGGCAAAGCAGGGCGTGCTCGTCGCATGGATGGCGGCGCCCGCCGCGCTGCTCATAATATGCGCAATAAGCCTGCGATTCTATCCCCTCGCAGGAAAGAAATGGGACGAGACCAAAAAAGCCCTCGAGGAAAAACACAGAGGCTGATACTTCTAAGGGGAGCCGACAGATTCGGCTCCCCTGCTCCGCGCACGGAATAATTTTGCGCAACGGGCGATTTTATTGAAAAAAGCTCTTGCAATTTCCGCGACAATAGTATATAATTCTTAAAGCGCTTCGGGGTGTGGCGAAGTTTGGTATCGCGCTTGGTTCGGGACCAAGAGGCCATGGGTTCGAATCCCGTCACTCCGACCATCTAAAGACACCATTGAAATCTGAACCCTCAAGTTCAGACTCAATGGTGTTTTTATTATAAAACCCAGTATTTATGCGGCTTTTCGAGGTCGCATTTTCTTTTTGCAAGCTGGACTGAAAACAGAAAAACTGAAATTCGACAATTAGAAGATTAAAAAGCAAACCTTTTCAAACCTATCAGTCTATCTGCACGTGTCTCATAAATCCCCTAATTTCAAGGCGTATTCCTCTTCCTTTTGTTCGGGAGTCTTGTATTGCAGTTTCCTGTGCGGACGTTTCGTATTGTAGAAAATTATGTACTTGTCCACCGCACTTCGGAAGTCTGCTTCTGAACGGTACTTCGTGCGATACAATTCCTCGCGCTTCAAGGAAGCAAAGAACGATTCCATTACAGAATTGTCGTACGGCATGTGCGCACGCGAAAAAGAGTGCGTGATGTGCAGTGACCGCATATAGTCGTTCATCGCTTTGGAACGGTAGTTACCGCCACGATCGGTGTGGAAGATCAAACTTGAATCCGGTTGGCGTGCTTTATAAGCGATCTGAAAAGTCGATTTTACAAGCTGCGTGCTGTTGGTCTTTCCGATTTTATAACCCACGACCATACGGGAGAACAGGTCGATAATCACGCAAATATAATAAGCGTTTTCGCCGTACTTAAAATAGGTAACATCACTAACCCACACTTCGTTCGGTTTGCACGTGTCAAACTCTTGGTTAAGGTGGTTTTTGTATTTGTGGCCTTCGTCCTCGTATAATTTCTTCGCCGACTGACGAATGCTGACTAACCCCATATCACGCATAAGCGTGCGCACCATTTCGTTACTGACTTTGAATCCTTCACTTTTCATAACTGCCGCAATTTTGGCAGCACCAAAAATCTGATTGCTTTCGTCGTAGATCTCCTGTATGCGAAGCCGTAGTTCTTCACGGCGTTTCGCATACCACGTGTTGTCTTTCTTATTGCGGAGAACGTGGTTGTAAAACGTTCCTCGGGGAATGTCAAACGCATCGCAGATCACGTGCACGTTATATTTGCCGTAAAGTTGTTCAGCAGCATATAGCCGTTGCCTCAATGGTGATTTCGGCGTGCAGGTTGCAGATTTGAGAATTTCAACGATACTCTCCAAACGTGCAACTTTGTTTTCAAGCAAATGAAAATTGCGAATGTCCACTGTTCTCCTGTTGGCAGCGTTTTGCTCCTCTCGATAAATTCGTAACCAACTGTAAAAGGTGCTCTTGGGCATGCCGGTGTCGGCGAGGATACGCGCAGACGGTTCGCCGGATATAACACGGTCAATAACCGCTTGCTTTCCTTCTTGGGTGTAAGTTATCATATTTTCAACTCCTATATTGAATGCATTGAAACAATTTTACGACATTTTCTGTAGGAATTGAAAGAAATGAAAAAATATGATATAACTAACTAAAAGTCAAACCAACAATCTAGGAAGAAGATTCATCCTGTGGGAGGGATATGTATAAAAATATTGAATATGAGTACCGAGGGATTAACACCTGAGGAAATCATCGAAATAAGGAAAATCTTAAATCAGCATATTAAAAATGCGAGGAAAAAGGCTCGACACAAGGAATGTTTGTTATGCGGTAAAGCTCGTGGCTTTTGCGACTCGCACACTATTCCGAAGTTTTGCCTTGAAAATATTGCATGGAACGGAAAATTGAATTCATTCAATACATTGATAAATTCAAAAATATTAAATAACGATTCTGGAATAAGTAACGCTGGAATTTTTCATATTATTTGCAAACCGTGTGATGGTAGTGTCTTTCAAGATTACGAAAAAGCAGAAGCATATGAAACATATCCAACAGAAAAAGCGTTGAATCAAATAGCGTTGAAAAATGCCTTAAGAGACATCTATAAACACGAAACTGAAATAGAAATGTTTGAAGCATCTAAACAAATAATGAAAGAAAAGAACCGGATATTGTCTTTATTTGTAAACCCGATGTTTAATGCTCAAATAAGAGCCAAAAAGCGTGATGTTCAAGAATGTTATGATATCTATAATATTTCTAAATCTTTTTTGACAACTTCTGAAAGTTGGATCAGAGTAGTATCATATGATAAATTAGATTACACGTGTCCTATAGCATTTCAAGGTATGGTGCCTCTCGTCACCGGTGTTGACGGTGAAGTAATCAACGATAACTTTAACCATAAACATGACTATAAAATCGAGTATCTGCACATTGCTATCTTTCCGTTGAAAGAGGCAACAGCAGTGATTATGTTTATAGACTCAAGTAGCACACGATATGCACAGTTTGAAAAACATATAGCCGATATGGCACAGAAGCAGAGGCTTGAAATAATCAATCGTATTATTTTTCTATATACGGAGGATTATTATTTATCAAAACATTTGGATGAAGATACAATTAGGATCCTACAGGAACCCGCAAAATTGCTTCAAGATCCTGTTACAACTGATCCTAAGCGAAGTCTCAGGAACGCTGTTAAAGATTATGATTTAAGAAGGGATATTTGCCTTCCAAATCTTTTTTCAAAAGAGTATTCGGTGAAAACTGATGATTAAAAGGTGGTGATTTTATGTTTCATCTTTTCAAGAGAAAAAAGATATCTTCAACGGAGTGCGTGGATATAATTGAAGGTATCGTATATGAACATCTAAAGCCTTTGGGCTTTCGTAAGCATGGCAGAACCTTACATCGCTTTGTCGAAAAGGATATTTCGCAAGTAATTAATTTTCAGAATGGGTGTCCACAGAAAGGCGTTTATGACATTCTGTGGATCAATATAGGCATTAGAGTTCCGGAATGTGCAGAAAAGAAATTTGTAATTTCAAAACCCATGAAAAAGTATTATCACGAATACGAATGTAATATACGAACTCGCCTTGGTTCTTTGGTGGATGGTGAAGATACATTTTATGACTTGGGTAAACGTCCTAAAAAGATTGCGGCAGACATTATTGATCGAATTAAAAAATATGTGATTCCTGTTTTTGATATTCTTAATAGCCGCGAAGCTATTTTATTGTATCGAGCAAATTATCCATCTTTCGATCAATTTGCGAATCACATAATTCTTCTTGAAGAAGCAATGATTTATGGCAGAAGTGGTGACATTGAAAAAGCAAGTGAGTTGTTTAATAAACACTACCAAAATGCACTTGTCGAATACAAAGCAGATTTTGAAAACGGTATACAAACTTATTTGCGCAAGGGTGAGAGACTGGTATACCGCAATACAAAAACAGGAGAAACAGAAACAATCATAGCAGATAAAGACGGGTATGTTATTACCTACAGTGCTAATCGTGGCCATATTGATTATCTTGAAACTTTAGCCTCTGAACTTGGAATTGTATTGAAACAATATAAAAATATAGATGATTTGATTTCTGATGCTAAAGCGCAGTCGAAAGAAAATGAAGCTAAAAAGAATATGACGGAATCCGATGAAGGCTGCACACCTGGCGGACGGGATGAACCGCCCCGATATATTCCTGATAAAGAAAGATAACAATGTGAGAGTTCGAATTCATACGCAAAAACGGCAAAAATATCTTTTTTATAGCCCATAGACAAAAGCCCGCCGTAGTCAAATTAGACTACGGCGGGCTTTTTCTTGTTTCACAGACCGCATTATGGTACAATGATCTTAATAAATCGTTGTTTGCAGAGTTTGTAATTCAAATTTAATAAACTGAGAAACAGGAAATGGATATAAATAAATATCAAGAATTCAAATATTCGAGGTCTTACGCAAAACTGCCGAAAATATCTTTTTTGCAGCCCATAGACATGAGAAAAGCTCGTAATCGTTCGGGTAATGTTCATAGGGACACAAGTTGACACCATGTCTTGCAAGGGGGCGGACAGCGTTTGCTGTCCGCTTCTTGCGTTTTTTCTCTGCTTTTTTATTATGCGGGAAGCTCGAATACCTCACTCAGGGGCGGCGCAATGTGCGGCTGCGCCTCACCCTGCTCCATCGCGCTGTCCACTGTGCCGATGTCGCGGTACACGATGCGGATGCTCTGGTGGGAACTGCGGGAATATTTCTCTGTCCGCTCGCCTACCTCGATCCGCTGGATGAACAGCCGCAGCAGCTCCGGCGTCAGTTCGTCGATGGCGGTATACTGCTTCGCCTTCTCAACGAACATGTTCACGTTGGCGGAGGCGGCTTTCAGCTTTTCCAGCCGGGCCTCCTTTTCGGGGATCTGTTCCTCCAACGCTTTCTGCTCACGGGTGTAATCGCCCGCCAGCATCCGGTACTGCTCATCGGTCACCCGCCCCAGCACATTGTCCTCATAGAGCCGCTTGAACAGCTTGGACAGTTCCTCTCCGCGCCGCCGCATGGTATCCAGATCTTTTTGGATCGTGTTCATCTCACGCCGCAGCTCCAGCGTATTCTTGCTGCCAATGTAGGCGGCGAACTGCTTTTCCTTCATCCGCGCGAAGTGCGTCACCCGGCGTAAGTCCTCCAGCACAACGGCTTTCAGTTCAAACTCCCGGATGTGATGCGGCGTACAGACGGTCTTGCCCTTTTTGCCGTAGGTGTAGCACTTGAAGTTGTACTCCGTCCGCTTCATCGTGCTGGCTCTGTGCAGCACCAGCGGCTTGCCGCAATCCGCGCAGAACACCAGTCCAGAGAAGATGTTCGGCTCGTCCATGTGCTTGGGGACACGCTTTTTGTGCTGACGCACCTCCTGCACGATGTCCCACTGCTCCTGCGTGACAAGAGCTTCGTGGGTGTTCTTCACCACGAACCGCTCACTTTCAGGGCGCTCCACACGCTGCTTGTTTTTGTAGGAGATCGTGGTGGTGCGCAGTCCAACCGAGTGTCCGAGGTAGACCTCATTGTTCAGAATGCTGGTGACGCTGCTGGAAGACCACAGGCAGGGTCTGGTCGTGTCCAGTCCCCGGTGGCTTTTCCCGGTCTTGCGATAGTAGGCGTTGGACGGGTTCACCACCTGCTCCTTGGTGAGGATCGTGGCGATCCGCTTGGGGCCGTTTCCAGCGGCGCAGAGGGAGAAGATGCGCTTCACCACAGGCGCGGTGTCCTCGTCGGGAACCAGCGTGTTGGCGTCACCATCACTTTTCCGATAGCCGTAGGGAGGTCTGCCGCCCAGCCGCTCTCCCTGCTCCGCTTTCATTTTCATGACCGCGCGGACCTTGCGGCTGGTATCCTTGGCGTGAAGCTCGTTGGCCCAGTTGCGGATGGGGTTGAAGTCATTGCTGCTCTCCACTGTGGAATCCACGCCATCGTTGACAGCGATGAAGCGGACATTCTTCTGGGGGAAATATATCTCCATGTAGTAGCCCACCTGAAGGTATTCACGCCCCAAGCGGGAGGCGTCCTTTACGATGAGGTTCGCCACCTGTCCTGCTTCAATCATCTCCACGATTTTTTTCCATGAAGGCCGCTCGAAGTTCGTACCAGAGTAGCCGTCATCCGCAAGGAAGATGGTGTTCTCGAAGCCCTTTTCTTTTGCGTATTTCTCCAGCAGGGTGCGCTGGTGCTGAATGCTGTTGGACTCTCCGGCTCGCTCGTCCTCCTGACTGAGCCGCCCGTAGAGTACGGTGTATTGCTGATTTTCTTGACCTGCCATAGTTACCTCCTTTTCGTTGGGGCAGGCCGGTACGGTAACACGAAGTATACCGCACCGGCTCTCGCAAGTCTACCGGAATTTTACTGCTCATGATGCTCCCGCTCTAACTTCGTGTCGATAAGCTGCAGGAGTTTGTCTGTGGGTGTTGCCGATGCGCCGCTGGGGAATACGGAGGTCACGAGAAAGCACTTCCCGCCAACCAGCATTGCCCGCTGACGGGTGAGGTCATCTCCCTCCCACTTGGCTGTGCTGTCACGGAACAGTGTTTCCACGCCGCCGTCCTCGGAGCGACGCAGGATGACCTGCTCCGGCCGGTAGGCGCCGAGGATGCCCGTGTCACGATAAATTTCCCAATCCTGTTTCATCCTAATTCTCCCATCGTTTGCTCATGCTGTTGCTTTTTCTGTTCTTCCCGCATGGCGTGTTCATCCAATTTTTCTTTCACCGCCAGAGCTGCGCCTGCGGCGAAGCCAATCGCCGCGCCGAAGTTTTCAGCGGCGATTTTCGCCTCCATGCGCCGCCGCTTTTCCTCGGCATCCTCGTCCTCATCCAGCAGTGTTCCTACGGCAGACAGTCCTGCCACGGCGGGAATCAGAGGAACAGGCCGCGGATCGCCGCCGCGCCATACCAGCCCGCCAGTGCCGCCGTACCGAGGATCAGCACCAGCATGATCCACTTGAGAGCCACCAGCAGGCTGAAATCCGGGAGCCAGTCGATCCACTTGGAGGAATATTTCTCGCTCAGGTTCCCAACCCGTTCCAGCAGTTTGTTCATCTCCGCCAGCGATTTCTGCATCTCCATGAGCGACTTCTGCACCGACGTCAGGTCGATGCGCGTTTTCAACTCCGGCAGGGTCTTCCGGATTTCCTCCAGCTCCCAGTTTATTCCGTCTGCCTGCGCTGTCAGCTTGTTCACCGCCTGCGGCAGATCGCACTGGATCACAATGGACTGGATCGGCTGCGGTGCAGACGGCGGCGCGCAGTTCGGCTGATTCATCCGCTTCAATTCCTCCATCGATTTCCGCTGCTCGACGGAGTTTTCTCTTGACGAGCTCTGCCCGTATTCTGAATTCATGCTCCATGGCCTCCTTACAATACTTTTCCTCGTGTAATTTGTTGTCACGGCATCTCATGCCGTCCGGCGTGGTGTAGGTGATGTACTTGCGGCCGCTCTCCCAGCGGACGGCGTAGCCCTCGGACGCCATCAGAGAAACGAAGGCGTCCTTGTCGGCGGCGTATTTCATGCACGCATCGATGGTGTTCATGAGCCGCAGCTTCCAGCTTTGGCCTTTCAGTGCCGTGTGGTATTCCGCGCCGCTCATGCCGCGAGACTTCTGTGCGGCCGCTTCAAAGACAGGAAGACCCATCTCCAGACAGATCGCATCGTTGCGCCGCATCAACTCTTGCAGCTGCTCTTTCGCCATGTGCAGCTTTTTGCCTGTCTCAAAGTTGACGGAGTTGATGACGCAGTGGGAGTGGATGTGCTCCCGGTCTACATGGGTGCAGACCAGCACCTCACAGCCCTCAAAGTACCCCGCCAGCCGCCGCGCGGCTTCGTGGGCCTGCCGTGGATCGACTGCTGCGCCCTTTGGAAAGCTCTGCACCATGTGGTAGAACATCACGCCGCCGTCCTTGTGGTAGAGCAGCTTCGTGTTCAGAAAATCGTCGTAGACGCTCTGCGGTTGGCAGTTGATGCCGCTGATGAGCGGCCCATCCTCCCATGCGGTTTTCCTCTCCTGCATGACGTAGAGCATCACGCCGCGCATGGCGGCGCGGGATTGCGTGCCCCGCTTGTAGTTCACGAAATGTACGATGGCCATACGGCTCACCGACCTTCCATAACTGCCCGCAGAGCGGCGCTGACCTCAGACAGTTCCTGCGCGGCCTTGTCGAGACCGATGACCTGCACCTTGTCCATGTTGGCGAGGACGGTAAGGCGGTTGATGTTGCTGCCGATGCCCTTGAGCTGGCGGAGCAGCTCCTTTTGCTCGTCGATGACCACGATCCGCTTGCCGAGACAGCAGGCGGTGACGTAGTCGCTCATGGACATGTGGGCCTTCGCTGCCAGCGCCCTGATCTTCTCACGGTCGGCGGACGCCATGCGCGTGCTGAACTTGATATCTTTTTTCATAATCAATGACCTTTCTGAAATGATTTCTCTCGTCCCCTCGGAGAGCTGGGGGTTCCTCAAAGGGGGACTGGTCCCCCTTTGAAGCTGCGCCGCCGGAGGCGGGTAAAAGCGTTTCCGCAGAAACGCTCGCAGCTTTGAGTGGGTGTGGGCTTCTGCCCGCAGCTTGGGGGTGTGGGGCCATGCCCCGCCCAGTGCATTTGGCAGGGCAGCGGCTTCGCCGCAGACCAGACAAATGCGATGCTGGCCGTCGTCCGAGCGGACGACGAATCCCTCGTCCCGCCGCAAGCGGCAGGACTCGCTCTCTCTGTCGCTCGTCCTCTTCCCGCCGAAACCGCTTCGCTGGGTTTCGGCGGGAGCCCTGTTGGGGGAGGTGATAAAAACTCCCGTTTCGCATTTTTTCAGCACTTCTGTGTGGGGGGGTGGTATCATTACCCTCCGGCCGCTATGCCTGTGTCGGAACAACCCCGCGCGGGGTTATTTCAGCAGAAAAAGCGGCTTTCTCAGAGTGGGTGCACTGCGCCGACGGACGCGCTGTTCCATCCTGCACATATTGCTTTTTTGCGTTCCAGCATGGGGGGTGGTATCACTACCCTCGGCGTACGCTTCATGCTGTTGAAACGCTGGACGCCTGCGGGTCACGGCGGCGTATTCGCCGTTTTTATGCCGCCGCAGTGCTCGCCCTGTGCGGGCTGAATCTCCCCTCGTCGGGCACACACGCCACCCCAGCCCCTAACCGCGCACACAGCGGCTCACACGCCGAAACACGGCAGGTTCTCAGGGTCGATGGTGACGATGTTTCCGGCAACGGGATCATCGACACCATCGACCCTTTTCAGGCAGATCAGCCGGTCGCCGTTGCTCTTGCGGAAGGACACCGTGATGCCGTTTCTCCTTAGAGTGTCAACGCTTTTGCGGATTCGGTGGGAGAAGCTGTTGGGGGTCAGCCCCTCTGTACCGGCAGGGTCGATCTTTTCCAACAGCACCTTGGCAGGGGTGCTGATCTCCGGCTGCTGGCGCAGCAATTCAGAGAGAAGAAAAAGAATTCTTGCGTTGGGCTGCTTCGTCTGTTCGCAGTCATCTGACAGCAATTTCCAGATGTGATCCTCACCGTCGAACTCCAACGCCAGCTCCCGATAGGGGATGTCCCGCCCGGTGCAGTAGAGCGTGGCTGTGTTCTCTCTGCGCTTGCTCTTGCGGAGGACGAAGTTGCTGTCGGTGGCGCCGCTGAGCCCGGTGGTGCCGGAGATCATGTTCATGGGATCATCGTCATTCATCTTCCGCAGGTGATGCACCAGCAGAATGGCGATGCGGTGCTTGTCCGCCAGCGCTTTCAGAACGCCGATGTCCCGATAGTCGCTGGCGTAGGGGTTCGCGTCATTGCCCGCAGTGCGGATGCGCTGGAGCGTGTCGATGACGATGAGTCTGGTCTGCGGATGCTCCTTCAAGAATTGCTCGATCTGTTCCACCAGCCCGTTGTGGAGCTGCTGGGACATGACGGCGAAGTGCAGCGTGGGCGGCGCGTCCTCCGTGAGATCAAAGAGGCGGCTTTGGATACGCTGGAAGCTGTCTTCCAGACAGAGATACAGCACCTCGCAGGGGCGCGTGGCGAACGTCCAGAGCGGTTTGCCCTGCGCGGCGCAGAGACACAGCCACAGTGCCAGCCACGATTTGCCGATCTTCGGCGCGCCTGCCAGCAGGTGGAGTCCCTGCGGCAGCAGATCGTCCACCACGAAGGAGACCGGCTCGTAAGCAGTGCTTTGCAGCGTGTCCGCGTCAATGGTTTGCAGTCGGTTCATAAAAATTTCTCCTTTCTGAGTTGGAGTGTTTATTTCTTTCAGGCCTGTGCTTGTATCGTAACATGGGGATTGACTTTTGAAAATAGGTAATGTATCATTTTACTACATACACTATATCGAGACGAATACATTATCTACTGGGAGAGGGCTTATGTCTGTTTTAGGAAAAGACCTGTTTGATTTTCAGCGTTCGCATACGAACACAAAAGTGGAATTTGGCGCATCCGGCTATTGGGTGGAGATGGTTCCGGAGATGCAGCCCTACGGAACTGTGCTGACGGAGATCCTAAATCTGGATGTCACACCTTTTCAGAAGCTGCTGGACAGGTTGAACACGGCTGTCCACGAAAAGAATTATGATGACGCTCCGCGTGCCTATATGGATATGCAGAAGGGTTTTGGATCTCTGCCGCTCTACCGATTGTATCTGATGGACTTCCGTTATTTCGGAGATATGAAGATCGAGGAATTTGTGGGTGAGGAAGCGCGGGAGGCATTTGCGAAATATGTGATCAATGAGGAGCGTGAAATACCGTCCTTCATGCAGCAGCAGATCAAGGACATTCAGCTCATTCAGGAGCGGTACGCGTGGTTTCTGGACCGGGTTTTTGCAAACGCTGTGTTTGAAAAGAAAAAAGGCCAGAGAAAAGAATCTCTGGCGCAGCTGATCTATTCCAGCGGGTATGAGGCTTTTGTCAGCGGTGTCAGCTTGGGGAAGGACCCGGAGGTAGACGCGCCGCTGGTAAGAGCGCAGTACCGCATCCGGGGCGAAAGAGAAAATGCCGAGGTAGTTGAGAAGATGTATTTTGACCGGTTGCTGGATTTCGTCTATGTGGAGTTTATGAAGGGACTGCAGAAGGGCTTTGTACCGAAACGCTGTGCCAACTGCGGACGCTGGTTCTTGCAGATGCCGGGTATGACCTACGCCTATTGCGGCGAACCGGCGCCGGGGCAGGACGGCAAGACCTGCCGGGAGATCGGAGCCACCAGCAGCTTCCGCAGCAAGGTGCGGAACAACGATGTTTGGAAGGCTCATCAGCGGGCCTACAAAAAATATTTTGCCCGTACCCGAAAGGGGACGATGAGCAAGGGCGTGTTTGAAGTGTGGTCCCGAAAAATGGAGACGCTGCGGGACGATGCGCTGAAGGAATATGGCAGAGCGCAGAGCGAAGAGGAGCGTCAGCGTATTGTGGATGAGGTCACGCAGAAATTGAATAAGCTGTGAGCGAAAAAACAGGAGGGGGCTGCGTCCGCAAATGCGGATGCAGTTCCCTCCTGTGCCGCAGTGCCGAAGCGCTGCGTAGTCCCATCATGGAGCCCGGAGCAGGGGAGCACTTCGCGGACTGCTCTGGATCATACTGACAACAGCTTGTGTTTGATTTGCAATGCAAATCTTGACGTTCCATCCAACAATCTGTACTCTTAAATCGTATTAGCCCGCAGCTTGCAGCAGCCGCAGAAAATCGGCAAAGTCTGACGCTTGCGGGATAAGCGCGTCAACGGCAACTTTCATCTTGCCTTTCCAGCTTGTACCCGTCTTTTCCGCTTGGTATGGTCTATTTGAATGATATATCCGTCGATTGCGATCTTCCGCAGATACGCCGCCATGTTCCGTGTTGGTATCAGCTTCATTTTTTCAAGGATCAAATCGCGCTCGGCTTCCGTCACGCGAAACTTGATCTGCACCGTTCTTTTTCTGCCGTTCATGTGCTGTCGCTCCTTTCCGTTCATAGAGGGTTTGGGACACTTCCCAAGGGTCTGCCCCAACAGGCGATAGCCTGTGAGGGTACAAGCAATTTTCAACCAATGCGCCGGAGCGCGGGAGGGCGAAAATACGGAAGTGGGTACCCGCTTCCTATGCTTGCTACGAAAGTTTTATCCTCTATCCCTTACTACAACGGAAAGTTGAATTTGCCAAAAGAACGGAGAACAAAATTGCTTATTTCAAGGAGCTTTTCTGTTCGGTATCTGCGATTTCTTTAGCAACGGCGGTGATGATCCGCAGGCCGTTTTCGCTGATGTTGTCAAGGAGCGTGTCGAGTTGCCGCCGCTGGGTGGTCTTTGCGATGACCTTCTCCGGGAAAAGGAACTGATCGACGGACATATCTAAACAAGTGATGAAACGATAGAAAACTTGCAGGCTTGGGGTTTGCCCGCTGTTTTCAATAGAGGCTATGTAGCGGGGAGAAATGCATATCTGCGCCGCAAGTTCTTTTCGCGTTAAACCTTTCTTTTCCCTTGTGGATTTGATGGCCTGCCCGAAAGGCTTAAAGTTAATTCTCTCAGCTTGCTGCTTCACGAACATCACCACCTTTAAGAATAAAGCATCGAGGCTACAAGATTAAATAGGCTCAAACTCTCTATTTTCAACAATATATCACGGATACGGCTTCTATACAAAATAAAAATAGCATTGCTATCTTGACTTTTTTCGCAATCTGTGTATAATTTAAATAGCAGTGCTATTTTTCAGAGAGGTGCTTGGCATGAGTAAGAGTGAAGATACAAAACAACTGATTTTAGACACAGCCAAAAAGGAGTTCATGGAAAAGGGATATAACGACGCTTCCGTTCGCAGTATTGCAAAACAAGCTGGGCTGACCACCGGCGCAATTTTTCGGTATTTTCCTGACAAAGAAAGCCTGTTTGCCGCACTTGTGTCCCCAGTTGCGGATCATATGTTGGATTTGTATCGCAAAGGCGGAGAACGGGGCTTCGATTCTCTGACAAATGGCCATCCGGAAAATATGTGGAATATTTCTGATGAGGTTATTTCCGTACTGGTGGAGTACATTTTCGCAAACAAGGATGCTTTCTACCTGCTTATCAGCCAGTCTGCCGGAAGTGCCTACGAAAGCTTTGTGGATCAGCTTATTGAGGAAGAAGAAAAACAGACTTATGCCTTTCAGCAGAAGATGATTCGCCAGGGCTATTCGTGCCGTCCCTTGACGCTGGACGAAATACATATTCTATTTTCTGCACAGTATTATGCGTTCTTCGAGATTGTGCGTCATAAGCTGGAAAAGGACGAAGCACTTGACAGAATACATCTCATTGCAGATTTTTTCGGTAGTGCATGGAAATTGTATTTTGCGTAAGGAGGTGTTTTTTTGCCCGTTGGTTAGCCTACTCTAACTCATTCTTGTGAATCCTACAGACCTATTTTTTGAAAGGAGTTTTTTTATGAATACTACGACTGAAAAGAAAAGATTTACCACGCGGGACGTGATGGTAATTGCAGCCATGATGGTCCTAACATTTGCAGTATATGGAGCGGTTGGTGCTCTGACACTTCCGTTTCCATTCCTGTACCTTTACTGCGCTGCCGGCATTCAGGAATTTTTCTGCGCGACATTTTACCTCGTTGTTGCCAATCGGCTGAACAAACACGGGATTTTGATGGTATGGAGTGCCGTGTTTGGCATCATCAGTGCATTGGGCGGCTATGTATTCCTGCTTCCTTATTTTCTGCTGGTAGGTGTAATCTGCGAGCTTGTGATGCTGGGCAAGGACAGCTATCGGAAGCCTTTGCGCAACGCCATCGGGTGGTCTTGTTATGGCCTCGGCATGATTATCGGAAACACTGTTCCGATCTGGGCTGCTTGGGAAAGTTATGTGGCAAAGGCATCCACGGAAGGCTTTTCTCAGGAAGTCTTTGATATGCAACTCAATATGCTCTCCAGCCCGTGGCACATGATTGGAGCCTGTGCGATCACGGTAGCTCTTGCCCTGCTTGGCTGCCTCTTTGGACAGCGTATTTTGAGACGCCATTTCCAGAAAGCAGGAATTGTAAAGTGATGGAAGCCGTAATTAACAACACAAAACTGATCCGCCGCGTCAACATTTTTGCGCTTTTGATATTGGCTGTTTGTGTCTGCGCCGTGGCTTTTCTCTGCAAAAACATGTGGCTGCATATTGCCTGCACCGCCGCACTGTTTCTTGTGATGACAATATTCGGGTATTGGGGAAAGGGACTGAAATTCTTAGTAGCTTTCCTCATTAGCTACGGATGGCTTACATTCAATGTGCGCCATGGTATCAATATTCCATCCCCCATGCTTTTTACTTTCCTGATCGAACTGATCCCCGTCTTTATGGCGGTCTATCTTATTTCACAGGCTCCGTCGGGCAAGCTGACTGCTGCCCTCCGGCAACTGCCGCTTCCGTCCTCCGTAAGGCTGACGGTGATTGTCATACTGCGTTTTGTTCCAACGGTGGCTTCGGAGTTTTCTGATGTGCTGGATGCCATGAAGACGCGCGGACTTCTGCTCTCTCCGCTTCAAGTGGTTTTACATCCGCTTAACACCTTTGAATATGTGGTCGTACCGATGGTGTTTCGCTCCTTGAAAATTGCAGACGAGTTGGCGGCATCCAGCGTTGTTCGCGGGATTGAGAGTCCCTACAAGAAGGAAGGCTACTACTTAAACAAGATGGCTGTAAGCGATGGCGTCATGATTGCGCTGTTTATTTCAACAGCGGCCATGTGTATCTTGGTGTGAGGTGAGAAATTGAATCCAGCGATTGAAATTAAAAATCTCAGTTTCTCCTACGGAGACACGGAGAATCAGTTGAAGCATATCAATCTCAGCGTAGAAAAGGGGGAGGTCATCGTATTGACGGGCCCCTCCGGCAGCGGAAAGAGTACTTTGACCCGCGTGATAAATGGACTGATCCCCTATTTCTTCACGGGAGAGCTCAGCGGCGAAGTATGGCTATTCGGGAAGAACATGGCGGAAATTCCCTCATGGGAACGAGGCAAGTATGTCGGGAATGTATTTCAGGACCCGCGTAGCCAGTTCTTTGCCAATGAGGTAGCAGGTGAAATTGCCTTTGGCTGCGAAAACTACGGTGTCCCTCATGACGAGATCGTGAAAAGAGTTCAGGACGCAGCGGAGGCATTGAGCATTACGAACCTTTTAGAACAGAAGGTTCGATACCTCTCTTATGGTATGCGGCAGCGGGTAGCAATCGCCTCTGCGGAGGCGATTGACCCGGATATCTATGTGATGGACGAACCCTCTGCCAATCTGGATATGGGAGCTACGGAGGACTTTGCTGCATTTGTCCGTCTTTTGAAAAAGCAAGGAAAGACGATTTTGATTGCGGAGCATCGGCTTTATTATCTGCGTGATATAGCAGATCGGATCGTCTATTTGAATAAGGGTGAAATCGTCAGCGTGATGACGCCGCAGGAAATGAATATTCTGCCCCATGCGCAGGTTTTCGAGTGGGGGCTTCGCAGTATGGAACTCTTGAACTTGCCATTCCCTGCTAATAGTGGTAAGGAAACTGAACAGAAGCCTTTGTTAAGCGTTGAGAGACTACACAAGCGGTTCGGCTTGCATGAAGTGTTGAAGGACGTTTCGTTTTCCTGCTCACCGGGAGAAATCGTTGCGATTGTGGGTCCCAATGCGGCCGGAAAGAGCACGTTGGGGAAATTGCTGTCAGGGCTCCTGAAGGAGGACGGCGGTACGATCCGCTTTGCGGAAAAGCCATTGAAAAAGAGCAGACGGCGCGGTTTGATTTGGTATATCATGCAGGATTTGGACAGCCAGTTATTCGGAGAAAGCCTGACCGACGAACTTTTGACTGGCAAAAAGGAAACGCCCACATTGAAACTGCGGGCGGACGAGTTGCTGACGCTCTTGAATTTGGCAGAGTTTGCAGACCGGCATCCGGCAACCCTGTCAGGAGGACAAAAACAGCGTCTTGCTTTGGCTGTCGCCCTGTTGAACGAAGCACCGGTCATCGTTCTGGATGAGCCTACCAGTGGCTTAGATGGCCGTAATATGCGCTCTGTCAGCAAGCAGCTTCACACACTTGCCCAAAAGGGCCATATCATCCTGATGATTACCCACGACTTGGAATGTGCCCTTGCCACTTGCAGCCGTGCGCTTGTGATCCGGGACGGCACTTTGGCAGATGACTTTCAAATTGATGACGCATGGCGGCTCATGGCCGCCATGCGGGAATAACAGGAGGAGCCATGGAAAAGAAAAGAAAATCCGGCACTGCTTATTTAATGCAGTTGGCCGGGAAGTATAAATTGCATCTGTTTGTATCTGCCCTGTTCGGGATTGCCAGCGCATTATGCTCGTTTGTCCCGTATGTCATGGTGTATCGAAGCATCTTGGTTTTGCTGGATGGTGAAGGAAATGCTTTGCGCTATGGCTTGATTGCCGCAGCAGCGATTGCAGGAAAATTTCTCTGCTCCATTGTTTCAGGAACATTTTCTCACATTGGAGCCTTTAACACGCTATACAACGTGCGCACGCAGATCAGCAGGCACATTGCAAAAGTGAATTTGGGATTCTTCACCGACCATGCTTCGGGTGAGATCAAAAAAGTCATCATTGAAGATGTGGAACGGATTGAGAGATTTTTGGCTCATCAGATTCCGGACGTGACCTCTGCAATATGCGCGCCTGTGATCGTATTCATTTACCTGCTCACGATCAATGTCCCCATGGCTTTGTGCTTGCTGGTGCCTGTGGTGCTGGGGCTTATTATTCAAGGTGTGGCAATGGCGATTACCGGGAAACAGATGCCGACCTATCATCGCCTGCTGGAAAAGCTGAACACGGCGATCATGCAGTTCATCAACGGGATGCCCGTAATGAAAGCCTACAATATGACCGCTGAGAGCTATCGGGACTATGCAGACACGGTAGAGGAATACAATGCGTTCTGGAAACGCTGCACCAAAAGTCAGGGATATACCTACGGCCTGTTTGTGGCATTGGTTGAAAGCGGAATCCTTTTTGCCCTGCCGCTGGGCGGCCTGCTCTACTTCCGGGGAGCATTGCCCATGCAGGATTATTTGTATTTTATGGTCATGAGTATGGTGTTTCTCTCCGGTCTGCTCAATCTGATGAATTTTGCCATGATGTTCAGTCAGATCATGAGCGGCGTGGGGCGAATCCAAACCATTATGGATCTGCCCTGCACAACAGAGGGAATACAGACCTTAGACCGCGCACAGCCTTATGGTGTGAGCTTTGAGGACGTTACTTTCCGATATGACAAGAGCGACGTGCTGAAAAACATCACGCTGTCTCTGCCTGCGGGCAGCCTGACCGCCTTTGTCGGGGCTTCCGGGGCTGGAAAAACCACCGCTGCACAGCTTATCCCTAAGTTTTGGGAGGTCGCGGAGGGCAGCATCCGCATCGGCGGAAAGAACATTTTAGAATTGAAAAATGATAATCTGATGGACTTGGTGTCCTTTGTATTTCAGGAAACCTTTACGCTGCATGACAGTATTTATGAAAATATCGCCATTGGAAACAAAGAAGCTACGCCCCAGCAAGTAGAGGCCGCGGCCAAAGCTGCGCAGATCCACGATTTTATTATGAGCCTTCCGAATGGCTACAAAACTAAATTGGGCGAAGACGGCGTAAAGCTGTCGGGCGGAGAAAAGCAGCGAATTTGCATTGCGCGGGCAATTTTGAAAGATTCTCCCATTATTATCTTCGATGAAGCGACCAGCTTTGCGGACTTGGAAAACGAACATAAAATCCAGCTTGCCTTATCGCACTTGCTGAAAGGCAAAACCACCATCATGATCGCTCACCGGCTCCATACGATTACGGGCGCAGATCAGATTTGTGTATTCCACGAAGGACGCCTTTTGGAAAAAGGAAAACATGATGAACTGGTGTCAAAGGGCGGGCGGTATGCCGATATGTGGCGCAGTTATACGCAGGAGGTGACAGCATGAATTACACATTCAAAATGATTCGCCGGGTAGCCGGTAAAAATATAAAGTCTCTGTATCTACCCATTGTGCTGTCCTGTGTGGATGCCCTGCTTCACATGGGTATGTTCAGCACAATGATTATGACGATTATCGAGCTGATCGGCGGCGTCTTTACAATGCAAAGATTGACCTTGTACGGCGTCATCCTTGTGCTGTTGTTTTTGGTGAGGGCTATCTTATTTTCCGTAAACTATACGCAGGTACAATATCGCGGCGCAGATATTTCGGCGCAGCAGCGCCTTGCTCTCGGCGATCATATCCGCAGCCTGAATCTTGGATATTTCAACAAGAACAGCATCGGCCGCCTCATGAGTACGCTGACTACGGATATTACAGACTTTGAACAGGTTTTGACACATTCTCTGGCGAGCTTGATAAAGGTGCTGTTCTTCAGCGCTCTGGCCCTCCTGTTTGCCTTTATGGTTTCATGGCAGTATGGACTGATTGCTACGGTGCTGATCCTGATTGCGTTCCCTTTAATGCGTCTGAGTGGAGAGATGTCACAGAAATACGGCGGCAGGCAGCGGGCAAGCGTTAGTCGTGTGATCTCCCGCATTGTGGAGTACATCAATGGAATCAGAACCTTTAAGCTCTATAACATGACAGGCGAAAAGTTTCAGCGCCTTGACGATAGCTTTACCTCCTTAAAAAAAGATTCCGTAAAACTGGAACTCTCGATTATGCCTTTTTCTATCTCCTTCAGTTTTGTGACCTCGTTGATTCTTCCGGCAGCGTTAATTTTGGCTCCGGCCTTATATCAGGCGGGAGTAATCGACACACAGCGCATGATCGCCCTACTGATGATAGGCGTATCGCTTTCCAGCATGATGGCAACGCTCGGCAGTCTGTACCCGGAATTGAAGTATCTCAGTAAGGCGGCGGAGAACATCTTACAAGTTCGGCAGGAGGCACCCTTGCCGTATCGTGAGGATGCAGCGCAGCTTAACGCATTTGATGTCAGCTTTTCCCATGTAAATTTCGCTTATGAGAAGAATGTACCCGTGTTGCATGACGTTTCCTTTTCTGTGAAGCCGGGGACGACGACGGCACTGGTAGGGCCATCCGGCAGTGGTAAAACCACGATCATCAGCCTGATTTCCCGGTTTTGGGATGTGTCAAAGGGCTCCATTACGATTGGAGGCTCAGATATTCGGGAACAGTCACCGGATGTGCTGACAGGGAAAATGGCCATCGTCTTTCAGGACGTTTATCTGCTGCATGACACCATAGCGAACAACATCCGGGTGGGAAAGCCGGGTGCGAGTATGGAGGAAATCATCGCGGTAGCAAAGGCAGCGCAATGCCACGAGTTTATTTCGGCGTTGCCGGACGGCTACGATACCGTGGTGGGCGAAGGTGGAAATACCCTTTCCGGCGGCGAAAAGCAACGAATCTCCATTGCACGCGCTCTCATCAAGGATGCACCTATCGTCTTGTTGGATGAAACCACTTCCAGTTTGGATGCAGACAATGAGAAAGAGATTCATAGGGCGCTGGACGCTCTGATGAAAGACAAGACGGTAATTGTCATTGCGCATCGTCTGAATACGATCATCGGGTCGGATCAGATCCTTGTGCTGGACGAAGGAATAATTTGTGAGCGCGGAAACCACAAGGAGCTATTGGCACAAAACGGGTGGTATGCCCGTATGATTTCAGAGCAAACAAAGGCGCGGGAGTGGAGTGTTGAATGAGGACGAAATGATGATACACAGAAGAAGGATTATCATATGGATTATAACTGTCGCCATTATAGTAGCAACACTCTTTGGTGTTGGTAAATTTATCTCTTATCGGACTATGGTGCTGTTGCTCCCTGACTTAATGGGCGGTAATGTCCTGGGCGTGTGGCTTGCGCTTCCGTTGAATGATGTTAATCATCCTTGTGGTTGCGGTTGTCTTGCTTATGCGTGAGTACAGATTATTGAATAATAGGCAGAAAGAAATTGCAGGATAGGCCTGTTTTCGGTACATGAGAACAGCACCAAAATCCTACAAAAAATTGGAGTAATGAATAATACTTTTTACCTCGAAAAACCGTTGTCAGAATTGCGGGATGTCCTTAAAAGATAATATGATCTGATCTGACGGCGGTTTTGAAACGAACACAATTTCAAACCGCCGTTTTCCTGTTTTGAAAAGGGATACGGGGGCTGTATAGCGTCACTCTATTCTCGGAACACGGCGGCTGCAAGGAGGTGTCGTCGTGTTCATTTTATGTCCGTCTAATCTTCATATCCTTAACCTGCAAAAAAAGCAATCGCAACTCCGTACCCCTTTGCGTCCGTGTAAAGAAACAACATAATCATCCCCCTGCTGTTGTAGGTTCCTATTTTGCCTCGGCTGCTTCATGCAGTCGGGGCTTTTTCTGTTTTTTTCAAAGTTTTTTTCAGAAAGTTTCCCCGATTCTTTGGCATTTCAAAAAATCGGTTGTAGTCATACGCGAAAAGGGGATGTACCAGCGAGCCGCCTTTCGGGCAGAAAGGAGGTGAGACGATGCAACCTAATCGCTTGGAGTTTCAAAAGCAATGCGCCTTTCAAAGTTTCTGCAAGCGGGCTTTGCGGAACGAAGCCGCCAACGCCCACAAAGAACTCAAGAGGCGCAGAGCAAAGGAAGTGAGCTTTTCCGATTTGACCCCGCAGGAGCAAGACCAGCTTTGCACCTATGACAGCTATTTTTACGGCGGCCATGAGGATACAGAGCCGGGCTACTACGCAGCGGGAAAGAAGATCACGGCGAAGCTCATACGAGTACACGGATTATCGCGTGGACAGTAAACAACGATACAGCGAAAAGGGTGGAGCGATCACAGAGGACGCCCTTCGTGCCGCTCTGGACAAGCTGGGCGTCGAGATCCCCAATGCGGCCAGTTTTGTCACCGCGGACGAGAGCGCGGGAAGGTACGCTTTTCGGGCAGAATGTGTAGTAGAGGACGATGTGCTTACCAATGGTGAATTGGTCTGCTGGGTGGCAGAGGGCGGTATCCTCTACAAGGTAGACAACCATCTTTCTGTCAGCACCCTTCATGGAAATGCTGCAGTTATCTCTTCCCAAGAGGCGTATGAGCGCCTTTGTGCTGGGCAGTTCTCTTGGCGTGATGTGCCCATGTTCAACTATTTGTCCCCACGGCAAGTGCGAGTCACTGACTGTAAGCTCGAATATATGACCGACAGCAAGGGATTCCACCAGCCCGTTTACTTGTTCACCCTCTCAGATGAAAATGATGCCGCACTGCGGGGCGGTACCGGTTGGACCACTTTCGTTCCAGCTTTAGCCGGATAGCAGATTCGGCGAGAGTCGTGGATCAAGTCTGCATATCCAATAAAATGTTGTCGCTCAGATAAACTTGGGATCAAAGAAAAAATAAGTCGAGGGAAATTCCCTCGACTTATTTTTTCGTACCCTGTACCGTCCGGTCTGCCCCATAGGTCACATTGTGTACCTATGAACATAATCCGTTGAGATTACGGGCTTTTTCTCTATCTACTTCAAATATATTTGAAAAAATCAATTATTACCACCCGAATAAAACTCATCGGGAGCCACATCAAGCACTTTACAAATTTTAACAACAGTATCAAATGAAGCACCGCCGATATCCCTTGACAGTAATGTCATAAGTGTGCTATACGGTATATCCGCTTCTATGGCAAATTGCCGCAGACTTGAATACTTATCGTAAATCAGATTACGAAGTCTTTGTTCACGGTTCATTTTATTTCCTCAACTAAGGTAATTTCCGCACCTGTTTCTTCAATGGCGGCAAGTTCTTCTTCGGGGCAATTCCAATCCGTGATAATCGAGTCAAACACACCTATATCGCAAACTTTTATAAAAGAGTTCACGCCTATTTTTGCACCCGGCATCAAAAGGCAGCATCTGCGACTGTTACCAATAATTGTGCGCTGAAATGTTGCGGTTTCATCTGTACCGTTTGAAAGACCGAAATCAGCCGAAAGTCCCGAACCCGTAACAAAGCAAATATCAAAATGCAGCCGGCTTACAAATTCATTAGCAAGCGAATCAACCAAGGAACCGCTCTGACGCATTTTTCCGCCCGTAACATAGACATCAATATTTTCAAAGTCTCTCAGTTCTTTTGCGATATCAACAGAATTGACGACAACGGTGAAATGAATATCATGGGGCAAAAGCGAAACCATAATATATCCGAAAGATCCGCTTGTGAGATATACGATATCGTTTTCATTGATTTTCTTGACCGCCGCACGGGATATCTCTCTGTAATTGTCATATACGGTCATATTCTCAAAGTCTCTATTTACAGGCGGTCTTACACTCACCTGACGGGGAGCAATCGCACCTCCGTGCGTTCTTTGACAGATTCCTTTCCGTTCGAGTATCCGCAGGTCTCTGCGAGCTGATTCATCTGATATACCGTATTTCTCGGTAATTTCCGCAATTGTGATTTTTCCATTGACCTTTATTATATCCGATATTTCCTGATGACGTTCTTCCATAAACATAAGCTTTCCTCCTGATTGTAAAATAGTTGTATATCGAATTCGACGGTTAAATAATACCACATATTCAGAGATAAATCAACATAATCGGTAATCGAATTTGCGTATATTACAGTCTATATACCGGGCGCGCTCACGAAACGTCAGCACTCCAACAAGCCCAAATATTACATATTCAAGGATTCACCGATCCGTAGTAACATCGGCAGCGAAATGCCGCCCTCCCGCAAACCCGACAAGGCGCTCTGGTCGATTCTCACCGCTGCCCCGATTTTTACATCTTTCGGCAAACAGTTCTTGAATTCGGCTTTATTCCATGCTATACTAATAGTGACTAATCAATCAGTAAACAAAAAGAGGCGCAGTAAATGAAGGTAACAGAGCAGCAACACAATGAACGTAAACAAGAGATAATGGAAAAATGCTTTGAATGCTACGCGGAAAACGGCTTGACCGGCACAGGCATCAAAGCTTTGGCCGCGGCGTGCGGCTGTACAACGGGAAATCTTTACTCCTATTTCAGCAGTGTAGATGAATTGATTATTGAATCTACCGCCTACTGTATGTCAAAGGTCGAGGATGAATTCATGGAGATAGCTCCCACCGACCCGAAGGATGTGGCCAGATTTGTGAGAGAAGTCCCCTACTGGACCGCGAAGCGGCACGGCAAAAAATATCGGCTGATGTATCAGGTCTATACTCTTCCGAAATATATCGAGCACGGCAAGCGGTTCTTTGAGGGCGTGAATGAGCGCTATACCGAATACGCCAAGCAGCTTGAGCCGAAAATCGGTATCCCCTATACGGTCATCACCCCGCTGATTTTTATATTTGTCCGCGCCTGCGTGCACTATGCGATGTTCGAGGACGAATACTACTTAAAATCCCAGATGGAGATCTTAAAGCAGGGCGTTTCCCTGTTTGCGGATAAATACAAATTAAAAGAAGCAGACAAAGCATAAACCCGTCAACCGCCGCCCATTAGCGGCATGGGCATCGGTACAAAATCCGCCGTAATGACAATTTCGAACGGAGGAAAACATGATGAAAACAGGAAGAAAACTATTCGCAGGTGCTCTTTTGGTGCTTTACATCGTGCTTGCCGCAGGGTGTAACTCGGCAAAAACCAACACCGCCCTGCCGGAGGTTCGGAACAACGGCACTGCTATCCAGTGGAAATACAGTGACGAAACCGATTGGCGCGACCTTGTGGCTCTGTCCGAGTTGAGAGGTGCTGCCGGAGCAAACGGCAAGGACGGTGCTGACGGAATCAACGGTAAAAACGGTACCGACGGTAAAGACGGTATTAATGGCGCTGACGGCAAAGACGGCGCTGACGGAATCAACGGCAAAGACGGTATCGACGGTAAAAACGGTATTAATGGTACTGACGGAAAAGACGGCGCAAACGGAATTAACGGAAAAGACGGCATCAACGGCAAGGACGGCGCTGACGGTATCGACGGCAAAGACGGCGCTGACGGCGCAAACGCCAAAAACATAGAGGTTCAAAGAGCCGAGACCCACATACAGTGGCGTTACGAGGGCGAAGATTGGCAGAACCTTGTTGCGATAGCCGATATCACAGGTCCTACCGGGCAGAAAGGCTCGGACGGAGCGAACGGAAAAACGCCTGAATTCCGTGTGAACGAAAACACCCTGCAATGGCGATATGTCGGCGACGGGATATGGCTGAACCTATATGACCTCACAGCATTAAAAGGAGCTGACGGCCAAAACGGCAAGGACGGAATAAACGGCCAAGACGGTAAGGACGGCGCAGGCGGAAAAGACGGAAATACACCCTTCATCGGCGAAAACGGCAACTGGTGGATCGGAGAAATCGACACCGGCGTGAAAGCTGCGGGAATTGACGGCACAGACGGCAGAGACGGAGAAAAGGGCGACAAAGGCGACCCCGGCGAAAAAGGTGAAAAAGGCGATAAGGGCGACAAAGGCGACAAGGGCGACCCCGGTCAGAACGGCGGAAGCTCCGGGTATTTTTACGGCATGGGGTATGCACCGTCAACCCATCTTTCAGACGGTGCAGTCCCCCTGCGCTATCGGGAAAAGCATAACCGCGGCGGTCTTGTTTCGTACAACGGAACAACCCTCAGGCTGAAAAAAGGACATACCTACAATGTGTGTGTAAGCGGCATGGTTAATGCGATGACAAATGATAATAGCGGAAAGTATTCCGTTCGGATGACTGACGGTTATGATGATGCCTATTGCAGAGACCTTACACTGATAGAACAAGAAGGCAGGGGATCAAATTCTCTCTGCTTCAACAGAATATATGACCTTACCGGTGCGAAAAACGATGTTGAACTCAAATTTTCGCTGGAGCAAGGTGATTACAAGACCTATCTGCTTTCATTCAGCGGCTCTGTTACAATAACCGCTCTTGACTGAGCCGATATACACGAAAATGGAGGTAACAAAAAAGCAGACAAAGCATAGACCCGTCAACCGCCGCCCATTAGCGGCATGGGCGTCGGTACAAAATCCGCCGTAACAACAATTTCGAACGGAGGAAAACATGATGAAAACAGGAAGAAAACTATTCGCAGGTGCTCTTTTGGTGCTTTACATCGTGCTTGCCGCAGGGTGTAACTCGGCAAAAACCAACACCGCCCTGCCGGAGGTTCGGAACAACGGCACTGCTATCCAGTGGAAATACAGTGACGAAACCGATTGGCGCGACCTTGTGGCTCTGTCCGAGTTGAGAGGTGCTGCCGGAGCAAACGGCAAGGACGGTGCTGACGGAATCAACGGTAAAAACGGTACCGACGGTAAAGACGGTATTAATGGCGCTGACGGCAAAGACGGCGCTGACGGAATCAACGGCAAAGACGGTATCGACGGTAAAAACGGTATTAATGGTACTGACGGAAAAGACGGCGCAAACGGAATTAACGGAAAAGACGGCATCAACGGCAAGGACGGCGCTGACGGTATCGACGGCAAAGACGGCGCTGACGGCGCAAACGCCAAAAACATAGAGGTTCAAAGAGCCGAGACCCACATACAGTGGCGTTACGAGGGCGAAGATTGGCAGAACCTTGTTGCGATAGCCGATATCACAGGTCCTACCGGGCAGAAAGGCTCGGACGGAGCGAACGGAAAAACGCCTGAATTCCGTGTGAACGAAAACACCCTGCAATGGCGATATGTCGGCGACGGGATATGGCTGAACCTATATGACCTCACAGCATTAAAAGGAGCTGACGGCCAAAACGGCAAGGACGGAATAAACGGCCAAGACGGTAAGGACGGCGCAGGCGGAAAAGACGGAAATACACCCTTCATCGGCGAAAACGGCAACTGGTGGATCGGAGAAATCGACACCGGGGTGAAGGCTGCCGGAATTGACGGCACAGACGGCAGAGACGGCGAAAAGGGCGACAAAGGCGAAAAGGGCGATAAGGGAGATAAAGGCGACAAGGGCGATGCCGGTCAGAACGGCGGAAGCTCCGGATATTTTTATGCAGAGGCAAACTCTCCGAGTGCCGTACTGAATAACAGTCGTGTCAATATTACTGTCTACGAAAAAATAAACAAGGGCGGCTTGATTTCATCCTACAGGAATAATATTACACTCAAAAAAGGACATATTTACAGTGTCAGCATAAGCGGTTCTCTCGAGGTTGGTTCAAACGAATCTAACAAAAGCGGCAATTACTCTATTCAGATGACAGACGGGTATGATGACAATCTGTGCAGGGAGCTTACGCGAATAAAAAGGGACGGGACAAAAATACCGTATACCAATGATCAACATTCCTTTAATTTCAGCAGAATGTATGATGCGTCAAATAAAGATATTACATTGCAGTTGAGGTTTGAAAATTCGGCATACAATACTTATCTCAATGGCTTCAGTGGTACTATTACCATAATCGCTCTTGACTGAGACGATATATACGAAAATGGAGGTAACATCCGCCGTAACAATATTATTTCGAACGGAGGAAAGCAGGAAGAGAACTATTCGCAGGTGCTCTTTCGGTGCTTTACATCGTGCTTGCCGCAGGATGTAAAGCGGCAAAAACCAACGCCGCCCTGCCGGAGGTTCGAATCCCGCCCGACCGTTTGTACAATTTAACATTTTACATAAAAACCGCACCCCGTTTATCAGGCCGTTAAGCTTAATAAACGGGGCGCGATTCACATTTACGGGGAGATTACAGAAAAATCAGGTAAGGCTGATTTTATCTATTCGCTCGAGCTCATCGCTCGTGAACGATATGTTTTCGATAGCCTTTATATTATCGACTATCTGCGACGGCTTCGACGCGCCGACCAGAACGGAGCTGACAATGCCGTCTCTGAGCACCCATGCCAAAGCCATTTCCGCGAGAGTCTGGTTTCTCTCCTTTGCAATTTCCGAAAGCGCGCGAACTTTTTCAAGCTTTTCTTCGGTTATTGCGTCGGCGGACAGGAATCTGCCGTCCGTCATGACTCGGCTGTCGCCGGGAATGCCGTTTAAATATCTGTCGGTGAGCATACCCTGCGCGAGCGGACTGAAGGCTATAATGCCCTTGTTCAGCCGCGCGGCGGTGCTCTTGAGACCGTTTTGCTCAACGGTTCTGTCGAATATCGAATACCTGTTCTGATTTATCACGAACGGGCATTTGAGATCGTCAAGAATTCCGCACGCCTTTTCAAGATTTTCGCCGTCGTAATTGGAGACTCCCGCATAGAGAGCTTTGCCGCTGTGAACGGCCTGCGCGAGTGCGCCCATTGTCTCCTCGAGCGGAGTCTCCGGGTCGAGGCAGTGATGATAAAAAATATCGACATACTCAAGTCCCATGCGTTTAAGGCTCTGATCAAGGCTCGCAAGAAGGTATTTGCGGCTTCCGTTGCGGCAGCCGTACGGTCCGGGCCACATGGCATAGCCCGCCTTGGTGCTGATTATCATTTCATCGCGGTAGGCTCCCATCTCCTGAGCGAGAATCCTGCCGAAATTCTCTTCGGCGCTGCCGGGCGCCGGACCGTAATTATTGGCTAAGTCGAAATGCGTAATGCCGTTGTCAAATGCAGTAAAGCACAGCTCTTTCATATTGGAAAACTGCGCGGTATCGCCGAAGTTATGCCAAAGTCCGAGGGAGACGGCGGGCAGCTTCAGTCCGCTTTTTCCCAAGCGGTTATACTGCATTTTCTCATATCTCTTTTCGTTTGCAAAATACATCTCAAATCTCCTATATATACCCTTGTTATTCCGCTTCGACCCAGCCCGAATAGAGTGTTATACTTTCGCTTATCGTGTCTTTACCGATATCGAACTTTCTTGTGCAGTCTTTGTCGATATACCAGCCTGTGAACACATAGCCCTCTTTGACGGGGTCATTTTCGACGCTAACCAATTGACCGTGCATAACCTTCTGATTTTCGATCTGCGAGCCGCCGTTCGTATCGAAGGTGACCGTAAACCCTGCATGGCTTATCGCAAAAACAACACAGGCAATAAGAACAACGATGCCTATTGCTATGAGCTTATCGACGGTTTTTACGGACATCTTGACGTTCCTGTAAAGTCCGCCCGGCTTTCTCTCTGTCGTAAGACCCATTGTGCTTTTTTCATTGTCCATGATGTTTCACTGCCTTTCGGTTCAGGTTTTGATTATCTGCGCGCAAGATATTTACGCATATCGATAGCGCAGGCAATGAGGATTATCATACCCTTGATGATGTAGAGCATATTTGCGGACACGGAGAGGAAATTAAGTCCCGCGAAAATTATCTGCAGGAGCAGAACGCCGACGACTATTCCGCTTATCTTTCCGGTACCGCCGACGAACGATACGCCGCCGATGACGCACGCCGCTATGGCGTCGCACTCGTAGTTAAGACCGGTGTTTGCCGAGCAGGAGGCGATTCTCGCGCCCTCGATGAAGCCCGTGATGCCGTACATAACGCCTGCAAGAACAAAGACGAGAATGATGGTCATGAACACGTTAACGCCGGAGACTCTCGCAGCCTCTTCGTTCGAGCCGACCGCAAACATATTCTTGCCGAACTTCGTTTTATTCCAAACGACCCACATGATAGCCGTCAGGATTATCGAATAGAGAACATACTTCGGAATCGCAACACCGTCTACGGAGAACAGCGTGCCCGTGATGAACTTCGTGTAGGACTGGTCAAGACCGGAGAGGGTCTGTCCGTTGTTGCCGCCTATCATCAGGTACATGAGAACCGTACCGAAAACGATAAGCTGAGTCGAAAGGGTGACTATAAACGGATGGAGCTTAAACTTTGCGACGAAGAATCCGTTTACAAGGCCGACTACCGCGCCTATTGCCATAACCGCGAGAAGAACAACGATAAGCGGCATGGTGTCAAGGTCTTTGAACATCTTGTTGGCGTAGCCGCTCATCTGGAGCAGAGACGCCGCCACGCACGCCGTGAGTCCGACGCAGCGGCCTGCCGAAATATCGGTACCGGTCAGCACGATACAGCCCGCGATGCCGAGAGCGATGGGCAGCTTAGCCGCCGTTAGCGAGATTATGTTTACTATAGATGAAATGCTCAGGAACGCCGGAACTTTTATGGCAATGAAAATCACGGAGATCGCGATTATAATAAACATTGCGTTGTTGAACAAAAGATCCGTTATAAGTCTTTTTTTATCGCCGCGCTCCGCCGCTTTGAAATTTTCAATCCAAACGGAAATTCGCGAGCGCTTTGCTTTTTTTGCACCTGTTTCAGCCATGATGATTCCTCCTTAGACATATTTCGCCGCAAGGGTCATTATTTCTTCCTGGTTCGTCGTTTTGGCGTCTACCTCGCCCGCGAGCCTGCCGCCCGACATAACGAGTATCTTATCGCAAACGCCCAAAAGCTCTGCCATTTCGGAAGATACCATAATAACTGTTTTGCCCTTTTTGGCGAGGTCGAGAATAAGCTGATATATCTCGTATTTCGCGCCGACATCAATACCTCTTGTGGGCTCGTCGAGGAGGAGCACCGTGGGATCGGTCAAAAGCCACCTTGCAAAAATGACCTTCTGCTGATTGCCGCCCGAAAGAGATCTTATCTTCGTCTCCTGGTTGGGAGTCTTTATCTTCAGGGACTTTATATACTTGTCGGTAGTTACCTTCATTTTCTTTTTGCTGACGAACGGGCCTGCCATATATTTTTTCAGGCTTGCTACCGTCGCATTCTCTCTGACGTTGAGAATGCCGAAGATTCCCGTTGCGCGCCGCTCCTCGGTCAAAAGGGCGAAGCCGTTTCTTATCGACTCATGAGGAGTTTTGTTTTTCGTCTCCTTGCCGTCGAGATAAATCTTTCCGCCGCGGCGCGTCGTTATACCGAAAATCTGCTCGAGAAGCTCTGTTCTGCCCGAACCGTCAAGTCCGGCAACGCCGAGAATTTCTCCCTTACTTGCTTCAAAGGACACGTCTCTCAGATTCGTATATTCGCTGCTGAGATTTTCTACCTTCAAAAGCACGTCGCCTATCTCGTTATCCTTGGGAGGATATCTGTTTGTCAGCTCGCGGCCGACCATGAGCTTGATTATCTCGTTCATGGTAAGCTCGCTTGCGGGCTTTGTCGCAACCCATCTGCCGTCGCACATTATTGTGACCTCGTCGCTTATGCGCAGTATCTCCTCCATTTTATGGGAGATATAGACAATCGCGCAGCCGCGGTCGCGCAGCATATTGATTATGCGGAACAGGTGCTCCGCCTCTTCCTCGGTAAGCGACGACGTGGGCTCGTCAAAGACGATAATTTTTGAATTATAAGAAACCGCCTTCGCGATCTCGACCATCTGTCTCTGCGAAACCGGCATAGTGCTCATTATTGTTTTGGGATCGACATTTATTTCAAGCTCTTTGAATATCCGTGCCGTCTCTTCGTACATTTTCTTCTCGCTCGTAAACGGAACGAATTTTGAAACGGTCGGAAATCTGCCGAGCCACATATTGTCCATAACATTGCGTTTGAGAGCCTGATTAAGCTCCTGGTGAACCATCGCGACTCCGTTTTCAAGGGCTTCCCTGGAGTTCTTGTAGTTCACCTCTTGGCCGTCGACATATATATGCCCGCCGTCCTTGCTGTAAACGCCGAAAAGGCATTTCATAAGGGTTGATTTGCCCGCGCCGTTTTCGCCCATGAGCGCGTGCACCGTTCCCCTTTTGACCGTCAGCTGCGCATGATCAAGCGCCTTGACACCCGGGAACGACTTCTCTATATCCACCATTTTCAGCAATATGTCTTTATCGGAATCCGGCTTATTGATATTGGTCTGCATATGTTTCACTCCTCTTCATCCGAGTTTACGGTTGGGGCGGAGCGCCCCAACCGCAAATTGACAACGTCTTAATTATTTGCTCTCGGAAGTGTAGGTTGAATAAGGAATGTTGACCCTCCACTTGCCGACAGTGTTCGCTGCGTCGATGCCTTCAAGTGCGTTCGTGCCGTTGAGCAGGTTCTTCATAACGGTGGTTATAGCGGTTGCCATACCCTCTGCATCCTGCTTAATGGTGCCTGTCATCGAGCCGGAGTTGATAGCGGACTTCGCTGCGTCCGTAGCGTCAACGCCGAATACGGGAATGACGGTCTTGCCGTCCTTGTTATAGCCGGCGGTCTGGAGAGCGGAGATTGCGCCGAGCGCCATCTCGTCGTTGTTAGCGATAACAAGCTCTATCATGTTCTTGTTGGACTCGGTGTACTGCGCAAGAGCGGTGCTCATATAGTTCGTTGCGGCTGCGGAGGACCATGTGCCGTCCTGGTCAACAAGATACTTGTTCTTGTTCGCTGCGTCATAGAACTTGAGCTCGGGCTTGCCGGCAGCCTTGAGGACTGCGTTTGCATCTTCAACACCGTACTGGGTACGAGCGATAGCTTCCATGTTGCCTTCCTGACCCTTGAACATAACGTAGCTGATTACGCCGTCATTGTTGAGGTCAAGCTTGCCATAGTTTGCAAGGACATACTCGCCTATCATCTTGCCCTGCATATGGCCGGCCTGCTCATAGTCTGTGCCGACGAATACGCATTTATCATAGCTCTCGATAACCTTCTGATCGACAGAGCGGTTGAAGAATATGACGGGAACGTTCTTCGCCTTGGCGAGGTTGATGATGTTCTGAGCTGCGTCGTCCGAGCCGGTGTCAACAACGTTGACGATAAGCATCGAGCAGCCCTTTGCAAGAGCGGTCTGAACCTGCTCGGTCTGCGTGGTCTGGTTGCCGTTTGCGTCATAGTCGTTGAAGGTGTATCCGCCGTCGGTGAGGATCTTGTCCATTGCGGTGCGGACGGTTGAGATGTACGCGTCGCTGAACGAATAGTACAGAACGGAAATCTCACCCTTGTTCTTGTTCTTGTCGCCGGAATCGCCGGGCTTACAAGCGGCTAAGCCTAATACCATAATAACTGCCAATAAAACTGCTAACAACTTTTTCATAAGAGTACCTCCTTAAAAAATTTCTTACGTTATCAGCATCTTTATTATAGCTTTGCGGTTTCAAAAACAGAATGAGATTTTCTATCTAAAATGTATAAAATTTTACGCTTTTGTCGAACCAATATATAGACTTTGACGCTTTAACGAGAAGAACTGCCCGAACATCTTTCAACGTGTTCGGGCAGCTGTTTTATTTGTATTTGTCAAAGCCGAAGAGTATCTTCTGGACGTCCGCTGAAAACATATTGCTGCGGTCGACGACATAGACGTCGGTTTTAATCTCGTGCTCGGTCTTCTTGCCCGAGAGTATGTTTGCCGCGTTCATGACGGCGAGATAGCCCATGGAGAACGGGTTTTGGACAATGAGAGTATCAAGCTCGCCCGTCTCGAGCATTCCGACGCACTCCGTGTTGTTGTCGAAGCCTATGCCGCAGACGCTGTCCTTGACTCCGAGCTCCTTTATCGCCGTGCCCACGCCTAAAGTTGACCACTCGTTGAAACCGACAAGAACATTTATCTCCGGATTTTCCTCGAGCAGCTTCCTTGAGCCCGCCGTCGCGCTTTGGGCATTCGACGATATGCTTATCATGGCGACTATCCTTGCGTTTTTAATGTTTTTTATGCCGTCCTTAAAGCCCTGCAAACGCTTGCTGCCGTTTTCGGTGTTCTCGCCGTAGTTGACTATTCCGATATTGATGCTTTCTTTGTCTCCGCAGAGCTTCTGCGCGACATCTGCCGTTTTTTGACCGGCAGAATAATTGTCGGTTGCTATATACAGCTCCTTTTCGGCTACGTCAACGTCGCTGTCAACGGTTATTATCTTTATACCCTTCTCTGCAGCCTTGCGAACGGCTGGAGCGTTTTTCTCAAAATCGATTGCAGAGAGGATAATCGCGCCGACATTGCGGTAAACGGCGTTTTCTATCATTTTATTTTGAGTCTCGTAATCCTCCTCGTTCTCCGGCCCCTCAAAGGTGATATCTATGTTGAACTCGGTCGCGGCCGAATACGCACCCTTTTTCACGTCGTTCCAGAAATCGGATTCGCTTCCCTTTATTATTATGGCAACTCTCGGATATTCGGGGGCAAAGCCGCTTCCGCTTTCGCAGCCGAACAACACGCAGAGCAAGAATGAGGCGAGCAGCATGAACGCGATACTTCTCTTAATATTCATTTTCCCGTCCTTTCTCGATCTTCGGAATCTTAATTTTAACCGTCGTGCCGACATCAAGCTCGCTTTCGATTGAAATTCCGTATTCATCGCCGAAATAGATTTTAAGCCTGTCGTTGACATTTTTAACGCCGATGCCCTTCGAGTCGCTCCTGTCTTTTTTCAGGATGGTCTCGCACTGCTCCTTTGTCATTCCGAGTCCGTTATCGGCGACGGTGATTATGATATCCTTACCGTCGGCGCGAACGCAGATGCGTATCTCGCCCTCGTCAACCATTCTGTCGAGTCCGTGGTAAATAGCGTTCTCGATAAACGGCTGGATGGTTATCTTGTTGCACATATATCCGAGCAGGCTCTCGTCTACATCGAACGAATAAGTAAACTGGTTTTTGTATCTGTAGCTCTGGATTATGAGGTAGCTCTCGGCATGGCGCAGCTCGTCGCTTATGGTGATAAACTCGTTGCCGTGGCTGATGCTTATTCTGAACAGCTTTGCAAGCGCGCCGACCATCTCGACCGCCTCTTTGCTGTTATCCTGCTCGCACATCCACTGGATGGAGTCGAGCGTATTATAGAGGAAATGCGGATTTATCTGAGCCTGAAGAGCCTTGAGCTCCGTTTTTCTGAGGACTATCTCCTCATTATGCACCTTTTCCATGAGCGACTGTATCATCTGAACCATGTGCTCAAACGACGCGGAGAGGGTGCTGAATTCGACTACGTTCGCCTTATCGGCCTTATATTTATATGTTTCCGCCTGCATTTCAAAGTTCTGCATGGATGAAACGAGACGTCTGACGGGTCTTGTGACCGTGCGCGAGAGCAGGAAATAAACCGTGACGGAGATAATAAGGCTGAACAGAAGCGCAAACGCCAAGCCGACCGCTATCTGCTTTTTGACGGACTGCGTCACCTCGTCCGTGAAGCTCACGCCGACTATCTTCCAGCTGCACGAATTGAGCGACGACACGGTATAGATATTGTCGCCTTCTCTGTGGATGCCGTCGGTCATTTTTGAAACCGCGTCGGTATTTTCTTTTTTTATGCCGGAGAAGAGCATCTGCTGCTGCGGATGATAGACTATCCCGCCCTTTGAATCTACGATATAGCAGTAGCCCCTCTGTCCGATGCTTATTCTGTCGATATATTTCGCTATCGACATAAACTCGAAATTGACGGCGACAAAGACCTGCTTTTGGAACAAATCGGAATACTTTTTCTTCGCTATAGTCACGACCCACGGATACTTGTTCTTATAAAGTGTATCGACATGGGGCTGAGTTATCAAATAGCCGTCCTTCAGATTCGGGAAAAGCGACTTGTCAAAGGACAGGTCGGTGGCGTTCTCCTTTGCGGTGTCGCCGCTGTCGTTCTCGGTTAAGAGAATGTTGCCGTGCGTATCGTAAACCGTCACGCAATATATATCGTCCTCGAGCCGCGCCGCGGTCGAGACTGCGTTTTTAAGCGATTGCAGACTGTCGCAGCTGTCAACCTCATTGCAGAGATTGTCGAGCTTATTTTTGATGGACGAGATATAATTGGAGACCGTGGCGTTCGTCTGGGACACTGACTGTTTGGACGCGACATATGCCGAGTTGAACATCGTTCTCTGATAAAACACGCCGAAAAGAAGCGTGGCGCCTACCGTTGAGAACAGCACGCCGAACACGACTACCGCAATTATAAGCGTTGACAGCTTTATTCTGGCATGTTTAAGCATCTCTTGCACCCAAATGTTCCTCTCTGTATTTGTTCGGCGAAACGCCGTAATACTTCTTGAAGCAGTAGCTGAAATAATGCTGGTCGCTGTAACCGCACTTCTGCGTTATCTCGAATATTTTCATCGAGGTACAAAGGAGCAGGTCGCTCGCCGCCTTCATGCGCCTTTCGGTCACAAGCGTTACAAAATTCTTCGACTTTTTCTTTTTTATCAGAGCGCTCAGATAGTTCGGACTGACGCCCAGCCTGTCGCTCGCGTCCGTCAGCGACAGCTCCTCGTTCATATATTCCTCGTTGATTATTTGCAGCGCATGGTCGCAGAGAGCCTCGCTCTCGTGCCTCTGCGAGCGGTAGATGATATCCCTTGCGTCAAGGCAGAGGGACACAAGCTCGTTTTTGTACTGCTCGTTAAAATCGAACGACAGACGGGAGGTGAACGAGTTGTTGGCGGTAAAAAGCTCCGCGGCGGCGTTTCCGTCGGGCAGGACGCTCACGCACCTGTGCGCGGTGGCGAGAATCTGGATAATTATATAATCTATCCCCTCGCGCGTCTTTCCGGAAAGTATCTCGTCAAGAAACGAGGTTATCTCCTCCTTGCTTCCTATTTTCAAGAGTTGCTCGAGCTTGTTGACGGATTTTTCGGCGCTTTCAAACTCATAGGTGCTCTTGCGCTCCTGGTCGTTTATATAGCGGATACTGCCCGTGCCGTCGGAGGTATAGCGCCGCGCGGTGATAGCCTGCGAGCAGGCGAGCGCCAAGAGCGACGGATTGCTCACGGTCTCGCTGATACCGATAGTGCAGTTCTGATTCAAAAGCTTCTTCGCGCTCTGAACAAGCTCGATAACGGGAAGTCTCAGCTTTGTTGACATCTCCTCCGGGTCGCTTGTTACAAGGGTGATGATTCTGCCGTTGACAAAAAAGCTCTCGCAAAGGGCATATTTATTGATAATGCTGTTGACAAAGTCTATATGGTGCTGCGCGGTGCAGGTCTCGCCCGCGCTCGTCTTGAACTTCGAGGCTACGACGCTGTAGCAGTCGTCGTCATTTTTGATTACGCCGAGCCTTTTCGCATTTTCCGTCAGGTCGTCCGAGGCATGGACATCCTCGCCCGTGCCGAGCAGGAGCGGAAGCAGAAATTCGGCCTTTTCAAGCCGCAGCGAGATATCCTCGCTCGACCCGCCGCTTTTGAGCAGGTCAAACTCCCTGTTCATCTCAGCTCCGATTTTTTCGAACTCATCGGTGAGCTCCGACGCGGAAACGGGCTTCAAAAGATATCTTATTACATTATATTTGAACGCCTCCTGAGCGTATTCAAAATCGTCATACCCGCTCAGGATAACAAATTTAGTCGCCGGTCTTATTTCGCGGGCTTTTCTTGCAAGCTCAAGACCGGTCATGAGCGGCATCTTGATATCCGTCAAAACCAAATCGGGCTCGAGCTTTTCGAGCTGGTCGAGCGCCTCTATTCCGTTTTCGGCGTCTCCGACGACCTCGAAGCCCGCTCTCTGCCAATCGACATTTCGTATAACCGCCTCTCTCTGGCGTATCTCATCGTCAACTACAAGCACGCTGTACATAATCATGACCTCGCATAAAATCATTTTTTCATGTATGCTAACTCTAAACACCCGCCGGATGCAATTCTTGATTTTATTATATAAAAATCTCCGAGCTTTATCAAGGATTATATTTCATTTTGCCGAGAGCGTTTCTTCTAAACTCACATCAAATAGATTTCCCGCTTGTTCTTTGCGTCTTTTTATAGACAAATCGCCATGTTTCGCGGTATAATATCAAATACGCCGCACACGGCAAAAACGCAGCATTGGAGCGCGGGCAATGGAAATATCGGCAGAACAGCTGAACAGACTGAAGGACGGAGAATATACCGTCTACGACATAAGAAGCGAGACAGACAGAGCCTACGGGTTTATCCCCGGCTCCGTGCACATAACCGCCGAGGAGCTCTGCGAAAATCCGCCGACGGACAGAGACAAGAAGATAATAATCTACTGCGCGCACGGAATTTTCAGCATAGATGTTGCGGACAGACTCTGCGAGCAGGGCTATGAGGCATACAGTCTCGAGGGCGGCTATCTCGCATGGATGCGCCTTGATATTAAGAATCGGCAGGACGGAGAGCTGTGCCAAAAGGTTGAGCAGAGTCTGAGAAAAAAGTTTCGCGTTTCGATAATGAGCCCGTTTACAAAGGCGCTCAAGCTCTACAAGCTCGTAAACGAGGGCGACAGAGTGGCGGTCTGCATCTCGGGCGGCAAGGACTCAATGCTCATGGCAAAGCTCTTTCAGGAGCTGAAGCGATACAGCAATGTTAATTTCGACGTCAAGTATCTCGTCATGGATCCCGGCTATAATCCCGAGAACCGCAGGATAATCGAGGACAACGCGCGGGCACTGAACATCCCGATAAACATATTCGAGTCGGACATATTCAAATCCGTCTACAATGTCAAAAAATCTCCCTGCTATCTCTGCGCGAGGATGAGACGCGGATATCTCTATAAATTCGCGCAGGAGCTCGGCTGCAACAAGATAGCGCTCGGTCACCACTACGACGATGTTATCGAGACTATCTTAATGGGTATGCTACACGGGGCGCAGATACAGACGATGATGCCCAAGCTGCACAGCACGAACTACCCCGGCATGGAGCTGATACGCCCGCTCTATCTTGTGCGCGAGGACGACGTAAAGGCGTGGCGCGACTACAACGGGCTGCACTTTATTCAATGCGCCTGCAAATTTACCGACACCTGCACCACCTGCAACGACGGGCAGAATCACTCAAAGCGTCAGGAGACAAAGGAGCTCATCCGCGAGCTTAAAAAGAGTAATCCCGACGTTGAAAAGTGTATATTCAGCAGCGTTGAGAATGTCAACATCGACACGGTTCTCGCCTACAAAAAGGACGGGATAAAGCACAGCTTCCTTGATGATTACGACAGCAAATAAATTTTTCGCACGGCACTTGCAAGAAATAAAATAATGTGCTATTATAGATAGGATATAACAACGCACAGATGGAGAGAGTAGGCGCGCGGCGAACACCGCAGAGAGGGGTCACTTGGCTGGAATGATCCCGTGTCAGAGCACGCCGAAGTTCACTCCGGAGCGGCTCGGCTGAAGCTTCGAGTTGTAGGCTGAGACGGTTCACCGCCGTTACACGGTGCTGTCCGCCATCGCGCGGAACAGGCTGAGGCGTCCTCGGACGCGAATGCAGGGTGGTACCGCGAAGTTTCCTTCGTCCCTCAGTGGGACGGAGGATTTTTTATTTTGCCTCCCCTGCCGGCAGATATGAAGTAAATTATGCTTTTTGAAAGGATGAGAAGTATGAACGAAAACGCCGAAAAGCTCAAAGAATTATTCAGAAAGAAAGCCGCCGACGCGGAGAAGGTCTCTGAGCTTGAGGAGCTGAGGATAGAATTCCTCGGCAAAAAGGGTCACATCGCAAATCTCATGAGCGAGCTTCGCGCCCTGCCCAACGATCAGAAAAAAGAGGCAGGTCAGAAGATAAACACAATAAAGCAGTTCATCGAGAGCTCCATGCAGGAGCGACTTCAGGAGCTCAAGGCTCTCGAGGAGCAGCGCCTTATCGACAGCGCGGAGGTCTACGACGAGTCCTTCCCCTGCGACACGAATCCCGGCTCTTACAGCCCGATAACCCTCGTTCAGCGCGAGGTTGACGAGATTTTCCTCAACATGGGCTTCTCCATAGAGGACTACTCCGAAATCACCGACGACTACAACTGCTTCGAGGCGCTCAACATTCCCAAGCATCATCCCGCGCGCGATATGCAGGACACCTATTATCTGAGCAACGGTCAGCTGCTCAAGACCCACACCTCCGCGGCGCAGAACACGATTCTTCGCAAATACGCCGCCGACCTTGAAAAGGGTATTCCGCTGCGCGCAATCTTCCCCGGACGCTGCTTCAGAAACGAGAAGATTGACGCCTGCCACGAGAACACCTTCTTCCAGATGGAGGGCATGATGGTCGACAGGGACATATCCATATCGAACCTCATATATTTCATGAAAACCATGCTCTCCGAGGTCTTTCAGAAGGATGTCACGGTGCGCCTGCGCCCCGGCTTCTTTCCGTTCGTCGAGCCCGGCTTCGAGCTTGATATCCAGTGCCTTATCTGCGGCGGCGAGGGCTGCTCATCCTGCAAGGATTCCGGCTGGCTTGAGCTTTGCCCCTGCGGCATGATACATCCGAACGTTCTCAAGGCAGGCGGCATCGATCCCGAGAAGTATTCGGGCTTCGCTTTCGGTCTCGGACTGACGCGCCTTGCGATGATGAAATACGGCGTAAAGGATATCCGCGTATTCAACAGCTGCAATCTCAAGTCGCTCTCGCAGTTCACCAATTCATCGTTCACCGTGCCCGACGGCACGAAGAAAGAGGAGGCTTAAAGTCATGCTTGTTTCAATAAACTGGATCAGGGATTATGTTGACCTTGACGGATGCGATATAAAAGAACTCATCAACAAGTTCACCCTCGCTACGGCCGAGGTCGAGGACATATATTATATGGGCCACGACGTGCAGAAGGTCGTTGTCGGCGAGATAAAGACGCTCGAAAATCACCCCGAGTCAAAGAAACTTCACCTGCTCACCGTTGATATCGGCGACAGAGTCGTAAACTGCGTATGCGGCGCGCCGAATGTCAAGGTCGGCCAGAAGGTCGCTTTTGCGACTGCGGGCGGCAGAGTCGTTGCGGGCGAAATAAGCAAAGCTACCGTGGCCGGATACGAGTCCGAGGGTATGTGCTGCTCCGAAAAAGAGCTCGGAATAAGCGACGAGAACTCCGGAATAATGGAGCTCGACCCCGCATATAAGAACGGCACCGACATAAAGGAGCTGTTCCCGATAGACGACGTTGTCTTTGAGGTTGACAACAAGTCGCTCACAAACCGTCCCGACCTCTGGGGTCACTACGGAATCGCGCGCGAGTTCGCCGCCCTCACAGGCCGCGAGTTAAAGCCGCTCGACCTCGCCGAGCTTGACAGCGACAGCGAAGATATTATCCCCGTCACCGTCGGCGACACCGACCACGTGTACAGATACTCCTGCCTCAGGATGGCGAATATCACAAAGCACGTCAGCCCCATGGAGATAAGAATAAGGCTGTTCTACTGCGGCATGAGACCGATAAATCTGCTCGCAGACCTCACCAACTACATCATGCTCGAAATCGGTCAGCCGACCCACGCATTCGACGCCTCCAAGGTTGACAGCATAAAAGTTGACACACCCAAAGAGGAAATCGATTTCGTCACCCTTGACGGCGCAGAGAGAAAAGCGGACACCAACACCCTGCTCATATATAACCGCGAAGAGCCCGTTGCGATAGCCGGTATAATGGGCGGACTCGACTCCGAGATAGTCGGCGACACGTCGAGCGTTGTGCTTGAGTCCGCGAACTTCGACGGCATCTGCGTTCGAAAGTCCTCCTCCCGCCTCGGCCTGCGCACCGACGCGAGCGCAAGATACGAGAAGATGCTCGACCCCGAGCTGACCGTTCTCGCGATAAAGCGCTTTGTAAAGCTCGTCAAGGATATAGACGGCGGCGCGGTCATCGACTCAAAGCTGACGGACAAATACGTTAAGAGATATCCTCAGATAACGCTCACCTTCGACAAGGCGTATGTTGACAGATACACCGGAATCGAAATCAGCAACGAGCGAATTGTTCAGACTCTTACCCTGCTCGGCTTCGGCGTTGACGAGAAGGACGGTGTTTTCACCGTCACCGTCCCCTCCTGGAGAGCCACCAAGGATGTTACGATAAAGGCAGATATCATCGAAGAGATAACGAGAATCTACGGCTACGACAACTTCGAGATAACCACCACCCGCAGCCCCCTCAAGCCCGTACACAGCGCGCCCGAGAGGCTCATAGCCGACGAGATAAAGGACATTCTCGTCAAGAAATACTCCATGCATGAGGTTCACTCCTACATCTGGTGCGACAAGAAAAAATACAAGAAGCTCGGCATTGAGGTTGAGGACAATGTTAAGATACTCAACATCGAAAGCTCGGATAACGGCGTTCTGCGCGACTCCATGCTGCCAACCCTGCTTGTCGCGGCATACGAGAACAAGGATTTTGCGGACAGCTACGGCATATTCGAGATAGGCAGAGTTGTTGAAGGCACACTCGAAAACGGCTACTGCAACGAGCGCCGCCACCTCGGCGTTGTGCTGTTCTCGAAGTCGCAAAGCGAGCGCGACCTCTACTACAAGGCTGTCGAAGTCGTCAACTGCTTCTTTGAGCAGATAAAGCACTGCGCGCCGAAATTCGCAAAGAAAGCGCCCACGCACGCCTGGCAGCATCCCAAGAACACCGCTGCCGTTCTCGCGGACGGCAATGAGGTCGGCTTTATCTGCGCTCTGCATCCGCAGAACTCCGCGAAGCTCGACAAGACGGGCTCGGCGGTCTGCATAGAGCTGGATATAGACAAGTTCAGCGATGCTAAAGCATACGACATTGCGTTTAAGGAGCCCTCATCGAGGCAGTCCACCTACTACGATCTCTCGCTCGTGCTCAGAAAGGGCGTCACATACGACGAGCTTTCCGAGAACTGGAGGAGCATGAATATCGAGGAGCTCGAGAGCGTTAAGCTCATCGACACCTACGAGCTGCTCGGCACAAAGAGCATCACGCTTCGCTTCACCTTCTCCTCGCATGACCGCACGCTCGAAATGGAAGAGGTTCAGGGCTGGATAGACGAGATACTCCGCAGACTTTCCGCAATAGGCGTTTCGCTGAGAGTTTAAATTAATTTCAAAAATACCATTGTCTTGTTACAAGTTTTGGTATATAATAAAATTACGGAGGTGGTACTCATGGCCGACGAGACCATTCAGTTCTCGATAAAGAATGAAAATGACGAAGAAATGAAGAAGATACTCCTTGAGGTTTATAAAGCGCTCAACGAGAAGGGGTATAATTCGGTCAGCCAGATAGTTGGCTACATCCTTTCCGAGGATCCGACTTATATCACCACCCACAACAATGCCCGCAGCCTTGTCAGAAAGCTCGACAGAGACGAGCTGCTGCAGAGCATGGTTGAGGATTATCTCGGAATCAAGAAATAAGTGCGACTATAACCTGATTGGAGTGACATTGAGTGGCGGAGAACAAAAAGCTTCTCATGTACAAGGGCAAGCCCCTTGTCAGAAAAGACAACACGCTTTATTACGGATATATGGATGAGCCCTGCATAATCATGATGCAGATAACCTCGACTAAAGACGTAAACGGCGCGGAGCTCTCAGACAAAATACTCGTGCAGCTCGTCAGCACAGACGAAGATCTTCGTCCGCGAGACAGGATTCTCAAGAAAGCGGAGCGCAGAGGTCTGTACAGCGCGATAGATATCGGTTCGATATGGCTTGAGCGCGAGCTTCAGAAAAGAGCATAACGAAAGGCGGAGCACGGTTTTCGTGCCCCGCTTTTTGCTTTGGCAAAAACAAGTATGCGCATTGGCAGGGTGGCCGAAAAGCAATAAGCTAAGCTGCAAAAACAGCTTAGCTTTTATCATTGATTGCGCTATGTGCCGAATGCTATGCATATAAGGCACCCTTAAATCAACTTGTAAAATCAGAATTTAATCAGTTTCTTTTCCGATGAAGTTCTTTTCAATAAACCCTTTTGCCCGGTATCCTAACAAAAAGGTGTTTTCACCTGCTTTCATTTCCAGCATTAATTGTTGCCCGCACGGCTGTTTTGATAATGTTATCTCATGCTTCACGAAAGCATAGCAGCCTAAATCCCTTTCTCCGTGAAGAAATCCATGAATCAAATCGGCAGTGATGCGCAGCTCGTCGCCAACAATGAAAAGGCAAACATCATGCTTTTGAAACTTTTTATCCGCAGCATCAAAACACTTGGTTATAATATATGGCTCCTGTAAACCATAACAATCCCGCAAGTGACCACAGGCTTTTGATAAGATTTCTTTTTTCTTTGCGGGGACATTGACCGATTCGGCTTTTTTCCATAACCCTTTGGTCAATTCGACGGTTAATACTCCGCAAATAACGAGAATGAAAAGAGCGGCAATCAATTTTCCGGCACCAACAAGAAGGCGCCAAAACAAACCGTTCGGTTGCGGAATCAAGTTAAGCAGACATAAGCCCGCGGCAACAGCAACAATGTAGATGAAGATCGAAACAGCCGTAATGATTTTTTGCCGCATTTTCTCTTTTCGGAAGATGCGTTTTTCGCAATTGTTTAAGGTTTTATATTGTTCTTTCAGATCATTGTTCAGATTTTCATTTGTATTCTCATACCTAAAATATCGCAATATTGCGTCCCCCTTTCTTCTTGCTGTTTGTGTGGCTGATTCAGCTAATACAAGTTTATCGTTTCGGTCCTGCTTAAGTTCCGTACAGAAACGAATTATGCAATAACAGGCACAGCAGTTAATACCGCTGTGCCTGTTACCTGTCTTATGGCACTCTCTGCATTTGCGGAAAGCTTGATTTTTCCGTTACTGGACTTTTTCAAGTCTGTAACTGACCGTATATCTGTTATGCACCCAGCAGTTGTTGCTGTCCTTTACATAGGCGCGGGCATATGCCGTACCGTGCGACCTGGTGGGGTCGGCATTGCTCAGGTCAACCTCCGCAAAGAGCTGCTCCGAGGATATCTTTTTGAGCTCCGATTCTGGACCGACAACCTCAACCGACGGTATCTTCGTCTGCGTCAAGACAGCTTTATAGCCTGTCGGGACATTTATAAACGAGACGTTATTGGCACTTACCGAGTTCTTTTCCGAGGTAACGCTGCTCATCTCAACAGTTACCTTGAGCTTCGTCTCCCCGCTCATTATCTTGACTCCGTTCAGGGTGGTCAAATCTATCGTTATCTCATTTTTGCCCGCGCCGAGCATATAGAAATCGATATCGGCCACCGGCAGCTCGGTTAATGAGGCGAGCTTCGTCGCGTCCATGGTGAAATTGAGTCTTGCGGGGCTGCACGTAAACGCGGGAGGCTTACTCGCGTAGACCGCAGGTGCATTCTTGAAGGTGACCGTAGTCGGCAGCTCTGCGCGCTGATAAACCGGGAGGGTCATCGTGATATCGGCTATGCCGTCGTTGACGGTGATATACTGAAGCTTTCCGCCGTATTCGCTAAGCGGGATTATCTCGGCGTCGAGCGTCGTTGTTGCGCTGAGCTTTTTATTAAGCGTGACGCGTGCGACTACCTTCTTTATCTTCACCATCTCGGTCACGGGGCCGGAGAGCTTGACCGTGTTCGCCGAGAGCACCGGAGTTTCCGCTATCAGGCCGTTAGTCACATATGACGTTCCGTCATAGATAATATCCGTTTGGAGAGTGTATTCGCCCTCTTTATAGTAATCGAAATACACATTAATCGAGTCCTGCGAGAGCGAGACTATCTCGTAGTTTGCCTTATTCGGATCCTTCGGCGTCACCTCGAGCTTGAGCGTCTGGCTGCCCGTGGAGTCAACATAGTTCGTTTTTGCGACAACGGAGATATCGTCCTTTGTCAGCACGCTCTCGGCGACATCGTAGCGTTTGCCGTGAACCTTGACTTCAACGGTAAAATCCGTATTGCCGAACATCTGCAGACCGAGATTCGAGACATTGTTCGAAATCTCAATCTTCACGGGAACGTCCTTAACTATGCGGTCATCCTCGGGGCTCGCCTGAATGGCGACTACTATCCAGATTATAACCGCCGCAATAATCGAGAGAGCCAAGACGAATCTGTTATCATATATGAGATTTTTGAGGCTTATCTTTTTCTTTTTCATTTCTTAAAACCTCCGAACAGCTTGCGTATGCCTTTGACGGCGGTTTTTTCCTCGTTGTCCGTGTCGCACAGGTAGCGGATAAGATGCTCGCGCAGGTCGGAATCGGTGAGGTTTCTTGTAAGCTGACCCTTGCAGGCTATGGAAATCGTTCCCGTCTCCTCGGAGGTTACGACTATCATAGCGTCACCCTGCTCGCTCATGCCTATGGCGGCTCTGTGGCGGGTGCCGAGCTGAGTGTCAAGATTTTCCTTTTGAGTCAGCGGAAGAACGCAGCCCGCGGCCACTACCCTGCCGTCGCGGATAACCGCGGCTCCGTCATGCAGCGGCGCGCCGTTATAGAAAATATTGCCTATGAGCTCACGCGAGACTATCGCATCTACGGGCGTTCCGCTCTTTATGATATCGCCTAAAAGAGTGTCATGCTCAAAGACTATGAGCGAACCCGTCTTGCTCTCGCTCATAGTGTGGCACGCTTTGCAAACGGCATATATCGATTCCTTTATTCTCTGGTTGCGCTCCGACTCCTCGTCGCGCACGCCGAAGAGGTTGAGCTTCGTTATGCTTCGCCTGCCGACGGACTCGAGCATATGACGCAGCTCGGGTTGGAAGAGAATGACGAGGACAATAATTATCTCGCCGAAAACTTTTTTGAATATAAACTCGCTCGCCTGCATATCAAGCAGGTATATGACAAGATAAGCCACTCCGAAAAGCAAAAGACCTTTTGCAAGCTGAATGGCCTTTGTCTCACGGATAAGCTTGATAACACTGTAAAGAACGAACGCAACGAGACAGATATCCAGGAAGTCGGTGAAGGCGAAGTCGGAGAAAACGACCCTCAGCTGATCCCAGAGAGATGCGATCTTTTCAGTAAACATAGGCATACCTCTCTTCAGTTCTTATAATAACATAAAACGCGCCCGAAATCAAATCACTTCTCAATAAGGCAGACAGCCGAGGCGCTTATGCCCTCGCGGCGTCCGGTAAAGCCGAGTCCCTCTTCGGTGGTCGCCTTGACGCTGACGCAGGAGACGTCGAGCGAGCAGGCGTCGGCTATGTTGCGGCGCATTTCATCTATATACGGGCGCAGTTTGGGAGCTTGGGCGGCAACCGTGGAGTCGATATTGACTATGTGCCAGCCCCGAGCGCCGATAGCGCGCACGACCTCGCGCAGAAGCTCAAGGCTGTCTGCGCCCTTGTATTTTTCGTCACTGTCCGGGAACAGGCAGCCTATATCCCCCATGGCCGCCGCGCCGAGCAGGGCGTCGCTTATGCTGTGGAGCAGAACATCGGCATCCGAATGGCCGAGCAGCCCCATGGTATGAGGTATATCAACGCCGCCGATTATGAGCTTTCGCCCCTCGACGAGCTTATGAACGTCATATCCGCTGCCTATTCTTATCATTTGTCATCATCTCCGCTGAGTGAAAAATTTTTTATACTTTCCTGAAATTCATCGTATGTCATGAAAATATTTATCATATCGACGAGAGCACCCGTCGAAAGACGTTCGGGAAGCGACAGGCTGCGCAGAAATCTTTTGCGCAGAGCCGCCGAGTCCGCTTTTCCGCTGAGCCCCGCTTCGTAGAGATCCGCCACGGTGACGGTGCGGCTCTTTTCCTGAGTTTTTTCGCAGGTGACTCCGGCTCGGCTGAGCGCTTCGAGCAGAGTTTCCGTATTAATACCCTCGACTCCCAATTTGCCCTCCTTCGAGGGCGCGTCCTTTCTGCGCTCTTTTCCGAACACATCGGGAATATAGGCGTGAATGACGCTGTCTTTAGGCACGCTGCCGCCGATAAACGAGCGTATCTTGAAGCCCGCCGAGTCGCTGTCGGTAAGTATAACTATGCCGCGCGTTTGGGCGAGGCGCTTTATGAGCCTCTGCTTATCTTTGTCTTTGAAAATGCCGAAGCCGTCTGTCTGAATTATGACGGTATCGAGGACTGTCGAAAGCTTTATTTTATCGTATTTTCCCTCGACGATAACCGCCTGCTTTATCTTTATCATTTTTCTCCCTACACCGTCTGGCAGTTATTTTCCGGACTGTATCGCCACAAACAGCTTGACCAACAGCTCCTCCATAACTATCCTGTTATCAACCGCCGAGCTTTTAAGCAGCGTATCCGCTCTGTCCAGCTCGTCAAGGCACTGCCTGAGCGCACGGACGCTCAGCGCCGCCGCCTGGCGCGAAACCTTTGTCAATTTAAACTCGCGTCCGCGGTAATTTGAAAATATCTCCGCAGGCTGAGTGGCTCTGTAGCCCGCCGACACGCTCACCTTGACGCGATAGATATCGGCAAAGACGGATATCACCGCGCCCATTATCATCATGACGTCGGCTCTCTGGGCAAAGAGCATATTGAGCGTCTCATACGCCTTGTCGAAATTATCGGAGATTATATATTTTGTCAGGTCAAAGGCATTCGCCTCAATGGTTTTGACGCACATAAGGTCGATATCGGCGCGTGTTATCTCGCGCCCCTCGGCATAGGCCGAGAGCTTATCCGTCTCATTGAGCAGCGTCACCATATCATCTCCGACGCAGGAGACAAGATACTCTGCGTTCCTTTGGCTGAGCTCCGAGCCGCGTTTCTGCGCCGCGCCGACAAGCAGCTTTGAAAGCTCATATGCGGTCTTTTTGTTTAGCTCGACCGCGTTGCCGCACTTCGCAAAAAGCGCGACCGCTTTTTTTGCCTTTGCGGTCTTTTTCAGCGAATCCGCTTTGCCGACATAGAAAATCAGCGTGCAGTAGTCCGGAACATCGCCGACTATGCTTTCGAGTTTGTCATAGGAATCCTCATCAAGCGAATCGACTGGCATATCCTTGACGAACACACAGGTGCTGCCGCTCATCATCGGAAACGCCTCAACCGCCTGCTCTATATCCTCGAGGGCACACGACGCGCCGTCAAAAAAATGATAGTTAAAATCCGCGAAATCGGGACTGACGGCCTTATCTCTGAGCTTCGAGGAATAAAATTCCTTGAGATAGCTCTCCGTTCCGAAGAACAGAAACGCTCCGCCGATATCGCCGCTTTTTATAAGCGCTTTCAACTCTTTTTCGCCGATAGAAGCCATTCAATCCACCCTTTCCGCAAATATTTTTCCCGACGGGAACACGGTAATTCTGATATTCCCCTGCCCTCCGGTCGCATATGCGTCTGCGCCCAAAGAGAGCAATTTGCCCATAACGGCGGGTGTTCTGTTTTCATCCGCCGAGAGCGCAGTAAGATTAAAATTTCCCGGGGAAACGCCCTGCGGCAGATTTTCCCGCAGGATGAGTATATCCCCTTTTATATTCGACGCATAAGACGGTCTGAAAACAAAGACCGTATCCGCGCCTTTCGCTTTGAGCACCGCAATGCTCGTTTTGTCCGTTGTTTTATATTTCAGCTCCGCATTGCCGACACTTATCTCGGCGGCGGGTGCGAGAGCATAATTTTCTGTTTTTAGTATTTCTTCGAGGTTTGAGTCAAGCTCACCCGCGAGAATATAATCGGGAGAAAAGCTGTCTATCGCATCGAGAGCGAGCGAGCTTTCGCCCTTTGAGATGCGCGGAATGAGCAAAAAATCAAGCTTATCCGCACCGACGCTGTCCATTGCGGACTCAATATTCGAGAGGGCATAATAGCTGTCCCCTCCGCAGCCGAGCAGGGCGGTTTTGCCGCCGGAGCTGACAACTGCCGCCGAGCCGTTGCCGACATCCGCCACGGTTATAACCGTAGCCGTGCGCGAGATTGCATAAGAGCCTGCGCACACGCCGAAGAAGGTAAAGGCACATATCAGTGCCGCCGCACGCAGGGCGCTGCGCTTACGGAATCTGTAAATCAGCGCGACCGCCGCAAGGACGATAAAGGCGAACACGAGCCACAGCGGGAAGAGAAACGACGTTGTGTTTAAAGACGAATGCGGAACCGCCGCGAGCGCTTTTGAAAGATTTATCAGAAAAGACGCACATACTCCGGTTATATCCGCAAGTCCCGCCGTAATCACGCGAAGAAACGAAAGCTTTGCCGTCAGGGCGGTAAGTCCCGCGAGTATCATGCAGGCGGATGCGGGGAGGTCGGCGATGATATTGGCGGGTATCGAAATCAAAGACACCTTGCCTAAATCAAGTATCATAACGGGCAGAGTGAACGCACAGGCTAAAACGGTGCTTCTGACCGAACCGAAAATAAACTCGCAACTACGCCTTGCATATTTATTTTTGACGCGCTCGATATACGGATTCAAAGGAAAGTCTATATTGCCGTAACCGACAATTATGCCGAGCGTCGAGAGAAACGACAGCCGAAGTCCGAGGCTCATCACGCAATACGGATTAATAAAGCAGAGTATAACAAGCGCGGCTCCGAGAGAATTGAGCGAATCCGACTGCCTGGAAATCAGCGTTCCGAGGAGCATGACGAGCATCATAAGCCCTGCGCGCATGACGGAATAAGTAAAGCCCGAGACCGCCATAAAAATAACGACAAACACGGCCGAGATAACCGCTCCTATCCTGCTCTTTAGCCTGAAAATATCGAAAATTTTCAGAATAAACAGGCACCAAACAGAGAGGTGCAGACCCGACACGGCGATAAGATGCGATATGCCGGCGGAGGAAAACGCGGCAGAGACACTCTTGGGAAGCTCCGACTTGTCGCCTATCAAAAGCGCGGTTGCAAGTGCGCCGCGTTCACCCGGAACAAGGCGCGAGACTGTATTTTTGATATAGGCGCGCAGCGAAAGGAAGTAATAGCCGGGTGGCCTGCTCTCCGGCCGGGATACGGTTATATCTCCCCTCGCGTATCCGCCCGTAAAGACATTTTCGGACAGGTAGTAATTCCTCGCGCTGCGGGTCTTGCCGAGGTCGTAGAGCTGAAGCTCGCCCTCGACAGTGTCATAGGGCTTAAAGCCGAGGCGCGTTTTTGAAGAGAGACGGATATTGAGCTTATATTCCTCGCCGTCTATCTCGGAAGTTTTTATCTGCGTATAGTATCTTTCGCCGCGGCGCTCCTCGAGCGAGACAACGCTCGCCTTGACGGTATGGGCGCTTTCGCAGAAGCGCTCCGACGCTTCAACGGGAACCGACGAAGCGGCAAAAGAAAGAAGAACCGCAACAGCCGCCGCAATACACGCGGTCGGGATAACAAAATCACGCCGAACACTCTCAAAGAACAGAGAAAAGACAAAGGCGGCAGCTGCTGCCGAAAGGATAACGACTGCCGCCTTCTGACCGAGTTCAAAAATAAGAGTCAGCGTAAAAAATATTGTGAAACCGATAACCGTGAAGGGGCGCGCCATTCTCAGTATCCGTTATTTGAAGAAAAGAGGAAGCTTCTCGAGGAACACGATATCGTCGCGCTCCGCAGCGTCGCCCTCTGCGAGGACTGCCGCCTTGGCGACTATGTTCGCTTCGAACTTATCGGCGAGGGCAACGACTGCTGCGAGGGATTCGCCAGTGCTGATAACATCGTCAACGATAAGTACTTTCTTGCCGCGAAGCTGGTCTCCGTCCTCTCTGCCGAGAAGAAGGGTCTGCTCTGCGTCGGTGGTTATCGAGCGCACATTAACGCTGACGGGGTCGGTCATATAGACCTTCGGCTTCTTGCGGGCGACAAAATATTTCTTGCCGCTCTGTCTGGACATCTCATAGGCAAGCGGAATGCTCTTTGCCTCAGGAGTGAGAATGTAATCGAACTCCGGGCACTTCTTGAGCAGCTCTTCCGCCGCTTTAACGGTGACTTCGACATCACCGAAAAGGATGAATGCCGCGATATCGAGCTTGTCGCTGACCGCGCAGAGAGGAAGCTCTCTCTTTACGCCTGCGATCTCCATGGTGTAGGTTTTTGCCAAGATAAACATCTCCTGAAAATTAATATGTTCTTTATTAATCAGCCCGCCGGCCAGCCGAAATCTCTGCCGCCGAGCATATGAAAGTGCAGGTGCTTCACGGTCTGACCCGCGCATTCGCCGCAGTTATTCACTATTCTGAAGCCGTCCTTGAGGTCAAACTGCTTTGCTATCTTCGCCGCCGCCTCGAACACTTTGGAGACGACCGCGCTGTTCTCCGGGGTTATCTCGGCAGCGCTCTTTATGTGCTGCTTCGGGATAATGAGAATATGAAACGGAGCCTGCGGCTCAAGGTCATAGAACGCGAGAACGCTGTCATCCTCGTAGACTTTTTTTGAGGGAATTTCGCCCCTTATTATTTTGCAAAAAATACAGTCATCCATTTAAAAAACCTCCGCACTGTAATTCACCCGTCCCGCCGACCGCGAGGGTCGGCGGAGCTGCGATTTTATTTTAACATGGCGCCGACTATAGAGTCAACCGCCGCAAGAGCCTCGTCTGCCTTGGAGGCGTCCTTGGCGCCCGCCATTGCGCTGTCGGGCTTGCCGCCGCCGGAACCGCCCGCTATCTTGGCGGTCTCACGAACTATATTGCCGGCATGAGCGCCGAGCTTTATTGCATCCGCACCGCAGGCGCAGGCGAAGTTCAGAGTACCTTTCTCTTTATTGACACCCGCAAAGACCGCGACGATATCCGCGCCGTTGTCGCGCGCGGTGTCGCACATCGAGCGGAGCTCTCCGGGATTGGAGACCTCGACCTCGGCGGTAATGAGTCTTACGCCGCCGATCTGTCTTGCGCTGTCCATAAGGCTGCCCGCCTTGAGAGCGGATATCTCGCCGCGAAGCTCCGCAAGCTCTCTGTCCTTGGCCTTGACCTCGGCAGAGAGAGTCGCCGCACGCTTATCGAGCTCAGCGACGTTACCGAGCTTCATCGCCGCCGCTGCGGACTGCATGATGCGCTCGTCGTTTTCTATATGCTTGAGCACGCCGAAGCCCGTAACTGCCGTTATACGTCTGATGCCGGCGGCAACGGAGGACTCGGACACTATCTTGAACAGACCGAGCTTTGCGGTATTGTCCGCATGGGTGCCGCCGCACAACTCAACGGAGAAATCGCCCGCGCTGACAACGCGCACGACGTCGCCGTACTTCTCGCCGAACAGCGCCATTGCGCCGAGCTTCTTGGCCTCTTCAATGGGCATCTCGCGTGTCTCAACGGGGATTCCCTTGAGTATAGTCTCGTTCACCTCGCGCTCTATTGCCTTGAGCTCATCGCCCGTGAGCGCCGAAAAATGGGTGAAGTCAAAGCGCATTTCCTCGCTGTTGACAAGCTGTCCCGCCTGCTCAACGTGGCTGCCGAGGTGCTTTCTGAGGGCTGCCTGGAGCAGATGAGCCGCGGTGTGGTTGCGGCGGGTCGCTTCGCGCTTTTCGATATCTATCTGAGCGCAGACCTTATCGCCGAGAGCGATACTGTCTCCGCTTATGAATTTTGCAATATGGAGTATGACTCCGTCTGGGGTCTTGCCCGCAGCGGTGACCTCGAGCGCCGCGTTTTCGGTTCTGATAACGCCCGTGTCGCCCGCCTGTCCGCCGCTCTCGCCGTAGAACGGGGTCTTGTCGAGCACAACAACCACCTCGGAGTCTGCGGTTGCGAACTCGGCGCGCTCGCCGTTTGTGACTATTGCCTTTATCTCGGCGTCGCAGGAATAATCGGTATAGCCGACAAACTCGGTGGCTCCGACATCCTTGAACGAAACGTTGCTGTTCTTCCACGCCTGAGCTCCGGCATCCTTGCGCGCCGCACGCGCCGCCGCTCTGCTCTGAGCGTAGAGGCGGTCATATTCGTCGATATCGACGCTCATGCCGCGCTCCTCGAGCAGCTCCTTTGTAAGGTCGATCGGGAAACCGAAGGTGTCCTGAAGCTTGAATGCATCGGCGCCGCTGAGCACCTTGGAATCGCTCCGGGCGATAATATTTTCGAGCAGGTTGAGACCTGTGTCGATTGTTTTATTGAAGCTCTCCTCCTCGGCCTTTATGACCTTTACGATAAGGTCATGCTTCTCGACGAGGTTCGGATATGCGGCAGCATTTTCCTTGATAACTGTCTCGCACACCTTATAGAGAAAGGTGCCGTCTATACCCAAGAGTCTGCCGTGGCGCGCCGCTCTTCTGAGCAGGCGGCGAAGGACATAGCCCCTGCCCTCGTTTGAGGGCATAACGCCGTCGCCTATCATGAACGTCGTGCTTCTGATATGGTCGGTGATAACACGCAGGGAGACGTCCTTCTTCTCGTCCTCATGATACTTGACGCCGGCTATCTCCATGATGTGCTTCATGATGTTCTGAACCGTATCGACCTCAAAGAGGTTGTCCACGCCCTGCATTATGCAGGCAAGGCGCTCAAGGCCCATACCGGTGTCGATATTGCAGCTCTTGAGGCGGGAATAGTTATTGTTTCCGTCATTGTCGAACTGAGTGAAAACGAGGTTCCAGAACTCAACATATCTGTCGCAGTCGCAGCCGACTCCGCAGGTCGGAGAGCCGCAGCCGTACTTCTCGCCGCGGTCGAAATATAGCTCCGAGCAGGGGCCGCAGGGACCTGCGCCGTGCTCCCAGAAGTTATCCTCTTTACCGAGACGAACCATATGGTCGGGCGCAATGCCGAGCTCCTTCGTCCAGATGTCGTACGCCTCGTCGTCCTCCTCATAGACGCTGATATATATCTTATCCGCGGGCATCTCGAGCACCTTGGTGCAGAACTCCCATGCCCAAGCGGTGGCCTCACGCTTGAAGTAATCGCCGAACGAGAAATTGCCGAGCATCTCAAAGAAAGTGCCGTGGCGCGCGGTGATTCCGACGCGCTCAATGTCGGGCGTTCTGATGCACTTCTGGCAGGTTGTGACGCGCTTTCTCGGCGGGGTCAGCTCGCCCGTGAAGTATTTCTTGAGCGGCGCCATGCCGGCGTTGATGAGCAGCAGGCTCTTATCCCCCTGCGGCACGAGCGAAAAGCTCGGCAGGCGGAGATGACCCTTGCTCTCGAAAAAGCTCAGATACTTCTCTCTGAGTTCATTGAGTCCCGTCCATTCCATAATAACAACTCCTTGAAAAATAAAAATAGATGCCGTTCTGCCCGGGACGGCCGAAGCCGCGGTACCACCCGGATTGCACAAAACTGCACCCCTCTGCTGCCCTTAACGCAGGCTACGCCCGTTCAACGCGGGAGGCTCCGAGCCGGCTGCCGTACTTCCTGACACGGCGCACCTCACAGCGGCATAATGCCGGCGCGCCTCTCTGCGAGCGGAATAAACGGCTCTGCTCTTCACAGCCAAAAATATTTACTCAAATATTCTACTCTTAATTTTCCCCGATGTCAATGTTTTAGCCGTAAATCGCGGAGAAAATATCGGGAGCGGCGAATAAGAATACCTGTCCGCGGGAGCTATGTATCTGCGGACAGGTATTCTTTATATTGTAAATACTTATAATTCCGACTTATCCTTGACAGTTCTGCAATTCATTTCAAGTTCGTCAAACGCCGCTCTGTTATCCATGACAAGTTTTCCACACCGCAATTACATATATCTTTGTCTTTTTCTCAGACAAAGTAATTAATCCGAATCTAAAGGTTCACCCCAGTTTGCGTTTTTCTTTAAATTTGAAACAACAGATTTTTCAAAAGAATCAGAGGAATAACTTTGAGGATATATATACCTAAATGTGTTTTCACTTGTATTAACATCATAGATAATTACAGCATACTTATTTCTAATGTAAGCTCCAAATCCATTTTGTGCATCCACAGTCATTGTTATTACTGCTCGACCATATTCATCTTTATCAACAATTTCCACATCTGAAAATTGTGCAGTGGAAGGAGAACGAAGATTTTCACTAACCACCTGTTTAGCAGCCGTTATATAAAATCCGTCGCTTGGCGCTTCGTCAAATTTGACAATCACAATAAATACTATGATAGTGGCAATAATTATTGGAATCGTAATATAAAGGAATCTTTTAAGTTTGGGTAGTTTTTGGAGGTTTTTATAGTTGCCAACGACCTCTTTTATTTTTTCGCCTCCAACTTGTTTTATACTTGATATTTGCTGAGATACATCTGCGTTGTTTGTTGCTGCGTGTGTTCCGTCGTTCACAGACGACATGTTTAAGTTATCTTCGGGAATCATCCGTATTATTTTTGCAACCCATTGGTCTACTATGTCTCCATCATATCCAAACGAAGGTGTCTTACCATCAAGAGTAGTTACTTCTAAACATCCAAACGATTTTCTAACTTTTTTAATTTTGTTTATTGGGTATGTGAATGTTCCCTGAGAACAGACAAACTCTAATCTATCGTTGTATAGATTAAGCGTTCCAGTCCTAAACCCATAGCCTGCCGTTGTTGTCAAAAGAATCTTTTCTGACGCAGTATGTTCTGCTTCTGCAGATCTGACAGCTTGTTCTTGCTCCTTAGAGGCGCAGTCCGGGCGTTCTTGAGTTTCATCGTTTTTAATTTCGGCATTTTCGGATTTATGTTCTTCTATAGTTTCAAATGAAGTTCGATTTTCTTCTGCTCGTTCTGATACTGCAGGTTTAACCTCTGATTCTATTTTTCCAACTGTCTTTCCGCAACCAGTACAGAACTTCGCATCTACACTTAATTCCTGTCCGCAATTTTTACAATACACTTAATTTCCTCCTTATTTATTCATTGTTATTAAACCTACCACAGCCATTATATAACAACCTCGGGTTGTTGTCAATAACCAATAATAAGTTTTTTATTTTACTCCGAATCGTTGTTAAAATTATTATGGGTGATGCAAATGATAAAGAATCTCAAAAAACTCCGTAATTTTCACGGTATAAGCCAGCAACAACTTGCCAATGTTGTGGGGGTCAGCCAACAATCCATAAATAAATATGAAAATCAAAATGTAGAGCCCGATATATCAACGCTGATAAAGATAGCAGATTATTTTTCAACAACAGTGGACTATCTTGTCGGGCGAACGGAAAGCACGGACGGCGCAGAGAGCATTGTGCTGACGCATGACGAACATCTTGTTATATCCGGATATAGATTCTTGAATGATGAAGAAAAGCAGATAGTGAGATTGGTCATAAACAACCACCGCAATTGATTTGTAAAAAACAGCTATCCCCTCTCTGCCCGAAAGCAGCGAGGGGATAACAATTATATATCACAAAAGCGGAGACCCTCTTGAGCTCTCCGCTTTGTTTTATTTACGGTACCCTACTTCTATCAATAATAGCGATATCCGGCGAGCTTCTGCGCGGCCCCGGCACGGGTTATAGATCTCTTGATAATCATAAACTTGTTCTCAAGGGCAAGATTGAACGACATTGAAACGGTCTTTACTACCCTCTTCAGGTTGAAATCGACCTTTGCGGAGAAGCGAATCATCGTAAGGCCGAAATCGGCGATGCTTACTTCGCTGTCCGGCTCAAATTTGCCGTCGGACGCTTTGACTATTCCGTTGCCGACAGCCCACACTGCGGCTTTAAACGCAGGATCCGAGCTGTCGATATCGGCAAATGAAATGTTCTCGGTATTGACCTCGGGCGAGCCGGCCATGCCGTAAAGAGCCTGAACAAGAGCCGACTTTGTCAGCGCGGAATCGGGGCTGAACTGCGTCTCGGAGGTGCCCGCCATGTAGCCTTTTCTGAACATAAACTCGATTGCATCGTAATACTCCGAATCTGACGCGACATCCGCAAACGGGAAGTTTGCGTCTGGCAGAGCGTCAAGGATTCTGTCGGCGATATGTCTGTGACCCGCTGCGTTCGGATGGTATGTGTCGCAGGTCGTGCCCGTTGTATCGACAAAGATATAGCCGTATTTCTCGGCGCCCTCTTTCATCGGCTTGTTCGCTATATCGACGACCATTTGTCCGAGATTGATGCTCTGGCTGTCATCCTTGCTCTCCTCGGTGTCTGTCGCTCCGTCGTCGCTTTTGACGCTCGTGTCGAACATTCCGATAACCAAAAGCTGAACATCGGGATTCAGAGCATATATATCCTCAATGACATGGTTCCAGTTCTCAAAGAAGTTTTCGAGCCCGTATTTAAGCGCACGCGGGAGAACTCTGATAAGCTCGGGCATTGCGTCGGTAATCTTAGCGAGCTCAACTATTTTGTCGAGCTTGTCGTTGACTATGCCGTTCTCCTTGAGAAGATCGCGCAGAGCCTTGACATACTTGCTGCAAGTGCCCTCTTTTTCGAGAATATCGGCGATGACCCATGTGAGATAAGTGCCGAAATCGTTTCCGCCGACACCGAGGGTAATAAGACCCGCCTGTGAAATTGCGCGGCGATACTCGGGAATCCTCGTTTTCATGACCTCGGGATCATGAGAATCGTGGAAGAGATAATCGTCTCCCGGATAATCATCCTCAAGCATATAGCGGATATCTATCGTCCTGAATCCGGGGCAGGCCATCGGAACATAATTCACTCCGAGAGCATCGGCAACATACGCGCCGTATGAATTTTCAACGCGCTTGAACTCAGAATCCACATACACAAGGTCGTTGTGACCGCTGGCGACGCTGTCGCCCAAAAGCACATATGTGCCGTAATCATAATACTTCTTTGCGTCTGCACTCTCGGTGCTGTCCGCGGCGAAGCAGACCGCGGAGCCGAAGGCCAATGCGCATGTGAGAATCACTGCGACCGCCCTGCTTATAAACCTTTTCATTTTGATCCTCCTATCAAAATAGATAAAGCCGCACAGTCAAGAAACTGTACGACTTTAAAGTATCACAGATTTTTTTGAAAATCAATGTCCGAGGGTAAAAAAAATAAATTATCCTAAATCAGTAGGCATTGTTTTTAAAAAGTGCGGTCATCCGCCAAATTTACAGGGCTTATTCATCGGCTTATTCCGATTATATGTTTCTCCGCTTCGACGCTGAGCGGCGTATAAGCGTTTATTTCTTTCGTTTGCAGATCAAAAACAACGACCGCCTTATCTGCGCCGAGAAACATCTTCCCGTCGCTTACGAGCATATTAAAGACGAGCGGGAAATCGCAGTCGAACTCTGTTTTTAGCATATCTCCGTTTTCGGATATTTCGAGCAAGACCGATTTGGGATTTTCTCCGACGCGATCGGAAAGAAGAATATACGCCCGCTCGTCATCTATAAATCACTTGTTCATTAACAATTTCCATTGCTCGATTGCGAATATTATTCATCTTTTGCACCCACAACATCATATCGGTTGTTTTGAGTTCTTCGGCAACTTTTTCTTCTTCGGCAAGGTCTTTTACCAACCGAGAAAAAAGATTTTGAGCCTGTTCTTCGATGTTGGCAAGATAAGGATACAACTTTTTCGATGTAAGCAAATTGTAATATCTGATACGATGGTGTTGTTTGAGATACCGCCTGTGACGATTTGCCCATACACCGATATGCAGTTCCGGTTGTTCTTTTGTTACAATGCAAGGTAAATAATAACCACCCTGCATTTCGTGATTTACATTCCGATTTTCAAATTCTGTGCTCACAATAAAACCTCCTTGTATTTGGTAACACCATTTTACAAGGAGGTCTTTACTTTGTCGAATGTACGGATTAATCCGCAGTCCAACGGGATTCAAAATTATCTTTATCCATACTTAATCCATCATTTAAGCTTTCAAGAATTTGTTTGCCATTCGGCATCATTTTGAGTGTTGTTAAATAATTGCGGATTGCACCTCTTATGTCTTTTAAAGAAGCTTTTGATTTAATCCAGTTTTGAGGAACGAACATCTTACCGTTATCCATTGCCTCTGCCGATGCGTTTTCCATCGCCATATTTAAACAATTACCTGCCATATCTATAACGGTATCTAATAGATTTTCAGAGGTAAGTGTTTTCAAAGCAACAGAAGGCGACGGAACAGAATCATTCATCTTGTTAATCTCACATAAAATAACAGAAATTGAATAAAGATGGTGATATGGAGCATAAGCTTTCATTGCTAAAAGCGTTTCATTTAACCCCATTGGGTTATCTTTATTCCACTTTTCATAAAGTTTATTAAACATCACATTTAAAGCTTGAACATTTTCCGGAGAGTAATCTCTGTGAAACAGTTGGTCAAAATACTTGTCGAATATTTTTGTTTCACTATATGAGATTGTAGGTCTTTGTGAATGCCAAGCAATAAGTTGTTTTCCTAAATCGGTCAAATTAACAATATGAGAAGTATTATACTTGACCGAATCCACTTTTTCGCCACGTTTAGTAACAAAGTATCCGTCAGTATAGAATTGTTCGTAAGCTTTTTTCAACGCAAGAACCGATTTATCATTACTACGAAGGTCTCTTGCTTTAACAGCACTTTGGCTGTTAGTCGAGGTGCTGATATTATCCGCTCTATCCGAATCGCTAATTTCATAAAATCTAAACATTACATAAGCATCATCTGCTTTTTTCGCCGATTCACTGCAGCTAAACATTGTGTTAAGCGACTGACAACCGTTTACTACATTCAGCTCTTTCACCGATAATATATTATCGTGAATTGTCATTTGTGAACAGATTGCCGTTATACCGTTATGTAAGAAGAAAAAGTCACTTGCGTTCTTTTTTATGGTTTGAGCAATGCCTTTATTTACTTTATTGCTTGTACCTAATGATTGACGAACATTTTTACGAAACAAGCTTCCGTCTTTAATTCCCGGAATTTTAATACATTCTTTAAGCGGTAAAGCAACTATAACAGCTTTTGTATCTCCGATAGTAAGTTCCATATATTTTCCGTTTTCAAGCACAAATTCGTGATTAATATATGGTCTGTTTTTATTTAATGCTTCGTCATATTTAAATTTTAGAGTATCATTATCAATTACATTGAGATTAGCTTGCAGCACTTCACTCTCAGCGAGTTCTCTTTGAAAAGCAGAGAGGTCTGCTTTTGCCGACTCTGTAAGTTCTGATGTAGTAATAAGCTCAAAACAAATTTCGTAATCATCTTCAATAGCATTTGCCATTTCATTAATTTTAATTTGCAGTTTTTGATTTGCTCCATCCTGCAGATGAATTAAATCCTTTACTTGAATCCAAGAAGAAAGTACTTCTCGTAAAGGTGCAGAATCTACGGAATCGCCGCTATAAAACTTGCCCTGAATTATGTAGATAGTTGACGATTGATTATCTATATATACAGCATCAATTTGCTTATCGCCTGCCCCATCGGTAATGCAATCTTTTGTTTCGTATGTATCAAGGTTATGTATGTTGCGAAGATACCAAGCAACAAATCTCTGTCCGTCATTTGGATAATTTTGTTGGTAGTATTCTTGGGATATTTCTGACAGGATTTTATTATACATCGTGATTATCTCCAAAATTATATCATCTTGAAATGCCTTAAAGCATTCATAATAGCTTCTTCTTTATCTTTCGTACACTGCGGCTGTTTGGTATTTTCGGATTTCGGCTTATTGTAATTCTCTCGCTCAGTAATTCCACACTTGGTTTTTACTTGTGCTATGTTGAGCGATGAAACTTTTAAACCAAATCTTTCAAATATGTAATCTTTAATTTCTTCATAGGTTGCTCTTGCTTCGGACGATGTTAAATCCAACTCGTCCATATCAACTGTAATGTCAATATATGTATCTGGAATTTTTCTAACCAACTGCACCACCGTTTCAACATGATTCGTATGCGGGAACATATCGACGGGCTGAATCTTTTCGACTTTATAGCCGCGCTTTGTCAGAAAGCGCAGGTCGCGCTGCTGAGTTTCGGGGTTGCAGGAGATATAGACTATCTTTTTCGGCGCGAGGGTCACAAGCGACGACAGGAAGCACTCATCGCTTCCGGCGCGCGGAGGGTCCATAAAAACTATGTCCGCTCTCTCCCCGTCCTGTGCCATGCCGAGCATGAATTCGCCCGCATCGTCGCAGAAGAAGCGCACGTTCTTTATACCGTTTCGCTTGGCGTTCGATATTGCGTCGTGAACGGCGTAGCGATTGAGCTCAACGCCTATTACCTCGCCCGCCCGCTTCGACGCGACAAGACCTATAGTGCCTATGCCGCAGTAGGCGTCGATGACCTTTTCGCGCCCGCTCATGTCGGCATATTCCATAGCGGTGTTATAGAGCACCTCGGTCTGCACCGGGTTTATCTGATAAAATGAGCGCGGAGATATTCTGAATGTGAGTCCGCAAAGCTCATCCTCGATTTTGCCCGTACCGTAGAGCACATTTTCGCGCTCGCCGAGCACAAGGCTCGTTTGATAGGGGTTTATATTGTGGACTATTGTGGTTATGTCCGGATGCTCCTTGCGAAGTGCCTTGACGAAGTTGTTCTTCGCAGGGAAAATCGGCCCCGCCGTGACCAAAACGACCATTATCTGATTCGTTTTAAAGCCGCGCTTGACGAGAACATGGCGGAGCGTGCCGCTACCGCTTCGCTCGTCATACGGCTGAATCTTAAAGCTCCTCAGCATATTGCGGACGGAGACGATTATCTCATCCGCTTTTCTGTCCTCCGTCAGGCATGAATCGACGCAGACTATGCTGTGCGTGCCGGACTGATAGACTCCGGAAATTATCTTTCCGTTTCTCGCCGTGGCAAACGCCGCCTGAACCTTGTTGCGGTAATGATACGGCTCGTCCATGCCGATTATCGGCTCGACACGTCCGAATTCGCCGAGCAGCCTTTCGGTCTTTCTCTGCTTGAAGCCAAGCTGCTCCGCGTAGCTCAGATTTTGAAGCTGGCATCCGCCGCATTTTTTATAGAGAGGACATTTCTTTTCTTCCGTCATGTTTTCTTCTTTCCGTTTGGGTATACGATATTTATTATTTTTATTTATTTGCCCTGTCGAGCCTTCTTTTCCGCCTTTTCTCTGTCTTTCTTTGCAACATCGTTGGTGTTCATCGAGTTGCGGAACACCACGAAGCGGTCAAACAGGAATTCGGTGACGAAGTTCGTCAGCATACAGATGACCTCGACGAGGTAGTTGTTCCATAAAAGGTCGGTTGTGGCGTACTTTGTAAACCAGGTTGAAAGCGGAGTAAACACGCAGTAATATGCCGCAACCTTGAGCATGGCTATCGGGACATTGTTAGCCGACTTGAAGGTGAACTTGCGGTTGAATGTGAAATTCCAAAGCACCGAGAGCACAAGTGAGATAAGATAAGCTACCCACTCCTTGAAATGGCAGACCTCAAAAAACAGAGTATAAGTCGTTATCTGAATGATTCCCGCAGACGCCGAGAAAAGAGCGAACTTTACGGTCTGGAGAATATTCTCTTTTGTGCTGAGCTTCTGAGTTTCGGCAACGTCCTGTTTTTCTTTCTTTTTGTCCGACATATTTGTCTCCCCTTTTATTTTTTACGAATTTCCTGCGTTTTTGAGCATCTCTTCCGCCGATTTCAGCTGAAGCTCCGTTACCTCAAGTCCGCCGGTTATCCGCGCTATCTCATGTATTCTGCCCCCGGTATCAAGGCGTTCGACCTTTGTGTAGGTCTTGCCGTCCGAGACGGATTTGCTGATTTTCATATGGCAGTCCGCCTGCGCCGCTATCTGCGCCGAATGGGTGACGCATATGACCTGCCTGCCGCGGGACACCTCCTTGAGCTTCATGGCGACCTTCTGCGCCGCCCTGCCGCTGAGTCCGGTGTCTATCTCGTCAAATATCATCGTGTCGAGCCCGTCTCTGCCCGCTATGACGCTCTTTATCGCGAGCATTATGCGCGACAGCTCGCCGCCCGAGGCTATTTTTGCAAGGGGCTTCAGCGTCTCTCCCGCGTTAGCGGAGATAAGAAACTCTATGTTATCCGCGCCGTTTATTGTAAATGCAGTTTTTTCTCTGTTTACCTTGAAGCTGACCGACGGCATATCGAGAAACTCGAGCTGTTCGGTCACTCCGCGCTCAAACTCGCGCGCCGCCTTTTCACGCGCCGTCGTAAGCCTTTCGGCAAGGGCGCGAACCTCTGCCTTCGTTGAGCCGACAAGCGAATCGAGCTCCTTGACGCGCTCGTCGGAGAGCGCTATCTCGTTTCGCTCCTCGCGCGCGGAATCGAGGAATGAGAGCATATCCTCCTCCGTAGAGCCGTATTTTACGGAAAGGCGGAAAAGCTCATCGAGCCTTGCCTCTATCTCCTCGAGCTCTGAGGGGTCATATGAAAAATCCTCTATCGCCGAGCGAAGCTCCCCTGCGCAGTCCTCAAGCTCGTAGCCGACGGTGCGCAGCGTCTTTGCGGCGGGCTCGACATCCTTATAGAAGCGCGCCGCATCCTCTGCGTTGCCGGCGCAGTCGTCTATTGCGCTTATGACGCCGAAGCTGTCATCCGCGCCGCGGAGGATATCATATGCCGCGCGGAGCGAAGCGGTGACGCGCTCGCAGTTTTGCAGCAGCGTCTTTCGCTCGTTCAGCTCATCGCGCTCGCCCGGCTTTATATCCGCCTGCTCAAGCTCGGATATCTGATAATCGAGCAAGTCGAGACGGCGAAGCTTCTCCGACTCGTCCGTTCTGAGAGAGTCGCGCTCCCTGATATATGAACAGAGCTCTCTGAATTTTTCTCTGTATTCCTCAAGCAAATCGGCGTCGTCCGCTATGCAGTCGATGAACTCGAAATGCTTTTCGGGCGCCATGAGCGCCTGATTGTCATGCTGACCGTGTATGTTTATCAGCTCATGCCCCGCCTGCCTCAACGCGGCGACATTAGTCGGCACGCCGTTTATACGGCAGGTATTTTTGCCGTCCGAGCCGAGGGTGCGGCGAAGAAGTATATTCCCGTCCTCGTCGGGCTCGATATCGTATTCCGAGAGTCTCGCGGCGGTTGCTTTTGAAACGCCGGAGAACAGCGCCGTGACACTTGCGGACTGCGCTCCCGTTCTTATGAGCTCGCGCGAGGTACGTTCGCCGAGCACCGCGTTTATCGAATCGATTATAATCGACTTGCCCGCGCCAGTTTCGCCCGTAAGGACATTGAGCCCCGAATCAAATTCGATGTCGGCGCTCTCAATTATTGCTATATTCTCTATTTTCAGACTGAGAAGCATAGCTCAAACCTCATTTTTCGATAAGTCGTTTTATGGAATCCTTCATCTGCGAAGCGTAGCTTTCGTTTCTGCAAAGGGCAAATATCGTGTCGTCGCCCGCAAGCGTGCCGACAAGTCCCTCCCAATGCATGGAATCGAACGCCGCGCACGCCGCCTGCGCCATGCCGGTATAGCAGCGAATGGCTATGATGTTGCCCGCAAAATCGGCGGAAACGACGGACTGGGCGAAGATGCTTTTGAACTTCGAAAGCAGCTCGTCGGACTCGGTCTTTGTAACCGCGTACTTATACTGACCGTTCGCACCCATGGTCTTGACAAGGCGCAGCTCCTTGATATCGCGCGAAACTGTCGCCTGAGTTGCGTCAAAGCCGCTGTCTCTGAGCTTTTGAAGAAGCTCGTCCTGGGTTGACAAGTCATATTTTTCAATTATTTCGAGTATCGCTTCCTGTCTTCTTTTTTTCAAAGTTCTACCTCCCGTTTGCCGTGAGAACTGCTGTTCCACTTCATCATTTTTCTGTTAAGTATATCTAAAAAGCTGTCATTTTTAAGTCTTATAAAATCGGCGGAGATGTCCGCTTTTTCGACGGTTATACTCCCCTGCGCCGACACGGTGAACGGCTCGTCGCCGTCGCACGAGACACATATCGGACCCCCGTCGTCGGAATATATCCGCAGCACGGAGTCCTCGCCGAGAACGAGCGAACGGGTGAACACAGAATGCGAGCAAATGGGAGTCAGAATCATACACTCGAGCTTCGGGTCAACAACGGGACCTCCCGCAGAGAGCGAATATGCGGTTGAGCCCGTCGGCGTTGAAACAATGAGCCCGTCTCCGAGATAGCGGTTGAAAAAGTTCCCGTTGAGATCGACGTTTATCTCGGATATTTTGCTGAGCCTTGAGGGGCGCATGACGGTGGAATCGTTCATATTGTAGCCGCTCTGCACGCGGTCTCCGTCCGTTGCGGTGGTTTTGAGCATCATGCGCTTATCCATGCTGTAGTCGCCGGTTATGAGCTTTTCGAGCAGGTCGAGCTCGTGTATCTCAAGACCCGCCATAAACGCAAGGCGGCCGGCGTTGATACCCAAAACGGGCTTCGAATAAACCGCCGCCTTCTTTGCGGAGTGGATTATCGTGCCGTCTCCGCCCACGGTTATAACAGCCTCGCAGCTTTCGAGCAGCTCTTTTTCCGGCAAAAATACCGCCTTTGTGTCGGAGAAAACCTCCTTTGTGTCGAGCGGCAGAGAATATGCCGCACCGAGCTCGTCGAGCCGCCCGCAGATGAGCCTCGTCACCCCTGCGGCATTTCTGCGCGTTAAATTGGGAATTATCGCAAAAATCATAATTATTCTCCCGCCTTGAACCGTGCGTGCGCCGCGCCGACAACTCCCGCGATATCGGGCGCCGACGGTGCCTGCACTTCGGACTTTTTCAGATATACAAGGTATTCTATATTGCCCTCCGGCCCTTTGACCGGAGAAAAATCGAGAGCAGATACCGAAAATCCCGCCTGCACGGCATAAGAGCAGACATTTTCGATAACTCTTATATGTATGCGCGGATCCTTGACCACGCCTTTCTTGCCGACATTTTCTCTCCCCGCTTCAAACTGGGGCTTTATCAGGCAGACGGCACTGCCGTCGTCTTTTATCAGCGGCGAAAGCGCGGGCAGGATGTGTTTCAAAGAAATAAAAGAGACGTCCGCGCTCGCAAAATCCGCGCGCTCGGGAATTTCTTTTTCGGTTATGTATCTGAAATTTGTCTTTTCGAGGTTGACGACGCGGGGATCGCGCTCCAGCACGGGCGAGAGCTGCCCGCTCCCCGAATCGACGGCGTAGACTTTTTTCGCGCCGTTTTGAAGCATACAGTCGGTAAAGCCGCCTGTCGAAGCGCCGATATCTATGCATAAATATCCGCTTAAATCGAGCTTGAAAGCCTCAACGGCCTTCTCGAGCTTCAGCCCTCCGCGGCTGACATAGCGCTCGGTCTCCCCTTTATATTCGATTATATCACAGGCATTTGCCAAAAGTCCAGCTTTAGAGACCACTTTGCCGTTTAAATATACATTGCCGCTTTTTATCATTTCCTTGGCTTTTTCACGCGACGGCGCGATGCCCATGGAGACCATAAGAGCGTCTATACGCTTTCTGTTTTCGTCCACTTTCAGTCCTCCGAGGAAGTGACGAACGAGAGAACGCCCTCCTCGTCAAAGCCGTATTCGTGCAGAAGGGACTCGACGGACGCCTGCTTGACGAAGCCGTTTTCAATGGCTCGTAAATGATATTTTCCGCCAAAGCCCGCCTTGGAGAGATCAAACAGGAAGCCCTCGCCCGCTCCGCCGCGGCGTATGCCCTCTTCGAAGAAATAAACATCCTTGCAGGTCTTTGCCGCCTCAACCGCGCCCTCGCAGACGGGGATTATGCGGTTGAGCTTTATGAGCTTCACTGATTCACCCGCATTCAGGAGCTTCTCATATGCGAATGCACAGGCCGAGAAGGTTCTGCCGTAAGTCACAATAGCTTTTTCGGCTTTCTCGTCGCCGAACACGTCAAAGTCCTCAAAGGTCGGCTTTATGCTCTCGGGAATGGCTCGCTGAGCGCCGCGCGGATATCTTACCGCGACGAGCTTGGATTCGGAATAGAGCGCCTGCTGCATGGCATGCTTCAATCCCTCATAGGACGAGGGAGAATAGACGGTTATATCGGGCACGCTTCTGAACATGGAGACATCGAAAACGCCCTGATGCGTCTCGCCGTCCTCGCCGACAAAGCCGGCGCGGTCAACGGCTATGACCATCTTCTGCTTTTGCAGCGCGGCGTCGTGCAGAAGCTGATCAAAGCAGCGCTGAAGAAAGGTTGAATAGACGGCAAACACCGGGATAAAACCGCTCTTTGCAAGGCCGAGCGCAAACGCCACGGCGTGCTCCTCGGCGATGCCTATATCAAAGAATCTGTATTTATATTCATTAGAGAACCGCTCAAGTCCCGTGCCGATGGACATAGCCGCGGTTATGGCGCAGACGCGGTCGTCGCAGGAGGCGAAGCGGCACATGATATCGCCGAAATGACTCGAAAAGCTTGTGCCCGTCGAGAGCGGTTCACCCGTATTGATATCGAACTTCGAGATTCCGTGGAACTGCTCGGGCGAACGCTCGGCAAAGTCGTAGCCCTTGCCCTTGAGCGTATTGACATGGAGAAGCACGGGCTTATCGTACTTCTTCGCCATTTCAAAAGCCTCGCAGAGCTGCTGAATATTGTGCCCGTCGATAGGCCCGATATAGTGAAGTCCGAGATCCTCGAACCATGAGTCTGAATAGATAATGCGCTTCAACGCGCTCTTTATGTCAAACGCCGCGTCCGAAAGCTCGTTTCCTATAAGCGGGATATGCTTTAAGAGCTTTTCGGTGTGCGCCTTCATGCGGTAATACTCGGGCTTTGCCCTGACAACGGCGAGATAACGCGCCATAGAGCCGACATTCTCGGAGATGGACATCTCATTGTCGTTGAGCACGATTATTAATCTGTCATGCGTTCTGCCCGCGTTATTGAGCGCCTCATAGAACATTCCGCCGGTCATCGAACCGTCTCCGACGACGGCGACAACGGTGTTCTTGCTGCCGCGCATGGTGTTCGCGGTAGACAGACCGAGGGCGCTTGATGCGGCGGTGCTGGAATGGCCGCTGTAAAACATATCGTGCTCGCTCTCCTCGGGGCGACAGAAGCCCGAGAGCCCGCCCTCCTGACGCAGGGTGTGGAAGCGCTCGTATCTGCCTGTGAGCAGCTTGTGGGTATAGGCCTGATGGCCGACATCCCAGACAAACTTATCGCGCGGGGAATCAAACTCCTTATGCATGGCGAGCGTCAGCTCCACAACGCCGAGATTCGACGCGAGGTGACCGCCGTTCTTCGACACGGTGTCGATAAGAACGGTGCGTATCTCGGCGGCAAGCTCGTTGAGCTGAGCGTAGCTCAGGTCTTTTATATCCGCCGGGGAATGTATATTTTTAAGGTACTTGTCAGTTGACATTTGACTTCAACCTTTCGCTTTAATCGAATTGACGGTCACTTATTTCTTGAAAGCAGCTTTTTTGAAAGCGACACAAGAAACTCAGACTCGCCGCCGAACACGCCGAGCGCGTCTATCGCTTTTCGGGTGAGCTCAGCGGCTATTTTCTTCGCCTCTTCGAGTCCGAGGAGCGAGACGTAGGTGTTTTTGCAGTTCTCTGCGTCACTGCCGACGGGCTTGCCGAGGGTCGCTTCATCACTCGTCACGTCGAGAATATCATCGACTATCTGGAACGCTATGCCGAGATTTTCGGCATATACCCTTGCGGCCTCAAGCTTATTATCATCGGCTCCCGCCGCTATGCAGCCGAGCTGACAGGCGCATCTTATAAGCTCGCCTGTCTTGAGAATATCGACCGAGCGGAGGTCGTCGGCCGCAACCGTTTTATTTTCGTTTTCAAGGTCCTGAACCTGCCCCGCAATCATTCCGGCGCAGCCCGACGCTCGCGCAAGGAGCGAGACCGCCTTTGCAACGGCATCGGCGGGAATATCTTCGGCCTCGCCCGCAGACTGGAATGCAAAGGTCAAAAGAGAGTCGCCCGCAAGCAATGCATTCGCCTCACCGAACTTTATATGGCTCGACGGCTTTCCGCGGCGCATATCGTCGTCGTCCATGCATGGCAGATCGTCGTGGATGAGCGAGTAGGTGTGGATAAACTCGATGGCGCAGGCAAGGGGCAGAGCCGCTTCGACAGAGCCGCCGCACATTCTGCAAAATTCGAGTGTCAGCATCGGGCGTATGCGCTTGCCGCCGTTTTCGACGCTGTACCTCATCGCCTCGAGCATTTTTGCTTCGCCCGCGCCGGACGGCTCAACCGAAAGGCGGGACATCAGCGCGTTGTTTATCATCAAAATATACTCGTCGGCGGTATATTTTTTACTCATCTTCATTCTCCTTTTCGAGCTCGGACAGCTCCTTTATCTTCGTCTGAGCCTTGTCTAAATACTCGTTGCAGAAAGAGACCAGCTTCGTCCCCTCCTCAAAGAGCTTCAGCGACTCGTCGAGAGACGCATCGCCGCGCTCGAGAGCCGAGACTATATCTTCGAGCCTCTTGACGGAATCCTCGTATGTTTTCTTAGCCATTGTCTGTTCCTCCGTTTCTGACAGCTGAAGTGACGCGAGCGGTGAGCTTCAAATCCGCCGAGGTCACGGTTATATTGTCGCCCGCTTCGGGGACGTTTGTTTTTGAAATCAGCTTCCCGCCGCGCTCGACCGCCGCATAGCCGCTCGAGAGTATCCTCAAGGGGCTTAACGCATCGAGTCTGCCCGCGAGCACGGACAAATTGAGCTTATCCCTATGCTGCACCCGCAGAGCTGCCGACTGCATATCGGAGAGCAGAGAATCGAGCGTCTGACGCTGAGCAACTATCTGCTGCATAGGTCCGTATGCCGAGAGCTCTGCCGATATTCGCTTTATTTCATTGCAGCCGAACCGCACATACGAATCCAGCGCGGAGACGCAGCGCCTGCCGAGCTGATTGATATATGCGTGCTGCTCGGCTCTGTCGCTGACGGCGAGCTCCGCCGCCGCAGACGGGGTCGGCGCGCGCAAATCGGCCGCGAAATCGCAGATGGTGAAATCAGTCTCATGACCGACCGCGGAAATCACGGGTATATCGCTCGCCGCGACCGCGCGGGCAACCTTTTCTTCGTTGAAAGCCCACAGCTCCTCAACCGAGCCGCCGCCGCGCCCGACTATGAGCACATCGGCGTAATGCCCCGCATTGAAACGCTTTATCGCGTCCGATATCTGACCCGCCGACGACGCGCCCTGAACCTGAACGGGGCAGATGATAATCTGCGTTGACGGGCTGCGGCGCGTTATGACGTTTATTATATCCCTGACGGCGGCACCCGTGGGCGAGGTTATAATTCCTACACGACGGGGAAAGCGCGGTATCGGGCGCTTTCTCTCCTGAGAAAACAAGCCCTCCGCTTCGAGCTTTTTCTTGAGCTGCTCAAAGGCTATGCTCAGAGCGCCCGCTCCGTCGGGCTGCATATCCTCGATATAGAGCTGATACTGACCGTCGCGCTCAAAGACGCTGACATGACCCCTGGCGATAACCTTCATACCGTTTTCGGGCATGAAGCCGAGGCGCTCGTTGTCATACTTGAACATGACCGCGCGCACTGCCGCCTTCTCATCCTTGAGGGTCATATAAAAATGCCCTGTGCGGTAGTGATTTGTGAAATTCGATATCTCCCCGCTGACAAAAACAGACCGCAGGTTATAGTCCGAATCCATGAGGGATTTTACATATCTGTTAAGTTGACTTACTGTTACGCTGACGGTTTCAAGCATTTTTCCGCTCCCTGAGATAAGTCAGATACGCCGTTCCCGCGGCATTGTCCGCAGAGAATGCGGGCTCGGCAAAGTATGCGCCGAACTCCTCCGTAAACCTTCGGCGTATTATTGAATTGGACATCACGCCGCCGGCAAAGACCAGCGGAAGCCGTCCGTATTTTTTTATAATATTCTCCGTCATTTTTTCGAGAGCCGCCGCCACGGAATCAAGGCAGAAGAGCGCGACATCGCACTTGCTCTCTCCGCTTTTTATCATATCGAGGCACTTGTTCTCTATGCCCGAGAGACAGCAGTCCGTGCCCTTGACACAGGGCTTGGGCTTAAAAGTTTTTCGGCTTTCGAGCGCCGCTTTTTCAAGCTCGGCGCCCGCGGGGAAGCTCAGTCCCATGGCGACGCCCACTCTGTCAACAGCCTGTCCCGCGTTGAGGTCGAGCGTCCTGCCGACAATGTCTATATGGAGCAGCTTTTCTTCGTCGGGGCACACCAGGAGCGCCTCGGTAGTGCCGCCCGAGACATGGAAGGCTATGAACTCGCGCTCAAAAAGCTCCGTATGCCCGCTAGAATAGACCGCCGCCGCGACATGACCCGCCTGATGCGAGAACTCGCAAAGCGGTATATCAAGCGCCGCCGAGAGGCACTTTGCGGTATTGAGTCCGACAGTAAAGCACGGCATATACGAGCCCTCCGCGTCGCGCGGGGCATACGATGCGCCGATATAATCGGGTCTGCCGCACTCTGATATAACGCCGCTCACCACCCTGAAAAGCTGCTGAGTATGATGAAACACGGCGTCGCTCTGGCGCAGTCCGCGCTCACCGCTTTTGACGGGCAGGAGCATCTTTTTTTGAAAAACACATCCGCTCACATCATCAAAGGCTGCGGCGGATGTAGTATAGTTACTTGTATCTATGCCGAGATAAACAGCCATGGCTTATTCCCCTTCCGGGACTTCCGCGCCGCTTCTGTCGGCAAGCTTTTCTTCGCGCACCACAGAGCCGAGAACACCGTTGACGAACGACGCATCCTCTGCCGTGGCGTATTTTTTGCACAGCTCGACAGCCTCGTTTATCGAGGCGCCCACCGGAACGGACGGTATGTACAAAAGCTCGCAGATGCTGAGTCTCAAGGCAGACAGCGCAACGCGGGATATTCTGTGCTTCTTCCAGTTCTTCGAATATTTCTCGATGATATCATCGATTGAAAACAGCTTGTCCCATGCGGTCTGGGCGAGCATGGACGCAAACTCGTCCGGCTCGATAAGCTCGTTTTCAAGGCTTATTGTTATAATATCGTCCATATCCGTCTCGGGATTAAAGGACTTTTCAAACAGCAGGGCAAACGCCTGCTCTCTCGACTGGCTTCTGGTCATAAACTTTTTCTGTACTCCCCTTAAAATTCCGCTCTCCCGCGGTCGGCATTATTCGGCATAAAAACCGAATCGAGCCCTCCCGCAAGAGAGGGCTTGAGAAAATCACTTTTCGCCTTCGGGCTTGATATCAATACCGGCTATTGAGACATTGACCTTCGAGACCATCTTTCCGGTCATGCTCTGCACGGCGTTCTTGACGTTCTTCTGAATCTCCGACGCGACTTTCGGAATCTTTGTTCCGGGCGTGATATTGACATGGATGTATATCTTCACGCCGTTATCCGACGGCAGGACGCGCACGGATTTTATCGCGTCTTCTCCGAATCTGAGAATCGAATGCACGTCGGGGGTCCTGGCGGCAAAGCTGCTCACGCCTTCAACATCCTTGGCGGCGTTGAGAGCTATTGCTGCGATAACATCCTCGGATATTACGAGGTTGCCGATATTGTCAACAGTTTTGTTTTCTTCCACAGGGCATTCCTCCTTCTGCCCTATATTATAACACAAACTTGAAAATTCTCAACTACTTAATTCAACAATTGTTATGTTTTCGGCCGAAAAACCTGTCTGTTTCAGAACGATTTCCTTTATTTGGAGAATAACCGTGTCATTTAAAGTGCCTTTTGCAACAATTACTTCAACGGTACCGTTGTTGATTATCACAACGCATTCGCTTCCGGTTTTCGCCTTTATCAGCGACTCGATATCGCCCTCGAGCTTCACGGCGTTCGAAAGTGCCTTGAGCGCGTCCGCCGCCTCCTTGACGGCTGCCGGGTCGGACGAGCTGTCCTTTATGACCTTATTGAGAATTTCGGCGGCCTCGTCATGGGCGGAGCTTCTTCTGAGCTTCGCAGAGGCAAAATAGTCGCCGCTTTTGCCGGACGCCGCCGCGCTCTCCGAAACGCCCGACGAGCTGACGAGCTTTGCGTCGCCCAAGTTTCCGCCCGTGTTTTCAACCTCCTCTACCGACGGGCGTGTGTTCGCGTTCTTCACCGACGGGCGGTTATAGTACCAGTTTATAAACACTGCCGAGCCGAGAGCGAGAACGAGCGCCGCGGCGATTATCTGCCTTTTCCTGACGACCATAGATATCAGTCCTTTCGGGTTTCTTTTATTTGAACGGCGCGGTTACGCCGACATTTTTGTGATATATACGCGCGACGCGCTGATATCGAGCACGGCGGTTATCGCCTGAGTTATCTCCTGCCGCACGGCATCCGAGCCGCCGCCCTCGCAGACGACCGCAACGCCGCGTATTTTGGGCTGGATGAGCTTTATAATCATCCCGCCCTCGTTCCCGTCCGTCTCTATGAGGACATACTCCTTTTCGTTTGAAAAGTTTTCTTTTTCTATCGCGGTGCCGCCCGAGGTGTCGCTTTTTATCTTCTCGTTTTTTGCGTAGACCTGCTCGGCGCCGCTGTCTAAGGTCACCATAACGCGGGTCTTGCCCGCTCCGTCTATCGATGAGACTATCTCCGTCAGCCGCTTTTCGATATCCTCGGCGTAGGTCTCCTGATTCTGCACCGCAGTGACGCTCTCTTTTTTCTCCGCTTTCTTTCCGTCGGACGGCCGAAATTCGGAGATAATGAGCAGCAGCACTCCGAGCACTCCGACCGCGCAGAGCACCGCCAGCTTCTTGTCGGAAGTGAACGCGGACTTCAGTTTTTCAAAGGTCTGTTTGATATCCATAGCTTTCACTCCCGTTTCTTATGTCTATCACCGCGTCGCCCAGCAGCTTTTGCAGCCTCTCGACCGCCGCATCGTTTATAACAGCTCCGCTCGGCAATATGATATTCGCCTTTTTTATAAATATGCCGCCGCTCTCGTCTATATCCGTCAAAAGATCGATTTCACAGTCGGGATAGCCACAGGACGAGAGTATTTCGAGCACACAGTCCTGCATCTGCTGCGCATAGGCGGCGGTAATACGGTAGTTCACCTCGTCGTTGAGCCCGCTCGGTATCAGCGCCTCGGTGTCAGACGAATCAAGAGAAAAATCCGTTTTTATCAGAGCGTTTGCAAGCGGAAAAACGAGGGCGCATATGACCGCAGCAGCTGCGACGCACCGCATTATTTTCTGCATATTCCCCTTTGGCACGAGCGCATATACGACCGACGAGAATATCGCCGCGGCGCACACGCCGAGCGCCCATTTTTTCAGTTCCTCCATGCTATGCACCCGCTTTCACCGAGATAACTATACCCGTCGATATAATAAAGAGAGCCGCCGTAAAAATTATCGCCGCGTTTATTACCGTCAAAGCGGACGAGAGCGTTTCGAGCACCTCGCCGGAAGCGTCGTCGCCCATGGACGAGGACAGCACGCCTAAAAGCTTCAAAAGCAGGATTCTCGCGGTAAGCTGCAGAATAACGGGCAGATCCATAAGCACAACGGCGATAACGCCGAACACTCCGACAGTGCTTTTGAGCAGCGCCACGCTGCCGATTATCGAGGAATACGCATCGCTCAGAGCGCCGCCGACAATAGGCACGGCGGAGCTGAGCGCGAGCTTTATGCCCTTGGAGGTCAGAGTGTCCGCGCTCCCGGCGAGCAGACTCTTGAGTCCCAGAACCGCCGAAAACGCCGCCGCGGCAAAAGACAGAACGCCTATCGCAAGCTTTTTTATCATCTCGGCGAGCTTTGTGAGCTTTAACTCGGGGCTGAGCGACGCGGACACGCTGAAAGCCGAAAACGCGCCGCACAGAGGCATTATCACATTCCCCGCGGTCTGCGCCGCCGCCTGAGCCGCCGCCATGGCGAAGGAGCCGTAGGTCAGGGCGAGAGTGGGATTCCCGGCGGCCGTTATTATGCCCGCCAATACGGGAATGAGCGCGAGCATAAAGTCGGAGGTAGCTTTGACTGCGCTCACCCCTTGAGAGATAACCCCCGCAGACGAGGCGAACACGGTTATCGCAACCGCGCAGCCTATGACCGTATTGAGAGGCTCGGAGAAGTTTTCGGCGGCGGCAGTGCCCTTTATGAGTCCGACAAGAATGACAATACCCGCTATCAAAGCCATGTCCTTTATCGGCTTCGAAAAGCTTCCGCGCGCCATATCGCCGAGCATCGAAACGAGCTTTTTCGGCGAGGGCGAGAGCAGAGATTGCCAATCGGCAATGTCAATCCCCGCAGAATCAAGGCTGTCCTTTATATCATCCGGCAAGGTGTCGCCGAGCCTGTCTGCACCGCTCGACTCATAAAAGGACGAGTAATCATCCGTCGTCTCCTCCCCTACGGCGAAGCACACGGCGGCATTCAAAAAGAGCAGAATGAGCAGAGCCGCAAATACTTTTAAGCTTCTCATAAACTTCCCTCAGATATTTATAAGTTCTTTTGCAAGCCCGACCGCCGACCTTATAAGCGGCAGGGCGAGCGCGATTATCGCCGCCTTTGCCGCAAGCTCGGACGCGCCCGCCACGGCGGAGTTTCCGTTATCGCGGCAGATATCGCCCGTAATCTGAGCCGCAACCGCAACGCCGAGCGCCTTTATCAGCACGGACACGCATTCATTGCCCGCAGAGCTCATATCGGCAAAAAAATCGAGCTGCGAGATTATATTTTGCAAAACGCGCACCGCATAAGCCGCTATCACCGCGACTGCCGCTATCTGGACTATCGGCGCATATTCGGGGCGGTGCTGCTTTATCACGGCGCATATAACGCACACCGTAACCGCGAGCGCGGCGGTTTTCAGTATCTCCGTCATATCAGCCTCCGAGCAGTCCGCTCACGGCATCGAGCAGCTGCGAAAGATACGGCAGGAGCATTATCAGCACGGCGGCGATACCCGCAAGCACGGTTATCAGCGCATAGTCGTCGCGCCCCGCACGCGAGAGCACCTGACTCAGCACCGCCACGATTATACCGACCATTGCTATTTTTATAACTATTCCCGCTTCCATAGACGATGCACGGCGAACGCCGTTCCTTTCTTTTTTATGCAGCTTTTATACAGCCGCTATCACGATGACCGCGCCCGCGAGCGCTCCGAGAGGCGGCAGAACCTTTGCGTATTTCTTTTTCTTCTCCCGCGCCCCCGACAGACGCAGCTCGAAGTCGGATATAAACATATCGCAGTTTGCAAGCTGACCCTCGAGCGCGGTAGTGCCGAGCGAACGCCCGAAGGAGACCAGGCGCGAGACATCGGACGGGCCCAAGCCGACGGTATTTTCCCGCGCGGAAAGCGAATCGCTCCACGCCTGCGGAAACGGTTCGCTCAGGCAGAGCCGTTCGCACTCGGGGATAAACACAAGCTCTTTGAGCTCCGGAGTCGACGAGAGTATCTCGAGGACATCCCCGACCGGACAGCAGCAGCATTCGAGCTGAGTTCTCACAATGCGCAGCATTACACATATTTTTTCAAGCAGGCTCACGCGAAGCGTCAGCATACGCGCCGCATATCCGCCCGCAAGGCACAGTGCGACAGCCGTCAACAAGGCTCCCGTCATTCGCATAAGAACGCTCCTTCAGGTCATATATTTCCTCAATCTCGCCGGGGGCTTCGCCGAGCATGACGAGCTTTGAAAACACGCCGGACGAGATAAGCTCCGACACGGCGGGACGGCGGCGCAAGTCCTCGTTTTTGCCGACATGGACGCTGACAAGAAAGTTCACCCCGGAGCTCATTCCCTCCGAAATACGCTTCGCTTCGGACAGACTGCCTATCTCATCGCAAATAATCATCTGCGGCGAGAGCGTTCTCAGGGCGGTCAATATGCCGGCATCCTTGGGGTAGCCCGTCAACACATCGGAAAAGCCGACGTCGCACTGCGGACAGCCGCCGCTCGAAGCGGCTATCTCTCCGCGCTCGTCAACGACCGCCACGCGAAAAAAATTGCCGCCGGAGGGTCCCGAAAGCCTGCGTGCAAGGTCGCGCAGGAGCGTCGTCTTGCCCGAGAGCGGCGGCCCCGCGATAATCGCCGATACCGCGCCGTTATTAAAGAGCCGCGTATATATTTCATCCGCAGCGCCCCTCACCTCATGGGCTATGCGCAGGTTGACGGACGAAATATCGCGAAATGCCCTCACCGTACCGTTTTCGGCCATGACCGCCGTGCCGCAAACTCCCGCCCTGTGGCCGTGCTCAAGGCTTATAAAGCCGCTCGCCGCGGCGGCGGAGTTCGAGTGGACGGAATAGCCGCACATACGCGAGAAGCTCGCTTGAAGCTCCGCGGGGCTCGCCGTAAGCGCGCCCGGCGAATACACCTCCCCCGTTCTGCCGCTCCCGTAAACAAACAGAGAGCCGCCGCGCGTGACTATCACAACGGGTCTTGCCGAGCGCAGGCGTATCTCGTAAGCGCTCTCCTTGACACGGGAATCCACCCCGACGAGAGCGGCCCGAAGCCGACTGTCTAGATAATTCGCCGCGCTGTCAAAAGAATCCGCCGCCTGCATAGCCTCGCCTCCGTTTCCCTAAATAATATGAAATCTTGTCCCCGGGTAGAACAGGAAAAAGGACATAAAAAAGCACCCCGCAAAAATGCGGAGTGCTTTAAAAGCTATTCTGTTATCTCACCTCGAGGATATTGCCCGAGCCGCTGAAAATATTGAAATACAGCATTTTCTTCTCGCCGTTTTCGATATATTTTATCTCGTAATTCCCCTCCTTGCGGCTGCCGACGCATTTGACGTCGAGGATTTTCGCGTCTGTGTCGTTAAAGGTCTCCCTGAGCACCTTCAGCTCCGCATCGCTGTATTCCTCGGCGTTGTCGGAGACGAAAAGTACGCGTCCGAAGAGGTTATTTATCTTTGCGAGCAGGAGCTTTTGCTCCCAGGTAAATTTAAGGTTATGGTCGCGCAGGAAGAAAACATCGGGGTCGTTGAGGAACGCCCTGCCGTTTAAATGGCGGCGGAACATACTGTTGTTTATAGCGTTCTGCGCGCTGGGTAGCTCGTTGTTTATCGACATGGAGTTATAGAACTTGCCGCCGTAAGTGAGATCGACATCGCAGCTTATTCTGCACGCATCGACAACACCGAATGCGGGGCCGAGCGGCACTCCGCAGCCGAGGATGATTTTATCCCCGACGCACTCGCGCAAAAAGTCCATAGCCTCGCACATGATAGTGCCGCGGGTCTTGTTGTTGCGCGGAGTTCTGCACTGGCTGTAAAGGAAGTCGAGCTTTACCATATCGTAGCCCCAATCGTTGAGCACGGTGTCAAAGACATTTTTAAGATGCTCGCGCACCTCGGGGTTATAGATATCGAGCGTATATGCGCCGCCCCAGCCGATGCAGCCTATCTGAGGCTTGCCTTCGGGAGTGCGGATAATCCAGTCGGGATGCTCCTTCAATATGCGCGATTTTCCGCGCTGAACATTGAAGGGCGCAAGCCAAATACCCGCAAGGTAGCCCTCTCTGTGAACAGCGTCGGCGACGGTCTTCATGCCGTTGGGGAAGTCCTTGCCGTTGTAGTCGAGCCAATCTCCGACAAAGGTCTCATAGCCGTCGTCTATCTGGAAGATATTGACGCTGTCATGCGCCCGCGAAAGTCCCTTGAGGTCGCGCAGGATTATTTTTTCGTCTATCTTCTGGAAGTAGTTATACCAAGAGGTATAGCCGGTGAGCCTGTCTATGCGCTTCTTTTCGGGCAAACCCATGGCGGCGAAATATTTGTCGAACACCTCGTCATAGCTGCCGACAAAGCGGACAACGTCAAACATCTCGTAAGGCTCGCTCACGGTCAGCCCCTCGACATCCTTTTCCATGGAGAAGAAATGCTTATCCATATCAGAATAAAAAACAGTATATCCGTTTCTTTCGCTGAGCGAACCGAACAGCTCAAACTCATCCCCGCGGCGGAAATAGGTATATGTAAAGCTGTGGAAGAAGCCGGGTCGGGATTTGTAGCGGGTGAAGGCGTAGTCGCCGGAGGTTATCGCCATATCCTTTACGGTTTTAGTTATACCCGCAAGCGAGGTAACGCCGGGATAGATATCTTCCGAGGACATCTCGGCGGAAGTCGTCCACGACTGATAGCCGTTGACAAAGAATTTTTCGTTTTCCTCATACTCGTGCCAGAACTCAAGCGCGGCGGATATAAGCGTTATCGGGCGCGAGGGAATAAGAGTCAGCTTGACGCCGCTCTCGTCGTTGACGCAAATGACCGAGAAGTGCGGACCCGAAAAACCGACCGTCTCATAAACCGCGCCGGCGAGAGAATATTTTAGTTTTAATACGGGCTTGTTCATCCTGATTCCTCCATACGGTATTTCTCTTTAAGCTTAGTTTATCATTTTGAGACGAAAAAAACAATAGGAGTCATCCAAATTGCGGGCGTAAAAAAAGCGCCGCACTTAAACCGTGCGGTGCCGATATGTTATCCCTTTCGGGCTTGTTGTCCAGTTCCTGCGGCTGAGAGCCGCCGCTTAGTTACGCAGCCTTTCTTGCTACGGAGCTAAGTGCGAGAAGCATGAGGAGCTTGTGAAGGCTAAACTTCTTCTCTTTCTCAATCTCACCAAACAGGTCCTGTTCCATCTTGTAATACTGCATGTTCATCATATCTGTCAGTCCTTTCATTTGGTATGCTTTCATTATACTCACTTTACGCGATTTGTCAAGTGATTTTGCACAAACGAGCACACTCTGATTTGTGCAATTTCACCAAAGGCGCGACTTTTTTCAATCTTGCCGGTTTAAATAATTGCATTTAACTGCGTTAAATTCTTGTGTGCAGATTGCACAAATCAGGCGCATTTGGTTGTGGATTGTGACGAAAACAGCGCAGATTTTTGGAACTTCCTACAAAACAGCTCTCGAAAGTTTGTGAGAAATGACAATAAAAATATTTAAAAAGAGCTTCCGACGTATAGACGGGTATCCGTAAAACAGTTAATCCTCCGTATGGCTTAGACCATGCGGAGGATTTGTTTATGTCTAATCTTCAAACTTGCTGGCGGCAAACGGTTTGTCAAAACCGTTTGCGGACGGCAAGTCCACAGGGGATAGCCGCACAAGCGTCGCAAGGGGGTGTAGCCACCTTGACGGAACGAAGTGACGAAACA
>OLHG01000019.1_pt1 | contig 114383 bp, 136 predicted proteins | sample 1605971 | NCBI WGS metagenome assembly OLHG01 (sample SAMN03283289) | human gut metagenome | biome: human-associated habitat; material: feces | host: Homo sapiens | place: Peru | collected 2012 | reverse complement strand
TAAGTCCCTTAACAAAAAGTCTATTGATTATTTTTTTCAAAGGTATAACTATTTTAACCCATAGTTATATTTTTTTATTGACATTAAGTTATAAAAGTGGTATTATAATTATAGAGAGAAAGAGAGGGAAAGAAAATGACTACAAATGGTATAAGTTTTGTTATTGACCACAAAAGAAAAGAAATGGAAATATATATACAAAGTAAGAAAGAATTTGTTTTTACTATTAGAGATTTATTACTTTTAATTAAAGATAATAAAGACTTGTGTGATTATGATATTATTTCCATAAAGTTTGAAAAAGTAAAAGAAATAGAAAAAATAAATGTTGTGTATTAGGGGGTTAAAAAAATGGAAGAAAAACAATATACTTTTACAGTTTATGCTAGGGTAATGTATGTAGGAGTTGTTACGGCTGATTCACTAGAAGACGCCGAAGAAAAATGCTCTAATCAAGATTATGATGACATTATAGACCAATGCGAAAGTGAGATTGATTGGGATACATTAAACATAGAAGAAGACTAGTCTAGTCTTTTTTTTATGTAAAAAATATATATATAATAAAAAAAACACTCCCCCTTATACCATAAGTATACACCTAAAGTCAAGTATTGTCAAGACGAACTTTTGTTCGTTCTTTTTTTGTGCTTTGAGGTAGGTAGCCTAACCTAATGGATAGGTACCGGAACCAACCTAATGGGTCGCCACCGAAGGAGCTGCGCAGGGAGCTTCGCCGCGCGCGGTCCCCCCTAACCCCCCAATACCTTTATTATACCACAAGGAGCTGCGCCAAGTCAAGTATAAAATAGTTATTTTTTTTTTAATATATCCCCTTTTATTATATCATACTTTTGGTGGTCAAGTCAAGTATTTTTCAAAAACTTTTTTAAAAAAATTTTTGCTAAAACAGTTGCCATCAGGTCAGATTTGTGATATAATTATTATAGAAAAGATGAAGAAAGAGAGATGAAAATGAAACCTAATGGGACGCATTGCATCCCCCCTAAATCCCCCCTTATTCTATTATATCATAGGGAGCTGTATAAAGTCAAGTATTTTTACCTAAAAAATAAAAAAAGTTTAGGTGCGAAAATTATTGACAATTGGTACCAAATGGTGATATAATATAATTGTAATAAAGAAAAGGGAAAGGAATTAAAAAAAATTGGTTAGAAAAATAAAAAAATTACTTGACTTTCGGTTAGTTCTATGATATAATTATTATAGAAAAGAAAGAAAAGTAAATACCAATTAAAAAAATTGCTAAAATCTTTTCAAAAAGAGTTGACTTTCACTCACATATATGATATAATATATATGTAAAGAAAAGAAAAATTATTTAAAGGAAAGGGCAATTACTTTTGCTATAGGTAATTGTTAGGGTGAGAAATATGGCTAAAATGGTTGGAATGAACGCAAACTACAAGGAAGTTGCTACAGTATTAAGAACATTCGATAAAGGAACAGCTTTCGCTAGAGAAGTATTAAACAAAATGGTTGAAGCTGGTAGCAAAAGAACATTCAATAGTGTTAATGCTACATTAGCAGCTATGGCTACTAAAGGTTATGTTAACAAAGAAAAAGCAGTTTACAACGACAAGATGTTAACTAAATACACTTTAACTGAAACTGGTATCGCTGAATTAGATAAAACTGATGAAGCTCCAGTTGAAGCAGAAGATGCTGAATAAGCATCTTTTTTTATTAGCTTTATTTTTTTTATATAATAATACTCTCCCATTTTACAATAATATTATACCATAAAACAAGGGGTATTGTCAAGTATTTTTAATAATTTTATCCGTATTGTTTCAGGTGCCAGCCGTGTATTTTTCGTGCTAGCATATTTTTTTGCCTCCACACCACATAGTTAGGGAGCTGTACCCCCGTATGCGGAGCACCCCCTAAGGAGCTGCGAAGCCGGTAATTTAAAAAATATTTTTCTAATAGAACTCTAAATACCCTCTCAGACGCGTTTTAAGGCCCCTTAGAGAGGTTTTATAATAAAAATAGTGTAATTGTATTAGAAAAGCAAAACGTTGCTTAAAACGGCTAAAAATGGTGTTTTACGAGGTGTGAGGAAAAAGCGACATAGTTGTTTTATTTTTTTTATAATAATACTTCCCCATTATAATATAATTATACACAATCGCGCTAGTTCTTGTAAAGTATTTTTAGACATAAAAAAAAGACAATGGTTCAAATACCATTGCCTATGTTTCACGTGGAACATTACCCTCACCATACTTTTTTATAGCTTCCTCTAAAGCTGAATATAATATTTGCTCTGCTCTGTTCATTATTTGCCTCCTTTTATGTTTCACGTGAAACATTGCTTACAAAAAACTTGACAGACGGGGGCTCTGCGGAGCTCATCCCCCACCTCCTATTTATATTATTTATCTTTTATACTATTATATGCTATATATTACTAATGGTATACTATATATATTATTATGTATTATACTATATACTATATACTATATACTATATACTATATACTATACATATTATATATACTACTACTTATTATATATATATTATATACTACTACTATATATACCTATTATATATATACTACTACTTATACTATATACTACTATATATTACTTATACCTAAGATATATAATATATTATATATACTATATATATATAGAAAATAAATACCCCTTAATAAATCACTTGTATAGTAGACAACTACTTGCGAGATTACAATTTTAGTTAAGTTTAGCGATTTTTATTTTCTGGTATGCTGCCCTTTAAGCCTCCACCTACTTCGTAGTTTAGGAACTTACGCATTGGGCTATCGTGTAATATTAGGGCTGCCTTCGTTTTGTCTACGGCTCCTTTGCGTGCTAGTGTTAGTACCATTGATTGAGCTTTTTCTTCTGTGTAACCTTTGCCTAGCATTTCGGCTAATTGTTTTGGTGTAGCCATGCCCCCCTCTAATCTTCTTACTATTTTTTCTTGTGCGTGTGTTAACATCATCTTACCTCACCTTTTCCTTTCATTTCTTCTAACCTTTTTTCTATTATATCTAATCTCTTACCTAAGACTTCTATCCTTAACTCGTCTTTACATACGATTAACTCGGCTTGGATTAGTTTTATTTCTTTGATAATTGCGTCCATTTTTTTCAACTCCTTTTTCTTTTTTCTTTATATATATATTATACAATATACTGCTAGGAGTTGAGAAGTCTTTGGGCGTTTTTTATATAGCAATTTTTTAATGGTGCCGATACTAAGAATTGAACCTAGATTGGGGCATTACCATTGCCCTGTAATACCATTATACTATATCGGCATAGGCGACACTCTGTTCGCGACCAGAAGTGCCCTGCGACGCAGTAGCCTTGTACTCCAAAGGCTTAAGGAGTAAACCGAATGGGTCGGGTTTACTAGAACCACCGTATTTACCTCTACGGCTAGGGGAAATCACACGCCATTCCTAGCGGCTACTATAATTCTTCGTGTGCCATTGGGCATCGGCCTCAAGCAGTCATTGGCTCGGTAATCAACCGTATATATATAACAACAACCTCAGTTGTTATTAACCTATTCTTCGTCGCCTTCGTCGTCCTCAATATCGTATACATCCTCATCGATGTTATCAGTTTCACCTAGGCGATTAACAAAACCTTCAATTTCAAAGCCACAACTTTCGCATACGCCATCGTTGTCGCTGTCCATAGTTAATACATTATGATGACCACATTTAGGGCAATCCCACATACCATAATCTACTGTATAACTGAATTGAACTTCTACTTTCATTTTTATCACTCCATTTCTTTCTTTTTCTATATTAATTATATAATAAAATGGTGGCTTTCTTCAAGTATTTTCGCAAAAATATTTATTTTTTATTTTAAGCCACTTCTAAACGATTTTTTACCCTTTCTAATATATTTATATTAAAAATATATTTTTACCGCAATACGCCCCCTTAAAATGTTTTTAAAGAGGTATTTAAGGTTTATAAAAAAAATAATTTTATAAAATAAAAAAAGATAAGGTTCATAACCCTATCTTTGTATTAGTTTGCTTTTTGAATTAAAGCATATTTAGTTAACATTTTGTCGCCTTTTACAGCTTTAGTTTTTGATACTAAGCCTTTTCCAGCAAGTGAAGCAAGTGTAGCGTTTACTGCGTTGATAGTTTTACCTTCAACCTTTTCTAGTACGTCAGCAGCGAATGCTCCTTCCTCAGCAAAGTTTTCTCCTAAAACTTTTAAAATAGCTTCTTGATTAGCAGTTAATTTAACTTCTTTCATCCTAATCATTCTCCCTTCTTTTTTTTATTACATATATATTATAACACTTTTAGAAGCAACTTTCAAGTGTCATTTCAATTTTTTTTAGCCTATCTTTCGTTAGTTTCATCTGCCCTTGCTCATTATAAGCAATCACACTCAACGAGCATAGAAGAGCAGCCACCCCCGGGTTGACCTGAAGGAGGGGTCATTATATCCTCCATGATAGGCACTTGTGAAATAAGTTTGCCAGCCTTTGGCTTCTATTTACTTTTTAAAGTAATGCTGGTGCCATCCTTAATATATCACTTATTGCGAGGCTTAAAGATTTAAACCCCCCAATAAAGGATATATTAAACATTGAGCTAGGCGACTCGGCTTAGCCATCTACCGAGCTCAATGGGGGAAAAGGTTAAGGCTATTTCTAATAAGTGGTTGATTTAAACGAACGCACGTTTCGCCGTAGCCAACGGATACTCACACTTTCGCTAGCAGTGAGTCGCATTAGTGAGAAAGTTTAGATTTACAGTACCGGTATTCTTCACACAAGGTCCGATGCTTCCGCATCTAAGGCTTATCTATATGTCTGTAATACATATATTAAAGTCTGTTGTTTTGTGCTTCATATTCACACTCACTTTTTCTTTCTTTCTATATATATTATATCATTGAACGCATCCTTATTACAAGTATTTTCAATAATTTAATAACTAATTTTTTACGCCCGCCCAAGGACTTCCACCTTGGGACGCCAACTCGAGGTTTAAAACAAATTACTGCTAGATGACCTGTTCAATTACCCTCTACGTGAGCTGGCCGTTATTTTCTTTAGACTGTCTTTAACGATTTTCAGCACGGACGCTTTTTTACTACTCCCATTTTTGTCCACATTCTCTGGCACAGTTCCTAACTGAATAGTTTACTGGAGGGTTCGGGCCCCCGAGGCTTGTTTACAGTGAGTGAGCCGAGTAGCATAAGATTTTAACTAATGTAAGTGTGTGGGATTTATTTCCCCCCTGAAGAATAATAAAAGCTATACTACTGATATATTACAAGATTATTTATCATATATACAAATCTCTATTATCCCTCAGGCGAAAAATAACTCGCCTATTTTTTATTTATGAAAGGATGTGAGGGGGATTATAAGTAATCCCCTTATTTATGTCCGAGGCACGATACTCCTCGCCCTACAAGCCTTCAACTCGGGCATGCCAGGGTTCTTCGTCGCTTAGCTTTGAGGCTCTTCCATACACTCGCGACTTATCTCGGGCATAAATAACGAAATTACTTTTTCCACAATGTAGTCCCGACCTTTCCAACAGACTACCGTCCCTCCTTATTTCACTCTTACAAGGGAGCTCCGCTTCTTCTATTTGTAATATTGGAGATAAAAAATGAGCTTGGAGCATTAGGCTCCGATAGAACGATTAAGCGTTCACCAGGGATTACGGGCTAGCGGCTCATATTGGTAATCACTCCTCAAGCGGCAATTTCCGGCTGACCTGTATCTAGTTCCTAATCACTCTATCGCAGCCTAATGACTGCGAATTAGAAAAAAATGGATGAGGGGTTTTAGCAACCCCTATGAAAGCATTCGCCTGACTGTGGGAGAAAGCCGTATATATCAATCTCACTTACCGGGTAACCACTTTTAATACTCTCATAGCGATTTCTAAAACTTCTATTTCTTTCTTTATTACATTTATATTATATCATTTTATACTTGCGATTGACAAGTTTTTTAAGATATTTTTTAAAAAAGATTTTTGCCTTTCTCATTTCACAAAGGACGAGCTTTCATTGCCTTGGCAGTCTTGCGACCTCATCGTCAGTGGGCATCTTTTCAATATATACCTTTAGAAAAAAATGCTAAGTATCCACGGTCTCTTGGCACTCCCCACAAAACTTTCTTTCAGCTGAGTGCGTTGCTCTGGAAGTTTTCACCAGCAGAGAGGTAATCGTTCACTTCCAAACTCTCTGTGGATTTGAGACCCAATCCCAAGTATTAATTTTTTCTTTTTTTTATTTACAATATAATTATAATATTAACTGCCAGCTATTGACAAGTTTTTTATCAAAAATAATGATATAAAAAGGGGTCATGGGGTAAGACAATCACTCTGTTCCCTCGCCCTTATATATCGAGGTAGGCGTCGTTGTAAGGTTTTCGCCCTTACCGAAAGAAATACCCTGTTTCCTGTTATCACTATAAATAGTGTTGCTTGTTGCCTGATTTCATTTCTTTTACGACATATGGTGGAGGATAGGAGACTCAAACTCCTGACCCTCTGCGTGCAAAGCAGATGCTCTATCAACTGAGCTAATCCCCCATAAGAAAATATCAATGGTTGGGTCGGTTGTATACCCAACACTTCGGCGTCGCGGTCCCGGTCCTCGGTTAATCACACCACTCACCTTTCAGCCTTGCTCCCGGCTAGCATTGATATATTTTTTGTCATTCCTTATTTACCCTCGCGTTCCTTACGAGCATTATATTCTTGCCAAAAGTTAGAGCTAACTATGAAGTCGTTCATTGCTACCCAGATGGCATTAAAGCGATATATAGAGAAAGCAGTTTCCCAAGGAATAATGATGTTTCTTTCTGGTTGAGCGTGGTCTATAAGTTTATACATAAAGTATTCTACCTCTCCGACTCTTGACTTTTTAAATTGTCTTGCTTCAAATCTATCACCAAATACATCGGCTTTTATTTGACGGTTCAGTTTACGCACATTTCTATTAACTTTCTTAGCATCATTGCTCTTTCTCATTATATATCACTCCTTTTTCTTTTTACAATATAATTATATAATATTATGGTAGTTATTTTCAAGTATTTTCTTTATTTTAATAAGTCTTTCATTTCTTCAGTTAGAGCATTTATATCTTTACTGTATGATAATTTTTCTATGATATTTTTTATAATACCAATTACAGCAAAGATAAAATAGTATCCAGAAATGGTAATTTCTATACCAGTCCATTGATTTAGACCTGTGATAAACATTGTATCAAAACCAAATATTTCTAAGATACGAGCTACAAGCATCATCCAAGCAATATTAAGCATCTTTTTGTCCCTCCTTGTTATTATCTTTAGGAGAAAAATAATCTCTAAATACTTGTATCATTTCATCTTCTTCATAGAAGAATGGGTCTCTTGGTAAAGAGTTTAATACATTTACCATTAGTTGGCCGAAGCGCCAGTCACAGGCATTCTCCTTCCATATTTTTGCTAATTCGTTACAAAAAGTATCAATTCTTTCAGGTTTTCTCATAATTGTTTTTCTCCTTTCTTTATTACAATTATATTATATCATTTTCCGGTTGCTTTTGACAACTATTATTTTTAATTTTAAGCACTTTTTCTATCTTGGTCGCTATATTCTACTAATTTACCACTTTTTCTCCTAACATACTTACAAATGCTGTCGTTGTAATTAATAACAAAACCTTCAACATCCCTACCCCCTACACTGACACAATATTTATCATATATAGCGTCCAAATGTTTCTTATCAGGTAATACTTTTATCTCACATACGACTGGTACTACGCCTATAAACTTAGGGATAGTTTGGTCTATAAAAGGATAGATAAATAAGCTGTGGTCATATATCAAGTTATATAAATTAAAGTCATCATCTACATTAGCTTTAGCAAACATATACCATCTCTTATCGAACTCATCAATAGTATATTTAATAGCACCCATACCTAACCACTCTCCCGCGATGGCGCTACCTTCGTTTAAATTGTCCTTTAATTCTTGACCATAATCTTTAATCCATTGATAAAGACCTTTATAGCAAATATCCTTAGCTTCTTCTATTTCACTTAAAGCAAAGATAGTTTTACGTTGAGCAAAATATAATTCCCCGTCTTTTTTGAAAATAACTAAATTACTACCGTCTAATTTTTCGGTTAATTGAATAATATCACCATCAACTTTAATTCTCTTAGTTTTTGGATAGATTTCTTTACCTTTTCTCATTGTTATTCACCTCTCTTTTTTAATTCACCACAATGAACAGTTAAGCTCATTATTTCTTTTTCAATTTCAGTAATTTTCATACCTATTTTATCTAATTCGGCACTGTCTGCCTTAATAATTATTCTTTGTATCTTTTGTAGTTTTTTAATAATATCTAATTTTGTCCCCATTTTTTCATTCTCCTTTCTTTCTTTATTACAAATATATTATATCAAAAAAAAGAAGAGAAATACAAGTCTTTTAACTCAATTTCTCTTCTATAATTTCTCTTTATGTAAGTTTCTTTATATTAAACCAATTCTCTAACTCTATTAATAAAGTCGTTGCTATATAGCCCACTAATGTTGTTGATAGTATATGCTTTATTACGAATATCGTCAGCGATTTGATGAGCAAGTTCTTCTTCACTGGGAATCAATGTAGGATAAGAAGGTGTCTCTTCTTCGTCGTCTGGTTCCCAGTAATCATCCTCTTCTTCGTCCTCTTCTTCCCAATCTTCGTTTTCTTCTACTTCACCACAGTCTTCGTCATCCCAATCCTCATGGTCATTTTTATCTACTTTATCGAAGTCATCTTCATCTAGGTGATTATTTACCCAATCATCAAAATCAATATCTGCGTCAATATAAGCAAGTAATTCTCTCACTTGTCCAACAGTTAATTCTAATAGTTCATCTAACATTTTTGTTCCCTAACCTTTCTTCTTTATATTCTTTAATATCATAAAGAGCTGCGAGTTTCATTTTTCTATCACGATAAGTGCGATTATCACGACACCATATACATTCCCATTGATGACGACGACCCCCGTGATTACGACAGTGCTTGTCAACAGCTTTGGCATATGGTTGTCCTTTAGTACCGTATTCTACCCTATGCTCTTTACCACTTTTAATTGCTTTATGTAGAGCCATAGAAGCTCACCTCCTTATTATGAGGCAACTTCTATTTTTTTATTGTGTCTTCTTCCTTTTTTGAAGTTTTCTTTATAAGCCTTTTCTCCTGCTTCTTTCAACTCTCTACCTTTAGCAGTTAAGTATTTAGAAGCCATAGGATTTCTTTTTAACTTTTTATTGGTTTTACCTTTCTTATCTAAGTTAAGTTGAGTTATAGTGAATTGTCCTTCACCATTCCCACTTGAACCTTTTCTTTTAGCCATAATAATCACTTTTCCTTTCTTCATTTTCTATATATATTATATCATTATTCATTAGCTATTTTCAAGTATTAAATAACAAGTTTTATCTTTATTAATATTTACTATTAGGGTATTCTGCTTTATATTGTTCTTCGATATCAGCAGGCATATCATTTAAAATAGTAGGTCTAAGCCAATCATTTGTCCTAGGTATATAATTGCTCACGAAGCTACCCATTTCAACACAGGCTAATTCTATTCCTATCCAGCATTCGCAGTCGTCATTAATAGAACGACGGACTGAATGCCCTATTTCTTTTCCCCATTCCTTAGGATTGTCTTGAGGTATTATAGTATCAACAGGGTCTTCTACTCCAGCGGAGTGAAAATACTGTTCCCTTATTTGTTTTGCTATATACTGAAATCTGTCCCAAGCTGCCTCATAGTTTTTCCCTATATAATCTATATAGCTATTATATCCGTCATAATCTGCCGTATGCTTAATTATCCAAAATGGTCTTTTCTTCATATTCTCATCTCACCTTCATTATTATAATATAATTATACTATAATATAAACAAAAAAACAAGTCATTTTAATTAAAAAATATATATGGTGGCTTCCCAGGGAATCGAACCCCGCACGCTTTGGTCTTCAGCCAAACGCTCTACCAACTGAGCTAGGAAGCCATATATGTAAAAGAGTTAATTAGGATTCCCACCTAAACCATTATCCTCCCACGGATAATATTCTAAACATCAGTCAAAAATTAGCTACTTTTTAACTGCGGATGGTTGTATATTACATCGGTTAACCTAATATAATGATAATACCCCCATCTTAAACTATTAACTTATTAAAATCAACTCGGTGGAACACAGGGACTTAAACCCTGGACCCCAAAATTAAAAGTTTTGTACTCTATCTACTGAGTTATGTTCCTATTTTGGTTGCCTCGGCTAGATTCGAACTAGCGAAATGCCACAGTCAAAGTGTGGTGCCTTACCGCTTGGCTACGAGGCAATAATTGAAAAGAGTAGGCACCGAGGAGAAGGAATCACACTTCTATCCTCGGTATGTATATGAGAGCTTTCTGGATACATCTTCCACTCCTGAGTCTTCTAACGCTCTCTAACTCCATTCGCCCGGGACATATTTTTCCCGTCAAGGTATCATAGCTTTTTTATATTATGGACGCTTCGCTCGCCTTGTGTTTTCTTAATGGGGTTTTATCCCCAAGGTAGGGCTATGCCAATGAATGTTTTATAAATGCTTGGGCGCCAGAGTTCCACCGAGGAAAGCCACTGACCTTCTCACCTTTTATCAGTCGTTCACCTCGGTTGCTGGTTGTATAGACTGATATATCATTTATAAAGCACTCGTTGCCATATCCCTAAAAAATTAAATTGGTGACCCCACCGAGATTCGAACTCGGGATAACTGATAGAAAGTCAGTTGTCTTAACCACTTGACCATGGGGCCATCATAGACGGCAGCCCTCTACTTTTCAAGGGCAAGACCATAAACATTACTGATTATAGGTTCCTTCTATTATCAGCCGAAGATAGGCTCTGGGGCCGTCAACTCCCTTTAAAAAATAATGGCAGGGGTTAAAAGATTTAAACTCTTACTAGCAGTTTTGGAGACTACTGTGCTATCAATTACACTAAACCCCTATATGGAGCGGGATACCAGAATCGAACTGGCATAATTTGCTTGGAAGGCAAATGCTCTACCATTAAACTAATCCCGCATGGGGCCGTATACCAGCTTCTCACTGGGAAGGCTTGATAAGCAATCACGCTTATATCCTAACGACATATATGGCGGTCCCGAAGGGTAACGCTCCCTCTTCTGGTGCGTGACAGGCACCCATCATAACTTTTAGACCACAGGACCATTTATTTCCACGTTTCTTTGTTTAATATTTGTCTAATCGTTTCGTGATGAACATTAAACTTTCTTGCCAACCCTCTTGTTCCGTAATTTGGGTCTCTTGGTTTATAATGTTTTAGTATAAAATCTACGTCTTGCTCGGTTAGTTTTGAGCAGGGATTATCTTCTTTACTTAAGAAAGTTTTTAACCCTAAACTTATGGCATGAATAGTATTATATTTATTATCACACCATTCAAGATTGTCTACTCTATTATTCAATTTATTTCCATCTATATGATTTACTTGTGGTAAGTTATTCGGATTAGGTATAAAACTTTCTGCGACAGCTCTGTGTATTCTTATCATTTTATAATTATTTCTGCTACCTAATGATACACAAGCACCCAGGTATCCTTTGCCAACTTTATTAATTTTAAGTATTTTATTAGTTTTAGCATTACGCAATCTCCCTAAATTACTTATTTCATAGGTATAAATATAAGGTTTCCATATCTCTTCCATAGTTCACCTCTTTAATTATTTGGTTGCGGGTATGGGATTCGAACCCATGGTCTACTGATTATGAGCCAGTTGAGATAACCACTTCTCCAACCCGCGATATAAAGTTTGAGGATTTCACTGGTGTTTTTCCTCCCATTTTGTCAAGTGGCAGGCCCCTTCTTGTCCTCTAATTGGTTCTATTAGATTCCAACGTAGGCGGCACACTCTGTTCTCAGGGCTTACGAAGATAGCTACTCTCCTATTTAATTACTTTCCTCTAAAAAGAAATTAGTCCTTTTTCTTTTTACAATATAATTATATAATATTTTTCTATCTAAAATCAAGTATTTTTGATAATTTTATGTATTTAAAAATGTATATCCTCTACTCTCCTAAATTTTCCATAATATTTTATGAAGAATTAAGAGCATTAGTTCAATTGGTAATAGTAATAAATCTAGCAAAATAACAATTGGAGTTGCTAATATTACAATTACCATATCCATTGTTGCCTCTGATTTATCTTCCCTTATACGATAATAACGAGGATTTGTTATATTTTTTACTTGTTTAATTTTTGTTAGTATTTCTTTCCACATAAATTTAGTAATCATCTGATACTCCTATTATTTCTTTATATTTTTGTAAAAAGTCATTTACTCATCACTCTCTACTTTTTCTACTATTTCACTAAGATAAACAAACCAAGTACCTTCTTTATAATATTCTCTATTATAACCATATTTGTCGTCATATTTACCTTTATATTGCTTATCAATTAAATACACCTTATTTAAAGATATTGGTTCATTTTTGGTATCAATTATTGTCGCAATAGTTCCATTAATCAACCTAATCTTATCTTTAATCTTCAATATCATCATTACTTTCTTGCTCTAAACTTTTTCTTAATGAGTAATTAGTTCTTAATTCGTCAACTACCATACATATAAAAGAAACACCTATTATAATTAACAATATACAGCCGATTATTTCTATCATTTGCTTTCACTTCTTTCTGGTTCTTGTCTAGGATTATTTGCCCAATAATTTAAAATATATCTGGCAAGTTGATATTCATTAGGTTTAACTTGTGAGTAAATATCAATCTTTTCTCCATTTACCTCAAGCTCATATTCTGCCTTACTCCAAAAGCTGTACTTTAATTCGCTATCAAGTTGCTCTATAAAATCAGCTATACTGTTCCAGATTCGCTCACGCATTTCATCTATGCCTTGAGAGAAATTAATGTTATCAAATATATTAAGATTAGTAACTTTCTTTTTATTTACATCATAAAATAAAGCATACCATTTCATACAATCCTCCTTATAATCAATAGTAATTTGTGGAGCCACGCTCTCCACATGTGCCTTTTCATAGGATTGGGTACCTACACCGGGTCAGCCTTATCAGTTTACTTGCGTAACGAACCCTCTGTCGTGTTAGAAAACTAAGCGAACCACAAGTCAAGCGTGTTTGTCTTGACAACTAGCCTAAGCTAATAGTTCCTCTCGCAAAAGATAGTTCTTTTTTCTTGTATAAGATTTACCATCTCCACATCGTTTCCAATGCGGCCACATCCAAACTACGACTTTCACGTAGTACTTCATCCCCTAACATACCATAGTCATCATAACCTTAGGCGTCATCACCAGCTTTACCCGTAATGGATAGGGTCTAAAATCTTTATATATAATAACAGCTATCGCTAAGGGCCACGTCTCATCTACGATGCCATCCCTTAGTATTAACGGGGTCTGCTGTTCGGCTGTTATTAACTCGTCAGCGCCTTTCTCACTCTCCCAACGGGCAACCTATGTTAAGACACATCTTAACTTCGGTTGGAACTATCGTCAGCATAGCTATTACCTAAGTTCTACCGAGCTTTCACGGGCGGTCCAAAGACTTCCGAGGGCTTCTTATTATTTTACTTTTACTCCCCCATAAGCAACAAAATCACTTACGGCATATTTAGTATATTCTTTCCCTTTATATACTCCCTTTTGCTTTACTACAAGAGAAGATTTATATAGTTCATTCAAAGCCCAAGTTAATTGGGGCATTGAGAAATCCTTTACAGCTTCACAATTATCTAATAACTCTCTGGTATAAGCACCAGTGGCATACTCATCTTGTAAAGCTTCTAATATTATTTTTTGCTTATATGGTAATTTTATTTCATAAGGTTCAAGCATAATATCACTTCTCTCTCTTTTTTATTTACAATATAATTATAATATATAAGAGGAGAAGTTTTCAAGTTTTTTAGCAAAACTCTTCATAATTTTTTAACATATCATCAACGGTACAGTTTTCATCTTGTTCTTCATCTTCAAATGCTATGTCATAACCTACCCAATTGTCTACTCCAGCTGCTTCAAGAGCTGCTAAGGTAAGACGGTCTTCCAATAATTCTCTTAGTTCGCTTTCAGTTAATAAGTATTGTTTCTCCATATCTTTCCTCCTTATCCTACGACATATAGATAATATTTATTTTTACATTTAGGAGCAGCGCTTTTCTTTACTTCTCCCGTATCTTTGTCATATTCGTACCATTGTATTACTTTAGTATCAGGATACAATCCTTGTTCTATATACAGAATAGCTGCGTATCTATAATATCCATCTTCAAATATATCACAACTATTATTTAAAATAGCAATATTAGCAGGGTCTACATTGTCATAAAAACCTACTGTTCTTTTTCTTTCTATTCTTCTGCGTTCTCTATCAAAATTAATGGTAATAATAAAATACATACTATTCACCTTACTTTCTTAAACGGGACATAATTTTTCGCTCATATTCGAGACGGCATATTTTATCTATAATATACGGCATCATACATAGGAGCAAAATGCTTAATATGGTCGTGAGTTAAAATACCTAATGTCTTTTCTGTTCCATCTACTTGTTTAATATTTATTCTAGCCGTATCAGTTGTTAACGCAGTTCTTCCTTTTGGAGCTGTCATCTTTTTAGCAACATCTTCCAAATACTTCATATCAACTGTGTTTATCTCAACAGCCCCCTCCTTACTACGAATGACAAAAACAGGTTTACCATTTTCTATCAATGGCGTAGTATCCTTAATACTGCCACACCATTTAATATGGTATTCATCGTGTATATCGGTAATAATTAAATGAGTTTTAACCATTACTTCATTCATTGTCATCATTCCCTTTCAAACTATCAAAGAAAGCCATGATATCTTCGCTTACTTCGGTTATAGTGATATCTTCACTACGAGGAGCCGGTTTAGATTTATGATGAGGATTTTGCTCTTTCCAACATTTTAAAAAATGTGTAGTTACCTCCTCCTCTGTATTAAACTCCTTATAACAGGTTGGACATATATACATTTGACCTCTCTCCTTTTTCATTTCTATAAATATTATAAAATATTTTGGTGGTTTAAGTCAACTATTTTTTTAAATGGTAGGCCAGCCGAGATTCGGACTCGGAAGAATGCCGTATCAGAGCATCATGATAACCATTTCATCACCGGCCTATAACTGGGGTGAGATAACGGGTACGATCCGCTCCCTCGAGTGCCACAAACTCGCGTACAAGCCACTATACTAATCTCACCATAAAGCTAACGCATTCATATTTAGCCTGCGTCTTGGCATCACTGATAGTTTAGCCTCAGCTGTATCTATATAATACTGCCAAACAGTTTATATCAAAAATGGCGTTCACAGAAGGCTCCGCCCCTTCGCGCCGCTTACGCGACCTAACACATTAGCAGTGTGCCCCCTTCAACTAACTTGGGTATGTGAACACATGGCGCCGCGAGAAGGATTTGAACCCTCGATACGATTGCTCGTATGCTTGATTTCAAGTCAAGTGCGTTAAACCAAACTCCGCCATCGCGGCATAACATGAGTTCAGCCACTTTCTTTTATGTGAAAGTAGGAAATATCCAGAGGATTGAGCGACTCCTCTTAACTCTCAAGAACTCCTTTGAGCGAAAAGAATAAAGAACGCACTCTTGCGACGCTGAGCAGAAAGTTTTTGGACTATTTTTACTTCGCTGGTGACTATCCCCTCATTAGAATAATCGCTTTTCAAAACAGTTTACTTACAACCTCGGCTACATCCACCGTAGATAAGATTTTTGTCATCACCCAACAAAATAATCTTAAAAAATGAGGTAGAATTACGATTGCTACACATGCTTACGAAGACTGTTGTTATTACGAGAACTCTACTAAACTCGTTGGACTTACAACGGGAGAGCCGATGCCAAAATACTTACTATTATTTTACGATATATTTAGTTTTTTCTTTACCTTCATAGATGTCTTTTGTCTTATCTAAAAGTCCTTTTGTTGCTAATGAAGTTAAGGTTGCTCTAACTGAAGCTACTACTAGTCCTTCTCCTTCTGCTATTTCATCAGCAAAAGCCCCATTAGGATATTTTTCTTTCATTAGATTTAAAACCTTTTCTTGGTTTTCAGTTAATTGTGTTTTCATATTGTCTTTCCTTTCCAATTTTTCTTTTTCAATTTACAAATTAATTATATCAAATTATTTTTCTAAAATCAACTATTATTTTTAATTTTTATTCTTGGTTGCTAGTGATAAGATTATACAAGTCTTCAGCATTAGCTAATTTTATTATAGTGCCATCTGCTTCTGTGATAATTCCATCTTTGTAGTCTTTTCCAAAGTTTAGTTCCCACATATAATACCCTATATAATCATACTTATCATTCATCAAGTTCTTTAATAAATCTTCAACCATAGATATAGTCTTATTATGAATATAACATCCTCCAAACTCATTATCCATTTTATGAAGTATATTATAAAACTCTTCTTGCTCTCTGTTTAATTCCTTTAATTTATTCATAGTAGAAATAAATAAGTCTTTGTTCATATTATACCTTCTTTCTTCAATTTACAAATATATTATAAAATATATTGCTTCCTAATGACAAGTATTTTTATTAAATATATTCCAATAAATCTTCTTCTCCCCATTTATTTTGGTTAATAGGGACTTCTACTTCTAAATAGTAGTATATTTTATTATTTTTATATATACATACCAAATTAGTTTTTTCATAATCATTATAACTATCTTCTATTGTAGTAGAAAAATTAAATATCTCTGGTATAAAAGCATATTTAATTACTTTAGGAATTATAATTTCTTCTTCCTTAGGAATATCTATATTATAGTCCTTAGGAATAGTATTATTATTTTTGTTAGCATTATTCCCTAAGATAAAACCTAATATAAAATCTAACATATATATCTCTCCTTTCTTTTATATATTTCCTTTATATTATATATATAATATATATTATACTATATATTCTTTTCCTTTGACAATTATATTATATCATATATCTAACCATAAGACAACTATTATAACTATTATTTTAAAAAATATTTTTTATATTATAATAATGAATGCGTGATTATAATATATTATTGTATATAAAGTCAAGTATTAATTTAACTAAATTATTCTTACTATATATAGTATATAGTATATATATCCTTTTGTCAAGTTAAAAATACTTTCTGTTACTCTACTATTTATATAGTCTCACTAGTTCTGTGAAAGATATATACTTTTCAAAAGGAGCTATGATTTAATATAATCAATGTGTAATTTTAAAAAACAGATAAAAACCAAGGAGGAAGCAATATGCGATGGTTAAAATCACTTTTTAGAAAAAAAAGAAAATGTCCTAACCTGAGATGTAATTATAATACAGGTCGAGGAAAATGTAAGTTAGAGGTCTGTCACTATAAAAATAGATAAAAATATTAAAAAGACTTCACAGACGCTAATAGAAAGTGATATTATTATATTGTCAATTTAAAAAAGACAATTTAATGAATTGGAGGGAATGTGGCTGGCGCTTGGGAATTGTAAATAATATTCTACTATATGGCAACTCACAAATTGATATATTGTTCATACGGAACTTTGGGACTGAAAGGGGCTGCGGCTTCTGAAATCATTGGAAAGTATATAATAGTTAGATATGCGTGAGAATTAAGTGATGGATAGTCTTTCGGGGCTTATAAGACTGAAAGATAAAGTTTATAATCAACCCAAATTAAGACACTCCCAGAGACCCGGGATGGGTTGGGTTAGTAGGAGGGAGACTCGAAGCACTGTGGGATGACTCATGACATCCGGATGTGTAGGCAAGAATCTATGTTAGCCCTGCGTAAGCAGATGACTGTAAAATAACCGTAGTTGAAAATCTTGCCTGTCTATTCATATAAGAAACGGAGGATGCTAAAATGGATAGCAAGTTATTTTTTGAAGAAGTAAAGTTACTAAAATCTTTAATGGCACAAACAAAAAAACAAAATACTTTTTCTAATAGGTATAAGGTAAAGAAACAACGCAAAATTGTAATGAAAATAATTAAAAGAGCAGCACAAACACAAGCAGATATAGCATATAAGCAAGCTTATGATTTGTATTTCAATTTTTTAACTTCTAATTTATAAAAAATACTTGATTTCATGAAGCATTTTATAATATAATAGTTTTAGAAAAAGAAAAAATAACAAAAACTTTTTCAGGGAAGGCGGGATATTATGAATAAAAAATATTATGCTAATATTGATTTATATTTTGATACAATGAAACATAGTATAGTAGCTGAAACAGGAACTAAAAAAATAGAAGTTTTAGAAATGGTAAAAGATTTTGCTAAGGGCAGAAAACTTACTTGTAATACTAAGACGAAAAAATTATTTAATGCCCAAGGACAAGAGGTTGGGGAGTTTGAAATTGGTTCAAGAATAATATAGAAAGGAGATACGCTATGGACGAATTATCTAATAAATCAAAAGTAGTGTATGCTGCTTTTGATATGTTAAACGCAAAAAGTGCTGATAATAAAACTACTTCTTACGCTCTTTTAGATTTCATTAGCGAAAACGAAGAGCTTCAAGACCATGAGTTATTAAAAGATATTGACGAACAAGAATTCGTAGATATTATTATGGATTTAAACATTAAAAGTATTAACACTATCATTGCCTCATTATGTCGTAAAGATTTGGCAGTTAAAACTGAACCAGTATCTATAAAGATAGATGGCCAAAGAAGAAATCTTCGTCAATATTATTTAAAATAAAAAAAGAAGAAAATACTTCACAAATGGTTTAAAAAAATGATATAATAGTTTTAGAAAAATTAAATGACGAATATTTTGAGGAAATGCTGAATATTCGTTATATCAATGACAAAAAGTTTTTTATTGAAAGGTAAATAGAATTATGACATCATGTACCGAAAGATATAAAACTACAAAACATTGTTTGGTTTACAGGGAAAGAATAGAAGACTTAATCACTCTTCGAAACTGAGCGAGTTAACCTAATTATTTAAAGGTATAAACAAAAAAATAGAAAATCAAAATCTATTGCCTGCGAAGTTAGTAGGATTGTTGTAAGACAAATAAAACATAACGCTTTTAAGTATGAAATAACTCAACGGGAGAAAGAAACTCTCTAGACAAATATCAAGTATTTGGAAAATATGTATTATTAGTATTGGCCTGACAACACTAAAAGACATATTATCGTATATACAGGTTATTGCCCACTATTAAGGGATAAAGCGAGTAGCAAAAAGCTATGCCAATAACAGTTATCCGATTGGTAGTTTAACAGGAAAAACATCAATATGACGGGTTCGAATCCCTCCCGTTCCAAATATGTATTTACTAATAAACAAAGGGGAAAAGCATTTTCCCCCTTTTATTTTTTGGGGATATAATAGTTTCGACAGGAATTGATAAATCTTCATCATATATGCCGTAGGTATGCGTTAAATCCAAAAAAACAAAATAAATGGAAACATTTTTAACAAAGCTGTTGATAAGGTTAAATCTTTATTCGCTATTAATAGCGTAGCTTTCGCTTAGTTCGCAAGCTAAATAGCATTCTATGTTATTACCAGGTTCTTTCAGGGAACGCATAGTCTTATTAACTTCAAAGAGAGACTTTTAGCAAATATCTTTTCTTACTGGGATAGCTGAATGATTTATCTAACGGTAAGACCTCTCTTTATAGATTTCTATTTGGTTAAAGAGTAGAGATAGAACGAAATAGACTAAGCATATAAGGTAAGAATGAGATTGATGGAATAGTAATTGGTTCTTGGACACGGAGGGCAGTACTCCGTTATCTCCACCATGCCCTTGTAGTATAATGGTTAGTATAAGTGTCTTGTAAACACTGGATGGCAGTTCGAATCTGTCCTGGGGCACCATATAATATCGGGTAATGGCCTAGTTTGGTTTAGGGCGCTTGGTTTGGGACCAAGAGACTTCGGGGGTTCGAATCCTCCTTACCCGACCATGTTTTTATGTTCCGTAGTTTAAAGTAGAATATTAGTTTTTAACTAAGGGTACCAGTGCGAATCTGGAAGGAACACCGTTTTCAATAGTGCGAGTGAATTACGCTACCTTGCTTAAACCGAAAGCTTTTAATCTAATTTTATCAGGCTAAGATTAAGATAAAACAAGGCTACTGAGAATGGTTTTTGTATATAAAGAAGGTGAATTAAATGAAAGAAAAAAATAAATACTTTATTTTTAGTGATGTTCATGGCGAATATGATGCCTTGATGGAAGCATTAAAGGAAGCTGGGTATGAATCAAACAATCCTAAACATAAATTAGTATCTTGTGGCGACAGTTTTGACCGTGGACCTGATAGTAAGACAATTTACCAATTTTTAAGTAATACTAATGCTGTTGCTATTAAAGGAAATCACGATGTCATGTTTGAAGAGTTTCTTGATAAAGGAATGGACGGAGAGTTTGTTTTATTTAATATATTACATAATGGCTTAGGAGCTACGATAGCGAGTTTTGGAAGTATGCGAGAAAGGGATTTTACTCCTACTTTATTAGATTCCGTTAGTAGTCGTTTAAGAAATTCGCGACTTCACCGCTGGGTTAAAAATATGCCTTTATATTTTGAAACTGAAAACTTTATCTTTTGTCATGCTGGGGTAGACCCCCGTGTAGCAAATTGGAAGAATACAGATGAAGATTTCATGCTTTGGGATATAGAATACAGTCATCGTGATGTTCCTAATACTAATAAAATTGTAGTAATAGGACATCATCACGCTTTTAGGGTTAGAGAGAATGCTGAAAATAGTGATAAAAGAGGAGATGGATGGTGTAATAGTGGCACGAATACATACAGCTGTATGCTTAATGGCAAACCCATTATGGTTCATACTTATGGCAATACAGACGAGAATGCTCCTTTCTTTAATTATAACAAAATAGCTATAGATGGCTGTTCTAATTTAACAAAGAAAGTTAATGTGTTGGTAATTGAAGACTATCCTAAGCAAGAAGAAACAGAAACAACAACAGAAACACAAAAAACTACGACGATACATGCTAATTATAGCTCTCCTTGGGATGGTGTAAGTATAAATCTGAATAATGGTACTTTTTATTATACTACCACAGATATGGACACTCCTATTCATACTCATACTCATGGAATTGATATACCATTTTAACAAAAACTTTACAAAGGTTATTTTAATGTGATATAATAAGTATATAAAAAAGAGAAGGAAGGTATATATTTATGGAAAAGAAAACTTTTAAACCAAAAAAGAGAATTAACAATACAAATAAAAAAGCTCAAGATAATGAGCTAAAAGTTGTATATAGAACACGCCAAGAAGGACCTGAAAAGAAAGCTGACTGGCAATTAAAACTAATGGCAATTAAAGATTGCTATGATAAAAAAGATACTGACAATTTTGAAGAATTGGTAGAACAACGCTATCAAGCTTTAAAGCACAAATACAATAGATAATAGTGAGAGGGTAAATTGGAAAGACCGCTTCCAATACCGAATGACATAGGTCATTTTAAGGGTAGGCCGGCGAAAGCCGTTAGTAGAGACGGATAATTTCTTCCTATTATTTAGCTGATGTGTTGTATCCCAGAACGGGCGGCCTGGGACCCTCACCTATATTCTTCATTTTCTCTTACCGGGGCAATAAAATGCCCCTTATATCTCCTTATAGGCTAACTGGATAAACCATAGCACTACGGATGCTATCTTCGGGGTTCGAATCCTCGTAGGGAGACCATTATTTAAAAAAGAAAAGAGTGGTGGATATGAAAAAAATTAAAGAGGTAATTAAGTGGATACCTGCTAAAGACGATTACATAATTGGCATGGAGGAATGTCCCTTTGATAAAAGCCATTATAAAGGCTTAATAAAAGAATTAGTAAAAAAGAAATATATCATTTGTGGAGATACGCATCAAAGTCCAGACTATAATTGTATTCCCATGTTTGAGGATGGATATCTTTTGCTATCTATGCGTAGATGGGCCGAAATTATGAGAAAGGCTTATATGCGTAAACATCCTTTTCATTCAGTGCCTAATTTTTATATGGCTTGCGTATGTTCTATAAAAGAGGAATTACCCGAATGAAGCCTATAATTTTTTTGGATTTAGATGGCGTCGTTGAAACAATATATTGGGAGCGAGATGAAAAAGGCGTCTGGTCTTTCAATATACACAAGACTGGAAGAAAAGAGTTGAATAACAAACAGGCCATAGGATGGCTTAATGAATTATATTCTAAAGTTCCTTATGATATAGTTATAACTTCTACTTGGCGTATTGGCATGTCTGCTGAGGAGCTACAAGATTTGTTAATTCGCTCAGGCTTTAATCCCGAAATAAAGGTGGTAGGAACTACTCCTATACTACATTTGCCTCGTGGTATAGAAATTAAGCGATGGATAGAAGAGAATGATTTTAAAGGTAAATATATTATAATAGATGACGATAGTGATATGTGTGATTTATTACCGGTCTTGGTAAGAACAGATTGCCAGTTAGGCTTCACCATATATGATTATCAAAAAGCATTAAAACTTTTACAAAATACTTGATTTTATATTTGAAATGTGATATAATATATTTATAAAAAAGGAGAAGATAGATATGGACGGGAAGATTTTTGTTATTAGTGATACTCACTTTAATCATAGGAATATTATAGAGTATTGTAATAGACCTTTCAAAGATGTAGAGGAAATGAACGCCGCTATGATAGAGAATTGGAATAGAGTGGTAGGACCAGATGATTATGTAATTCATTGTGGAGATTTCTCTCTTGGGAGAATTGATGATACTAAAGAAATAGTTTCTCAACTAAATGGACATAAAATTTTGGTTAGAGGAAATCACGACCATAATACTGTATCTCAATACAAGGGCGCAGGATTTGAAAGTGTCTTTGGTGAAAAGGTAGTATTTGATATAAAAGGTAAAAAGATTTGTTTCTCACATCATAGAAACGAAGATACTCCATATCTTAATCTATATGGTCATGTTCACGATAAACCTGAAGATGATGATACGCATAAATGTGTATGTGTAGAATTATGGAATTATACACCTGTATTGCTTGATGACCTAATCAAGTAATATACATGGGACGTTAGCCAAGTGGTAAGGCGTGGGACTGCAACTCCCTGATGCGTAGGTTCAAATCCTACACGTCCCTCCAATAAAAAGGTGATAATATGATAAACAAAAAAATAATAGTAGATACAATAGAAGCCTTAGAAGATATGCTAGATTATATAGACTTAGAAAACAAGCCGGAATTGCGTGAGCGCATGGGTGAAATACAAACTCTATTAAACTTCTGGCGTGTGTATAAAGAGTTTTATGTAGAAACTTCGCAAAAGGTGAAAAAAGACTTCACAGAAGATTAAAAAAATGATATAATATATTTGTAATTTGAAAAAATTATAAAATGTTCTTTGAAAAGTTAATGAATGTTATCCGAATAAGGTTAGTTTTCGGCCTAAGGATACTCTCTTACACGAAGTCAAAAGCTTCGTCAATAGCACGGAAGGGTGAGGGAGAGAGGTTGTCGGGATAACAAGTATAAAGTGCCATTGATTCCGTGGATTAGGAGATATGTGCGAGTTGGCGTCGTAAACAATCTTCATGGCAATATCCTTAGCGGTTGAAATAAGGAAGCAATGGGCAGCAAGCATAAATCCGTTGAAGAAAAAGGTGTTAAGAACCTTGTGCGTTGAAGGTAATCAATCCTTCCTACACATTATGTTGAAGCTCCGGCCAGAGTGGAGACGTGTAGTAGCTTTATATTCTTCCATTATGTTATTGATATACGCTGGAAGATGTATATCCAACACTTAGTGTTGTAATCTAATAACTGTGAACGCAGTAGGATGCTGTGGCTATAACCTATGAAAAAGGGTCATCAGGTCGTTGAACCGAAGTAGGCAGGCAAAAGCATAATGGGTAAGGAGAAAGTCAATAAGCGACCGGTCAATGCCTATTCATTACCATAGCCGGGAATGAATTAAGGAAGTGTATGATAACGGTTGAAGCGTGTTAAAACGTGTATAACGGTGTGGCTTATGGGCGTACAAGAAATCCGTTTAATAATTGTAAATAGCAATTAACATGGAAGATTACATAAATCTTTAGGTTAATATACTGAACTCCAGTTCATGCTATGCTTATGGGCACCAGTCCCATTGAAACATGACTGAATATACGGTTATCCTGTTTAAAGACTTGGAGGTATGAACGAGTCCTCCCATTCATTAACTTTTCAAGGAACATTTTAGTTCCCAACTCTGTTAAACTTCTTCAGTTTACAGAGAGTTCAATTTTATGTTATAATATTATTGTAATATAAAAGAGAACAATTTTTTTATATTATATAATATAAAGAAAGGAGAAACAATATGGCAGAAACAAAATATCGTGATGCGTACATTCTTGTTAAACTACATGATGGAGTTTCTACTACTAAGAATACGAAAATCGAGTTCTGTGAAGAATACGCTTTTGACGCTCAAACAGATAAAGATATTGGTATTATTGATGATGTAGTAGACGATATCTTGATATTAGATAGCGACTTACGTTTCCTACGTCAGAATGATTTAATTCCAAGCAACGAGAAACCAGCATTTATTAACAGCACAGACAGAAAGAAACTTGGTATAACTGACGGGGTAGTAGTAATGGTCAGTCATGATTTAGTTGTAGTATACTGTGGAATAATTGATGTTCCTGAAGAATACGGCTCAATTAACATTGAAGATTTCTATAACAAAATGGTAGGAAATGAAGAAACTGTTGAGGGCCTAGATGATATGATAGCACAATTATTGACAGATATTTTATCAGATTATGACAAAGAGGAAGAATGTAAAGTTTATCCCAAAGAAAGAGAGGAAAAGACAGGTATGGATAATTTATTTGGAAACTTAGGTTTTGGTAAATTAAGAGGAGACCGTTTCAAACTATCTATGAACGGTATCGCAGTGGCTCAAAAAGACACTGGCAAATATGTTGTTTATAATAAAGACAACAATGAATTCGTTGATGCTACAAATACTTTATTTGACATCAAAGATGCTTTATTTATTCTACCAGCAGTAGAAGTAAATGTAGGAGATACAATCTTACATGAAAATAAACCTTATTTTATTGTAGATACAACTAATGAAATTAAAGCAGTATCTTATGATGACTGTACTCAAACAGTGTTAATTCCTAAATCAACAATGTTTGGTATCAAATATTTCACTAAAGTATTCTCAATGTTTGGTGATAATTTCGCTTCAGCTGGAGACTTATTCAGCAATCCAATGATGTTAATAGCATTAATGGAAGGTAAAAATAGCGATTTAACTCAACTTATGTTATTAAGTTCTTTAAACAACGGAGAATTAGGAAGTAATCCTATGGCATTAGCAATGATGCTTAAAGGAGATAAAGGTGATGATAGCTTATCTACTATCGCACTAATGTCAATGTTCAATAACGGAACTAATCCTTTTGCTCCAAAGAAAAAAGAAACTAAAACAACTACTTCAAACAAATAGTTGAATCTCGGTCAGGGTTTGTTCCCTGATTTGAGAGTATCCACATCCGCCTTTCCTTGGATACTCTCAAATCAAGGAATAAACAAGGAGATTTTCTCCTCTTTGTTTTTTGTCTCTTTTTAAGCGATTTAAGCTATTTTATTTCAAAATGATATAAATATATTATAAATATATTTTTGAAGCAAATAGAGGTATTTTAATAAGCAAAAAAGGGTATATTTAATTAAAATATTTTTAAAAATTAAAAGAGGTGTAATATGGATTTATTATTAGCCATTCAAAAGTATTGTGATAAACTTATTGAGTATGGAGTTTATCCTAAAAATAAAAAACCTAGTCTTGGAAAGTTGGAAAAGATGGCAGATTTGTGCTATGCTGGAAAATATCGCAAGCTTTCTCGCTATATTCCAGAAGACATAGAGGAAGAAAAAAAGACAACGCTTTTATCTCTTATGGAAGATATAAAAACTATCGTAAAGAGAGATAAAAAAGGAGAGCCTATTAATGAAGAAAACTAAAGAAATAATTATGTCTTTGGCGATTTTAATCTTTTGCGTATCGCTTATGTTCAATTGGATAACGATACAAGATAACAATAGACTAAGAAATAAAATACATAATTTAGAGCAAGTTGAGGAAAAATATAATATAGAGGTTGAAAATGCTAGTACTTGTAATAGAACTTTAGAAGAAACCTCTAGTAAATTGAACGAAACTCAAGAAACCTTAAATAAAACCTCTGCTGAATTGGAACAATTAAAAAAAAATTAAAAGAAGAAGCAGAGGAAAAAGCTAAGTGGAAATCTTATAGACTGACAAGCTTCTATAGTGGAGATGAATGCTCTACAGGAAGCTGTACCGGGACTGGTTTATGTGAAAAAGATTTTCAAATAAACGAATATGGATGGTATACTTACCAAGGAAAACTTGTTTTGGGAACTGCTACTACATATTTACTTAAGTATGGTTATACTAAAAGGGAAGGCACTATATATTTTAAATATTATGATACAGTAACGCTGCGTATAAACGGAAAAGAATATCAAGGGATAATCATTGATAGTTGCGGAGCTTGTATGAAAAGAGATATTATAGATTTATTTGTAAGCAATTCCCAATCAGTCATAACTACACAAATAGAATTAAAGCAGAACTCATAGGAGCTCTGTTTTTTTATTTTACTTTTCAAAAGCAGAAGAAAAGTGATATAATTATTATAATGAAGAAAGAAAGGAGTCTTATGTATGATAAACGAAAAAGAACTAGCCGTGTTAAATCAAGGACAAAGATGGGTTATTTTACTATCTAAGTATGATGCCGATAACTTTGACGAAACGGACTTTCACGTAGTGTCAAAAGACATAAGCGCTTACAGCGATGGGTATTGCTTTTTATTGATAGAAAGCCTTATTGAAGATAGCGATTATCGTCCCGACGATATATTGTGTCTCACAGGAGCACTGGCTGTCCACGAAGAATGGTCAAATGCCATAATAGTTCCGTCAAGAGAAGTAGAAGATATATATTATGACCTTTACCCTTGGGAAGGCTCTGGGAATGTCTTAATAGGAGATATGCTTACTGACCTAGAAAAAATGAACTATTTATTGTTATATCTATATACCGAGCATAAAGAGCTAATTGAAATAAAGAATATACAAGTTAAAAAAGAGAAAGATGATGATTACATTCCATTAGATGGAAATACGACTCTTCTTTTTGGTGATAAGTTATATGGGGCAAAGTACAAAGAGAATGATATAGTTTTTTGGTGGCCTATTCTTTTAGAAGAAAGTGGTCTGTATATAATAGTACTTGATGAAGATTTAGACGAAGACGACGAAGATGAAGATACTGAAACGGCTAAATATCTTAATTATCCCTGGGGAAGCTACGATGACTATGACTACCGCGATGACTATTATAGGAGGTTTTAATGAAGGAAAGCTATACAAGTTTATGCGTCGTTATTTTGAATGACGAGTATGACGACATAAAAAAAATAATAGAAAAGAACTCCTCTATAATGGATTTAACTGCCGCTTATCCATTAGACAAAAAATATCAAGTGCTTGAAATAGATATGATGGGAGAAGGATACACTTCCCAACAATTATTTGCTTTTGCTGTTAGAAACATTAACGGCATATGTTTTCGTCAAGAGGATAGTACGATTATTGTAGCCAAAAACGAAGAAAAGTTTAGAGAAATGCTAAGTACTTGCTATACAAAAGATAAAGCTGCGTATTTTTTCTATGATATGTTAACGATTGCTGAAAGATATGAACTTATCATGGCAGACCCGGATGCTCCGTCAGGAGAGGGACACTTATTATACAATGTAGACGGAGCTTCTTATTCTTTAATACTCGGTTTCAATTGTATTTATCTTTTCGATAGTGAAACTGAAGTAAGAGTCGAAGACGACTTTACGGGAGCTGTTGTAGATATAGATATGGCAAATAATTTAGATTTATACGATTTTCATATCCGTATTTTAGGAAAAAAACTTGAAAAAAACAACTAAAAAATATTATAATATATATATAAAATGATTAAAAGAAAGAGAGTGATAGTATGGAGAAAAAAGTTCCAGCTTATATAAGTCATACGGTAATAGTACATGCTGGGTCTTATAAAGACTTTTTATCTAAGCTTACACAATATCCTGATTTACATATACGATTTGTAAAAAGGGTAGCGGTTCACTATTATATATTACAAATAGAAGATAATAGCGAAAAAGGAATAGAAAAACAAAAGATATATGATTTACCTATCATGGCTTTAAGAGAAGAATTCAGTAGTTATATCTTCTTTAAGAACATTAAGTCTTATAACAATGTTTTAAAGAGAATGTGTAATGTCAAGGAAAATGGGGATAATGCTCCTTATATATTAACACAGCACATGATGACACCATTTGAAAAAAGTATCTTACTAGATTTAGACGAAGCAAAAAGCATTACTTATACCGATGGCGATATTACGACTACTTGCTACTCAAAAGAAGAAATAACAAGTATGAAAGTATTAAATAAGTTATTTGACTTAGAAAAAGTAAAAGTAAATGACAAAGAAGAGGTTTTCTCCCAATTATGTAAAAAGCTTGATTGGAAGATAGGTATACATTAATGACTCCTAACTTACGATATAACAAAAAGATGACTGCTAAATTAGTAAAAGCAGCTCCCGAAGAAGAGAGTAAAGTCTCTTTAATGTCGGTAGATTGGGGGATAGAAAATAGAAATCATATATATGGACTTATCAAATATGGGTGGTTTAAGAATACGGTTTTTTATTTTCAAAAATATGAAGAAGATTTGTATAGACTAATTTATATGGAAGATAATTATAGATGTCATTGTTATATTATAGATGACATAGACGCTTTCATGGACTTTATAGGAATAGAAATATTAGAGGTAGAAGAAAACCAAGATAAACTCATAGAAGCATTAGACAATTTAAAGAGCCTACCTCATACAGGAATAATAGTGATAGATGAAGGGAGAATATACGTGTATGAGCACAATAGCTACTAAATGTCCCGATATTGGGGATATATGGTTAGTCCATTATCCCTACTTTACTCCTGGGAATATGGAAAAAGTTAGACCAGGGGTAATAATAGGTTTCGATGGAGAAGATAAAGTGATAGTTCAAAAATTAACTACCAAGAAGAAAAAGGGAAACAAAGAGTTTATCCATCCCAAGTTGAAAAGAAAAACTTACCTGTCTCATGAAGTAATGAGTATTAGTGAGTATAATTTAATTAGATATATAGGGAAAAATAATTATAATAAGAGGGTGAAAAAATGAAAAAAGATTTTACTTATAAAATAATAGTAGGAGATAATATTCCTTATGAAGGAAGAGGCCATTATTTTTTAATAAGAGCTTTGACAGAGGAAAAAATAACTCCACAGGCCTGCTTCAATAATATAATAGAATATAAACGCCAAGTACTAAATACAGTAGATTTTACTCGTCATAATGAATTGACTTATCTTAAAAGTCAATTAGAAAGATTATCGCAATATGAGATAATGTATAGTAAAATAAGCGAAGTATCTCAAAATGATAAAACTTATTATTATTACCAAATAGTAATAGAGGGGGAACCAATACACCCTCCAAAAGAAATAAATTGGAGATATGACCTTTTCTGCCAATTCAATGTTATAGAAAATTTTAGTAATAATGTTCCTATGTCTATAATCCCATTTTCTGTAGGTAGAATAGAATTAAGTATAGGGGCCCCTTGTAATCTAAATTTCTGTCGTTGTTTAGCAGGCAACTTGAATGAATTATTTAGGAAACTATCAGCGTATTATAAAGAAAATATTGCTTTGATGTTTAGAACAGACATAACAAAGAAATACAATAAAAACTCTATTGTCAAAATAGATGGGATTATTTATGATAATCTTGCTCAAGCTTTAAATCATAAAGATAATAAGACGGTTTTTGGGTCTTGCTTTGATAGTGTTAACACTTTTACTTTTATTCAATGGGTTAACAAAAATGGAGTCTTTGGTTTTAGAAAGATATATACTACAAAGATATATTCTACATATTATAAAGATATGTTAATAACCTATGACAGCAAAAGAGCCTATGAAACTATGGCTCCTCATTTTGAAGATTTGTACAATTCAGGTCTTAAAGACCTCCAGATAATTCAGTTCAGTGGAAATAAAGGTTTATACTTCAGTAGTAACTCTTATAGCGATATCCCTAAAATGATTTTTCGTTTTGTAGATATCTCAAGAATAATAACAGGAAAGAGCAATTTTACCCCTAATCGTAATCCAATGGGAGTTATATGTATAAAAGGACACAAAGGACAAAAGAACATATATATCCAATTAACTTATAACAGCTCAAATGTTTATAGAGGTACTTTAATTGTTCCTATCGTCGAAGGGCAAGTAAATAATGATATTTTACAATACTTAATTCAAGAAATCAAGAATGGTAGTTTGTCAAATAGACGAGAAGAGTATCTTAATTCTTTAAAAGGGAAAATAGATATAACAGAAGATATAATTTCTACTTGGTTTAACTATTGTATAAATACAAAGAAAAAAGGGACTCACGATTTAGTTTCAGCTTATGAAAAAATGAAAAGAAACTTAGAGGCAGAATATGCTGTTCTAAAGAATTATATGAATGTATATGATTTTTCTAAGTGTATGGCTATTCCTGCCACAAAAATGGATAAAAAACTAAAAGAAAACTATTATAAAAGTTTACACGTGGGACCTAAAACTGTTATAATTAAATCAATAAAAAGAGAACAAATAAAACCAATTACAATTATCCAACCAACTATAACTTTCATGGAGACAACTAATAAAGTACTTATACGAGAAAGTTTCCCATTAAAAGATTATTATAAAGTGAAAGATAATGTGTTGGATTTACAATATAATAAATTGAGGGGAGATGCGATTTATGTTAAAACTCAAGATAGGAGATAATTTCTTAATCACAACAGAGAAAGATAGAGAAATGTCAACTTTCATAATTTTTACTATGGGTTGCTTTTCTCTTCATAATAAAACTTTGGTAGGGATAGATAATAAATATATCACGGCTAATGGTATAGGTAATTTTGTTAAGTCTGTTAAAGACAGCCACTTAAGTGAATTATATATTTTAGTAAAAACAAAGAGCAACGATTTACTTCCAGAAATAGTAAAAGCTTTTTTGTTAGAAAGTCCAGAAACTAAAATTCATATTGTAAAAATGGACAGATTACTAGATATTAGAGAATACAAATTAGCAGAGATGGTTTATAGCTCATTAAAGCAAGATGAAAATAGTATAATACACCATTTAGATAAATTAGACGAATATAAAAAGTTTGCTAATCGTTATAAAGCAATTCCATCAGAATTAAAAGTTGTTAATGAAAATATACAAAAAATGAGCAAAGAAAATAAAACCTGTGAAAAAAACATCACCTTGGAAGACCTAAGATATTTAGATTTAATAGATAAAGTTCAATTAGAGGGAGATTGTTTAATTTTAGATATCAAGCCTTTAAGAATATATGCTTCAGAGTCATTAGGAAAAGTTATAACCTATGACACTTACGCATCAAACAAGTATATTCGTAAAGCAACGGAGTATATATATAAAGGTTGCCATTTTGGAATGGTAAAAACAAGAATAGCCATCCATCCTGATTTTAGACCTGAGTTCATAGATACTTTAGACCATCAATGGGACGATATGTTCAAAGTGAATAATTGGTCTACTGTTGGATATCTTCACTTTGGTAAAAACCACTTGTGTGGAGGAGAGTTTAATGATGTAATAGCCCATACTGGAGAGCATGGCTTAGATTACTATTTCTTGTGTTTAAAACAATATATTACAACAGCAAATATAAGAGATTATGCTGGTTTGAAAGTATGGTGGTATCCTATATATGATGACAACGAAGAATTAGTCTATTGCGCTGCGCTAGATATCTTAAGAGATGCGTTAATAGAAAGTGGAAAAGTCACTGGGGAAATGGCTCAAGAAATCAAGAATATGTCTTTAAAAGAGTTCCAGGAATGGCGTTTAAGCAAGAATATATATTTCACTAATATAAATCTTCGTTACATGTCAAGCGATGTTCGCACTCACAGCCGCAATGAGGATAGTTTCTTGAAATGGTGTGAGGAAAACGACAAAGAACTATATAACGAATTAAAGGAAGGAGTTAATTTATAATGGCAAAAACTGTAGCATTTTTAGACAATAGATATGAATTATTTATCTTGCCAGAAGCAAGACAAAAAATGGAATTGTACTGTGATTTATCGGAAGGAGAGATAGGATGGTTAGCTTTTGTAGAGCGTTTTGATAAAGACGGTTTCTTAATAACAGACTGTGCTTTGTTAGAACAAGAAGTTCATTCTACAACAACTGAAATAACAGCCGAAGGGTTATTGAAGTTTTGGGACAGTGTCCCAGCTGAACGCCACGAAACTATTAAACTATGGGGACACTCTCATGTTAATATGAGCACTAGCCCATCAGGTCAAGATGATAGTCAAATGGAATATTTTAAAGATGGCAATCCTTGGTTTATTCGTTTAATAACAAATAAGAAAAGAGAATATCATATTGATATATATGACTATCAAAATGGTATCAAAGTTCATATGGACCAAGCTGATTTAAAAACTTATAACCCAAGTGCTAATGAAATGAGAAAAACTATTGAAGCAGAAATTAAAGAAAAAGTAAAACAAAAAACTTATACTTCTTTACCAGCTACTTCAAGTTACAAAAGTAACGCAAGTTCTTCACGCACAGTATGGTCTAATTCAAAAAAAAATCAAAGAAAAAGTGTCGCCAATCCTATGCTAAAAGACATAGACGTTAAGTATGTTGGCAACTTAGATGAAGTGCTAAGCGACCCAAACTACTGGCAAGCAATTCTAAACTAATATTTCGTGCCTTTGTATAAGATAAAAACTATACAAGGGCTCCCAAAATATTATATAATATCATTGTAATAAAAAAGAAATAAAAGTTTTTTATTACAACCTTATGAAAAAAATAATTAAAAAAAACTTTTCAAAAGGTTAAGAATTATTATATAATATATATGTAATAAAAAAGAAAATATTACAAAAGAAGGGAGTGTTAAACTTGGACTTATCAAGGCATATAGAAATATTCACACCAGACGCAGTTAAATATCCTATACATATTGTAGGAGTAGGAGCAACTGGTTCATTTGTAGCTATGGAATTGGCTCGTATGGGTTGTCCTGTATTAAACTTATATGATTTTGATGATGTAGAAATACATAATATACCAAATCAATATTACGATACAGGAGATTTAGGTAGGCTTAAAGCAGAAGCATTAGCTGATAAGCTTAAAGCTATAAATCCTAATATAGTAGTTAATATTTATACATCCGCTGTTCTACCAGAACATGATGAAGAACACAAAGGTATTGACGAAATGTCTGGATATGTATTCTTATTAGTAGATAGTATGAAAATTCGTAAAGAGTTATGGATGGCAGCTAAGAAAAATAAGAATATAGTTCATTGTTGGGAGAGTAGATTGGGCTCAGACCAAGCAAGAGTTTATTCTCTTGATATGAGTGTAAAAGATTTCAGTAAATATGAGGCTGATTTCTATGAAGATGACAATGCTGAAGTTTCAGCTTGCGGTACTTCAATCACTGTATTACCAATCGTATTACAAACCGCTTCTTTAATGATGGTTCAATTTATTGACCTCGTTATGGAAAAAGGTGGAACTTATTATTTCAAGACTATATTTGATAATCATTATAATAAGTATGAAGAGAGTTTTGAAGTAATTGAAGATATTACGACAGAAGTTCCAGTTACTCAAGATGATTTATTCTAAAATCTTTGAGTAAAAACTTTCAAAAAAATCTTCACAAAAGGCAATTTAATTTGATATAATTATATTGTCAATAAAAAAATATTGATAAAAAAAAGAAAGAGAGGAAATTTTCATATGGAAAACATTTATTCAGTAATTATCACAAAAGTACCAGGAGGAGCTAATCCAGTTATCAGTCATGGAACTGAAACAGTAGCAGAATTATTCGCAGCTGCTTTCAACGGAGAAAGTATCAACGGATACCAAATCACTGTTAGTGGACAAGCAAGAGAAGCTTCTTATATCCCAAGAGCAGGTGAAAACGTAACTTGTGCCAAGATGATTAAAGGGAACGTTGCTTAAACATTATTCAATAATGTTTTTGTAGCTTTCATTTTAGAAACCTTTTATATAGAGAGGAAATAAAAAAGCCTCTCTATATAGGAGAAATTATGATATGAAAGAAGAAATATTATTTAACGAAAAATATCAATGCTTCGTTTTTAATTATGGCAAAGTAAAAATAACAGACAACTTAAACAAATTGCCAAGATAGACATAAACACAGGAGAAATCATAGGGGTTTACTCATATGTCTAATTATACTATATATACTTTTGGAGCGACAATTTAACAAAATACATATAACAAAAATATATACTGACTTCAAAAGGATATAAGAAAGTTAAAATTAGTAAATTGAGGAGGACAGATTGATGAGACTACTCTAGTCTCGTCGCTCCATTCTTTTTTAAAATATAGTTAACTGGAAGATATCAGAATGGTATCTTCCCTTTTTTTGTTTAAAAGCATTCCAACCTTTAAAGCAAAATAAGGTCGTTTAGAACGATAAAAAACTTTTATAATATATTTATATTATAAAATAATTTTTAACGAAATAAGGTTATAAAAATAACCGATTTTTATAAATATTTTACTTTTAATTTTTTTTAATTTTTTAAAAATAGTTTTCGCAAAAGACTTCACAAACGGTTGAAGTAGTGATATAATGTAAGACGAAAACAAGGAGGAAATTATGAAAGTAGAAAAAGAAGAACAATTTACTAATATCTCCGACGTTAAAGATATGGTAGCTCAAATGAGCAGCATAATTGATGCTCATCCTACTTTACGAGATATGAACTTCGGTTTGTTTTACCAACATGGCCGCGTAGGTTTCGTTGACCTAGACGCATTTGCTTCTTCTACCAAAGCAAGGATAAAAGAAGATGGCGAAGAAAAAACAATCGCAGAAATCGCAGAAGATATTGACAAGAATAAAAAGTAGTGATATAATTGAGATGTCTTAAATTGAAGGAGGAAAAATATTATGGCAAAAGAATTAAAACAAATGCTAAACAGAGTTACCCTACAAGGAACGCTAATGGATAACAGTTTAGAAAACAAAGTAGATAAAAATGGGAGAAAGTATTTATCAGGGGAATTAGAAGTTATGGTAGATAACGATTATGTTATCCCAGTTTCAGTATTTGCCTATGAACTAAAAAGCACAGGAGAAAAGAATGCTTTATATGAAAGATTAAGCAAAGTGGCAGAAATGCCTTCGGCCAGAACTGTTGGTATTCAACAAGCTCCAAAAGTAGCAATTAGTAATGCTCGTATAGAAGATAACAGTTTCTACTCTGAAAAAGATGATAGAGTAATAAATAATTGGAGAGTGGGTGGAGTATTTATTAGAAGTGCCGCAACTGACGCACCTAACCAAAACTCATTTGAAATCCAAGGTGTTGTATCTTCTATTAAAGAAGTTATGGACAGAGAAGGAAATCCAACCGATACTTATGATTTAAAATTATTAAATGTAGGTTTTGGCAATAGAGTTGGTGAGTTTACTTTAAGATTTGATGACCCAGCAGCTGCTGAATATATCAACAATAATTATAATAAAGGAGACTTAGTTACTCTATGTGGACAAATAATCTATGACCAACAAGAAAGAGTTGTAGAAAAAGAATTAGGTTTTGGAGAACCTATTAAACAAACTTACACAAACACTGTTCGTTTATTAAGAATTACAGCCGGAACTCCAGCAGTAGAAGGAGCTGACGAAGGGTATGTATTAAAAGATTTACAAGCAGTAGTAGTAAGTCAAAATAATGACATAACAGAAAAATATAAGGCAAGAGCGCAAGTAACAGCAGCAGCAAATAGAGCAGCGGGCGCAGATTTGTTATTTTAATATAGGAGGTAATTATCAATATGGCATTAGATTTATTAACAGTCCAAGAACATAAAGTTAAGTCTGGTGTTCAAGGAAAGATGTTCTTCATGTATGGAGGAGCTAAAGTGGGTAAAACAACAACAGCCTGTCAATTCAGTAACAGTTTGTTATTGGCTTTCGAAGCAGGTTACAATTTAATTGATGGTGTTAAAGCTGTTAATGTTAATAGTTGGATAGATATGAAAAATTATGCTAAACAATTAAAAAAACCTGAAGTTAGAGCAATGTATGATACAATTATAATTGATACTGTGCCTCTAATGTGGGGATTGGCAGAAAAGTTTGTTAAAACCCAAAAAGATATAGAAGACTTAACCGACCTAGGATTCGGTAAAGGTTATCGTGCGGTGCGTGATGAGTTTCAAGATGTTATTAACTCATTAGGACAAATGGGGTATACATTAGTATTTATAGCTCATGCCGAGAAAAAAGATTATGTAGATAGTATGGGAGTCTCCCATAGTGGTATTACACCAGCTTTAGACAAAAGACCGAAAGAAATCATAACAGGTTTGGTAGACGTTATGATGTATGTTTGTCAAGAAACTGATGGTAACGGTAGAAATAAACCGGTAGCATATTTACGTGGTGGTAAATACGGAGACACAGAAGTAGAAGCGGGTTCTCGTTATGGTGAAGGTTTACCAATTAAAATAGACTTCAATTACGACGAATTGGTTAAGGCAATCCAAAGTGCTGATGAAGCCATGTTATCTGCCGGAGTCCAAATCTCAGCAGATAATAAAACCATTCTAGAAGAAGTCAAAACGGAAGAAGAAACTCAGCCAGAAAAGAGAAGCTTCTCTGAAGTATATAAAGAAATGACTACTATCATAAACAAATTAAAAGATAGAATAGTTAACGGAAAAGAAGAAGGCTTAGCAGAAAAAATGACTGCTATTATAGACCAATATCTAGGTGTGGGTAAAAAGATAACTGAAGCCACACCATCTCAACAATCACTTGTTGAGGCAGCCCTTGTAGAATTAAAAGAACTATAAGATGGCTAAGAAAGTAAAATGTAAATACTGCGGGCAAGAGTTTGATAGAGAGTATAGCGAGTATGTTAAAATAAGTAATCGCTATGCTCATGCCTCGTGTCATGAGAGAGCTAAAAAAGAGGCTGCGGCGCTACGTAAGCTGACCGATTTAATACAAGAGCTATATAAGCCAATCGAGCCAAAATGGGAACTTGTTTGTAGACAAATCCAGAAATATAAAGATGAGGGCATGACTTATATGGGGATGTATTATACACTGACGTATTTCTTTGTTATTCAATCTAATGATATAAAGAAGGGTCAGGGGGTTGGCATTATACCTTATGTATACGAGCGAGCACGAAACTATTATAAAAATGTAAATAATGTTTACGCCAAAGTAGCGGAGATAGAACAACAAGATACATTAGATGTAAACCAAACGGAAAACATTATAACAATAGCCCACAAGAAACCGACTAAAAGACTCATAAGTTTTGATTATGAGGATTAGGAAAGGAGGATTATATGTATAATTCTCACGCAATAGAAAAAGTATTGACAGGACTATATCTTAACAACGATTTAATCATATCAGACGAGCACCCTCTACGATTAGAGGATTTTGTAGATAAAAAATATCAAGCAATTTATACGGCTTTATATAATTTATATGTTTTAGGAAATAGCCATATAGATATAAATGATATAGTAGGGTATTTTAGAGAACAACAAGGTATGTACGAAAAGTTTATTGGTGATGGAGGGATGGATGTATTATACCAAATATGTAACGACAGCACTCCATTAAACTTTGATTACAATTATTCTTTAATAAAGAAACAAAGCCTTTTAAGAGATTTTAATAAAATCGGAATAGACGTGAGTGATTTATATGACAAGACTCTACCCCCAGAGCAATTTGAGAAACAAATGGCAAAATTCAATGCCCTAGATATAGATGATATATTCAAACATTATGAAGGTAAGATAAACAACTTACAAAGTAAATATCAAAATCTTATTGAGAAAAGTTGTATAAATGTAGGTGAAGGAATGGAAGAACTATATAAAGAACTACAATCGGTTCCGGAGATAGGATTGCCATTAGAAGGTGAAATATATAATACTATTACCAGAGGCGCGAGACTTAAAAAGTTGTATATCGATTCTGGTTCAAGTGGAACAGGGAAGTCACGTAGGATGGTTGGTAACGCTTGTAAGTTAGCAATTCCAATTATTTATAATACGGAAACTGAAACTTGGGAAAATACCGGAGTAGAAAATAAAGTATTATATATAACAACCGAATTGGAACATGCTGAGATACAAACTTTAGTATTAGCTTATGTATCTGGCATCAATGAAGATAAGATTTTAAATAATAAATATACCAATGAAGAAAGAGAGCGAGTGGAACTTGCTATACAATACATTCAACAACATAATAATATCATTATTGAGTTTTTGCCTAATCCTACATTGGCAAGTGTACAAACTACTATAAAGAAGCATGTATTACAAGATGATGTGGAATATGTCTTTTATGATTATATACATATTACATCGGGCTTAACCGAGGGTAGAGATAAAAATACCAGAGATGATGTTATTTTAATGTTATTGTCTGATACTTTGAAAAATCTCGCTAATGAATTGAATATTCATGTATCAACCTCAACACAATTAAGCGGTGATTGGGAAGAAAAAGAAGTCAAAAATCAGAACCTTATCAGGGGAAGTAAAGCTGTAGCTGATAAGGCAGACATAGGTGCTATTACATTACCGCTAAATAATGCTGAACAAGAATTAGGACGAGCACTGGCTCTAAAATTAGGGACTTTAGAACCTAACTTTATAACGGACATTTATAAAAACCGTCGTGGTAAATGGACGGGTGTCAGAATATGGCGATATGTGGATTTAGGCACTTGTCGAACTATTGATTGTTTTGTTACGGATAGAAGAAATGAGCCAATAGATTTCGACAGCACTAAGGTCCAAGTAAAACAGGCTAGTAAAGTTGGGGGATTTGTTGTCATAAATAATAAAAAAGACCCTTACGAAGACTTTGGTCAAGAAATTAGAGTAGAGGAATAAAATATGACAGCAGCAGGAGATATTCTAATATCAAAACTAAACACCTCTGATGTGCTACGTTTAATGGAGCATTTAGGTGTTCCTGAAACCATGGTCAGATATGGGAATGATTGTTTAATCTTCCCGACTATCTGTCATAATGAGTTGGTTAACAATCCATCTTACAAATTATATTATTATGAACGCACAAAGCGTTTTTATTGTTATACTAATTGTAAGGGGCTCAGTATATATGATATGATTATGAATGTATATAAAGCCAGAGGATTAAAAATGAATTACTCTCAAGCATATGTGTTATTAGATTCCATTGTTGATGACCGCGTAAAGCATGGATTTGCGATTATAGAAGCCCCGGTTATTAAAAAAGGGAAAAACATTAACAATAATTGGGAGCAAGAACTCACGGTCTATAACCCCCACGTATTGGAATGTTTCACTCAACAACCCAAATATTTAGCTCCTTGGCTAGAGGAAGGAATAGATTATGACATCCTTAAAGAATATGGGGTGAAGTTTGATATGGTACGCAATAGGATAGTTTTTCCTATTATAGACCATAGAGGGAAATTAGTTGGAATAAAAGTAAGAAACTTTAATCAAGTAGATATAGAAGAACATAGGAAATATATGCCATTGTGGCATAATAAAGAGCTGTATAACTATCCAAAGATGATGGTATTGTATGGCTTCTATCAAAACCAGAAGATAATTAAACGGTCTAAAGAAGCTATTATATTTGAAAGTGAAAAGAGCGTACTAAAATATGGGTCTAATTTCACATTAAATAAATCAGTTGCGATTGGTGGAAGTTCGTTTAGTGAATATCATTCAATCATTCTCAAAAGAGCTGGAGTAGAAAAAATTATTTTAGCTTTAGATAATGATTGGGATGAGGATGGAAATAGATTTTATGGCTTGGAGAAAATGATTAAAGAAGGATATAAGATTAAGAATATGGGGTTTAAAGTAGATTTAATATATGACTGGGATGGAGATTTATTAGGGAACAAAGATGCCCCTATTGATAAAGGGCGTCAAGTTTACTCTAGGTTATATAGAGAGAGAAAAAGCATAGATGAGTTCCCAGAAGAAACGAAGGAGGAAAATAGTGAAGTATCAATTACGAACGAAGAACTATAACGAAGAAACTCCTGATTTAGCTCTACATGACTTGCTATGTGACAGAGGAATTGAAAATCCGATAGATTGGTTAAACACCAAAGAAGAATATGAGTATTCTCCTTTTAGAATGACCAACATGGCAAAAGCAGTAGATATTTTATATAACGAAACAAAAAATCCAGAAGGAAAAATACTGGTAGTAGTAGATAGTGATTTAGACGGATATACAAGTGGTGCCATTATACTATCTCTATTAGAGCAAGTGGCACCCAATCAGGAAGTAGGATATGTTTTACATCCAGGGAAAGAGCATGGAATAGAGCTCAAAGACATAGGCGAAGATGTCTCATTAGTAATAGTTCCAGACGCAGGAAGCTCAGAAAAGGACAAGCATATTCGATTATTAGAGAATGGAACAAAAATAATAATCTTAGACCATCATGAAATTATAAATGATATGGAATATGGAGATTATGATAAAAACATCGCAATTGTAAGTAGTCAAATGGATTATCCTAATCCAGCATTAAGCGGAGCTGGAGTGGCTTTAAAATTTGCTCAAGCCTATTGCCAAACTTACGGGATAAGACTACCAATGAGAAATTACGCATTAGCGGCTTGCGGAATAGTTGCTGATGTTATGGATTTATCTCAATTAGAAAATAAAAGAATAGTAGATATAGGAGTTAAATATATTAGTGAGCACTTGTTCCTTATGGGCTTGATAAAAAAAGCTCATTACAATATGGAAAACCCAGAACCAACAATCAAAGATATAGGCTGGGTAATTGGTCCCAATATAAACTCTATAATTCGTTTAGGGACACAAGAACAAAAGAATGCTGTGTTTTTGGCATTGGTAAAACCAAATAGCTTAATATTGAGTAGTAAAAGAGGTTATGACGAGCAAGAGGTTCCTTTATATGAAGAAGCTATTAGATTATGTGATAACGCTAAAAAAAGACAAAGCACAGCCGTGAATCGAAGTATAAAACTGATAGAGGATGAACTTGAGGAAGATGACCATAATTCTATTATTTATATAGACGAAGACCAGGATTTGACTTTTGAGCTATCTGGGCTCATAGCAAACAAACTATTAAGTCAAACTAACAAGCCTGTGTTCTTGCTTCGTAAATATACTGACAATAACGGGGCTGACCAATATCGTGGAAGCGTAAGGGGAAAATCGGTTGAAGGTCTAAGTAACCTGAGGGAAACGGTTGAAGATATCAGTGGAGTTGAGATGGCAGCTGGGCATCCATTTGCTTTCGGACTTGCGGTAGACCGAGAAAGCTTCCCAACTTTCAAAGCTCATCTAAACGCCATTCTAGATAATATTGATTTAAACGCTAATCTATATATGGTGGATATGATAGCTAATTATAAAAAAGTAAATAAAGAAATAGCCAAAATTATGGCAGCAGATGATATCTGGGCTCATGGTGTCGATAAACCATTGGCTGTTATTACGGATATCCCCACTAATCAGTATGAGTTAATGGGGGACAAAGAACAACATATAAAAATAGACTGTGGCAATTACGATGTGGTAATGTTCAATGTTCCAGAATTAACCGATAAACTTAAAAATGGAGAAAAATATAATATACAAGTAGTTGGGGAGTTCGATATAGATAAAGCTTATAATATAGGTCGTCTACAATTCATAGCAAATGATTATGAACTAGATGATTATACCGAACAAACTATTTGGGATTATGTATTCTAATCAGGAGGAAATATGACAAGTTTAAAGAATTGGCTAATAACTATGCTTACACGCAAAGATAAACTCGTTTGCGTTCCAGAGGCTTGGCAAACCGAATATGTAAAATTAGCCGGAGATAAAGTAAGAAATAATGATACCATTACTGTTTTGATGAATGCCTACAATGACTTATTGAAAGATTATTATAGGAAGTGTTCAATTAAAGAATTACTAGCCATATTAGAAGAGGATGGTAAGAAAGTTCCCGCTAACACTTCTAAAGAAGATTTGATAGGGTTGGTTTATAAAGAGTATAAAATGTCTATTGAAAAATCATAGACCTTCTATACTCTTTTTTTGTATTGACAGAAGGAAAAACAATATGATATAATTATAATGTAAAAAACAAAAGGAGGAATTGATATGGCAAATAAAACAAAAAAGTTTTATAGACCGGGGACATTAGCCGAAAAAGGGACAAAGGTTTCTTTAAAAACTCAGCCCTATATTAACAATATTATTTTTAACATAAATGACCCTATCACTTCACTACATACACAATTGGCTATTATCAAAGAGATAATAAACCAGTACGAATATATGATGAATATACCAGGTATGTTCGCCACTTTAAATGGGCAAGAAATACCTCCAATAGAGATAGGTAAATGTAAATTGTTAATAGATTTCTTGGCTATGAGCCCTATGGAAATAACATTGAAAGAGCAACAAGTAAACAACGATATATTAAACGAACTTGAACTGGCTCACGTGGAGGAGCATAATGGGTAGTTTAGACAAAGAATATAGTAAAATATTAGATGACGGTTATTCTATTACCGAATTATATATTTATGCTTGCGTAGTAGAAGATGATAGATGCTATGGGCTTTCTACTAAAGAAATGGAAGATAAGGTTTATAAAATACAAGAATTGAGAAGTAGCACCAGCCTAAGCCTTGACGAAATAATAGACAAAGTCCTAAACGGAGAAGAGGATTACGATGAAGGTGATATGGAATGGTATTAAAAAAGATTTCGTTAGATAATATGCTTAGCCAAGAGTTAGTTTATAGTAAAATTATACGAGGTAATCTTGACTTCTTTGTTGAAACGCATACTATTGAGGGAGGAAGAAAATTACAAATATTTTTATACCGTAATAATCCCAAAACTAAAGAACTAATAGAAGTTGCTCAACAAAAGGGAATGCTAACTACTCAAAATGCTCATTTAGAAACTCAACCAGGCGTATTGAGATTATATCTAAATGAAGAAAAATTTATGATAAACTATTTAGGGAAAACTTCTGTAGACATAAAAGAATATAACTTTAATCCAAAAGATGTGGAGATTAAAGATTTTCCGAAGGGGAAAGTGGGTATAGAGATAGAATTAACCTTCGAAGGCGAAGTAGATAATAGTAAAATTAAAAAAGAATTGAAAGACTATAATCGGGAGGAAGAAAAATGTTAGACAAAATAACTGAAGTGAAGACACAAGTAAATACTTTAATAAGCTGGGTTAATGAAATGACAGCTATAGTAGACAATCCATATTCAAATGGATTAAATGTAAGCAAAGTATTAAAAGACTTATCTGGGTTCGGAAGTGCTCTTGCTCAAAATATAGAGAACTTAGAAAAAGAGGCAAATCGTTTAGACCATGAGGAAGAAAATAGCTTCGAACCAGATAAAGCAGAATAAGCTTATTTTAAACGATAAAACGCCTTTATAATATAAATATATTATTTAATATAAAAAGACGGCTAAATGAGCTTTAAAATAAGCGAAAAAAGGTATTTTAAATAAAATAAAAAAAATAATTTTTTAGAAAGGAAAAAACCAAATGAAATATTTAGTATGTTGGGCTTGGGAGATGGATGGGCATGCCGGGGCTTCGACGATGGTTTGTTCATCTTTACAAGCTGTGGAACAATATATAAAACAAAGTCTGTTGGATGACGAGGGCGAAGTCATGGGGCATATAACTTCTAAGCAAAAAACAGATTACGGAATAGAATATTATGGAACTTGGGGATGTGGAGACTTTAGTATAACTGCGCGTCCTTTTAAAACTTTTACCGAAATGACGCACAAAGAAGTCTTTACTCGTACAGGATAATTGACAAAAACAAAAAGAAAGTGATATAATATAATCGAAACAAGGAGGTGATGCCCAGTGTGTTATGAACCAAATAAAACTTATTTTAGTATTCATAACCATACTTAACTGACTATTCAAATTTGCGTTTACTTGATTGTATTAACAAAGTAGAAGATTTAATCCAGTATGCATTTGATTTAGGATTGTCAGGAGTATGTATAACAGACCACGAAGCTTTATCGGCACATATTAAAGCTTTGAAGTTTTACAAAGCTCAGTGCGATAAAGACAAAAGATGGAAAGATTTCAAGCTGGGCCTTGGTAATGAAATATATCTATGTCGTAATGATTTGAATGCCGATACTTATGAAAAAGGGGAAAAGTTTCCCCATTTTATATTAGTGGCTAAAGATAAAGAAGGACATAGACAATTGAGAGAGTTGAGCTCAAGAGCTTGGTCACATTCATTTACAATGTTCTTAACAAGAGTCCCAACTTATTATAAAGATATAGAAGAAATAGTTAAGCCTAATCCTGGACACCTTATCGCCAGCAGTGCCTGTATTGGTGGATTTTTGGGAATATGTAAATCTCAAAATAGAGAAAATGATGCTATTAAGTTCGTTAAATGGTGTCAGTCTATCTTTGGAGATGACTTTTATCTTGAATTACAACCAGCTCGCTATCCAGAACAGATAGAATATAATAAATGGCTAATACAGTTGGGAAAAGAAACTAGTACAAAATGTATTGTTACAACAGATAGTCACTATCTTAAAGCTGAGGATAGAGAAGTCCACAGTTCTTTTCTTAATAGTAAAGATGGAGATAGAGAAACTGCTGAGTTCTATCAATATACTTATATGATGAGCCCAGAAGAAATTAAGCAACTAATGGGAGATTATATTGATAATGACTTTATAGAAAAAATGTTTGCTAACACTAATGAGATAAATAGTAAAATAGAGAGTTATGATTTAGCTCAACCACAAATCGTCCCATTAATACAGGATGATAGAGACGAGATCCCATGGGAGAAATGGCTAAAGCATATTAAGATACAAGATAAATATGAGTATCTAAATAAATATCTTAATTCTCAATACCAAGATGACAGGTTTTTTCTATTTTTAGGATTAAATAATTTAGAAAACTTACATCTCAATAAAGAAAAAAGAGAGCAATATATAAAACGGTTAGAAGAAGAAGCAGCTGAGTTATGGTTAGTATCTCAGGGAATAAAGCAACCTTTAAGTAGATATTTATTAACCGTTAGGAAAATAGTGAATATTATATGGGAAGATGCTGGAAGCATAGTTGGTCCTTCAAGAGGGTCGGCTGGATGCTTGCTTTTCAACTACTTAATAGGGATTACAGACATGAATCCTTTGGAACAAGGAGTAGATTGCCCAGTTTGGCGTTTTGTCTATAGAGACAAAGTGGAGCTAAGTGATATAGACGTGGATTCGGAGGGATGCCGTAGAAATCACATTCTGCGTATTTTAGACCAAAAGATGGTTGAACAACAAGGGCGCTCTTTAAATGTAGCAACCTTTGGTACTTTAGGAACTCGTTCTGCTATATTAACAGCGGCTCGCGGTCTTGGGATAGATATTGACGAAGCTCAATATCTGGCTACCATGATACCTCAGGAGCGTGGATTCTTGTGGCCGCTCAAAGATTGTATCAAAGGCAACAAAGATAAAGACAGAAAGCCAATCAAATCTTTAATAACAGAGTTTAAAAAATATCCTGGATTGCTAGAGACATGTTTACATATAGAAGGTTTGGTTTGTCAGGTTGGGATACACGCATCAGGTGTATGTTTATACAATGGTAATATCAATGAATATAGTTGCTCTATGAAAGCTCCTAATGGGACAAACATAACTCAATGGGATTTACATGATGCCGAGTATGCTGGGTCTCTAAAGTTTGATTTACTTTCCGTCGAAGGAGCCGACCGTATTCACAAATGCTTAGATTTACTCGTAGAAGATGGCTATATGGAATGGCAAGGCTCCTTAAGGAAAACTTATGTAAAATATCTTCATCCGGATGTATTAAAAAGAGATGGAGAAGATTTATGGGCTAAAACTTGGGATGGGTCAATTATTGATTTATTTCAACTAGAGGGAGCTACGGGAAAACAGGCCTTAAGTGTCATTAAACCTACTTCTCTTCCAGAATTAGCCGCTATTAACTCGCTGATGAGACTAATGCCAGATGCTGGGAAGAAAACCCCAACAGAAGAGTACGCTTATTATAAACAACATCCACAAGAATTAAAGAAAGAAATAAATAGTCTTGAGGGAACTGAAAAAGAAAAAAGTGTTTTATATAACTTTCTCAAAAAATATAACGGAGTATGCGAAAGCCAAGAAAACATTATGATGTTATCTATGATACCTGAATTCGCTGGGTTCGGTTATAAAGATGCGAATGCCCTAAGAAAGCTAATTAGTAAAAAGAAAATGAATGAAATCCCAGCTTTTCGTGAAAAGTTCATTGAGGCTGGAATCAAGAATGGCTGCTCAGCAGCAATCATGAATTATTTATGGGACGTTCAGGTTCATAGACAGCTGGGTTATAGTTTCTCTCAAATCCACACAACGGCTTATTCTTTAATAGCTTTACAAGAGATGAACTTAAATTATTTTTATCCGCCTATTTATTGGGCTACAGCCTGCTTAACAGTTAATAGTGGTGGAGCAGACGAAGAAAATGGTGGAACTACGAATTATGGAAAATTAAGTTCGGCTATTGGAAGAATCAAAACCCAAGGGATAAAAGTTAAGTTACCCGATATTAACAAAGCTCGCTTTAGTTTTACGCCAGATAAAGATACTAATAGTATAATATATGGTTTAAAAGGAATAAGCGATGTAGGTGATGATGTTATAAATAACATAATAGCCAATCGTCCATATAAAAGTTTTCAAGACTTTGTAGAAAAAGTTAACCCAACAAAAGTCCAAACATTGGCTTTAATAAAAGCTGGATGTTTCGACGAGCTGGAACCGATAAGTAGAAAAGAGTTACTATATAATTATCTAGATACTTTAATCCCTCGTAAAACTAAATTAACACTGGCGAACGTGAATGGTTTAATCAATTATAACGTGCTACCAAAGAATAAATCTAAGTTTATATATTTATTCAACTTTAATAAGTATCTAAAACTCAATAAGAAAGAAGATTACTATCTACTGGATGAAAGAGCTTACGATTATTATAATAAAAACTTTGATATTTCTTTATTGGTTAGTAAAGGGAAAAAAACTTACATCCCAATAAAGACATGGGATAATTTATATAAAGACGGGATGACAGAATTAAAAGAATATATAACTAAAAATCAAGATAAGCTGATAAGCAAGCTACACGAGGCCGAAATAGGAGAGGTGTGGCAGCAATATTGTGATGGTACTATATCGACTTGGGAAATGGATAGCTTAGGATTTTATTATCATGACCATGAGTTAGCTCAAGTTTATCATCCTGAGTTTAATTTTAAGAACTACTTTGAGATGAGCTCTACCCCTATCCCAAGAGAAACAAAAGAGGTTAAAGGGCATCAGATTCCTATATTTGATTTAGAAGCAATATGTGGAACTGTTGTAGATAAAAGTAGTTACAAACATACGATAGTGTTATTAACTCCAAACGGAGTGGTTAATGTAAAATGCGTAGCAGAGCATTATAGTAAATATGATAAGCAAATATCCCAAATAAATCAGGAAACTGGACGTAAGGAAGTTATAGAACGTTCTTGGTTTAAAAGAGGAACAAAGCTTATAGTATATGGATGGCGTAATGGAGACCAGTTTATGGCTCGAGGAAGACAAGGGGAGAACAAATATCCTTTTTATAAAATATTGGGGATAGGTGATACGGGTTTATTAGATATAACGAGGTATCGAGCTGATGATTAAAAAAACTATTACTAATATAGGGTTATTAGACTATGATACTACTATTAGCCGATATTATATCGCACCCAATTATGACCTAGGCGTAACATATGCCTATCTTAAAAAAGATAAAAATATAAATGTGCGTCTAATATCTTCTCTAGGTCTGAACAACTTAAAGCAATATGATAAAATATACATATTTAAGCAAACTCGTTTAACTTCTCCACCTATGGCTACCATAATCGGGTATACTTATTTACCTATGGAAGAGTATGGGCCGGGTTTCTACAATAAACCATTACGTCCTTTTCAAGAAGAAACTAGATTTACTCAGCCCGACTTTACGTGCTATAATAATATGTTGCGTTTCTCATTAGAGAAACCAAACCACTATTTAAGTTGGAGAATGAATAGGAATGCTAAAGGAGGCAAATATAAACCAATAAGACTCTATGAAGAGGTAAACGGTGAAGAATTAAAAAAAGATTTTCCCACTGAAAGATATAATATGATTTATGATGACCCGGCAGATATAATCTTAAATCCAGAAAAGCTGGAGTATTATATGTCATTTTTAAAAAAGCACTATGTATTTGCTCACGCACAGGCATTTGATGTTGGGCGCGTTAATGATACTAATATATTAGAGCGAGTAATGACAGAAAGGGAGTTCGCTCCTTTTCGCAAAAAAATGATAGCAAGTAAACTTGGAGATGGTTTTCAATGGCTTGTGAGCAATGCGCTGAGCAATAATTTTAAAAAGGGAATCTCCATTATGGTCAAGCTACCTGTCTCCGAAGGGACGGAGAAATGTCTAGAAACCTTGTTGCTTATGAATTATTATAATCGTAGAGCAAAAAAGCATACACTTAATTTACGTCCTATATGGGAAGATAAGTTTTTGGAGACAAACGACCTCGCTCACCTTGCTTATAAATACATGGCCGCTAATCCAGCTAAGATGTCGTTTTATAAGTATGTAATTTACGTAGGATATAGGCGTATGGGCATCCCTAACGAGACTGTAAAGATGGCTGATTACGATTACTTATTAGAGCATTATGGAGTGCCTCCAGCAATAGTAAAATTAGAAAGATGGATTACTCAACATCCAGAGTTTGAAGAACACGTTTTAATAGGAGGATACAGATATGAAGAACAAAGAAAAAAATACAATGACATTGGAAGAAGCGAAATCGCGTTTAGAGCAAGTTCTAATCACATTGGCGAAGAACGCAGTTCATAATAAAAGATTAACTGAATATGCTGACGACTTAGAGAAATATATAGCTTTCTTAGAAAAGGAAGAAGCGGAAGAAAAAACGAATGACAGCAAAGCAGAATAATTTACTCTCTCTTGCAAATACTTTGGGGGTTAATATCCTTAACATAGAAGATTATCAAAATAAAGACAGCGTTATCAAATGTTCGTGCTCAAGCCACGGGCATATAATAGAAGGCACTGTAGATTATTTACTCAAAACTAATTTTGAATGTATAGAATGTTTACATACAAAAGCAGTTGATGTTAAAGATATGACCCCTTTCTTTTTAGCTTTGGATGCTGCGTCTTATGTAACGGGCATGTCCTTATTTAATAAAGAGGGGCAACTATTAGGGCATAAGACATTCAGCATAGATAAAAAGAAGGATTTTTTCACAAGAGTAAAAGAACTGCGAACGGAGATAATAAAAATTATTGAAGAAAACAATATCCAATGTGTTATACTGGAAGATATACAATATCAGCAAAACCCAGTATTATTTAAAAAATTGGCAATGCTACAAGGAGTATTGCGTTTCGCCATAATCGAAGAATTAAAGATTGACCTTATTACTGCTATGGCTGACGAATGGAGAGCTTATAATCATATATATGGCTCTAAAAGAGCGGAGCAAAAGCAAGCAGCAATAAACAGGGCTCACTTGATATTTCACGATGATATACCAGAAGATGAGAGTGAATCAATATTCTTAGGTTATTATGGCATAAATCGATACTACGACCGCAGGCCAGAGGAAGAATAAATCTACCTTAAACTATTTTATTTAATTAGGAGGATTTTATGAAAACAATTATTAAAAGAGATGGACGCGTGGTTCCATTTGACAAAGAACGCATTATCGGTGCCGTTTGTAAAGCTTTTGAAGCAGTGAACGGAATAATTGATGATTACGCCCTAGTGAAAGCTCGTAATATAGCAGATTATATTGAGAGCGAAGTAAATGAAAAGGGAGAACCTTTTACAGTAGAAGAAGTCCAAGACTTAGTTGAAAAAGGGCTTATGAACCTAAAACATAAAGATGTAGCTAAAGCATATATCTTATACAGACAAGAAAGAAGCAAAATAAGACAAGGTAATACGCAATTAATGAAACTTATTGGTAAAAAAATCGCAGCTACGGATGTACAAAACCAAAACGCTAATATGGATGAATATTCCTTTGGAGGGCGTATGGGAGAAGCTCGTAACGAACTGATGAAAGATTATGCCCTTAATTATTGCGTAAGCAAGACAATAAGAGACAACCATCTAAATAACGAAGTATATATACATGATTTAGATAGCTACGCAGTTGGAGAGCACAACTGCTTAACCATACCTTTTGACGATTTATTAGCAAAAGGCTTTAATACTAGACAAACGGATGTAAGACCTGCTAATTCAATTAACACTGCTTTCCAATTAGTCGCAGTCATATTTCAATTACAATCTTTACAACAATTTGGAGGAGTTAGCGCGAGTCATATTGATTGGACCATGGTACCTTATGTTCGCAAAAGTTTTGTAAAGCATTGGCGTGATGGATATCACTATATAGCCAAGGCAAATGATGAATTAGACTGGGAATATTTAAAAACTTTTTCTATTACCGATAAACAGTTTTCTGAAAAATTCCCTGATGTCTATCAATATGCTTTAGACATGACAACCAAGGAATTGAAGCAAGCGGTTGAAGGTATGTATCATAATCTTAATACATTACAATCAAGGAGTGGCAACCAATTACCTTTCACTTCAATTAATTACGGTACTTGTACTCTTCCTGAAGGTAGAATGGTTACAAGAGCTCTATTAGAGGGGTCTATTAACGGAGTTGGGAAATTACACAAGACTGCGATTTTCCCATGTGGAATATTCCAATGTATGAAAGGGGTTAATGGGAAAGAAGGAGACCCCAATTATGATTTATATAAATTAGCTTTAAAATCTACGGCTCAAAGATTATACCCTAATTACGTAAATGTAGATTGGAGTATCAATGAAGGATACGATAGAAACGACCCTAGAACTTATGTGTCAACCATGGGTTGTAGAACTTATAATGGTGCAGATATTAATGCCGAACCGGGAGAAAATCCTCAAATAAAAGACGGTCGTGGTAATATAGCTCCTACTACAATTATTATGCCTACTTTAGCTATGGAAGCTAAAGAAGAATATAATTATAGAAAAGGTAAAAATGTTTTAATAAAAGATGATACAGCTATTTCTATTTTTATGCAATTATTAGATAAAAAAATTCATGAAGCTAAAGACGGATTAATTGAAAGATATAAACATATTATAAGTCAAAAGCCTATTTCAGCTAAATTTATGTATGAGAATGGATTAATGAAAGGGTATGACGGCAAAACAGTAGAAAGCGCTATGAAACATGGCACTTTAGCTATAGGTCAAATAGGCTTAGCTGAGACATTACAGATATTAATCGGTAAAGACCATACTAGTAGCGAGGGTATGGAATTAGCTAAAAAAATAGAGCAATTATTTAAAGATAGATGTGCCGAATTCAAAAAAGCAGAACATCTAAATTTTGGAGTTTACTACACCCCAGCAGAAAACCTATGCTACACTGCCATGACTAAATTCAAAAAGAAATATGGAATAATACCTAATGTATCAGATAAAGACTTCTTCACTAATTCTATTCATGTACCGGTTTGGAAAGAAGTTTCTCCCTTTGAAAAGATAGACATTGAAAGTCAATTAACGGGTTATTCTAACGCAGGCTGTATAACTTATGTAGAACTTGATAGTGGAGTTAAGAACAATCTTGAAGCATTAGAGCAATTAGTAAATTATGCTATGGATAAAGATATCCCATATTTTGCAGTAAATGTACCTAACGACACTTGTTTAGACTGTGGTTATTGTGACGAATTCAACGACAGATGCCCTGAGTGTAGTAGCCAGAATATCCAACAACTACGCAGAGTCACAGGTTATTTAACAGGCAATTATTCGACTGCCTTTAACAAAGGGAAACAGCAAGAAGTTAAAATGAGATATAAACATAGTAATAAATTAGAGGGTTGGAATCATGTGGCTAGCTAGAGATATAGAATTAGAAAATTATGCAAATGGGACGGGAATACGTATGGTAATTTGGAATCAAGGATGTAGATTACATTGTGAGAAATGCCATAATCCCGAAACGTGGGAAGAACATTGTGGTAAATACTGGGAAACAGCAGACCTTAAAGAAATAATTAAAATTAATGCCCCTAGACATCAAGGAATAACCTTGAGTGGAGGAGACCCTTTTTTACAACCAAAAGAAAATAAAGAATTAGCTCAATATGCTCATACTTTAGGATTAGATGTATGGGCTTATTGTGGGCTAACCTTTGAACAGTTGGTGAAAGATAAGAATAAAAAAGATTTACTAGAAGAGTGCGATGTCTTGGTAGATGGTCCCTTTATATATAAATTAAGAGATATAACCTTACCTTTCAGAGGCTCTTCTAATCAACGCATAATAGATGTACAAGCTTCGCTCAAAGCGGGCAAAGCAATTATTAAAAAAACTGCTTGGGTAAAAAGAAAAAATAATAATCTTTATATTAACAAAGATAATGAATGGATTAAACCTAAGTACATCTATATAAAAGAGGGAATGTAAAATGTATCCCTGGGAATTAAAAGACTTTATAAACCAAAGGGGTGGAACTTTAGGAGGAGATGACTTATTGAAGGCTACATCTCCTAAAGAAAATCCACAACTTAATCATATATTATATGACCCTTTTGAAAATAAATTTAAGATGTGGGATAAAGAGGGTAATTATTATGAAATAACACCAATACCCTACGAGCAAGCAAAAGAGGAAGGATTGGTTAAGAAAAAATAACTAATTCCCTCTTATTTTTTTTGTAAAAATATTGACAGATGTTTTGATAATTTGATATAATATTTATATATAAAAGGAGGACAAAAATGACCAGAGAAAAATTAAAAGAGATTTTTGCTCAAGCCAAGGCAAATAAGACAGACATATATGTAGCTGTTACTATACCAGGTCAAGATGATGTAGAATATATAGTAAACAAGAACCATAGCCTAGACAATAAATTGGATTATTATTGTAAGGCTTATGACGAAAACTGTGTTCATTGTATGAACGATAGAATTCGCATTGTAGACGCTGGATGTATAGACTTTTATATAGGAGAGTAAGATAGTATGAAACCTAAATTTAAAGATGCTTGCGACCAATGCGGTAAATTTGATTATTGTAAAGGTGTAAACGGCAAAGTATTATGTCAGGATTGTCGACATAAGGAGGAAAACAATAATGGAAAAAATAATTAAATTTGAATTTGTTAACAGAATTAAAGAACAAGCTAATTTTGGGGCAGAAGGTAGCCCTTATATGTTACCAGTTAGAAGCACTAAACATGCCGCTGGATATGATTTTTATAATTTTGAAGAAGTGAGCATAGCTCCAGGAGAAATTAAATATGTAAGAACCGGGATTAAATCATCATTCCCTGAAGAAGTAGCTTTGTTACTATTAAACAGAAGCTCTAACCCTAAGAAAAAAGGATTAGAATTAGCAAATGGAGTAGGTTTAGTAGATGCTGATTATTATAATAATCCAGACAATGAAGGAGAAATTGCTTTTGCTTTCAGAAACATTACAGATGCTCCAGTTACAATAAGTATAGGAGAAAAACTAGGACAAGGAATGTTTGTACCTTTCTTCATTACTAATGATGATAGTGCTGAAAATGAAAGAATTGGCGGTTTCGGCAGCACAGGAGTGTAATTAATATGACAGCCGAAGAAGCTTCTAATATTATACGAGACCATGCTCAAGGATTACGCCAACTTACTAATGTAGAACTACATGAAAAATTACTTAAAGATTTACATGATATTTATGTAGCTAAGAACCAAGATTACGGGAATAGTATCCATGATACCTATGAAAAATATGGTTTGATTTCTTTTTTAGTTAGGATAGAAGATAAACTAAATAGAGCAAGAACTTTGACAACCAAAGAAGCTGCCGTTGTTGAAGAAAAAATAGAAGATACACTATTAGATATGGCTAATTATGCCATACTAGCCGTAATGGAATTAAGGAGGTATAAAGACTAATGTTAAATTTTATTATAGGATTTTTATTAGGCGGAGTATTAGGCTGTTTAATGATGGGAATTATAGCTGGAGGAAAAGATGAGTAAAAACTATAATGCCAAAACAGTAATAACTGATTTTGATATTAATTGGGAAAAAATCAAATCTGCTTGTATGACAACCATATCTAAAGAAGCGGGACCTGGAGAGCCTTCTGATACTTGGAAACGTAAAATACTAATATGCCAACACAGCCCAATTAGACGTGGAGAAATTTCATGGAAATGGGATGAAATACCTTATGCTATTAGTACTCATTTCGCTAGGCATCATGAAGGGTGCGAGAAGTTCGTAGGGACTGAACGGGAAGACCGCACAGGTGTTCCACGAGAAGAACGTTCGCAAATGAATTGCGTTCCCATGGAAATGGACGCCAACATACAAGCATTAATTAATATATCTATGAGAAGATTATGTATGTGTGCCGACCCTAACGCTCGTAAATATTGGGAAGCAGTATTAGATGCTGTTTATGAATATGACCAAAATATCTTCTGGGCTTGTGTCCCTCAATGCGTTAGATGTGGAGGATGTGTAGAGCCTTTTAGTAATTGTAAATTTTATTCTCAGTTAATGGAAGGTCATACTTTAGAAGAGCAAATGGATGTTGCCAAGAGATATGATATATATAATGAGTATCGTTTAACCAAAAAGAAAAAATAAAAAAAATAAAAAGATAAAATAGTTAAAAATAAGCGATTTTAGCTACTGTATTTAATTAAAAAATAATAATTAATATAAATATATTATAAAAAGCTAAAATCGTTTATAATAACCTTAAAATGGTTAAAAAGGAGGAAATATGAAATCAGTTTATTTTAAAGTAATCATTCCTAATTATAATAATGGGAAATACATAAGAAAATGCGTAGAGTCGGCAGAAAATCAAACCTTTAAAGATTTCTCGATAGTCATTGTAGATGATGTATCAAGCGACGACTCACCTCAAATAATCAAAGAATTAGCTGAGCAATATAATAACATACAATACGAGTTACTAAACGCAAAAGCTTGGAACGGAGGGTCACGTAATATAGGTATGAGCACGGGACCAGAAAGTAAGTATACACTTTTTATCGATAGTGATGATGAATTTGATGATGACACTTGCTTTCAAACTATTTACGATATAATACAGCAAAACAATGAACCTGATGTAGTGCGCTTATCTTATAATTGGTGTGGAGATGTTAAGCGCCCAGTCCATTTAGACCAAGATACACCTGAGAAGTTAGTACATGTGTGTGACGTGGCTTGTTGGACTAAGTGTATAAAGACTAATCTCTTAGTTTCGTTTCCAGAAAATACATTAATGGAAGATGTGGTTCAGCATATAGCTCAATGTGATGTTGTACAAACCGTGGTACCTTGTTTAAAACCTATTGTTAATTGGAATAGGAACAATCCCACTTCTTGTTCTACAAATGCCAATTTACAAAATTGTAAGTGGCTAAGTTCCATGTATCGCTATTGTGCCGATTTAATGGACTTACAATGTAAGACATCATATTGCGAAGAAGCAAGAAGTATAAGAGCTAATAGAGCCCAACAAGACATAAAAAATAATATTACAAGACAATCATAAGAGTTTACAGACTCTTATTTTTTTTGATATAATATTTATATAAAAGGAAAGGAATGATTTATATGAAACGAAAATTAAAATGGATATGGTTTAATATAAAATGTGAATTACCTGTTATAATAGTTGGCTTAATATTATTGGCTTTATTTTTCGTAATAATATGTGAAACAATAGATATGGTAAACGACCATAAATGTTATATAGATGGGCATTACGATACGCCAGAATGTAGAAAATATATAAGGGAGGACTAGGATATGCACGCATTATGTACGATACTTGCTGAAAAACCAAATGGCATAGAAGATATATTAGAAAGCTATTGTCTTAATGAAGAAACAGGAGACGGTGAATGGGATTATGCCATGATAGGAGGACGTTATGGAGGTATCATCCCTATCAAGAAGAATGCAAAAAAATTACTTGGTAGACCAGTCGAAGATATCCCAACGTATTTACAACAATATCAAAATGATTTTGTATCCATTGCTAAGGTTCGTACAGTAGATATAGACGTAATGAATAATATATTTGATGATGCTTTTATTTCCCCTTTAGGCCCATACAGATTAATAATACCGGCTTTAGATTTGGACTTTCAAGACATGGGTATGAGGGACGAAAGAGTGCGTGAGTTAATCCTAAACTATATGCGTCAACATCCTACGCACGTTTTAGCCGTAGTAGACTACCATTATTAAGGAGGAATATATGCTGGACGGAAAGACAAGGAAAATTATAAAGGAGTCTCCTAAAGGGACTATTATAATTAATTTAGACGGAAACATTTTTTATAATTGCGTTAGTTTAAAAGATTTTAAACTTGCTCTAAAAGAAGGGAAAGAATATATAACTACACCATTAACGACAGCTTTAGACAATTGTTTATGCTTAGACGGATATAAACTTATAGTTCAGAGCGAAGGTAGAGAGCGCTGTATAAATGATATGCTATTAGGAGATATAGGGCCAAATGAAAAAGAGCTAAGACTGGCTCACAATATAGAAAAAATGATATTAGGAGGATTGTACGATATTGAAACCGAATGGAAAGACTTATAAAAAGAAGCCATATTACCAAAAAAAGAAAGAAGAACCATTTGACGTAGAAAAATGGATTAAACAAAATCAGAATGTAGAGCGTCCAAGAAGAAGTAGGAAAAACTCTCTTGGAGACTATAAAAGAGGCAAAAGAAAATGATTAAAAAGTTTTGCGACAGATGCCAAAAAGAAATCTGCGGAAATCATTATTCGATTAGTTTAGGCTGCGTAGCTGATACAACAGGGAGAGTCCCAATGATGGGCGGAGCTCTAAACTTAGAAGAAAACTTTAAATCAAGAATGTTATGCGAAGAATGTATTTTTGATATAAAAGACTATATAAATAATAAACCAATTTTAGACAAAAAAAATAAGAGAAGACATTAATTAGTCTTCTCTTTTTTTTATTTATGCCCAGTGCACCGTTCCGTCTCCTGTGTCATAAGCTACTAAGAGACCATTTTCAAACCATAGACGAGGAGTACCCAAAGGGTCTTCACATTTAAAAGCAGAAACTGTTTGACCGTCATGGCTTCCTGAGTTAATACCGTTATTCAAATATAATTTTCCTTTTGAAGTAACTCCGTTCGGCGACATGACCATCATAACGGTTCCATTGATTCCCAAGTTTAATTTGGTAGCCCCCTGAACCGTCATTTCAGAAGAATCGCCCGTTATTTGAGTACTAGCGGCTTGACTACCAAACAATATCCCAGCACTTCCAACATTTAAACCAGTTGTAGAAGCATGAGTAGTATCGGTTCCTATAGAGAATTCTCCTCCAGACGCGTCTTTAATTCTTAAAGTCCCACCACTAATTCTATCGGCAGACATAGTACCTGAGGTTATTTTCCCTGCGCTTAAGTTAGGAATACGCGCACTACTTAAAACTCCACTATTAATTTGTGCAGCGCTAATAGAACAATTGCTTAATGTAGCACTTGTTATTGTTCCATTTTGTATAGTCATATTTGTACCAGTTATATTGGATATTGACCCGTTTGTTGCTGTTAAATTATCAGTAGTAATTGTACCTGTGACATTGGCGTTTTTAGCTGTTAAATTACCATTATTGTCTACTTTAAAATTATTACCAATAGATAATGCTCCTCCAGTAATATTAACATTATTAGAAGTAATAGCCCCTTGGATGTCAGCATCCTTGGCATATAATTTACCGCCAGTAGTTACACCAAAATTACCTCCAGCATATATAGCGAAATTTTGATTTCCACTATTGTTAACTACTCCAGTAATACCACTAGGACTTAACCATAAGTCTTTTTGTTTATTACTATTTAAATGATAAAAACCGTCATCTGATGTAATCCAATTGGCTATATTACTTCCCTCTTGTGCTACTAGGAATCCTTTTGTATATACTAGAGCTTGGCTTTCGCCATTAACTCCATCTACGACTCCCATAAAGCCAGAAATGTTATTATTTTCTCCCCATTTATTTGCGTAAGTAGGGTCGTTCTTAGCGGCATCGGTATCAAACTTTTCTAAATGAGCGGCCTTATTGGCAACTCTCTTTATAACCAATCCATTCTCATCCATCAATATTTTAGCTGAAAGACCAGACATAATACTAATATGTTTAGTATCAATTTGTCCAGCGTTTAAATAAGCGGCATTTATTCCAGATGGCGTAATTAATTTTTGCCACTCAGTAGCTTCTTCATTTTCGCTAAAAGTAGTTGTAGTGAATATTCCTGTACCAGAGTACTTAATAGCCTTAGTTGAATTATTAGGGTCAGTAAATCTTAATGAAGCTCCTGTCAACAACATATTACCATTTGTTCCAACAAAATTCAAACTTGCGTTAGGATTATCTGTTGTAGCTGCTATAGCTGAGCTATCAATCGTACCATCCGCTTTCAATATAGCCGTTCTAGCATATATATCGGCATTATTAAGTACGGTATTGGTTGCTGTGATGATATTGCCTACTAGTTCCTCTTCATCCGTATAAGATGTATCAACTTGTATTTTATTATTGATAGGTTTGTCTAATGTTCTTGTAATTTGGGTGATTAAACCAGGCACACCAAACATCCCCATAGCTTCATCATAAATCGTTACATAATCTCCTGCTTTCGGAACTATCTGTCCAACGCTGTGTAGCATATGGACCAATTCATTATAAGTATCTTTAATGAGAATTAGCTCATCACTGCCACAATATGGACAAATATGTGTATTACTATAAGTACTTGTTCGTCCGCAAGTTCCACATTCATATATATAAACCGTAGGCTGCCTATATTCAATTAAACCAGACGAATCGATAACATCCAATGAATAGGTTATTTTAGGCACAGCATATTTGTCTGATGCTTCCATGCCTTCTTTAAACAATAAACCAACGTAAGGTTGCTCATCATTAGTATAATTTCCTTCTACTATATAATCTCCATATTTATCTTGTATCTCTTTTTGTAGAGCATTAAATTGCTCTTCCCATTTATCATATTCTTCTTGTAAAGCTTTAATTTTTGCCAAGCAATAATTAACGACTTCAAGAGCGTCTAGCATCTCTCCATAGTTCTTTACAAAGCCTTCAATATCTTGATTCCATTCTTCTACGTTTCCACTTGAGGCACGAACGTACACATCCCCCAATTTGAAATCATAACCGGCGAAAGTTTTGTCTTCTGGAATTGGGCTAATAATAGAAATCATTTTTTCATAATTGCTTATAGTAAGTGAATTATCATAATTGTCTAATGTGGTTAATAGCTTTAAATAATCTCCTCTAATATAGGGAGCATACTCTGGACCTGAGACACTATCATCTATTCCATAAGGATATTTAGGGTCCTCTGGTGGTACTACATCTGGGAAGTCGGTATATACTGGGATATATAATTCTTCTGCCTTAATAGAAGTATTCCCACAATGAGGACAGGTAGTCGGTTTGTTTTCGCTTGACCAAGCCTTACTCCCTTTACATTTAGGGCAATATCCTATCCATATCCAATTCTTTCCATTTTTCTTATGTGTACCTAAAGGCAATTTATGAAAAGCGTAGAAATGCCCCTCACTCACTTTGCCATAAACATTATAATACTTATTCATCATACTATTTAAAATAGATTGGTACTCACCTTGTTTAAGGTCGTAATCGTTAATAGCGTCATTGTAATCTTGCTGAGTGCGTAATCTATCTTCAGTATATTTAGGCATGAACGTTTTGTTTAAATCATTTATTCTTTGGTTGATGCTATATAAGTCTAATATCTCTTCCTTTGTAATCCATTTATTATCATACATCCACTTAAAGTTCATTATATAATTAGTACCATATGGGCTTCTTTTTATAATATACTCTGAATCATTTGGATTCCAAGGATTCCTTTCGTCTGGGTTGTCAGTAGGAGCTACATATGAACGTTCAGCCTCACCTATATTTATATTGCTGTCTCCGTTGTAATCTTTTCCTCCGGATACATATAATTTAGTAATTACTTTTTCCCCATCGCTTTTAGTCGCAGTAGAACTGATATTTTGTCCTACCATATAATTTAAACCATAATTTTTTCCAGCAAAGGCTCTTAATGAGACTTCTCTATTAACACAATCGTAGATAGGGTATAACTGTAACCCTTGACATACAGCCGTAATAGCGTTATAACAATTACTATTACTTACACTTATATTACAAGTATGGTCAGTTAAAGTTGTCGAAGTAGTAGAACCAGCTGGATTAGGTATTTCTACTTGAACTATGTCTACGTCTGGAGTTCCATCTGCTTTTAATTTCACAGACCAATTCGTTCCATTTAAAATATGATATAGATAATTACAAGCATTGTTAGGAGTCAAATAACTATCTACTTCAGTTAAATAAGACCAATCCCAAGAATAACGTCCTATATGTTTGTCTGGCTCTATGCCTTCAGTAGTTAAAGAATAAAAGTCATATAATTGTAAAACTAAGAAACCACCTTTAGTATACATTTGTCCTTCAAAACGAGCTGTGGATACTATAGGCCAGTAGAAAGCCGTAGCTAACAAACCATAAGGCCAAAGGGCTGTATTGTTCATTAGTTCTGTTATAGTGGCTTTATCTAATGGGTACTCAGTAGCATTTTCTGGGTCCCATTCTTCTACGGTGCTGTATTGTCCAAACTTGCCAGCCGTCCACTTCTCATATTTAATAACGCCTGCTACATCCATAGGCTTGTTTTGGTAAAGCGTCCATTCTTTCTTCGTAAGAGTATCATCGCTAATAGTTAATCCAACGCGTTTCTTACTCAAATTAAATCTTGGATAATCAATAGCAGTAAAAGATGTCGTTAATTTTAACACATCTCTTTTTTTATCTACTGGTTGTACAATATAATCCATAATATAATCTTCTACAATATTATCAGGATATTTATTACTATAAGTCTTATCTACATAAGTCGTAGTATCTCCATATCCCTGCGGTTCGCGCACAGTAATTGTTTCTTTACCAGTATAATATATTTCCCTATGATAACGCAATTTAACCAATGGGGTTAATAATTTAAGACGAGGATTTTTTATCTTATTACCCTCGTCATCTATAATTAAATTAGGCATATTGAACTTTAAATCACTATACCCCGTATTAGATTCACTTATATTTATATCATAAGCATATCCCGGTGTCATATGGTCGTCAGACAAGAAAATCGCATCTACGACATTATCTTTATAGTCTAATACCAATAGACTTTCTTTTACAAAACATTCCATATCTCTCCTCCCGTTTATATTTTTCTTCTTCCCTCTATATATTTTGTCTTTATAAGTGCCTTCCCTTTTGAATTACGGTCAGCACAATGCTCTCTTTCGAATTGTAATAACACATCACGAATGACCATCAGTTCTTCTCTTGTTGGCTGATATCCCTGTGTGTTTATTATTTTTAATATCTTGTTAATATAAAGATATATATCTAAATCTTTATATTCTATAACATGAAGATACTCATGAGACGTATCACGGCGCAATAAGGCCCCATTGTCCCAAGAGAAAGGACCTCCGTCCTCTTTCTTTTGAATGTGATGATAACTTAATTGCGTTATACTATTTATATCATATCCCATCCAATCATTTTTTCTGGTGCGATAGGCACGTGCCATTTGTCTCGTAAGTTCCTTCATATTTCTACCTCTAAACGCTATAAATATAATTATCTATTTCTATTTCAACTATATGGTCTCTTGTTATTCCTGTAAAGGTCAAAATACCTTCGTTATCATTTAATGATTGATAGTTAATCCACTTAGGTAAACCAGTTTTATATTCTTTCCCGTCTATAATCAAGTGGAAAGATTCTACTGGTGTAGCAAAACTTAATTTTACTTGGACAGTTGAGTTTTCTTCTATATTTTCGGTCAACTCAGGGTCAACTGTTAAACCTTCTGGGCCAGAAACTTTTAAGGTATATCTATTGACTTTTGGCTCAGGTTTCTTACCATATATTAAGTCTAAATAATAAGACTTATCGTCAACTATTCTTAAATCAGCATAGCCTACTTGTTTTAGTATCTCTAATGCTTGCTCTGCGGCCTCTTCTGGTGTCGCAACAGAATATTCTATTATTTCTCCATTATCATTGCTTACCATATAAAAAGCATAAATATTTTCACTCGCCGTATGTAATTTAGTCATTATTTTATACATATATATTACCTCCTTATCAGTTGTTTTCTCTATAATATAGTAGGGTTTATGAAGTCAAAATAAAAAAAGAAAAGAGGCCTAAGCCTCTTATTTTTTTACTCTTCGTTATCTTTTACTTCCCAGGTGATTACCTCTGTATCTGAACTCATATTGGCTAATTTAGTAACGCCCTCAATAGCTTTCTTAGCTTGAACTACGATAGCTGATACTACAACTCCTAAAACTCCAACACTTGATAAAGTATTTAATAACTCAGTTGAAATTAAAATTGTCCCAAATGAATTAGTAATCATTTCATTTATGAAAGGTAGCATAGTGAAAGCGACACTCAATAGAGCGGCACTAGCATAAAAAATACCTGCTTTTGCTAAACCTTTAAATAATTTTCCCCATTTAAAAGTTTCCGTTTTAGTACATACGTTATATACTGTACCACATACAGTATTAACAATTACTAGAATACCTAAGATAACACCAAGCCATCCCATTATTCCTAATGTAGATATAATTGCTTCTAACATAGTATTTTCCTCCTATTATTTCTGTAAATATTCCCATTTATATCCATAAGCCTTTTTTCTTCTCCCTTGACAACAATCAACTATATGAGCATGCCCATATCCTAATTCTCTTTTTATGTCAGCCAAACTATTCCAAGTTTTAATATATTCTCCTTCTAAAGTATATTGGTTAACTAAAGTGTGATGAGGATTATCAATTCCAAAAAAACGACCTGTCAAAGTTTTAGATATTTTTTGACGAGTCTCTATTGGACGTGGTGTGTGATATGTCCAATGTCTTTCTTTAGACATACAACACCCGCAATCTCCTCCTTCCCCTAAATTATAACCATACCGCCTATCGGTTGTTTTATATTTTTTTATTAAAACTTTTTCTTTCTGACACGCTTCTTCTTTGGTTAAATTGGTAAATAAAATATTATGAGTTACATTATCCCATCCATATTTTTGGATTGGGTTATATACCATCTGTCCAATATAACCATTACCATGTCTCCATCTTTTTTTTGGATTTTGTCGAGTAATCCCTATATAGCGTTTTTTATTAGGGAAAAGTAACTCATATACCGAATAATTCATCTTATTTTTTTTGTAAAGCTTCTGCTCTATAGAATCCAGTAGTGGCTGTATTATTTCCTACTTGGTAAGGATAAGAACGTCCGTCCCAAATTCTTAATATTTGTCTTGTCCATCCAATACCATATGCTGTATTTGATGTTCCGTAACTAGAACCATTACCGGTTCCTTTAATTATAACTGTATCTCCTACTTGTAATCCTACAGGTGCTGGAGTAGGTGCTGGTGCTGGCGCTGGTGTAGGTTCTATATAAGCACTGATTGAGCTTTCGTCCATCCAGCCTAAATCACCAGAAGTGTTATATGGATGAGCTGTTCCTTCGGCTTTACGAGTAATATTAGTAACTTTATTACTTACGCTGCCTGATGGTGAATTAGCATTAGCATTCACATATAAGGAACCATTGATAACCACTTTATCTCCTATATTAAATTTGCTACTTGGCCCTGGTGTAGGTGCTGGTGCTGGTGTAGGACTATCTCCTATAGCTTTTTGAACATCATCTGGTAAATAAATGAAAGCTCTAAAAGTATATGCTGAGCCAATTCCCCATCTACCATTAGTGTTATATCTATGTTGATTCCAAAAAGCAGTTGAACCATATCCAGATTCAGATGTGTAAACATGGTTGTTATCATAAATTTTTTCTACGATAGCTACATGCCCTGCGCCATCTCCACTAGAAAGGCTACCTTTTTGCCAGCACATAATAGCTCCTACTCTTGGAGTAGAACCAACTTGTAAACCAGCTGCTTTAGCTCTTTCGATAAAGTTTTCGGCATTACAGTTTAAAGTTCTATAAGTACAACCGGCTGTATCTCTAGCAATATTTACAATTTCATTAAATCTACCACTGGCATAACCAACGCAGTTAGCTAGTACATTAGCTCCCCCATCTGTTGGGTATCCTTTTATACATGTACTCCATCCTCCTGAGCCAGTTGTAATAAAGTTCTTATTACCGCTAGGTTTAGAAGTACGCATAGTAAATCCTGAGGCTCCGATTCCTTCTGGTTCCGCAGCATCAATATTCTCTACTTCTCCATCTTCATTTAAAATATCTAGACCGTCTGTATTGAATAAATATTGAACGTCATCATTATCTATATCTTCTCTAATAAAAGCTTTTGCTACTCTTGTTTGAACTTCAGCAGGAGCTTTTTCTATACATTCAATAATCTTTTCAAATGTCCATTTTTCTTTTTCTTCCATATCTTATACCTCCTTAGTTTTTTCCTTCCTATTTATATAGTATATCCCCACCCACTAAAATCAACTTTGATTTAAAGGCAAAAAAAATAAAGAGGACCTTTTAGTCCTCTTCTCCTTCGTGGAGTTTAATAAAATATTTATATACCTTACCATCCCCAAAATCATCGTCGTTCAACCATTGGCAGGCAAACATTACATAAGCATCTATATTGTCGTAAAGACCAAGGCCTTTCATAGTTTCGCAGTAATCACTGTCCCACATATTCATAACCACATAAAATTCAGGTCTGCTTATATTTTCATTTAGCTTCTTTTCTTCTGCCACAGATAAAACTTGGTCATAAGTCCAGCGTCCGCCATTGTAATTATCATTATACATTTTACTTACGATTTTTTCAGCTTCTTCCTTATCTATATTGTAAAGGTATTTTTCTAAATGGCAAACCATGTCATTATACTCTTCTGAGCTATTTATCTTCATTTTCTCCAATGCGTCGGAGACTATTGAAATAGTCTCTCGCATTGTATCCTCTGTTTTATCTTTTGTATAGATTTTGTCTAATAAAGATTTTAACATTTTACTTTACCTCTTAAACAGAATATTCTTTATTTATCATACCTTTGACAGCTGATAAGATAGTAGCAGTTTGGCTCTTTTGAGATAATTCGGCATTTTCTCTTTCAAGTTCTCTAATTTGTTCTTGACAAGAGGTATTATGAATAGCTTGTAAGATTTCTGCTTTACCATTAGCCTGATTGTTATAAACTTGACAGAACTTTTCAGCCATTTCGTATCTTAAATTATCAATATTTCTATTTACATTACAGAAACCTTGACTCATGTCGAAACGATTATCGCAGCAGCATTGAGCCATTTGACTTCCTAAATCTTTAATACTATTGTTGATAGCATAAGTGGAGTCGCAGATACCGTTGTTTGTAGTGTTAGCTTGAGTTAAGATTTGCTCACTTAGTCTGCTTGTTTGATTTAGTAAGAAATCAGATGTTACTGCGTTATTTCCGCCTAACCCCCCATTACCATATCCAAATAATACAAAGAATAAAACTATCCAAATCCAGTCTGCTCCCATACCGAATCCGTAATTGTATCCATTATTTGGCGTATTGTCTGCCAAGTTATAAACTGGCATTATTCCATTAGTGTGTTCCATTTTTTTCTTTTCCTCCTATTTTTTTCTATATGATAAACCGTCTGGGCCCAGATAGTATTATCCAATCTTATTATTATCAACAGGGTTTGTTGGTGCTGTTGAATTGATTTTAGCCATAGCCTCTTCCATAGCCTTTTGCTGTAATCCTGGGTTTGAAGCCATGTTTGTCTTAAAAGTATTGAATTGTTGCTTCATTTGAGGATTACTATTCATCATTTGTTGAAATTGTTGTAATTGTGCCATTATATTTGGGTTGCGTTGTGCTAATAATTGAAATAGCATTTGTGGATTAAATCTCATTTACTTTTCCTCCTAAAAAATTATTCACTTGTTTAACCATGATTTCTAAATCGTGTATTCTGCCTTCCATATCGGTAATTTCATCCGTATGGTCTATACATTTACATACATTGATAGGTTCTTTATGTCCTATGTTGTACTCTGTTATAAGACCATAAATATTGCGTTCATAAAACTTACCCTCATCCTCTATGTAAATGATAGAGGTGCTTGAACCAAGGGGAACTTTACGTTCTATATCACTACGATTTTGAAGTCTATAAAAACTACCTACGAACATTTTCCCGTTCACCTCCATTTTTCATTTTTACCTTTCACTTATAAGTAGCCAGAAAACGAAAAAATAAAAATCGTTCCTTCCCCCGCCAAGTCTTATAAAATAAGGAAATGATATAATTATGAACCTAAATTAGGTTTAATTAAGCAATTTTTTGATATTTTTTAGACAAAAAAATAAGAGAGGAAGGCTTATATAAAACCTCCCCCTTTTTCTCTCGGTGGAAACATGTTAGGATATATTTTAGATAATTCATCATATTTTTCTCTAAGAGTGTGTATGCGTCTGTTAACAGTTGAAGGACTCAAAGATAAAGTTTTCGCTATTTCTTTGGTCGTTTTACGCTGAATCATCCCCTTCATAATTTCGTACTCATCATTATCCAATATTCCATAATGAACAAAGTTCATCAACAAATCATAATTCCAATGAAACTTACATCTTGCCATATTAGAATTCTCCTCTAAATACTGCTTCCCAATCATCTTTATCACATCTGTCTATATAATATAAATTCTTAGGTACTTCGTTAAATATCTTATCAATATCTAAATTACTTAAATCAAACTTTAGTATATAGCCATTTTCTCCATCATCAATTATATTGTAAGCTTCAGGAAATTCTGTCAAAATTACGGGTACGTTGCGTTGTAATGCTTCGAAAGCACTATAACAAAAACTCTCGGTATCACTTAACTGAACCAAATAATCACAATGAGAAATCAATGCTTGATTATTATAACCCGGTTTCATTACTATAAACTCTGGAATACTGTTTATTTCATTTCTAATTGCTGGAGTAGTTTGCTCTAGGGAACAGCATAAAAACCATATGAAATGTTTTCCCGCAGCTTTGAATCGCTTGGCCATTTCTAATATACGGTTTATTCCTTTTTCAGGAGTAGCTCTTGATAGAGTAATAAAAACTCTCATATCTCCTTCAGGTATGTCATTATCTAAGATATTATAAATGACTTTACTGTCCACATTCATTGTCTTTTTTAGTCCCCTGGCAGCTGTATCTGATACACAAATAACTTCATCTATATCGGGACTTTTAGTCCACTTGAAAGTCGACCATATAGGTATTTTAGTTAATCCTTCCCAGTCTGCGTGTATCATTTGATATATTTTATTGGTTTTTACTCTTAGCATAATTCCATCAGAGTTATAGTTTCCCAAAATTAAAACATCACACTCATATTTTTGTCCGGGGTTATCTATAATAATATCACAATACTCGCTTAATTGAATTGCTTTGGCATTTTCAATATTATCTACAACAACCGTTATATTCCTATCCTTAAAGTTTTTGGTTAAATTGTAGATAAAAGTTTCTATTCCTCCGATATAATATAGATAGTTTTGATATATAATAATTTTATTGCCTTCATATTTTTTTGAGGCACGTTTCTTTGCGCTGACTAATTCGCAAAACTTTATTTTTCTTGGATTATCTCCTAATAATATACTTGCTCTTTCAATACTTTGAACAGTAAAAATATCTCCACTATGTCGAATGACATCTTGTCCAGCTTCTTCACTGGCTACAAGGTCTTTAAATTGATTGACTACTTTTAATTCAAACATTATCTATTCCTCCTTTTGATTACTCCACTCTAATGATATAGTATATGTCAAAAACCAAAAATAAACTTCCTGTTTTAAATAAAAAAATAAAAGAGTATTACTCTTCTCCTTTTTCTTGATTCGCAAATTGAGAATAATAATACTCTTTTATATAGTTGTACTCTTCGGTAACCTGGCCATTACCATGAAGTACCTCATGATATTTATAATAAATGTCTTGGATATGACGCCATTCTTCTGTACTAATATGCCCATGACCGCGTGATATACGCCCATAATTAAACATTTCGGCTCGTATCCTATCACATTCGTTATCGTTAATACGGGTACTTAAATTGTTTACCATCCCTATGATGATATCGTCTCTTTCGTCACTCTTGTTCATAAAAGATTTCAAACTACTCATCAATGCTTTTATCTCCCTGTCCTCTTTTCGATGTAACCAACCAAACATAAACGTAAAGATTTTAGTTAAAGGTTTAAAGACTAGCTTTTTACTGTTTTCAATAAAAAGTAATATAGCAACCATAAAAGCCGTGAAGGTAGTAATTATGCCTGTAGTACTACTCAACCAGGCTAAGATATTGTCCATACTTCATCCTCCCTTACTATATCTCCCTACTATAATAGTAAGTAACTAAAAGGCAAAATAAAAAAAGAGAGAGATAATCTCTCTATTTATCGCCTGGATAATAATTCTTATAAACTGTAGTGTCATCAAAGGCAAAAGTATATACATTATGGTTACCCATGTATACTATAAACTCTTTATAATTACTCTCTCCGCCACTGGCACGAGTAGGAGACCAATGGTCGTATGATTTAGTAATACTAGTTACTACAGCTGAATTAGTTCCATCAGTATATACATTGCTTGGCCATTCATATACTTCTCCTATCGCAATGCTTTCTATCATCTGTGGAGTAGCATGAGTCAACGCAGCGCCATCTTGTGTAGTCGCATACCATCCAAATATATCAGTCCCTTCTATAGGAGTAGACGTACTAATAGCTTTAATGCTATCGTCTACATATTTTTTGTTAGTTAATTGGTTATTAGTCGTGGGGACAGCACTCGACTCTGGTAGAATTTTAAAAGTTTTCTTACCATCGATGGTTTGGTTATCACGAGTTTTAACCACTGAATTACCTATCCCACTTGAATTTAATGTTAAAGTCATCCCATAGGGTGCCGGTTGAGTAACACAAGGGTGCGCTAGAGCTTGACTGGCATCAAATATATAGCCAATATTTTTAAATTGGTAAGTTTCATCAATAGAAGTATCTGTTAAACAAAGAAAACCATTAAAGTTATCTGTCCTGACATTGTAGTCTTCGCTATTTATATATTTAGAATAAAGTTTGCCAGGCATCGTGTCAGCATCAGAACCTTTAACAACATAAATACCAGGTTCGTGTTCTGTTATAATAAAAGGATTACTGGCACTATTATTTTCTATATAATGGAAATTACTTATATTATAAACATTACCATCTAAATTAATTTTATTCAATGTTGACATAATCTATCTACCTCCCTATTTCGTAGTTATTACAAGCGTGTCGCCGTTTACTGTGATTGAGACGTTGCCTCCTCCGCCTCCACCAGCTATTAACGCATTTACTTCGTTTTTAGTATATGTATTATTTTTAGTATAATAGTTAGTTAATTCATTAGTTGTTTTTATAACAAAATTGCTATCGTTAGTTAATTGTGATGTTTTTGTAGGTATGTTAATACCTTTAATACCGTCATCTACATATTTCTTAGTAGCAGGGTTATAACTGCCAGTAGGTGCGTAACCAGTAGTATTGTCTTTCGCTAAATAATTGCTCAAATCAATAATGCTATTCTTGTCAGAAGGTATCCATTCATTACCATCATTTATATATATTCTTTTATCAGAAGAAACTGTAGCGATATCACCTTTATTACCTGCTGGTAAATTAGCTGCGTCTTCATAATAACCGATATAGTGATTTTTAAAACCAATATTTTTGTCTAAGTAGTTTACATTAGTAACATAATCAATTTTTATATTAGGACTTAAATCGCTATCTATGGTAATATTGTTTACACCTTCAAAAGTAGCAGGCATATCTATTTCACCCAAATCTACTTCATAAGGAGTTTCAAGTTCATAATAAACTTCAGTATTATGTGTCGATAACCAGATTTTAAATTCATCAACCGTATTGTAATCGGCTGGTAAATATAAAAATTTTGGGTCTCCCCATTGTGAAAATCCCAGTTGATTAGACCTAGGTTTTACATCATTTTGTGTTGCAACTGTATAATAATTGCTAAAAGCATAAGTTAAATTATTAGAAACATCTGCTTTATTTATCTTTATATTTGACAATTTTGGTATATAGTTACTATCTGTCCTGAATCTTTGGTTATTATCTGCAAGCAACCAATTTTCATCATCACTGCCATCTAACACAATTTTACCTATTTTTTTATTAATTTTTGCTCTGTTATTTTCTATAATCAATTCATCTTTTATTCCATTAGGTAAAGAACATAATTCATTTCCTTTTAAGTCTATGTTTGCTATCTTTTCTATATAAGATTCGTGGTTAGTTGACGTTGAACCTTCTTCTATTTGGAAATCCCAGAACGAATGTGTTTCTCCTTTCACATTTACATCATATCTTAAAAAATATTTCCCTGTCTTTAAAGGAGTGAAAGCAAAATCTTCTTTGCGGAGTAATTCTAAAATATAATCATACTTACCTTCATACAACAAAAAACACTGCGTTTGCTGTAAACTAGAACCAAAAGTCCCCGAGGTTTTGCAACTGAAGGTATAAGTTTTATTTGCCTCTAAATTAGCATAATAATTTATAGTATGATAATCGTCATTTCTAGTAGCAGTATAGGTGAGTTTATTTTTTTCATTATAAGGGGCATTAAACAAGTTTTTCCCGCAACTCATTACACTTAAACTATCAGTAATAGTTTTAATCTCTTGTGGATAATCAGGACTTGGGCTTGGTTGCCCTCCAACATATGGTTCATAATCAGTATCAATAGGGCTCCCCGCAGCTATATTAGAACTTTTTGTAATTTGTAATTTACATTTAAAGTTATCAAATCTGTTATTACGGGATGTAAACAATTGAATTTCATCAAAATCATTTGTTAATATTTTATTATTTAAAGTAGTTGTAACAAAGTACTCTGCTCTATTACTTTGGATATATTGATTTTGAGAGTTATCTTTTAAAGTTCTAATGCCAATTAAGCTCCCCTGTGAAGCCTTCGTTCCTTCAACAGGAATAACACAAAACATATAATAATTATTTGTACCAAATAATTTGAGATTTTCGACATTAACAAATATATTAGCTGTAGCAGTACCATTTAAAGTTAAAATATTTGTATTGTGGTCATAAGAGTAAGTTATTCCTGACACTGTAGTTTCAGCTATATCAGTATTAAAAAGGTTTAATAAGTTCTTTCCGGTATACGTTTTCTGCTCAGATACACCACCCACTTTTAACTCTGAAATAGGCTGCGCAACTGCGTCCTCTATATGAATATTACTACCTTCAGCACTAGCAGTATTTGGGTAACCCATTTGTAAATATCTATCTTCACCATCTTCATCCATATAATGTACGTGAATAAGTTCTTCATCTATATCATAATCAGCAGGAGTTGTCTTCCCATCATTTTCAACGCCTTCCATGTATAATATAGTATTAGGATGTCCTAACAATTCTCTAGCAGCTTCATAGGTTAAACGAGTACCTCCTACCGTGTAGAAATCCCACATATCACCACTTCTTACTAAACGAACTCCTTCTATTTTATCTTTTAATTCTTCTTTAATATCACTAACATCCGTTTTAAGCCCATTTTCAGCCGTTTTAAGAGCTGTTATATCATTCTTAATATCAGTGTCATCGTAATTATGTAATGCGGCTAAATCAGCCTTTATTTGCGTATCATCATAGTTTTCTAATGAAGCCAACTTAGTTTTTTCTGCTGTTGTGTAATCGTTAGTAGATAAGCCTTTTCCACTTACTTTGTCTACTTTTTTATCTAATAATTTATTGGTTTCTTCTTTGACATAATAATCGCTTAAGTCTACAGCTGTAGTTCCCATTAATTCGTAATTTGTCCCTGTCCAAATATATTCATTATAAATATCTTTATCGCTTCCTGTTTTAGGTACAAGATATAAGACATTGTCTTTTCCAGTTAATGGCAACGCATCTACAATTTCTCTGTGGAAATGCTCGGCGTTGTTGATTTGGTCCATTACATAAGTTTTAGACGCATAATCTTCTGCGGCTAATTCATCTTCTGTGATATATTCACTTGGCACTTCAGTTAAATAGTCTCCAGCTGGTTGTAAATCTAAATCCTCAGCTGTCATTTGCCCTTTTAATACGTGCCCGTTTATTGATGGCTTATTTGAGGCATTCTCATAATTATAGTTTATGACATATGTCTCTACATTAGCCCATTCTCCGCTTGTCCAGAATACTACCTTATCTTCATCTTCTATATAATAAGCATCTCCTGTACTTAAATTACTTGTCGGTAATTCAGCACGAGTAGATACATTTCCCTTAAAAGTATAAAAGTCTGGAGCGGTATTAGTTTCTACCGTGGCGTTCTCTGCGCTTAGTCTAAAAAATTGCGTAACGCCTGATTTGTCTGCTTTTTTTATTTCTTTAAATACAGTCATATTTTACCTCCTTTTGTATATTTTTTCTCTATTAATATAGTATGCGGTAAAGCAGTAAAATAAAAAGAGGAGACCTTTCAGTCTCCCTAATTTCTAAAGGTCTGCTATAAAACTTGTACTACTAAATGTTGTTTCTGCTTTGGCACAATTTTGTACCCATATCGCACCAGTATAGTTAACTCCCGCTTTACAATAACCGTCACCATTTCTTATGATAAAGCTTTCAAAATCATAGTGAGGTCTGAAACCCTCGGGAAGAACTCCAATCGCTATTAATGATGTAGTGGCGGGAGGCGTGATTGCTCCACTCAGGTATACTACCTTGCCCACCTTTCTATAAGAGAGTTGCCTTTCTCCAGGAATGAAATCTGTCGCTCCATTTATTAAATTAATTTTAATCCACCCCGTATCCTCTTCTAAAGTGTGTACTCTATCATTTAATACTTTACCTTGAGCCGCACTTAAAGCATTTTGTGTATTATCACTTTCCAGCGTATTTTCAACAATAAAATAATCTGGTATAAGCATTGCTGCTTTAACTACCCAATTAGCAGTTAAAGAAGGTTGATAGTTTGTAGCAGGACCCGTATCACCATGATTATGGGCCTGTCCTCCGCCCGTATTAGTTACAGCATTTTCTAATGGATAAGTAGCAGAACTCCCATATGGTTTTAATAATGTATAATATTCTCCCTCTCTAGAACTACCAGATGGGGCTCCTATACAGTAATTATCAGTATTATGACTATGATTAGGTATCTCGTCAGTAGTCAAGGTGTGATTTCCTGTAGAGTGAACATGGCTCGCACTTCCTAATAATTTCCCTATCGTGTTCATAGACGTATCACTGCTATTATATCCTACTATAGTTTTACCTCTTAAGTCTGGTAAATAAAAATGAGTATCTGTAGCAGTCCCGAACAAATTGCCGCATATCGCATAAAGTTCTGGGTAAGTAGTTTTGCTTACTAATTGTCCTTGACAAACTAAATAACCATTAGGAGGAGTTAGCCCTAAAAAAGGAGATAATACTCCTATTGGTACTGTATCGCTACAGCCATCTATACGCTTACCATTTTTTATTATCATATTATACCTCCTAATGCTCAGCTATAGTACTTATAGCCCCGTTTTGAAAATTAACAGTATACATTTTACCTAATTGTACGGTCATCCCTATAAGAAATAAAACACCCCAGTCAGTATTGTCCCCATTTTTAGTTCCATTTATACCTCCTATCCTATGAGGAATATATAAATATAACCACCATCCATGAGTAATAGTTGAGTTATAATCTGAAGAAAAGTTAACGCTCCCCATTTGTCCATTACTATACCTTACTTCAGTTAATAATTCTGGTAGAGTGGTAGCAGAACTTAATTTAACTCCTGGAATTGCCCCTTTATTAAAATTATATGATGTTTTTGTTAAGTTCACTCCTCCTGTTAAAGTGCCTCCAGTTAATGGAAGATAAGTGCTTTTTATCTCATTTAATTGGCTTTGTAAACCATCTAATGTTTCTTGTAATTTACTAATTGTAGATTGAGCATCTGTTATATGATATTCTGTATTAGGGTCTACATTACCAGCAGCTTCTAAAGTTTTGTATTCTTCATAAGTTAATTCTATAATAGAAGTAATACTTCCATCACCAACTATGGCATTAGGGTCTGCCGCATCTCCCCATTCTAAATCATAATCATTATCGCTCGCTTTCTTCAATACTTGCCCGGTAGTTCCCCCATTTTTAACAGTTCTTTCTCCCAGCACTTTTCCCTGATTGGCTGAAAGGACCTTATTCGCATCTGTAGTAGTTAAATTATCGGCAATAGCAGGTATCATATTTTTAAGCACATTTCCTTGACGTGCGTCTAATGAGCCTTGACCCGCTACAGTTGTATTTAAGTTATCTATAATATTATTAGCCGCCCCGAAATTAACTTCGAAAGTAGCGTCGTTTCCTTGTTTCGTGATAGACACGCTATCACTGCCTTTAAGATTTGTAATTTCTAATTTCTTGTCTAAGCTATCTTGAAAAGTAGTATCCGCATCTACATAAACAGAATCAGCAGATACAAGAGGAACGAAAGGCGTTCCTTCTTCATCTTTTAACATTTTTATTGGGTATTTAGCCATTTTTCATTCCTCCTTTTTAAGCAGTTCTTTTCCACATATAGCAAGTTATATATGGTTGAACGGTAGAAGAGCTTCCTGTATCACCATGATTATGGGCTTCGGAACCTCCTCTTGTACCAGTATGTACATTATTACCAGACTGCGCATCAATCCCTAGACCCAATTGGTCGGTTCCTGATGAAAACTGAGCAAACCAATTCAATTTTGTTGAGTCTACAATTATATCACGGTGACCGTGTTCTGGCATTTCATCTATAGTTAAAGTATGGTTGCCTGTTGTATGTGTATGAGTTTTACTTCCTCCAGTCTTCTCTACCGTACTGAAATCGGTATCGCCCGCATCAATTCCAACAGGCACTCTTCCAGTTCCCCAAGCAGCCCAAGTACCAAAGCCTAAATAAGTACTAGGATTAGCTCCAGAAACATTTATTTCTATTTTACCAATTGGATAATCTTTCTTTTTATCAGCCAATATAGCTTCTGCTATCATCTTTTGTATATCATTTCTCGATATATAAGACAAATCTTCGTCTGTCTCTTGTATATGATATTCAGTATCAGGGTCTATAGTTTTTAAATTATTATATTCTTCTAAAGTACAATAAACAATTTTCTTAATAGACCCATCTCCTATAATAGCATTAGGGTCAGCTGCGTCCCCCCATTCCAATGAATAGTTATCATCAGCACTCTTTTTTAATACTTGACCAGCTGTTCCACCACTTGGCACACTACGTCCTGCCAATATGTATCCCTGATGGGCACTTAAGGCTTTGGTACTATCAATAGTAGTCAAGTTATTAATTACTTCTGGTATTAAATCTTTTAACACCTTACCTTGATGAGCGTCTAATGAACCCTGCCCTGATGTCTCTGTAGTTAAATTGTCTATCAAAACTCCTTTACTAGCATTATTTATAGTAACATTATTCCCATCTACATTCACTGTTATATCTTTACCAGCTTTTATATTAGAAGCTTCTAATTTAGTAGCGAATTTATCGTCTAAATTTTTCCCATCTTCTAAATATAAAGCTGTAGATGTAGTAAGAGGAACAAATGGTGCCCCACTTTCATCTTTTAATAATTTTATAGGATATTTTGCCATATTCTCCCTCCTTTATTATGCTCTATATTATAGTAGGATTTGAGGTCTCAAAATAAAAAGAAGAGGCTCTCAACGAGCCTTTTATAAAAAGAGATTGTACCATCCTATGCCCTTTTTGTTAAGGTTATTTGAGTACCCGGAATCATATTAGCTTTTATTAGCAAACTAGTTAAATTAGGAACAGCTTCCATACAAGTACAAGAGCACTGTATGTAATATACTTTTTTATCTTTAATTGAGGTTCCCGTATAATTACACATAACATATTGTCCAGCCATTACAAAAGTACCTTGTATTAACGAAGGACCTTCATTTTGTGAAAAACCATAATATATTCCATTATCTCTGTTAAATCGAACACAAGGAGAATTCGCTTTTATATCAGTCATATCAGAAGATGCTTCGGTTTGAACATTCATACCAACAACAGTCTGATAAACAGCTTTTTCTATACCATTTATGTAAACATTTAAGTCTCTTTTAGCATTACCATCTGGCACTGTAATTATTATATCATATATCCCCCCATCTCTTATAAGATTAAGGTTATCTATGTTTATGCTGCTGGTGGCTTCAGTTAAAGTGTTTTGATATATTATAGAGCTTGGTTTATTAATCAAATCATTGTACGAGCCACTAGTAGCAACTTTAGCCAAACTGCCCATTTTATCATTTAATATCTTGCCTTGTTTAGCACTCAGGGCTTTTGTAGTGCTATCGCTATCTAAGCCATTATAAACAGTGGCACTGGTATAATTAACCATTTCAGCTTTAACTATCCAGTTTAAGTTCATTGATGGCTGTAAAGTTGAGCCAGAACCTGAAGTAGATATTGATTGACTATTTGTTGTTGTAGCAGTAGGGGTTGTAGAACCGGTTGCCCCAGGTGTTGTCGAGTTAGTTGTTAATGAGGTACTACCAGTATTACCATGGTTGTGAGCTTGGCCTCCTCCTGTTTTTTCTGAGTACCATGTATTATCTTGTCTTTTCTCGCCTTTGTAAACTTGGCCTACTAGTCCCATATTTAATTCTGAAAACTTATAAAAAGGTTCTTTAAGTCCGTGATTATGACTTGGCATTTCGGCAACTGTCAATGTATGATTACCAGTAGTATGAGTATGCCCAGCGATTGTATGCGTATGCGCTGCGCTCGTATGCGTATGTGCTACGCCAGGGACACCGTGGGTATGAGCTATATTGTGAGTATGACTTAATGCTCCAACTAATCCTCCCAAAGTTCCAAAAGTACTATCTCCATTCTTATACCCGGTAATTGTTTTGCCTCTTAAATCTGGTAAATAAAATTCAGTATCAGTAGAAGTACCAAATAAGTCTTTACATATTTCATATAATTTACTATATCGTACTTTAGAAACTTTTTGTCCTTGGCATAACAAGTATCCTTCTGGAGCTACGGTTCCTAAATAAGGAGATAATATTCCGATAGGAGCGGTATCTATTGATGCTCCATCTATTCTTTTTCCATTTTTTAATATCATATTTTATACCTCCTTAAGCTGTCCTTACCCACATATATACCGCTAAGTATGGTGGAATATTATAAGCACTATCGGTACTCCCTCCAAGTCCTATTCCATAAGGGTCATTGAAGCCACTCTCTGAAGTACCACTAGTTGCTTGTATTTTATAATTAGGTTGCCATGTAGGTAAACCGGACAATTCACGATGTCGTATTACACCGTCTCCGTGCATAGACGATTTGGCATAACCATTATCGCTTAAGGGATGTGTATGGGTCATACTACCACCAGTTGCTCCTCCAGCATAGATGTTACCGGCACCTACCAAGAATTTATCTTCAATTAGTTCCCATTTACCACCTAAGTAGGTAGATGGGTTAACATTATTGACTGATAAATAAATACTTCCTACTGGGTATACATTTTGTAAGATTTGAGAAGTGGAGTCATAAGAAGCATAACCTTCTGGCTCCGTAGTTTCGGGAGTAGTAGAATTATAGTATGTCATACTATATGAAGGTCCATCTCCTGTTATATTTCTATTATAAATTTCCGTAAAAGAAATGCGCCCAAACTGTTCTAGAGTTCTTTTAACATATAAAGTCCACGTCATACCATTTATAACTACCCTTATATCGCCTGGAGCGAATCCCGCGCGAAACATCCAATAACATTGCCATATTGATATATTATTAACACTACTTCTCATTTCTAACTCAAGGAGTCCTGCTGTACCAGAATTGTATCCATCTTTAATATAATATAAAATATTAGTATTCCCATAACCTGACATTGTTTGGGAACATACTTTATACCAACCCGCACTATTAGCAGCATCTGAACCCACTATACCTTTTGGGATTAATTGCTTACTTGACTCAGCTGTGTCAGTTTTAGATAGATAGTTATCGAACTTATCATTCAACACATGACCTTGATAAGCATCTAAAGGACCTTGCCCAGAAGTAGTAGTATTTAAGTTATTAATTGGAGTAGGATTTATAACTTTTGTGGCCCTATTTGTATTATCATTTTCTACATTAAAACCAACAAAGTTCAATATCTTTTGTTGTTCCATTGTATTGCCTTCACCATCTGTAATAACATGTCCGCCGCTGCCTGTACTGGCATTGCCTATTAAAACCCATTTAGAGCCGTCATACGCAACGAAATTAACTGCGTCGGTAGAATCTTCCAAGTCTAGATAATTCGTCCCATCTGGGGCATATATAGCTTTCTCAGCTTCATCATTTAATTGTAAGTAAGAAGGTTTAACTACCGTAGTTATTTCAGGCCAACGCACAGCTATAGCTGAATTAGTGGCATCTTTTAACGTAAGTCCCTTACATTCTACCTTAAAATGCCCATTACTCACTTGTGTAACGTTTAATATATATTGTAAGTTTTTATCTCCATAAATCGCTTCAACAGAAGTAAGAGGGACAAAAGGCTGTCCACTCTCGTCTTTTAATAATTTAATTGGATATACTGCCATATCTTTATCCCTCCTTAACTATCATAATTATTATTTATTTTCCATTTTCCATCTACTTTTATATAAATCTTTTTAGCTTTAACCCAAGCTCCGTCTTTTTTGTAATAAGCTTTTCCTTTTTGCCAAGCCCCATCTTTTTTAATGCGTATTTTAGCTTGGTCCGCAGGAGTGGTCAAAGTAATCGTATTACTTGTTGTAGTTCCTCCTACATTAGTAGCAGTAAAATATATATTATAAGTTGTTTCTTCGGCGCAATTAAAAACAAACGAAGTGTCTGTTCCAGAATATATCTGTGTACCATTAGCATAAACAACATATTTTGTTATATTTAATCCCGTAGCAGACCAAGATAAATCTATTTCAAACGGCCCTTGGACAGAGCCATTAATTTTTAATGATGACGGTTTAGTAGTCGAAAAATCTAACGAAACAGACACGGTACCGGTACCAATTGTTCCACTTAACTTGCCGCTATGAACTCCATTATACTGATATCCAGTTTTTGCTTTTATGTTTGAAATAGAATAACTTGAACCATAATTATGTTTAGCATAATAATCGGTGACATTTGCGCCAACAACCGTACCATTAACGGTTACATTAGCAGTTCCATATGGTGACAAACCTCCACTATGAGTTCCATCTAGCCATCCGTTCAAATCTAAGTAATAAGAGTTGATTGACCAAACCGCATATAGTGTTACAGTTGCTCCATTTGATGTAGTTAAATCACTGTTCAATGTTGCTCCTGCCGAGTAAGACGCTGATGTAGCCGAACTATTTGTGCTCCATCCAAGGAAAGTATAGCCTGTTCTTGAAGGTTTAGTTGAACTTAAAACTAAATTAGTCCCATACGTTTTAGTTTGTGAACCTGGTGCCCCAGAACCCCCATTAGCATTGTAGGCTATGGTATAAGTATTCCAAGCAGAATATAAGCAACAAGCCCAGTTAGCGCTATTAAATGTCCAAGTAAATGAACCCGCTCCATTACCTGTTACATTATTAGAAGTATAATGAGCTCCCGTTACATTGGAACGAATGTTTGAAATGGTCGCAGTGGTGCCGTAAGGTTTTGTAAAGCTGTCTGGTTCATTAGTTAAATTATACCATCTGCTGCCGTCTGAGGTAGATAAATCAAATATCAAACCACCCTGCGTAGTACCGTCTGGTTTAAAGGCATTTATATCGTTCCATAAAGAAACAGCTCCAATACTATCTATGCCACTTACAGTTTTAGTGCCTTTCGTTGGTAAATAATTTGCGCTACCAGTTACGGTATATGAGAAAGAACTGGTAATACTTCCTCCACCATTCCCCACCGAAGCGGAGCCACTTGTCAATGTATAGACCCTTTTATAAGTTGTACCACCTATATTTTCGGAACAAGCTACCCAACTCCCATCTGAATTGGGATATCTACCTGTTGTATCTAGAACCGTATTCCCTCCTACTACGCACCTAACCGTATGATTCCATGAATAATAAGGAGTATAAGCTCCTTTGGCAAAAATCTTGAAATAGGCTGTAACTGTTCTGTCGGATATCGAAGTATCAATTACCCAAACAAATTGATTTTGCCCATTTTGAGATTTACTAACACTTCCGTAAAAACGACTCATATTTTACCTCCTTATTTCTCTGTTAATACATATATATCTCCATTTTTACCTAATGAATCACTTGGAACTGTTGTCCCATTATATGTATTTACTCCCTCGTTCTTAATTTGAGCTGAGATATTAGAGATTATTTTAGAAGCAGTCCATAATCCGTCTGTTGTTGAGCTATCATTTACTTCTTTATTATTAACCTTTAAAGCATTATTGGCTGTTGTAGCTAACGTAGCATTATCGGCATTAACAGCTTTTTTAACTTTAGATAAATCAGTAGGGTCTACATAAACGGAACGTAACATAAATTGTTTAGTAGAAGGTATGTCCCCTACCGTCAATCCTGTTCCTTCTTCGTTAATAGTAATAACCTTTCCTTCATTACCAGTATATACTACATCTACATCTGTCAAAGAAGTAAATTTATTTTCAGCGGCCGCTCCTGACGCACTAGCATTAATAGTGGCTTTATGACCTGATATTGTAACAGTTAAATTATTACCAAAATCAAAAGTATTGACTTCGGCACTCTTTAAAGTACCACCATCATATACTGTATGATAATTATTATTAATTTTATTCTTAAGAGAAGCTTCTAAATGCTTTTCTTGTACTGAGCCATCTATAGGTTCAAAAGTAAATTGGTCTAAATCTGTGAAAGCCGTAGCGTCCGCAGTTGCCACATATGTAGGCAAATCATAAATACCAACTTTTTTCTCACTGTTAGTACCATAATATTGATTAGGATTAGCACTCTCAATGCCAGCAACATTATAAGCATATTCAGCATTAACAGCATTATCTACGTATCCTCCATATAAATCAGGATATTCTTGTTCTAAAGTAGCATATCTACTTTTAAACATAACTTTTGTGTCATCAACTTGCCCAATACACTCTAATATTAAAGTTTCCCCATCAGCATCCATACTTAAATGGACACCTTCTTTATAGAAACGTATCTTCTTAGCGTCGCCTACATTTATTATATTAGCACCTGGGTCTTCACTACTTCCTTCTTGATAAGAGATATGAATATTATCTAAATTTTTATCATCTAAATCTTGTAAAGCTTGTATAGTATTTTCTGGTAATCTATCTGCCCTAATACGTCTTTCCTCTTCTGGGGTAACAAATATTTTAGTTGTGTCGGCTAAGATATTGATATCATCGGTAGATAATTTATGAGGATTAACTTTAACATGAGTTGTAGCATTATCGTCTTTAGAAATCGTATTAACGTGTTCAGTAGCTTTGGCTACATCACTATTAGCACTTACTCTTTCTTCAGTATACCACAAATTAGTCTTAGTTCCTTTACCAGTTCCTTCGGCGATGTCTCCGGTTTCGATATTTATTGTTTTTATTTCACTTTTGTCTTCTGTATCTCCTAAAGTATACCCATTGATTGAAGTTTCTTTCTTTACTTTATTTTTTTCTAGAACCGTAATACGATTTTTATGGTCATCTAATTTTATATCATCTTCGTCTAATCTATTCTCTGCTTGAAATAAACGATAACGAATGCTCTGTTCGTATCTTTGCTTACCGTCTTCGTAGACATCCCATACCTCTTTTTCTAAATCACTTATTCTTTTAATAGCGTCATTTAAATCTTGAGAATCAGGTATTAAATATCCTGGATAGCCGTTATAGCTACGAACCGCTTTTACTTCTTTTTGAACAGGAGCTAAAGACTCATCTGTAATATATTTTTTATCATTGTAGAAGTATTTTCTTGTTGTGTTATAAGGTGATATTGTCAAATTATATAAATCATTGTAATCTTCTTCTTCTAATTCGTCTAACACGAATCTCATAGAAGCTGGGGTTATATCACTCGCATTCCCACTATATATTTTAAATACGTTATCAGCAAACTCTGGGCTTATAGTCCCTACTTGAGCTAAACGACCTAGCGTAAAAAATTGACACATGTCACTAGCTTCGCTATCAAAACCATCTACATTTCCAAGGACTATTCTTGTCGCTTCTATGTGAGGAAAATTAACATCCAACCCATAAACTGAGTTCAAATTAGAAACAGCATCTGTAATCGAGTTAAATAATTGAGAACCATATATAATAATATTTTGTCCATTTGGTGTGATTAAATGTTGTTGAATTGTATAATGCCCTTTTGGAACATCTATTAAACTAGTTCCATTCCAATATTTATCGCATATTAGCCCATCTGCCACTTTTATATCGTTAGTTAAACTATTTTTTGGTGTCATGTAGTATAACTTATCAACAGGTGTTAAACTTTGGAAAGCCTTTAAATTATAGTTAGAACCATTATCTGTATCTACAGGGAAATCATCAGTTTTCCCAATTGGAAAATTAATACCCTCATCGTAATAAAAACCAGAGTTTCTATTAACTTTATTATCTTTAGTTCCAGCAGTAATCAAGTTTCCACCTTCAGCTTCTCCACCTGTTAGTAAGAAATGTCCTCTATCTGCTGTATAAGCTATATCTGGTAAAGTATAAACAAATTGAGGTATAACTTCATTTTTACTATTTACTAATATAGTACCTAAAAATACATAATTAGGGTCATCTGTTTGCGGCATTCCAGTTATTGCTAAGTACTCTCCTTTGTGGTCAACTAAAATGGAATAAGAATTAGCTCCATTAATTTTACCCACTAAATCAAACTCTTTGGCATCAATTAAATACATCCCTTTTAAATATCTATCATCCCCTGGTTGATTTTTAAAATAAACTAACATACGAGGCATTTCTAATATTGTCTTACTTCCATCTTTTAGCTTAATGTAATCTTCTAAAACAACAGCTCCTGTATTAAGGAAACCTTGTCTAAAAGTTTGACCTATATCCATTATTTTGTGCCATTTATTATCTTTCTTTGAATAACGATAAAACTCACCACTTGATACTACATAACAAGTTTGCGCATCGTCTGGATTTTCTATCGCCAACATATCATTTATAGTATCTACTATCCCATTTTGCTCTGGGAATACTAAGTTTGTGTTTGAAATACTTATGGCATTAAGTAATCTTCTAAAATCTTCATTAAGTGGGGCTGATGTTATTGGTCCCCCTATTCTAATAAAATCTCGCATATAAGCGCACCTCCTATAAGTATCTTGGTTGTAGTCCAGCACTTAGTTTAAATGCTCCCACACTACTTCCTGTTTTTATTGTCCCATTATCTTTATAATTTATATTTGTTCCAGTCTTGATAGTCAAATTATCTAATTCAACTATTGTAGCCCCGAATACTTTATAAACAGCAATTGTATCTCCATAGATGTTTTTAAAATCCTCTATACCATTAAAGTAATTACATTCAACCCATCCAGCATTCTTAGTGTAAGTATAACAAGTTCCGTCAACCTTACACACATCACCTTCAGTTCCACTTGCTGGCAACTCATCGCTTTGTGGTAAACCAATCCATCGGAAAAGTGAACCAGCTGGAGTTATTACAGAAGTTCCATCCACAACTGCTGGTAAGATATCTCTTGTGTATGTTTTATCATCTAATGTTAATTCATTATTGTCTACATCTATTGACACTATCTTACTTCCACCATTATTATTTACACAGAAATAACGTCCTATTAAGTCTTCGCTCACAATTAATATTTTAGGATTTAATTTTACTACATTATTTTCAATATAAAAACTATCATATTCTAATAAGTCTGTATCCTCTACATTTTCTACCCAAGTCTCTGGGAGCTCTATTACATCTCCCAAAGCACTTAATGTCATTGGAGTACCACTAAAACGTCCGTAATAAACATTGCCTTCACTATCAGTCAAAGTTTGAGAACTGGTATCTATTGTGATATTCCCTGTTAGTTCTCCTATATCTATAACTGTTGATGTCCCAGTTGTTTCATTATTAAATTGTATAAAACTATTCTTGGTGAATTTCCCCTCGTGCTCTAAAGTGTAAGTAGGTCTTCCTTCACTACTACCTGGATTATACATCGGAATTTCTTGAGCCATTACATTAGCCTCTATATCCCAGTTTGCTTTTGGGCACATATCTCTATATAATAGTCCACTATTATAATAATAATCTCTACCATATTTTTTCTTGGCATCATAAATTAAATCATCTCTATAATACGACATTCCATAACCATAAGCAGAACCAACTGTCTCAAAAGTAATACTAAAACTACCAGTATATACCACATCTCCATCGATATAATCTCCCATTATAGAATAATCAGGAGTTTGTATAGTTGTTAAAGGATAAGCCCCTAATGTAGAAACACTTATAGGTTTTACTAAATAATATTTATACGGTTGGTCAGATAAAATTAATCTACCTATTTTTCTTGGATTCAACCAAGCACGCATTCTATCATATTCTATTGCTGTCAAATCATGAGCAAAGCAAGAAAATTGAAATTGTTGCCCAGTAATTTGAGTTCCATAATAATATTTCCCGTCATAAGCAGGTACTTCTAACTTATCATCGTTAAAAGTAGGTTCTATATTCATTGTATAAACCGAACCACTTGTTACATTATATATCCCCATGTCGGCACAATCCTTGCCGTCATAGTTAAAAGTCGCAAATAACTCTCCCGTTTTTACCGCACGTGTCATATTTTCCCTCCTATTTTAATTTTGTTCTCTCTAATATAAAGTAGGCAAAAGAGAGTAAAAATAAAAAGAACACAGGGCTTCCACCCTATGTTCTATAATCTGTTTTTAAATGAGTCAATCTTAATTCCGGATTGGCTACCTATCTCTTTAAACTTATCTACAAACGCATTAAACGCCTTTTCACCATCTTCAGCTGAACTCATAGACTCGACATTAAATGATATAGTATCTATTGACACTGAACTTGTATTGTTAGCTGTGGCACCACCAGCAAACATTTTGTCTAATGTGTCTGTAAACTTAATAAAATGCTCTGTTTGTAAAGCGTTCAATACGGCTTCTGGTTTAGAAGGTGTTCCATCTAACCAAGCCGGTCCTGTGAAATTTGCGAACCCACCTGTTGCGTATTTAGTCCCAGATTTGCCCCATCTTCTATCATGAAAATACTTAGTTAGACCTTGACCGTATTTATCTGCGGAAGCTTTTACCCATTTAGTTCCTAAGCCATTCCCTCCGTTTATCTTTATTAGCCATGCCTGAGCAGCATCACTCCATTTAGGGCCGTCTACGACAGTCACATTTTGCTCATACCAGCCAGGTGATTTATAAGAACCCGCATTTTTATCGTTTACTGTGCCGTAAGTAGCGTAAGTCGTGTTCTTGTCTAATTCTACTACAGAACCAACCATTGATGCTAAACCACCTTTATATGGGTGGGCATCTGCTCCTGTTTTGGTGGTGTCTTTTAAATTAGGGTCCGTAGTCGTGATAGTAGGAGTATAATTACTTCCTGGGCTACCACTACCCAAACTAGTATATTTTTTTGACCCTCCAGATCCAGACCCACCAGAACCACTAGCGTTACTTTGCCATCCAGCAATAGTATTGGCAATTTCAACGCTGCCCTTACTGATATACGATTTCAAGTTTTCATCAAGAATACCTATTCTTTCTTTGGTAGATTGTATATTTTCCCAAATATTATAAATAGTCTTATCCCCGCCTTGGAGTCTGTCGGCATAAGTATGGTAAGCTGTACTCCATTCATCAACTAGTTGCTTTTGCCTTAAAGGGGAAGCTTGATTCCATTCCTCTGTTTGAGTAAATAATTTTTCAAGCTCATCATAATTCATCATAAAGTTCTTGTCTAGATTGTCATATAACCAAGCTTGATTATCAAACAATTCATCAAATTGTTCTTGTAGAGCGTCTTTTTCTTCGTCAAGCCTATTGATAATATTATCTAGTTCTTCGCTGTATTTATCATCTGCTATTTCTTCAAGCTTATCATTCATATCTTGTTGAGCTTTGATGAAGGCTGTATCAGAAGCACCCGAGGTGTCCATCATAGCTCTTTGAATATTAGTTTGAAGACCACTTATTGCTTTGGCGTTTTCTTGGTCTTTACGAGCTTTTTCCCTTGCTTCTCTTAATTCTTCAAGAGCTTCTTTTTCTTGGTCTATAGCATCTAACTTGGTATCTAATATTTTTTGATAAATTTCTTTAATAGCATCAGCAGCCTTATCTTGAAGACTCATATATTGGTCTATCATTTCTTGTTGAAGGTCTATAACAGCTTTATAATACTTAATAGTATTATCAAAGTATCCTTGTAAATCTTCAAACATAGAGGTATAAGTTTCATATACATTATCTGCTTTTTCTTTTAGGGTTGTTTCTCCGTCAATGGCTTCATCCTGTAAACTATTATATTTATCCCAATTTATAATTATTTGACCGAACTTGTCAAAATCAAACACACCTTGTAGACCATCTACGTTTTGAATAAAATCTTTGTATCCATTTGTGAATTGTTTTTGCTCTCTTGTTAAAAACTCATATTGGTCTAATAATTGTTCATTATAATCAACTCTTTCGGAAAGTAATTGCCCATATCGCTCTCCAGTAGCCACCTCTGAATATGAATCTAATGTTGATAAACGGTGCTCTAACAATTGAATACGATTTAAAATATTGTATATTTCTTTTAATTGCCCTATATATTTTTCAATTTCTTTAGATTTCCCTTTGTCAGTTCCAAGCCCACTAAGGTCAGCATCCTTCATGTTATTTAATAAGCCAATCATTTGGTCAATTCCTTTCATTTGTGATAAAATATTATTTATACTATTTTGCCCTTTTACATTATATGCTTCTAAAGCAGCTATGGCATCCTTAGCCTTAACATTGCCATTTTTATCTTGTATGACTTGTAGCTCTCCCATAAAACCTGTGTCAGCATATTTAATATCACTTACCAATTGACTTAGATAAGCAGATAAGTTGCCAGAACCTAGCTGCCCGCTCATGGCTGCTTTTAAAGCATCCCCCACTTTAGCAGCATTCGTGATAGCTGCTTCAGCCCAAGATGATGAAGCAGATGCCATCGAATGATACTGTTGGGCAGTAAGAGTCGCCGCTTGCTGCATTGTATTATTATAAGCTACTTGTCCACGTTGTTTTAATTCATCTACTGCAACTTCGGCATCTCCCTGAGTCTTTAGATATTCAATTAAAACTTTATTGGCTGCTATTTCTGCCTCTATTCCATAAATAGTAGATTGTAAAGCAGCTTTATCTGTTTCTAATGATTTTATAGTTTGCTCTATTTTAGCCTTGGTAGCTACTTCTTCTATTTCTTGTAAAGATTTTAAAGCGTCTCCATTTGCTGTTATGGTACCAGTAGCGGCATTAAACCCTAACTCTAAATGACCTAGAGCGTTAAGGTATTGGTCCATCATACCTGTATCAAAAATAGTAGATAAATCTAAACTGTCTAATATATCACACAAATCAGCAAAAGTGTCTAAAGTAAATCCACCTGTTTCTGCGAATTCCTCCATTAAGTTATTCATCTTACGTAAATTATCGCTAGCATCGTCTAGTGTGTCACTTAGATCCCCCCAGCTAATTGTTCCACTAACTTTTATATTTTTAAATACATTAGATAATTTATTTTCTGCGGCTTCCTTCAACTCAGTGTCATCGCTATTCTGAATAATATTAACTAGTTGAGTTGTCAATTCTCTAGTACCTGATTCTTCATCTACTTTAAAAGCTCTTAAAATATTAGATAATCCTCCATTGTTTTGTAATTGCTCTAATAATCCCTCAGCATCTTCGTCAAATAAGCCAACATTATCGAAGAAAGCAGCAGATGAATCTCCAAATTGTTTTAATATATCTTTCATTTTTATAGCCTTTTCTAATTCTTGTGTAGTAGAAAAACCATACTCTTCTATTAATCTATTCTGTTCTTCTTCTAAATTAACTCGATAACCGTATATATCAGTTCCATATTCTTCACCCTGATTAATTTGGTCTTGTATCGTTTTAAAATTCTCATATGCCTGTTTTTCTTCTTTTAATAATCTTAGTTTTTTCTGTACGGACTCGTATTCTTTTTCTTCTTCATCCTGCTTAAAAGGATTCCAAAAGGTAGTTGATTCCTTCTTCAATTCTTTTAATTGCTTATTATACAATTCTTCTTGGCTAGAGTAAGAAGTACCGTTAGACTTATCTATTTTATCTTGATATTTAGATATTGTCTTATTAAGGTTACTGTCGCTATATAAACTATTCATAATAGCATCTGTCATTAATTTTAGCTCTTGAGTTGTTAAACCCGCGGCTTTTCCCCAAGATTCCACAGCACCTTGTACTACATTTAAGGTGTCATCATAGCTTAGGCTATCTATTCTATCCTGCAAAACATCAAAAGTTTGGTATAAGCTATTCCATTGAGAAGCATCTATATCTGCATTATTAAATGTATCTATCATAGATTGGACATCTTCTGTCAAGCTCCATTTAATTCCTAGGCCTCCAAACGCTTCGGACATTTCTGCACTATTATCTATAATAACATTCTTAAGATTTTTCATAATGGCTTCTACATTAGAGGCACTTGTTGCTAAATCCTTATCGTCAATTCCAGTGTCAATATCTTCTATTGCCGTTCTAATATCACTTCGGCTTGTAGTTAAATATTCTTTATAGAATTTGCTTACATTCCCATTATGGTCATATTTTTCTATTTGCTCTTGTTCATTTTTAATTAATTCTTCACGAGCTTCTTTAGCTTTTTTATTCAAAGCCTCCATCTTGTCTGTAGCATCTTGTATAGATATACTTAAATTTCCGTATTCATCTTCTATTACTTCTAATTCCAACGAATCTCCCAATTGTTGAGCTATATCGTTCAATTTCTCTTGTTCAGATGCAGTTAAATAAACCTTATTGGCTAATTCTTGATAATCTTTGATTAAATTTTTAGCTGCCTTAGCGGTAGTAGCGGCATTATTATATTTTTCTAGAGCATCTGTCATAGACTCTACGCTCTCCGCTATATTTTTATCCTGGTTACCAAAGGCTTCTCCAAGAGCTTTTATAGCTGTTACAACTCCCATAACTGCCTGTACTCCGATTGAGATTAAAGTTAAAATAACAGAAGCCTTTTCGGCGGCTGACATGGCTTTAATAGAAGCTATGCTCGCAGTGCTAAATAATTTAACACCCTGTACGGCAGCATTAAAAGTGGTAGTTATACCAGAACCAGCCGCTGCTATTGAACCCAAAGTACCAGGGAGTATAGCACTAAGGCCAGCTAATCCAATACTTATATTTGTTAAGCTATCTGTGACACTATTATAAGCCTCTTCCTGAGCATTAAGCTCCGGTACTATTTCATTAATCGCGTTCCTGCTATCAATCACAGATTGCTTATTAAGATTCATTACCACAGTATTCTTCTCAACATCTGTGCTTAATTTTTGATAGGTCTCATCGGCATATTTACCGCCATCGGTTAACCCCATCAATTGTTCATGACTTAAGCCCGTAGCACTCTGGATGTTTGCCATCTGACTATTTAACTTTTTGTTTGTTTTTTCTAGCTTTGATATTGCTTTTTCGTTCGCGCTTATGGAAGAAGTATATTGTTTAATTGCTTTTTGATTTTTTACATAGTTGGCAGCCATCTTAAGAGTAGTTGAATTAAAGCTTTTTAGTTTACCTAAACCACCGCTGAATTTACTTATTAATTTACCTAAAGGTCCGTCTAACTTCGTTATATTCTTTACTAACAAGGCGATAGCAGTCCCCATTAGTGCTACTGGAGTAGCACCACTGTTAATAGAACCAATAAACTTAGTCATCGTTTCTATTATACTCTTAAAGAAATCGCTATCGGTCAAATTACTAATAAATTCTTGCCAAGCTACCTGGAATTGTTGTAATTTGGATTTAATTGATTCCATAGCTTTCGCGTGCATTAATGCCTGTTGCCCAGCACTGTCTGCACTTTGTTCAGACAAATCTAATACTCTATCCCAGTTTTGCATTAAGGTAATAAAACGAGATTGTTGACGAGTCCCCGCTATTATAGTACCCAAATAAGCTTGAGTATTTCTATCTAATGACTGCCATTTAGGTCCTAATTCATCGAATACATCTTCTAAATCTCTTAGTTCCCCTTTTGTATCTCTTAGCTGTATTCCTACGGATTTAAGAGCAGTTTCTACATCATTGACATCAGTATCGCCATCCTCGGTCGTACCTCCCTCTTTAACCTGTTGCATACGGGAGAATATAGTTTTTAATGAAGTACCAATATTCTCTGGAGCTTCCCTTGTCGCTTCTTCCATAGTTGCGATATAAGCAAGATAATTATCCATACTTACTCCAGCTTGATTAGCTTGAGCGGCAGCTTTGCTAAAAGCAGTAGACAACTCATTTATATCAGCAGCAGAAGCTGCGGCAACCTTATTGAACTTATCTGCTACTAGTGAAGCGTCTTCAGCCGCTAAACAATACCCATTAACAGCAGCTGTTAATTTATCAGCAGCGTCTGTAGCATCTATTCCTGCCACCTTTGCGAATTGAGAGGTTACCTCAGTCATCTCTAATACTTCATCAGTATTTAATCCTTGTTGATAGAATAGAACTGCTGAACGAGTTATATCATCCAGAGCCATACCCGTATCTTTTGCCATACTAATAAAATTAGTTTTCAAACTGTTAACAGCATCAATAGACAGATTGGAAACTATATATATTTCATTCAAGGCACTGTCTAATGATTTATAAAAGTCAAATGCCGCTTCTGACATATCCTTAAAAGCTTTCACTATTGTTGTAGCTGATAAAGCTATTCCAAACTGAGAAAGTACTTCATTTAATGTTTGCATTCCTTGAGCGCTTTTTTCGGCCTCTTGTTGAGCTCTTGGCATTACTTCGTCGTTAAACTTAACTCCAAAACTATCGGTAGTATTAGTTAATTGAGTTATCTTACCTTCAAAGTTAGATAATTGAGTAATCGCTTGTTTATAACTCTCAGTGGATAAAACATTACCCTCGGTTTTCCCTATTTGCTTTGCAAGAAAATCCGAGCTTGAGTTAACTGTACTTTGTCCAGTTAATTTTTTAGCAGCCTCATTTTGACTCTCTATTTTATTTCTTTGAGCTGTAATTTGTTTGTATAGCTCTAATACACGGGCTAACTTCTTTTCATCTAAACCGTTTAAAGACATCCACTCTTTTTGATTAGGTGTTAAATCTTGTTTATTTTGCTTACGAGCATTAACATTAGCAAGCATACGCTTTGAAATACCGTATTGAACTCCAGTTTCATCTTCCATCTTTTTAATGGCTGTACTACGTCTTGTTGTAGAAGCTTTTTGAGCTGAAGCTAGCTTGTTAATTTCTTCTAATTTCTTTTTATAATTTTCTAAGTCTTTGATAGCTTTCTTATTTTCTTCACTGCTATAAATATCTGTAAGCTTATCTTTTAATCCTCCCAAGAACTTGGTGCTTTCTTGGATTTTTGTATTCATAGTATCAAAAAAGTTAGTATATTGTTTAGTGCTTAACCCTTTTTTACTAAGACCTTCGGACATTTTATCTAAATTAGATAATAAATCTTTAAATCCTTTGCTAACTCCTACTTCAAATTGTTTAGTTAAATTAGAGCTTAAGTCAAGACTTTTAAAAGATGATTGTAATTCTTTTACAAGTTTAGTAGTATTTCCAATAAACGAAACGTCTATCTGCATTTGCGCTTGGACTTTCTTATTATTCATCTTTTTCCCTCCTCTCTATAATATATTAAGCAAACAAAAAAACGATACTATTCAGTATCGCTTTCTTCTTCAGCTTCTTTTGCTTTTTCTTTTTCTGCTTTTTCTTGATAATTTCTAACAAATTGTTCTAGTTTGCTGTTCGTTTCTTTCCCAATTTGCTCTAATTGAGCTGTTCTTCTGTCAAATGCTTGCTCAGCTATTTTACCTGTTGCTACTAAAGCTTCTTTCTTATCTTCGTCAGACATAGTAGCTATCATCGTTAATATAGCATCTATAACACCCATAGCTGAATGTTGATTATCCCAGATTTCTTTACATCTCTTTAACAATATATCACACATGTAATGCCAAGCCTTTTTATAGCTATCATCTTCTAATAGTTTATTAAAGAATGGCTCAATATCTTCCATCATTATGGTCATTAAATCTCTCTCGTCATTATTACATAAATCAATAACATCTTCTTCAACTACCATATCTACTGTAGCTAACATTAAACGAATTAATTTTTCGGTTTCTAAAACTCCTTCTCTTCCTTCTAAAAGCATTGTAGCTCTTATTAAAATATTATGTTGTAGTGTCAATGAATTAATATTAACACCTTTTTTTAAAGTTAATTCCATATCTATTTCCCTCCTATTTTTTCCCATACCATAACGAACCTTTTACCATTTTATTCATTAAGGAATGTTCTATCACATCTTTTTCAAACTCGTTGTATAAAGCCTTGTTTTTCTTTAACGAACTTATATAAATTTCCATCTCATCTTCATCTATTATATTAAGACTATCTAAATACATCTGCTTAGCTTCACGCTCTATATCAACTCCCGATGGTTGAAAATCCTTCAAATACAGTAAATTAGGATTATCTAAAATATCACTACTAAACAAAAAATTTTGGTCTTTTACACTAAAGAAGATAGGATAGTTATTACTAAATTTGGCTAAAAGAATATACATTACGGTTAATTCTTGTAAAGATAATTCTTCATTTAAAAAACCACCTTTATTATTTATCCATCTCTCTACGTAATTCTTGTCTAAAGTCCCATTTCCAATATGGAAATTATTTAAAGTGTTTTTGTGCTCGAATCTAATTCCAGATTGTAATTTCTTCTTTTCCTCTTCAGTTAAACCATTGATATTATTATAAGTTCTAAATCGGACAGACCAGTCATAATTCATATCTTGACCAGATTGGTCTCCGCTTTCTTTAAAAGAAAAAGTGCGCCTATTAAATAACCTCTTAAGAACTTCTTCGGCATAATCAAATCCAACTTGTTCCATATATACACCAAATTTTCGTTGGTCTATTGTCCCATTCTCATCTATAGTTTTATCTAAATTATTTATAATTTCTTGCCTTAATTTGGATAAAGACAGGTTTTTCCCACCTTGAGTACTTACCAATTCTATATTCTTTTTAGCACGCGCTCTTGCTCCCGTATTTTCCGCTCCAACTAGACCCAAGACAATTCTCATTACATCTCTATCGTCCCCATTTTGCGCTACCGAAGCGTATATACCATTTTGTAGTAATTTGCCCCTAAGAGCCTTTATAACGGCTGCTTCATAAAGCTTTGCTTCATTTCGCAAGAACGTAGTAATGTCTTTATTTAGCATTATAAAATCTCCTTAAAATATCAGAAACCATTTCTATATATTCTTCACTACGACCTTCTTTTTTCAGTTTCTTTAATTGATAATAATTAAAGTATCTTTTATCACCAACGGGTTGGTATTGTCCTGGTCTTTTTCCGTTTTTATATTGCTCTGAGCGTTTAATAGACTTAACGTTAATAGCATCTTCATAATAATGAGTAGAATTGGCTCCATAAGGTAATTCATACTCATATAATATTCCTTGACGTCCTAATCTACGTACCGTTAACGTTCTATCTATCTTAGCATTCCAATCATTTATAGTCCATCTAGCCATATTAAATCACCACTATTTTTGCTATATCCTTATTAAGTTCTTCTCCTTCTGGAACCGACTTAATACGAATTGGAGTGAATGAAGCTTTACTACTATCATTTATTGACAATATTAAATCTGTATCTACTTGAACTTTATTACAGTGAATATAAACCATATGTTTATCATCATTCTTTAAATCTACGGCATCGATATAAATGTCCATAGAACAAAAAATATTATTGTGTATTTGTTTAATATTAGAAATTGACTTAGCCTCTATTTTATAATTGTAAGTTATGAAGTACCTGCCTCCCTCTCTTGCTTTGGGGCAATGAACATAGTAATCTTCATCTTCTGTCACGCAGATTTCGTAATCATCATTGGAAAGTAATGTGTTTTCATTGTCTTCTACTTTGTATAAATAAATGTTATCTACACCTGGCTTACTCTCTGGTTTAGCGGACAATTTCATGTAACCATTTGACATGGCAGTTAAATATTCGTTTCCCTTAATTTTTACTTGCCCTGGATTATCATCATTAAAACCATAAATGTATGACCACAAAGCGTATAAAACCGACCCTTCATTAATTACGAAATCTATATTATTTGTAATTCCAGCGGTTCCTATATGCCCTTGAGCGTCATTAGCTACAATTGGTTTAGATACGAACGATAAGTTTGATAATGCCGGGTTATTTATAATCATAACCGGCTCTCCCTGCTTAAAGTCCTTACCTTTGATAATAGCTCCTTCTGGCATACTTAAAATAATCTGAGAAACTTCTTGCATCCTTAGTTGTTCTATCATATTATCGTTCCTCCTCTAATTTATAGTAGCAAAGCAAACCTCTTTCTTCACTATTCATAGTATATCATATTTTAGTAGTTTTGTCAAGAAAAAAAGCAAAAAAAATAAGAGAGAAGATTTCTCTTCTCTCGTTATCTCAATTACGCACTAATTGGTTCGTAATTTTCGTCTAATGGATAAACGTTTCCAGTATCTTTTAGACTTCCATCAACTGAGTCAACAGTTACTTCCTTAGCAGGAACACGTTTGAATGAACCATCGTATTGTCCGTAAGTTTCATCTCCTGATTTACCTTCTTGTCTTAATTGACGGAATTTAATCATTTGACCTTCGTCATCTCTTAAAGCTTTTCCTTTGAATGAGAATACTACAGCTTCTGTAGCAGCGTTTAAGTTAAATGAGAATGAACTGTCTAATTTTAGTTTAGGAATTTCAATTTGGAAAATGTCATTTAATCCAGTATATTGGTTGAATAATAGTGTATCACCAATGAACTTATAAGTTCCAGCGAACTTATCAGCTAAAACAGTGATTTCAGTTAATTCTTCAGTTTTAGTTGGGAATCCCATTTCGTATTCATAGAATACTCTGAATGTAGCGTCTCCAACGATGCTATCTTCTTTGTAATTATGGAAATCAGTGAACTTGATTTCATTACTTTCAGCCGCTAAAGCTTTTTCAGTTCTTGTAGCAGTTGATAAGATACCATTAATCATTTCAGCTATGTAAACGTAAGAACCTTTACGAGCTTTTCTGCTTAATTCTATTTTAGTTTCTCCATCAGCAACATGAACTAATTCACTTTCAAGCATAATGATTTTGTCTTCATCAGTTCCTTCTCTTAATTCTCCACCTGTTAATACGGCTAAAGAACTCATAGTCATAATAGCGTCATCAAATTGAACATTGATAGCTTTACTATGTGATACAGAAGCTAATGTAGCGTTACCTTTACCACCTTGTATATCTGTTACTTCAGCAGTTCCTTCTAATGTAGTAACTTTTAAAGTATCAAAATACATAACTGGATATTTAGTAACTAAATCGTATAATGTAACATCGCAAACTGTAACTGAAGCATATTTTCTTCCTTGAATATCTAACATTTTATATACCTCCTAAGTTATTATCAGTCAAGCCAAAACTTGCTTTCTTGGCCTTCTTCAGAACTTATGTATGGACTTAATTCAGTCCTTAATTCAAAGGTTTGAATCTCTACATATTTCTGTAAGAGCTTATTAAATTGTAGCATAGTCATTTTATACACTTGCTCAAATGTATAACCTCCGACGGCAACTAGGCCCAATATCCTATTACCCAGATAGTCTTCCGGCTTTCTGTCAGGATTTTTCGTTTCTTCTATCTTCTTGGCGCTTTTTTCCATTTTTTCAATCATTTGGCGCTCTCTCTCAGACATGTGGTCAGTTCTCTTATATTGCCCTCCTTCTTCTGAAGCACCTGAAGTAGGAATAATACGAGTAACCAATTCCTTGATAAGTAGATAAAAAGTCTCGTCCAGAATTGCTCCTGAACCTTTCTCCCCTATATATATAGTGCCACTTATATCATAAAACTCTACTTTTGATTTAAGAAATAGCTGACAGGACTGAATCAATAAGTTCCTAAACACTGGAGCAGAGAAAATATAAGCCTTCCATAATGTATAATCATCCAAGTCCTTTGTGTCTTCTGTTTCCTCTGGAATCATCTCTTGTCTTTTTAATCCCCATAAATTTAATAAAGACCAATATTGATTTTCTCCAATATCAACTATTTCTTCCAATGTGGGCTGATAAAAAAAGACCTCTCCACTAATGCGAAGAGGTTTTCCTTCCAACACCTTAGCTAAACTAATCATCTATAACAACTTCAAACAGCAATCTGTAGCCAAGTAGAATATCTGATAATTGGGCATTTACCAAACCAGTACAACGATATTTCACACCACCAGTTTGAACTAATTTGTATTTCATCAAATTGCTAATAATATGGGCAATTTGTAAAGGCCTGATGCCTTCGTTAATAATCCATTGATTTCCTGGACAAAAAATATCAATTGCTAATGTTGGATGTAGAGTATCTGTTTTATTCGACTCATCAGCAGATATCAGAGAAACAATAACTAAACTTCCCTCTTCTTCATCATATGGTAAAAGAGGAACTCTCGATATTTGATTATCTCTTAAATCTTTGCTAATATCCTCATGCTCTAATGGGGCTTTGTCCGTATACACTAGCATTTTTTTTAATTCTTGGCTGTTGTTAAAGACAGTAAGTATTCTATATATATCATTATTGACATCTAAAAAGCTGTCTGTTTCCATTACATTTTTGTTTAATATCATAATTCCTCCTATACCGTCTTAATATGAACCGTTTTGCTTATAGTTCCTTGTGCGGTTTCTGCTGTTATTACAAAAGTTCCAGAGTACTTATCTTTAATACTAATAGTAACCTCAGTTCCATCCTCCGCAAAAGTCTCGGTGTGTCTTGTTTTGGTTTTGGCTTCTACGGCAAATACTGTTGGTTCACCGTTTGAAAGATGATAAGTTTCACTCGTATTCCAATATATATAATCATTACCTTCTATATATAATTTTACTTCTTGAACGACATGCTCACCACTTACAATAACTGGTATATCTATACTAATAGTATTGTTTTTCATCAGTCTCACGGTCAAAATAGTATTCCCTAATCCTCTTCCAATAATAGAATGCCCACTAACCTCTACTATACTTGTATCATTTGAAATTATTTCAAAATCTTCGTCTACCGCTGTTCCTTCTTTAAGTATAACTATAGGAAGCTCCATAACATCTCCAGCATACAACTTAACGTCATCAGTTAGCTTATTGATAATGCTATATTCGTATTTATCACTATAAGCTATACCATTTATAATATCATCAGTATCTAACAATTTATCATCAACCAAAGATAAAATGGATATTCCATCTATTGAAACATTGTCAACATTGGTTACTCTATATGCCTGCCCATTATGAATAAAGCGCATTTCTGGATGGAAATCTAAGCTACGTTGAGTGGCCGCCATCATATTCCAATCCGTATCATGTAATATAACATTATCAAACACTCTATTAACATCTGGCGTAACTCCTAACGCATTTGTAATACGTCCTGAACGCATATAAGCCGGTTGTATATGTAATTCTTGTGTTTTTTCGTTTATCCATTTTAGCTCAGTGTTACAGCGATAAGCAATACCATTAAATCCAGGTTGGTCAGGGCGGAACATCTTTTTTAAAACCAACCATTTATCCTTATCCCACTTGAAGAGAACCCCTTTGTCTAATCCAACTTCTAAAGGAGCTATTACATTTGCCGCTTCATATTCTTGGGTTGTCTTAGTAGACAGGATAGCCACTTCGTGGGTAAAATAACTTTTAGTCTCAGGTTTATATACATCAATAGTAAAACCATATTGACTATCTTCTATTAAAGAAGAAATACTTTCTTCTACCTTTGTCTTAACATACTCTCTCTTTGAATTACCTTTATAATGAACTCTTTTTTTATACTCCTCGTAACGTGTCGACATAGTTTATAACCTCAAAAATAGTTTGTCTAAAATTAGTAAAATCTATATATTTTAAGGTAATTATTTTTAATACTAAATTACCTCTAATATCTTTATCTATCATTTCATTAAAAGTAAGTTCACTTAATAGTTCATCATAAATTGTAATCCAATGTTTTCCTTCTTCTCTCCAGCATAACATTTTATAAAGGCTTGTAATGATATGCTTATAGATAATATCTTTATCCATAGGTTCCCTCCTATTTATTATTCTTCGCTTGAAGTAATAGGGTCATTTTCATCTCCATTGTGAATGGTTGGCCCTGGTGTATAATCTCTACCTTCTTTGCCTTTGGCTAAACCTCCAAAGTTTCCAACAATACTTACTCTTTTATAAGTATATTCATTAAGAGCTTTACGCATATCCGCTAAATATTGTTGATATAAAGTAGTAAGATTACGTAAATTTTCATTTGGAGAATAGGTCTTTATTCCCGCATCATAATATTGCTGTTCTATTTTTCTACTACTATTTATATATCTTTCTAACCACACAGGTTTCATACAAATTGCTAAAACCTCTATTTCATCATCGCTTAAAGTTTCATAAAAAACGTGAGCTCGTTCATCACGTTTCCTTAAATTATGCTCGCTAATACGAGCGAAAGAATTAATAGCACTTAAAAGCAAAGGATAAAGTGCTATATGTAATTCTTTTTCATCTTCTAACGATGCTAAATACTCGTCTTCTATCTTACTTAAAAAACGAGTATATACATCGTAATATTCCGTTATTTTCATTATTTAGTAGTTTTAGATGATGCTTTTTTAGTAGTTGTAGTCTTTTTAGTAGTAGTCTTTTTTGTGGTAGTAGTTTTTTTAGCAGCAGGTTTAGCAACAGTTATAATTTCTTCTTCTGGGTCTTCTTCTTCAATTTTTTCTGTAATTACTATGGCTGGTTGTTCGCATTCACCATCTGTATATAATTCTATTTCATCTTCATTTAAACCCATGTTGTATAATGAGTCAGCATCTATATTCTTGATTTTTACCATATTTTCATTAAATATAATTCTACTAGCAGGATAATCTAAGATATCCTGTAAACTAACTTGACTAATTCTCATTTTAGCTCCCGTATTAAGACGATAGGTTCTTCCTTGAGTGTCTTTTAACCCTACAGGTTGAGAAGCTACATTCTCTAAAACAATTGTTCTTTCTGTATTCATATTATTCCTCCTAAAAAAATAATTAAAAAAAATGAAGAGAAGGGAATTATAATTCCCATTCTCATTTATATTACTAATTAAGCGCTGTAGTTTGTGCTTAATTCAGTATTTCTGTAGATTGCCCAATAGTTATTAGCAACAACAGCTACGTCAAACATATGTTGAGCTTGAACTTCGATAGAACCATCTTGTAATCTTTGTTCGTCGATTAAAGTTCCACCTTCAATACCGATTTTAACTGGTTTTTCTTTTCCAGCTGGCATTATATAAGCATATTGGTCATCAACAATTGTTTCTGTATTATCTTCATCAGCGAATGATTGACTTAATAATACAACGTTAGTTCCTTTGTAACGTCCAACATATCCCATTTCTCTAACATCATTATAATCTTGTAATGCTGTCATAGGGTTAGCATCTCCAACCCATCCTGGTGCGTTATATAATGTAGAAGCGAATGCTTTAGTACAATAAATTGTAACTGAATCTCCATAAGCAGATACAGTGTTGATTAATTTGTCTAATTCAGCAGCATCGAATCCAGCAACTGTAGCTTTGTTAGCAGCAGGTCTGTCTTCTGCGTTGATAGCAGCTTTTAAAGCTCCTTGAACTTCTTTGTAGATACTGTCTGAAAGACCTTCAATGATGATGTCCATTAATTCAGACATATCAACACGACCACATAAGAAATCTCCTAATTCTAGGATAGCAGCACCAGCGTATACTCTAGGACTCATAGTGATGTCTCTAGCATCTACGTTGAATGTACGGTAAGTACCGTATTCTCCAGCTACTGTAACGAATCTCTTACCACGGCTTACACCTGTTCTTTGTTTGAAAACGATTTTTTCTCCAACATTAACATGTTGAACTTCAGCGAATGAACCAAATTGAGCGATTACTTTTTTAGGAACAACAACGTTAGCGATTTCTTCGATTAATTGGAATAAAACATTTTTATTAGCTCTATAATAACTATAGTTGTTAAATGCTTTTAATTCTTCTCTTAAAGTTTCGTTAACATCGTTAATACTGTATTCAGCTGGAATGTTTTCTTTAGTAGCAGCTGCAATACCTAATTCTATTAATTTACTTAATTCCATAGTATTTGTCCCTCCTTAAATTATTTTACAACTCTGTAAAGAACACCTTTCTTACCATTTGGCATAGTAGTGTCTTTTACTTTAACGATTTCGTGATTACCGAATGTTAATTCAGTAAATTTAAAATCAGTTGTAAATAAATCTCCTGTAGTTAGTTTGTATAATCTTGGAAGATATTTAACTCCCATAGTTTCGTAATCGTCGTTTCTTTCATATCTGTAATGAGCCATTCCTGATTCAAGTTCTCCATATCTACGTGGGTTAGAGAAATGTAAATAGATGGCGTCTACGCAATCTTTGCTATAAGTTTTAACGATTTTATCTTTTTTAGCATCGATAAACATAATAGCACCGTTTTCTAATGAATCAATACTTTCGTCTAATGCGCATTGAGCTTCAATTTCACCAGTTTTACGACTAGCTACTTTAGTTAGTTCAACTGTAGCATATTCACCATAAATTTTTGCCATAAAATATGTACCTCCTATTATTTACTTTCTTTATGACGCTTTACTAAATCCCAAGCTGTATTTCCTAAACTATTATCATTTAGGTTTATATTTAAACTAAAGTTTGTTTCAGCTTCTTCTTCTTTAGTAGCATCTTCTTCAGCAGAAATTTGTTCAACTAACGCATTGCCTAATTCAGTTTTAATTTCAGCTATTGTGTAGTTGTCAACTTCATTGGTTAACTTTTCAATTAACTCGTCGCTCTCTAATTTAGTAGAGAACTTAGATATAATTTCTAATTTTTCTTTCTTAGTGTATTTATTTAACGAATTTAAAGCTTCGTTATACTTTTGTTCTAAAGCTTCATAATCAGCTTTTAAAACATATTTATCGTCTTCGTTACATTTGTATTCTTCGTCTTTGTCTTCATCTTCTTCTTCAGTTTCATCTTCTTTAGATTCATCTTCGTTAGAAGTATTCTTACAAACACAAGGGTCTTGCTTACATTTTGGACAAAGTTTGTCTTCGTCATCTTCAGCAGCATCAAATTCAGTAGCTTCTGATACTTCGTCAATAGTTTCTACGATTTCAGTTTCAGTAGCTTCTTCTTCAACTTCGGCTTCAGTTTCTACTTCAGCTTCTACTTCAGGTTCAACAACTGTTTCAATAGATTCTGTTTCAGTAGCAGATGTTTCTTCCATTACTTCAGCAGCATCTTCAACTGTTTCAGTAGTAACTTCTGGTTCTACAATCTCAGTAATTTCTTCCATAATGTTTTTACCTCCTTCATTATTTCGTTGTGTTTCCTCAATATATAAGGCGTAAGCACTTACCATATTACTATATGCTGTTATGAATTGCGCATCCTCGAAGCAAGGCTCGACGTCATCACCTAAAACAGTAATTCCGGCAAACTCAGCATGAGTCACTTTATAGTAGGTATGGGCTCCGTGCTTCTCGAAAACTCCTTTCATAGTCTTTGGATTTAACTCCATAGATAAGTGTTTTTCGTTAGCAAGGATACCTTGCGCTTCTTCAAAACGTCCGTCCCATATTACAACATCGACTTCTAAATATTCTCTTCCGTCTTGTTTAACCCAGGTACAACGTGGGTCTAGTGGAACAAACCCAAAAGCACTCGGATTTTCTTCATGTCCTTCAAAATCATTGGTCTCATAATTATAAGTTCCAATAATAGGAGTACCAGGAATAGTAGAAGCTAATTGCTCCGCAACCTCGCCGTCTATAATAGAACGATTTCGGTTCATTCCTTTGTAGAAGATTCGTGCTCTTCCCATTGAGAACACACTGTTGATTTTATTAGGAGTACCTAATATGTCAACTGAAAAGGTAGCATACTTATGTAGTTCATTCATTGTAGCTCCCTCCTATAAACTCGTTTCCTTCGCTATAGTAGAATCTTGTTTTTTATTGTCATCCAAGGATGGCCTGCCGTTTTTATTATCACTGACTTTTTGTGCTTCTTTGTCTTCAGTTTTCGTTTGCTTTCCATCTCCACTATTGTCGGATTTCGCAGACATGGTATGAGAACTTTGTAGGGGAACAAGTTTCTCGTGTAGCTTTAAAACGTCATTTTCAAATGTAGTAAGCGATTCTATATAACGTTGTTTAACTCCCAAAGCCACTTGTGGAACTATTTTACTAAAACCATATTGAGCTCCTTCAAGATAGCTTCCTATCATTTCCTCTCTATTTTTATAGGAGATGTCCAAATAAGAAAATACAAATTTGGTATTCTTACTTATTCTTTTTTTACAAACTGACCCTATATAGTAATTCATCCATACTGCGATTTGTTCACGTAATTTATACATGAACATAGCATCTCTTTGTTGAGATTCCTTTAAAGTACCAGCTGTAGTAGAATTAAATAACTCAGATGAAACACTTGCGTCATTATAAAATTGGTCATAATAGGTTTCTAGAAACTCATAATTTTTTGTAGCGTCGCCAGTTTCTCCCAAAGACAATACATCAATTTCTTTGGCTAAAGTAGTAATAGCATCTACATTATTTTTCTTAGCAGCTACTGCTTTTAAATTTTTATGAAATTCAGCAGCTAACTCTAAATCTATTTCTGGATTACCTTCTTTATCGATGTCAATCAATTGGACCAATAATTTAGTAAGATTAGTTGAAATATAATCATCTTTTAATGGTTCTAACATCTCAATACGAGCTATTTCTTTAAGTAATAGCGCAAAAGGTGGTCTTCCATCATTAGTAGTAAAAGCTATACCGCTTTCGGTAGGGACTATAAACCATTGGTTAGCAGTTTTTCCACTTTTAAAATCTTTATAAGCAGCCCTAATAGCCTTAGGGTATTGTTTTAATACCTCATCTATTGTAAGTATATTATTCTTTGTAAGTTCTGCCATTAATGTATCTATAAAAGTTAAGTCAATAGCAAAAATATTTATAGCTGGTGTCCCAGCAGTACCTATTATCTTACAATAGTCTGTAGGCAACTTAATTGCTTTATAATAAGAGTTTGCTCCTTTCTTATATTCCTCGTTATAATAAAAGGTTTCTCCCTCAATTAGCAAGTCTAACAAAACTTTGTTGGTAAAGTTCTCTACCTGTATATCTTCATCCAATGTACGAAGAATAGCATTATAATCCTTCATCAACTTTTTTTGATTAGGCTTTTTCCCGTCATCAAATAAAGGCGACACTATATATGAATTGTAATAAATATAAGCAAAATACTCTAACAATCTTTTGTACAGTGGATGACTATAGTAGATACGAGAAAACTTTCTCCAGGACTTGGCGTCAGTTAAAGGTGTTTTTAATATATCTTCTGGTTTAAGTCTTTCTAACAATCTACGACCTTTTGAAGCCACTCCGTCCATAGGAATAACTACTGTTCCATTATTAACAGTTTCCCCCATGGCACGGATAGACTTACGAAACTCATTTAATTGTTCCGTTGTATAATTTGTTAATTTTTTTTCTTCCATTTTATTTTAGTTCACCTCCTAATTCAAAAAGCTATATTGAGCCTTGCTCCAATCACGATTTCTCTTCTTCTTTTCTTCTTCTTCTATAAGATTTATATAATATAAACCATAAACGAAAGCAGAAACTAAGTCTTTTCTGACATGACCGTTGATACGTTGTAGCACTATCGTACTATTGGTATCCAGATTTGCTTTCAAATTAGCAAGTTGGTCTTGTAACTTAGTAGTTTGCGCATAAGGTATTAACTTATTTGCTTGCTTAACTGGGCTCATTTTATTCCAAGCTTTATATTGACTAAAATATCTTCTAGCTTGTTGCTCATTTAATAGTAGTGAAACTCGTTTTAAACTTAAAATTATGTGCGCATTTGTATAAATTTCGCTATTTAATCCACGATTTGCTTCAATTCCGAACAATTTTCGCACACAATTGCGTTTTTCTGTGGCAGAATATTTATTTTTATTTAAAAAACCATATGGTTCATAATATATTCCATTTGTTTCTTGTTCATCTATCATATAATCGGCTAAACCAGCACCATTACCGTTAATATCCATAACGATAGCTTTAAAATCATAATCCAAATCGAATTGCTTAATCATAGCAGCCTGGTCTTTAAAGTGAGTCCCGTTTAATATTTTTATATTAACAAGTTTTATTTTATAACGCTCTCCCTCTGTATACACTTTAAAAATCATTGCTACTGTTTGGTCTCCTTCAAATCTTGCGACGTCCACGGCACATACATAAAACCCTTTAAATCCTTTTTCTCTTTGGAACTCTGGTCTTACTAAATTACGGCATTTACTAATTTGAGTATACGAATAATAACTATCTTCACTTCCACCAGTCCACACTGAGCAATACTCACGTAAGAACGATTCCAGCTTATATGAAGAGGCCTGTAATTTATCTTTTACTTTATCAACTGATAATAAACCGTGCATAACTGGTATTCGATAATCCCCTCCAAAGCAAAAGGCTTTATCTGGTTCTACTGCCATGTCTACCAAAGTTTCCAGAGTTCTGTTATGGGCATAGGTTCCTTTGTAACCGGCTGTAGTAATCATCGTCTGTGCTGCGTGGGGTTCAGTTGGATTTACCAATCCGGCTACTGTTCTTCTATCTACGTTCATTAATGGTATAATAACCTCGTTAACCGCATCTCCGTCCATCATAGCGAACTCTTCTAATGTACCGAAATTTCTACGTCCACCACGACCGGCATTACCAGTGTTAACGATGTCTATCTGACTATCATTACGAAACTTCAATTCCGCATAATCTGAACCCATGTTTCCATACTTCTTCTTCATTTTATCAACGTCACTTATATTTAATTCATTAACAAAAAAAGGAAACATACGATAAATTTCATTTGTTTTTTCTTCTACTATCTGTGCTGCTTGTTTCTTTGTATCAGCGCAAGTAAAACCTTTACTTCTTGGTTGAACTATTCCTCTTATATTCATAGCCAAGAAATCCAGGAATGATTTTGAATAAGCACGAGGAAATGTTCCCGAAACCTCTCTAAATCGCATACACACTCGGAGAAAGACTCTTTGATAAAAATATAATTTAAAAAAGGAATCTCCTGGAGTAATTACGTCGATTAGATAATCTGGATATAAAGTAAATATTCTTACCATATTCTCCATCTTTTCTCTATTTTGCTCAACGTAATCTGGTGTAATAACGATTTGTGCCATATCATTTCGTTCTAAAAAGGTGTTATAATATTTATCTAGCATATTATCTATACTACTTGAATTCATTTTCCACCTGTGAGAACATTTTTTCTAATTCTTTTTCATCCATTGGGTCTTCTAAGTCCATTTCATCTTCTGGAGATGAATTATAAAGGTTTTCTATATCTTCATCAGTTATTTCAGTTCCTCCACTTTCAGTTAATACTTTTGAATTGTACATTTCATTAACCGTTTCACTTGAGTCCGTAAATAAGCGACGTACATACTGCTGCATGTTTTCTATGGTCTTATCGACTATATCTCTATTTTCAGTTATCTTATAGTTTAATAAGAAACCTGTTTTTTCCAAATAAGCAACAAGTTCTGATAGTGTTTCAATAGTATTTTCACTACTTGCTGTTTGAGTGCTTATCCCCAACTCTTTCATCAAAGTGTTGTAACTTTGGAGAACTGTTGTAGCTTCTTTATTATCCCCATTCGCAATACAATGATCCGCTATAGCAGACAGCTTAGCTAATTTTCTCACCATATCTCTACGAGCTTCATCTTTAAAAGGATAGTGACTCAAGGTATGGCGTTCATATTCTTCCATGCGCATATATTCTTCTAATGTAAAGTCTTCTATATGCCCCCATTTTTTACGAAGGTAGATTAACAAGTCGCCGTGCATTGCCGTTAACTCATCTAACACGCTATTGTATTCACGACATTTCTCCCACATCTTGTTGTAATCAAACCAATCATTATCAACATACTTACCATTACTCATCTCTTGACAATAGTCGATAAGCAAAGGTCCTAATTTCTCGTATTTACCGTCCATTTCCAACCATTTGTTTGCGTCGAAAGGCAAATCTAAGAATTGACACATTTTGTCAATGGTACTTAAGTCATGACGGTCAATTTTCTTAGCGACGCATTCGATACAAATGTAACTAGCTCCTTTGTAATTAAATACAGAGGAATTGGAAACTGGCAAATACATATCCGCAGTTTGGCGTTTGCCGCACTGTGGACATATTCTGTATTGTTCGTTCATATTTAACCCTCCAGTTCTTGTTTTATTAAAATCTTTATAAACTCTAACAATGGAATAGTAAGGTCTCCAACTTGAATCTTTAAATTGTTTAGTTTTTCATAGGGTATTATAATTTCTCTATTAAACATTTCTTACACCATCTCTTGCTTTCTTATTTTCGTAAAAGCAATCCTTACATATTTCTTTCCAATCACCGTTTTGATATTTTCCGAAATTCAACTCATGTGCGTATAATTGTCTTCCACATTGAGGACATATTTTCCACTTAGTCATATTTTCTAAAGTACCGTCAGGTTTATGTGTCTTCATCTCCCACCATAGATAAGCTTGTTTTACAATTTGCTTAGTAATATGTTGTTTCCAAATGGTACTTATATAATTAACACTATAAGATTTTCCTCCTATCTCCTCAAGATGACGCACGATATCTTCATTTGGTACCCTGTCTATCTTTTCTTCAAGTATTAGGCGATGCTCTGGAGAAAGCCTAACTTCCCCAATCAAATAGTTTAAAAACTCATATGGGTCCCACCAAGGATGATGAACATTATGTTCTAACTTTGGCATCATTCCATTATAATATTTCAACATGGCATGTATATGACGCCAATCTCCAAAATCTACACATGAATCAGATTCGCATAAAACATGTGGGCCAATACGCATCCCAAGATAATCTGGTTTTTCTACATGAATTGGAAAACCTCCAATTGAGTTCACAACTGGGCGAAAACTATCTTTTAATAAAAATTGTTCTCTTCGTAAGTCTATCATCCACTCTCTTAAAAAATACTTGGTTTGATAAGTAGGAATTAACTTCCTATTTGGGTCCATATCTCTTTTGCCCTCTAATACTTCACGACAATATTGATATTTTTCACTTATATCATCTATTGCTACCCACAAATCTTTCATAAAAGGGATGTCCGCATCTTTCTCCCTATCTATAGTTGGTCTTGGGACACGATAAATTGAAACTTCTTGACTGCGCTGAACAGTGTTTTCTCCAAGAGTAGTTTCTATTAAGCTTTCATAACTAACTTTTTTCTTACTCCCCTCCTTTAACTCGACTTCCGCATCAACGTCTTCGGCATAAAGTAAATAATTAGCCACTTTATCTAATTCACTTGGTGAGCATTGTTGTAATAAACCTTGTTGGTCTAGAAAATTAACTAAACCTAATCGCTCTTGATAAGCTTGCAAATTGAAGTCTAGGTAAGTAGCGACCTTCATTATAATACCTCCCAATGAAAATTACTTCTTGTTTTTTCATTTTTTATTTGTTTTTCTAATGTAGCGTGACTCAATCCCAAATCTTCATAAGCCGATTTCACACTATCATATATTTTTCCTGTTTCAATACATTTTATCATTTTTCCTCTCCTGCTATAATTTATACCGTTTGGATACCTTTTTTTTTATCGTATTTAATCTTTTTTCAATTTGCTTTTCACTCTGTTTAAGCCCTCTGTGAGATTTACTCATTCTTTCTTTTTGTTCTGGTGTTCTTTTTAACCCTATTGTTGCTTTTATTTGGTTTTGTATTTGTTTTTTAGTTTTATGCCAATGTAATCCTAATGTAGAGCATTCTCCGCCAAGACTAATGTTATATCCATATTTTCTATCATTTGTTTTATATTTGTTTATTAATTCTATTTCTTTTATACAAGCTTCCTCTCTTGCCATTCCAGAATATAAAATAATATGTTTAAAATTATTCCAACCATACTTTTTAATAGCTTTATAAAAATAATCGTTAGATTTATAATTTGCCCCTCCATGCCATCTATATTCTGGTTTCTGAGAAGTTATTCCTATATATCTTTTACCACAGGGAGAAATATGTTCATAAACTACAAATTTCTTATCTTTCATTTGCTTTCCCCCTCATATATTTTTTTAACTCCTTTGGCTTTAGCTATTGTGTAAAATGCTTTTAGACCTTTCTCATCTATTGTTTTTAGAAATTGTAATATCAACGCCTCAGTATCCGGATGTATGATTCTACTATTTCTGACCTTTAAATAATATGCCAATGGTTCATGTTGATTCCACTTATCAGCAGAATATACTTTTCCTGCCCCTATCCAATCACATATCATTTCTACTACATAATCATAAGGGATTTTACAAGGTGTATTTTTATATGTTCCAATATTATCTATCCAATATTCCCAATGATGAGGGTTATGTCCTTTATGATGTTGCCAAGCTAGTGAATATCCTTTCACTTCCTTTTCGGCATCTATAGGGCTTCTAGTGCCTTGAAAGTATTTAGCGCTACTAAAAAATTCCGTAGGGCCAAACTTACTATTATCATGTGTTAATCCTCTCCATATAATTCCTGCTCTAAAACAATTATACATTACTATAGCCTTATGTTTAGTTATAGTTTTAAAATGTTTCCAATATTTATTCATATTCTTTTTCCTCCTGTTTAACTTCTTAACTAAGTGTATTATATCATAGTTTCATGAAGTTGTCAATAGGAAATTGTAATTTTTTGTAATTTTTTTTCTTGACAGAACATACATATATATAATATAATATATATAAATAATAATATATATATAAATATATATAATAATAAATATAATATATAGTAAAATAGAATAAAAGAAAATAAAAAAATAAATAACCCCCTAAATATCGTTAATTATTCACTTCGTTCATAATTAACTCATTTCCCCCTTCTTGATAAAAAACAAAAGAAAAACACAACGAAGATTTTTCATTTGCCGAAGGCAGGATTTTCGCGTAGCGAAAAGCCCTGGGGGTTAAAAAGAATACTTTCTTAAAGTTCAATCTTGACAGAAGGTCTTGTTTCATGATATATTGTATTTGTCGAAAGGAGAAAAAGTCTATGGAAATCCGCATCACCATTACCACTTTTTACAATGTCCGCAATTTAAAACCACATACGATTCCGGTCAGTACGGCCCTATGGGACCCAAAATGGTTTCATGATAAAACCCAACCCGGGGGCGTATACAAAGACAAGCGAGGCATTATAAACGGCCTACGCTATGAAAGTTTCGCCCCTGGAGCCCAATGTCATAATTTATGTCATGGCCAACTCTGTGCGCAGAATCCTAGCTCATGTATGTTCTTGCGCCAGTACGCGGCCCAACTTGCTAGACTTGATTTTGGGCGCACAGTCGCAGAACTTTGTCAAATGGCTCGAGCCGTAGACGCTCGGGCTTGCGAAGTCGCATTACTAGTATATGAGAAACCGGACAATCCATGTAGCGAACGTGTCGCGTTGTGCGAATGGTTTGCGGCCCATGGGCTCACATTAGAGGAGGCAATATGAACGAATTATTTTTAAATACATTAATTATTGGTCTAGCCATAGCTGCCGTGATATTCACTTCAGCCGCAGCATATGCTGTTATAGTTTTTACTGTTGACCGCGTAAAATGGCGCTATGCTAAACCACTCAGCATCAAAGTGAAATCGGCGCACACAGAACGCCAGTATTTCACTCAGGCTTATTGTTTGCGCAACGACGTCATGTATTTGCGCATCCGTGATGACGAAGGAAACATCTCATGGTGGCCAGTAGAAAGATTCCAAGGCGCATACTTTATTGCGGCCAGCGTAGAACCTGAGTGGGCGAAAGCGCACATGCTTACGTTGCTATTGGCTAATAAAAATGCCAGCGCTGTGACGATTAAAAAGTTTACAGAAGGCGCAAAATAATTATATAATATAATTGTAAAAATTAAAAAAGAAAAAAAGTAAAAAGTTTTTACACGAAAAAAAAGGATGAAACCGTAGGAGGTGCGGCGAATGTTGAACGCATTATTAGAAGGCCTGGTTAGCGGCGTAGGATTCATGTGCGCAACACTAGTGTTGTTTCACATAGATGACGCAGTGTCCACGGCCGTAGAAAATAGGCGCAAGGCGAAAGCGGCGCAGGCCAGACGCAAAAGACGCCATTAGGCGCATCAGAATAGGCTACGTAAACGAGCGTAGCGAGAGAACAGGGAGGAAAACAAAATATGAAACCAAAATATGTAGTTTATGAATGTGAAGAAGACTGTGGAAAATTATTCTACCGCGAAGTAGAAGAAGTGCTTACAGATGACGGCGCAGATTGCCATGTAAAAGTTAAATTAGTAGCTGAAAAAGACAGCAACGATATCGAAGAATTCCCAATGTGCGAATGTGTTGGTGGAGACGGTGGATACGCCGTAGAAACAGTAAAAAGAATTCCCATTAGCGAATAATGGGGTTAACGTCGGCGCAACTAGTGCGTCTTACTTATAATAACGGATTGACCGAGGAGACATTGGTCAGAATAGAGTAGCACCTTTTGCGCAGTGAGCGCAGTGAACACCCTTGCTACTCTTTTTTTGTAAATTCGGATGGAGCATTTGAAAAATAATTTTGTAAATTCGGGTAAGTAGCCTAAAAAACCAAAATTAATATTCTAAAAACGGGTAGGTGCTCTCCCTTATATACAAACATTTGTTCGGTATTTTACTAAACCCACCCCCACCCTTGAACATTCGTTCGTGTGAACATTCGTTCGGGTGTCCCCAGTGGGAAAAGAAAAAGACTTTTTACAAGTCTTTTTTTTGTGTCTATTCTTCATCAAAGACACTACTATATTTTAACAATAGATAAAAACTAACTAATGCTAAAATAGTAAAAATGGAAGTAAATACCAAGTACATTTTTATCTCTTTAAAAGGTAGGTCTATTGTGTCAATAGTAGTACATATCCAAACTATCCAACCACCTAAAATAAAACTTGAAACCTTTTCTACTCCTTTTTTTAAAACTCTTTTCTTTTTCATATTTTCACAACCTTTCTTGTAGGTAGTAGTTCTCTTGCTACCTTACACTAACTATTATACTCTTATTATTTTATAAGTCAAGTATTTTATTAAAAGTTTTTTAAAAAGTTTTACATACTCTTTAAAAGCATCTTAAGGCACTTTTAAGGCGTTTTTGCGTTTGATAGTGTAATTGTATTACTTTATACTTAAAGTGTCTTAAAACGGTCTTAAAATAGGTTAAAACATAAAATACAAGTTTTTTAATAAAGTTGTTAAAAAGTTGTTGACTTATTTTTTAATAGGTGGTATCATTTAATTGTACTTGATAGATACAATACTTAAGTATCAAACTACTTAAAAAAAAGTTGTATAACTTATTAAAAAGTTGTTGACTTAATACTTAATAGGTGCTATACTTAATATGTACTTGAAAAGTACAAGTGTTATTTGAAAAGTTTTAAAGAAAGGTTGTGAGATTATGGAAAAAATCAAAATGACACAAAAACAAATGTTCGTAGGTGGTTTACTACTACGCTACGAAAAAGGTGCTACTTGCTACCAACTTATCAAAGATTATGCTAAGGAACTAAAAGAACAAGGCATAAGCATTGATAAAATCAATAGTGTTAATGCTACACTAGCAAGTCTAGCAAGTAAGGAACTTGCTACAAAAACAAAAGTTGCTTACAATGATAAAATGGTAACAAATTATCAAGCAACACAAAGTCTAATTGATTTATTAAAAGAAAGCAAATAAAAACTTTCTTTCTTGTATAGGGTTATCAAAATTATACTTGATAACTCTATACAAGCAAGAAAATCATATCTTGCTTGGTGTTCTTTGACAACTTATAAGGGTATATCTACATTTTAGATAATTAGGGGGTTTATAAAAAAACTAATTAGAAAGAAATGGAGATATTAAGAAAATGAAAAAAATAATCAAAGGTAAAAGAAGAAACATTGATAAGGTAAATTATTTACTTTTTGTAGATACTGAAACAATAGGGAGTATTTACTACCCCGAGGGGGTGCTACCATTTGAAATAGGTGTAAAAATCTATGATAATGCTAATAAAAAAGTGGTATATGCTAGAAGTTTTATTGTTAAAAGACTTTTTAATAATAAATATGCTATGCTATCAAGTTTTAGTGCTAGTAAATACCCTACTTATAAGGAAAGTATCAAAGATACAAATACTTATTTTATAGGTAGTGTTAAAGATATTTATACTAAAATAAATAATCTAATTAAAAGATATGATATAAGTATTATGGTAGCACACAACGGCAATTTTGACAAACAAGCACTTGATAGGTTAGGAAATGAATTTGCTTGTTATAGTCCTTTTAATGAGTTGGACTTATTAGACACTATGGAAATAAGCACTATAATTACTAATAGTAAAAATTATGTTAAGTTTTGTAAGGAAAACAAAGACATTAAAAACGACTTAGGCGAAAGTGCTTTTATTACTAATAGTGGTAGAGTAAGATTAACAGCACAAGCAATATATTGCTACTTAATAAATAATGCTAATTACAAAGAAAGTCATACTGCTTTACAAGATATTAGTGATGAGATAACTATATACGAAAAAAGTCTTGACCTATTAGGAAATAGACTTATAAGATTAAATGTTTCACCTAGTTGGCAAGACTACGAAAACTAGGGAATAAAAAAGATATACCCTATAAGTTGGAACATAACAAGAAAGTGAGTTTTTTTATGATAGAAAAAGTTAAAAAGTTATTATTTGAAAAGATATGTATTACAAGATATCTAAAACTTGATACTAAAATTAAAATATTAAAAAAATTACAAAAAAATTAAAAAACACTTGACAAGTGTTCTTTTTATGGTATAATATAGATACTTTTTGAAAAGGGGGTTATTCACAACCTTATAAGTCCCTTAACAAAAAGTCTATTGATTATTTTTTTCAAAGGTATAACTATTTT